>Ga0070739_10006784_pt1 | contig 12483 bp, 12 predicted proteins | sample Coa_R1_7_FD_66445 | JGI IMG/M metagenome (GOLD analysis project Ga0070739, IMG submission 66445) | Surface soil microbial communities from Centralia Pennsylvania, which are recovering from an underground coalmine fire - Coalmine... | ecosystem: Environmental > Terrestrial > Soil > Unclassified ... | reverse complement strand
CGGGTTTTTCATTCTCGAGGCCGGCGACATTGCTGCCATGGCCCCTGGCACAAATACGGGCGCGTCCTCCCCGGTGCTCATCGGCCAGCAGATGGATCCGGTTATGCGCAGCAAGGTGGAGAACGATACCGCCGCTCTCCTCCGCGGCCTGACCTCGCATCACGGGCGGAACACCGAATTGGCGGAGAAGACCATCCGTGAAGCCAAAGCGTTCACCGACAAGGAGGCGCTCGACAACCATCTGATCGACACCATTGCTCCGAACGAGGCGGAACTGTTCCGAATCTGGAACGGCCGCGAGGTCATCGCATTCAGCGGGGCTAAACAGAAGATGACGCTCGCCGGCGCGCAGGTCATCGAATTCCCGCTCACCACCCGCGAGCGCCTTGTTTCCGCCATTGCCGATCCGAATATCGGTTTCATTCTGCTCGTTCTGGGGGCACTCGGCATCTACGCCGAGTTTTCCTCGCCGGGGCTGATTTTCCCAGGGGTTTTCGGCGCGGTGCTGGTGCTGCTTGGGCTGTCGTCGCTGAGCGTTCTGCCCATCAATTGGGTCGGCGTGGCGCTGCTGGTGCTGGCCATCACCCTGTTCGCGCTGGAAGCCAAGTTCACCTCACATGGCGTGCTGGGGATCGGCGGAGCCATCTCGATGATCCTCGGCGCCCTCCTGCTCATTAACGGGCCGCCGGAGGTGCGGATTCATTTCGCGACGGCGGTCGCCGTCACCGTACCCTTTGCGATCATTACCCTGTTCCTGGTTGGCATCGTCGTCCGCGCGCGCCGCGCGAAGGTGCTGACCGGCCCCAGTGGCCTGCTCGACGAGGTCGGTATCGCGCGCACCGATCTGGCTCCGGAAGGGCGCATCTTCGTCCATGGAGAATACTGGAACGCGGTCAGTTCCAGCCCCATCCCGGCCGGCGCGCGCGTGCGTGTCACCGGCGTGGATGGCCTCACCGTTCGGGTCGAACCTGTTGGATAGTGCTGCCATGATCCAAACACTGATGAAGAACTGGTGGTTGCTGGCAATATGCGGGCTTTTCGACGCCGCGTATTCGGTTTTCAACTTGTTCATGATCCATCCGGAAGGCTCGCTCAGGGTCACCGTCGGCTTCCTCGGGGAGATCGCGCTGCTGGCGGCGGTCTGCACCATCGCCGCCGGCCTGTGGAGCGCCCGCGGGGGCCGGGCCTGGCTGCTGGTATTAAACGGCCTCGCTCTGGCCAGTTTCGGGCTGCTCTCGGTTTTCTGGACTCATCGGCGGCTCAGCTTTCTCCCCGTCGCGCTGCTGTTCGTCGTGATGGCGGGAAGCATCGCCGCCCTGGCATGGTCCGTCGCGCCGGCGCTCCGCGACCACTTCGCCGATCAATGGTTGCTTGCCGCCGCCAGGTTCGTCGCCCTCGCGTTCGCCGTCGGTTTCGTGGTTTTCGGCTTTGGTTTCGTGAGATTCGAGCCGCCCGCATACTACTTCATTTGGATGAGCTCGTTTTTCGCCTTCAGCGCCGCGTGCATGCTGGCGCTCGGGCTCCGTTTTAATCATCTCCGTTCCGCTTTTCCCCGGCTGGCGCACTGATCTGCATCTTGCGTCAGCGGGCGGCGTTTTGTTCGAATATAGGCGAGGTATGCAGTTCCTCCGCTTTCTCCCCGCGGCGTTCGCCATCATCGTCTGGGCGGGCGCCCCAAATCCGCCGGCAGGCGTCGGTAACTTCCACGCTGTCAACGATCACATCTACCGTGGAGCGCAGCCCACGCCCGATGGCGTTCAAAGCCTGGCGAAACTCGGCGTCCACACGGTCATCGACCTGCGCGGCGGAAAGGAACATTCCGCCGAGGAAGAGAGGCTGGTGAAGGCCGCGGGCATGCACTACGTGCACGTTCCGATGAAAGGCCTGGAGGCCCCGACCGATCAGCAGATCGCTACGATCCTCGCGCTCCTGGACGACAGCTCCGGCTGGCCCGTCTTCGTCCACTGCCGCCGGGGCGCGGACCGGACCGGAACCGTGATCGCCTGCTATCGCATCGCCCACGACCACTGGGATAACGTCCGAGCGCTGCACGAAGCGCGCCTCGATGGCATGAGCTGGATCGAGCGGGCCATGGAGCGCTATGTCCTGAGCTTTAAGCCGCCTGCCTCCGATTCAGTTGCAAGCGCACACGTCGCGGGCCAGCCGTAGCGTTCCCGCGGCGTTACCCGGCATCAATGCCCGACCCCGCCTCCGCTGCCCGGCTTGACGCCGCCCCCACGGCCCGGCCCACCGCAGTCGAAATGCGCATATCCCTTGGTTTGAACAACAATCGGCGGATCACCCGCCTTGTACTCGGCGGACGAGAACACTGCCGGGGCGGGCATCTGCGGCGTCAGTCTGATGTTCACCGGACCGTTCGTGGACTGAAACGCGAGGGTATCGCTGTTTTCGACAATGACCGGGTCGGGGCTGGCTGAAACCGTGCCATCGGCCGCCCAGACGATTTGAACAAGGTGATCCACTTGCTTCTCCCTCCGTGCTCTATTCGCTCGCGTTGTTGCGCAGCATTTCCTGAAATCGCACATCCTGGCGCAGGCCGCGCACGTCGGGCTGAAGATTCAGTTCCTGGAGCACGTATCGCGGCGCGCGCCGCAGGACCTTGAGCGATCGCTCCCGGGCTCCGATGGCTTCAAAGGCGATGACCGCCTCACGCATCACCATCGCGTCCTCAGGGGCCAGTTCGATGGCCTGAGCGAGTTCGAACTCCGCGATGCGCCTCTCTCCAAGGAAGGCGTCCATCAGCGCCAGAAGCACGCGCGAGGACGCCCGGCGCGGGTTCGCCGCAACCTCGAGTTCGGCGATCTCACGGCCGCTTCGATAGGCTGCATCCGCCGCCGTGCGCCGCCCCAGGTGACGGTAAACATCCCCCAGGTTGCGGTAGATCATCAACGATGGCGAGCCCGCAGCCAGGCTCTGTTCGAACAGTCCCGCCGCTTCCGTATAGCGTTCCTCCTCGTAATAGAGAGCACCCAGATTCAGCAGGCTGTCGGCCGACCTGTTCAGCCGAACGGCGGCCAGCAGCGCGCGCTCAGCCTCTTCGAACCTGCCCTGTTCCATCAGCGCGAGTCCGAGGTTCATATGCCCGGTGCCATAGCCGGGCGCGAGCGTGGTCACCTTACGGTACAGTTCTTCCGCGCGAGGAAAGGCGCCGCGGAAAAAATAGAAGTTGCCGAAATCAACATAGTGCTTGTAGTAATCGGGCTGCATCGTAATTGCCCGGCGATATGTCTCCGCGGCATCGCCGGGACGATTAGCGGCTTCATAGACTCTGGCGAGGCTTTCCCAGGCAATTGAATCGTTGGGGTCCAGTTCGGTAGCCCGGCCGTAATCGCCGATGGCCTGCTCATACCAGCCATGCTCCAGCTCCCAGGCCGCCGCAGCCATCAGAACCGCGGAAGAATCAGGGCTGATCCCTTTGGCCTGTGCGACGCTTGCGCCGGCACGATCCAGCCACTCCCGTCCCTCGCCATTTCTGAAGCGCGCGATCTGCGCCTGCGCCAGGCCGGCCCAGGGCAACGGCGAGTGGGGATCGAGATGAACAGCGTTGGCGAAATGCGCAGCGGCCGAGCGGGCGTCGTCGCGGGCCAGTAAATCGAGACCCTGGAAGTAGTCGTGATAGGCCTGCCGGGAAACAGAAGCCTGAGGAGCCGCTGGCCGCAAATGAAACGCTCCAGTCACCGTACCAACGAGCGCGTTTGCGATCAACGTCAGATCGCCGGCGCTATAGGCGCCCTGCAGTTCGCGAAGGGACTGTCCGGACGCAGTGTCCTCGACGGAAGCGAATGCGGTGATCAGGCTTCCGGACTGCCGCAGACGGGTTCGCAAGACGTGCGTGGCGCCGAACACGGCCCTGGCTTTCGCAGCGTCGCTGACGTCGTTCAGCAGCGCTTCCGATGGGCGAATCACCGTCAATTTGCCGCGCACACGCGAGAGGCGCTCGGCCACGTCGGATCCGATGCCGGCGCCGGCCGCGACCTCCGCTCCTCCCTCGACGGCGACCGGAAGCACCGCCAGGCGCACACGCGGGCCGGACTCCTCTCCGTACCAGGATGCGAAAGCAACGGCAGACACGATCGCGGCGATGATCGATCGCTTGAGCACCTGACTGGGCGCCGCGAGTTCGCGCGCCACTTCGTCAGCCGAAGCGAAGCGGTTTGCCGCCCGCGGCGCGAGACATCGGCTCACAATCGCCTTCCATCGCGCCGGGACGTCGCCGAGCTCGCGCTGCCACTCGGCCTCGTTTACGCTGGCTTCCGTATGTCCCACGGTGACCGTGGGCGCTTGCGAATCGGATTCCGTTGCCAGCTCCACCGCAGGCTCGCTGGCGCGGCGAGGCGACACTCCCGTCAGCATGACGTGAAACAGAACACCGAGGGCGTACACGTCGGACGCGATTGTGGCGCGCCTGCCCAGAAACAGCTCCGGGGCCATGTAGTCGATGGTTCCTTCGCGGCCGGCTGGCGCGCTAGGAGTCCCGGCGGCGCCGACCGGTTTCGCTAAGCCAAAATCGGTGATGACAGCGCGAACACGGCCGCCGGCGGACGGAGCGAGGATGATGTTGCCGCATTTTAGATCGCCGTGGACGACGCCCTGGCGATGCGCCTGGGCCAAACCGGCGCAGATCTGGAGCGCAATATCGCGTGCCTCCTCATCGGCCAGCGGTCCACAATGGCGAATGTGCCGGGACAGCGTCTCTCCCTCAACGAACTCCATGCTGAGGAAATCCACCTCACCGGAATCGACTCGCGACGTGTGCAGTTCGTGGACCTTGCAGACGTTGAAGTGGCTCACTTCGCGCGCGTGGCGGGCCTCCGGCGGCAGGCGGTTGTGGTGTCCGGGCCGAGCGCATTTCAGGGCGACGCGGCAGGCCAGTTTCGTGTCGATCGCCTCGTAGACAATGCCCATACCCCCGTGTCCCAACTCGCGGACAATGCGGAAGCGCCCGGCGACCTCATCGCCCGGAGCGAACAGATGCTGCGAATCACGTTCCGTGGACGGTCCCATGACGACCACTGAGGGCCGAATTTTAGCACCGAAGCAGCGCGAATGGGTAAAGAATCACAGCGGAAAAGTTGGTTACGGCGGCCCGAGACTGCACAGCGGGTCTCCGGCGACGATGTTCATCCAGCTCACGGCGGGAATACCGACCCAGAAGCTCTCGGCGAGATTCCGGCCGCGGTAATAAGCGGGAAGGACGAGGTCGGGCCGTGGCGTGAACTGCAGGTAGGGCTCATCGACGTGTCCTGAAGCACCCGTAGCACCGTCGTGCAGATAGTCCGCTGTCAGCGTCTGCGGCGCGCCGGCGAACCAGGTCTTCGGATCGGGCCAGTTTCCGAGGGTCCACTGATCCGGAGGGCGCGCGAACGTGCGCGCATTCGTGGATACGAATTCGGTGACGATCGCTCCCGGAAGCCACCGGAATCCGAGATGGCGCTGCGTGCGGTTGCGGTCGTTCGATCCCCACGAGGCATAGGCGATCACGTCGGCTGCATTCACCAGCACGCGCGCCGATTCGTCCAGCACGACGCGTTCGCGCGGTAGTCGAGCGGCGGCGGAGCGCAGCCAGGAATCGCCTGGGGTGGAGTCGTCAGCCTTCAGATCGATCACGAATTTGCCGCGGTTGCGGGCCGCCAGCGCGCGATCGATCATGCCGCGCACATCGGGAAAGTCGAATGCGGCGAGGCGGGTCACGAGGTAGATGGGGAAGCGCGGGTGGCCGAACGCATCGCCGGAATGGCCGAAAAACGGATTGGGCAGCGGCCCGGCGATGCGATGCCCCTGCCCGTGCAGATCGGCGTACACCATGGCCAGTTCCGAATCCACGGAGGCGGCGTCGGAGGTGAGGCCAGTGCCGCCGCTGATCTTCAGCGGAACGCCGGCGGTGGTCACGATGTAGAGAATCGATTCCGTCAGCCCGTGCGATCGTAGAAATGCGGCAACCGGGGCGGCGATGCCGTGGTCGTAGTCCGCGCGCCCGATTTCCTCCGCGGTGGAGGTCTTCAGGTGACAGATGTTGCGCAGCGGAATCGCGCGCCGGTGCGCATAGTAGTCGCCGATCGCGCGCGAAAGTGGCGAAGCGTCGTTGACGATGACGAGCACGCTGGCCGGTGACGCGGCCAGCATGCTCGATGCGGTAAGCAGTGCGGCGAGAATCGGCCGCGGCACTACTTCAGAGTCTTGAGATACGCGACAACGGCGCGCGCGTCGGCGGGCTTGAGGTGATACTCCGGCATGGGCGGGTCGGCGCGATCCCCATCCGGCCAAACGGCCGTCTCCAGGAACTTCGTAATCGCTTCCTCTCCTCTCTGTTTGAAGACGCTGCCATCGCCGGTGATGTCCGGAGACATCGCCTTCCAATGCGGAATCGGGTGCGGCGACGGGGCAAACGGCAGCATGGCGCCCTTCAGCCACTGGCTCTTGTCCGGCCCCTTGTCGGTCATGGGGGTGTGGCAGTCGCCGCACTTGCCGACATCCTCGACCAGATATTTTCCGCGCTCGACTTCGGCGCTGTTCGATTCGGCTCCGTGCAGCAGCAACATGGCTGCTCCTGCGATGAGGAAGCCGCAGTAAAACATTTTTCGCATGGTGCTATGGTAACGGATCGCTTCCCAGAGCCGCGTCCCAATTCACGCCCTGCATGTGGCCGGTCTGCAGATACTGCCTGTGCATGGCGAATGCCGCGCCTGGCGCGAACGGCTCGTGCAAGCCGGCGGTGCGCGCGAGGACCTCGCGCAAGTCGTCGCGGAACGACGGATCGGCGCAGTTGTCGATGATGATGCGGGCGCGTTCCCGCGGGTCCTTGTTACGCAAATCGGCCACGCCGTGTTCAGTAACGATCGCCTGCACGGAATGTTCGGTGTGATCCACGTGCGCCACCTGCGGCACGACGGTGCTGATGCGTCCGCGTTTCGCCGTGGAGCGGCAGACGAATATCGACAGGTACGCATTGCGCGTGAAGTCGCCCGAGCCGCCGATACCGTTCATCAGACGCCCGCCCATGACATGCGTGCTGTTCACGTTGCCCGCGAGATCCACCTCGAGCGCGGTGTTTATGGAGATGACTCCCAGACGGCGGATCAATTCCGGATGATTCGTAATCTCCTGGGGTCTCATGACAAGCCGCCGGCGATACCAGTCCGCGTTCGTGTAGAACTCGCGCATCGCCGCGGCGCTCAGCGTGAGCGAGCAAGTGCTGGCGAAGCGCAGACGGTCGCGTCGCATCAGCGCCAGCACGGCATCCTGAGCCACCTCGGTGTACATCTCGAAGGCGGGCACATGGGAATGATCGCCGAGGGCGGAGAGGACGGCATTGGCCGTGTTGCCGACCCCTGACTGAATCGGCAGGAATTCGCGGGGAATTCGGCCGCGGCGATATTCAGCCGCGAGGAAGTCCGCGACATTGTGGCCGATCCGTGTGGTCACGGGGTCAGGGGACGGGAACGCCTGGCCCTCGTCGGGCAGGGTTGTCTCCACGATTCCCGCGATTTTCGATGGCTCAATCCGCAGAACGAGGCTTCCGATGCGATCGCTCGGCCGGTAAACGGGGATTTCGCGGCGATGCGGAGGATCAGCGGGCTCGTAGATGTCGTGCATGCCGTACAGCGTTGCGGGCTCGTGCGAGCGATTGAGCTCCACGATCACGCGCTCGGCGACGCGCGCGAGGGTTGGCGCCGCTCCGACGGCGCTGGTCAGCACCAGTTCACCATCGCCGCGCAGTTCGCCGGCTTCAATGACGGCCCAGTGAATCGGGCCCAGCAGGCCGCCGCGCAGCAATTGCGGCAGCAGCGACAGGTGCTGATCGAAGAAGTGCGTCCCGCCGGTATTGATGAGCCGCCGCAGCGAAGCGTCCGACTGATAAGGGGTGCGGAAGGCAACCGCGTCGGAGCGAGCCAGGGCGCCATCGAGGTTTTCGCCGGTCGCGGCGCCGACCACGCCGATCCGGAACGGATGTCCGGCGTTGTGCTCGGCCCGAGCGCGCGCCGCAACAGCGAGGGGAACTGCGCGAGGAGCGCCGGGCAGGGTAAAGCCGCTGAAGCCCACGGTCTGGCCATGGCTGATGAGCGCCGCCGCTTCCTCCGCCGTGAGCGTCGTGAGCTTGCTGCGAACCATAGTGGCCATGCGTTGACGGTGCGCAATTCGCGGACCATTGCAAACCGCAGCGCCTCTGCCACTGATAGCGGAGCCAGCTTAGATCATTGCTGCCGCGTCGGTCGCGTGCGGCAGGCCCATACCGGCGAGGCATGGGGGGCCGGTACGCTGCGCCGCAGCATTCACGACCGCCCGCGCCTCTGCTTCGGGCCGCCGCGCTTCTTCCGTGACGGGGGCTGGGCGCCGGCCGCCACCTGCCGCTCCAGTTCCTCGATGCGCCTGCGCATCTCGTCGATCGCCGCCGCTGCGTCCACCGCCGGAGCGGGGGCGGATGGTTCCGGTTTCCGTTCGGCCTCGCGCTGCTGCGGCGCCGCCGTTCCCATGATGGATTGCATGAAATCGAACGGCGTCAGTCCGGGCGTGAATGCCCGATACGTGTTCTGGTACATGTCGAACATCGCTTTCGTATACTTGACGACAGTTTCGCGGCTCACGCGCCCGGAAGCTACCACCATCTGGCGGAGTACGTCCAGCGGGAAGCCGGATCCCGGCGCCTTGACGTCCTCGACGATAATCTGCGTGAGCACCAGGCGCGTCAGGTCCTCGCCGGAAGCGGCGTCGACCACCTGCACGTCGACGCCGTCACGGACCATCTGCGCAATGTCATCAAGGTTGACGTAGCGGCTGTTCGCGGTGTCGTACAGACGCCGGTTCTCGTACTTCCGGATGACCACCCGCCCCGTCTCCATGAATGCGAATTCCCCCTTGACAGCCACCGCGGCGGGCGTACAATGAAATCGATGCTGCAGTGCAGCAAACCTGCCGCCGTTTCATAAGGAGCTAATCATGAACGCCAGTCCGAAGTCAACCAAAGAGGATCCCGTCCCCGGCAAACCCGAAGTGTCTCTGACCACGTTCGCCGGATTCCTGCATCGCGGTGTGGAACGCACCGTCGAGCTGCACAAAGCCACTCTGGACGCTTTCGCCCAGCACACCACCGACGCAACAGAGATGTTTCGCAGCACCTTCCGCCAGATGCCGTTTGCGCCGGCAATGGCGTTTCTGGATGTCACCGAAGAGATCATGGGCAGGATGTTCGAGGCCGAGAAGAACGTCATGGATCTGATGGTGAAACAGAGCGCACATGTGGTGGAACTGACAAAGGAGCGGACCAATTCCGTCTCGAAAGCCGCGGGTATCGCGCGCGAGCTGTTCCGGGAAACCGCGGAACGCGGCATCGCTGTTCAGAAGATCGTACTCGATCTGGCTGCGGAAGGAAACAAAGTCGTGACCCAGACGGTGAAACGGCAGACCGGGGTAGCCGGGACGCCGGTGGCTGCTGCCGCCGAGAACATCGAAAAGGGCGTGAACAGCATTATCGACACACAGAAAGAGATCCTCGAGGTCGCCGCGAAGCCGCTGAAGGCGAGCGCCAAGGCGTGAGTCGGAGCAATCGCGGCTGACTTTCGGGAGCCGGCGCGCCGTTCCGTTCTGGCAGCGCGGAACGCGCGCCGGTTTGGCGTCCAGCGTGCTTTCTCGCCAGGATAGCCGGCTGCGCGCCGGCGTGTTCCAGGAGGCATATGAGCGAAACCAGCACGAAAGCGGGAGCCGCTGCGTTCGATCCCTTTGAGGCGTGGCGCGGTATGCGCGACGCGGGCATGGATGTCTGGGCGAAGGCCATGATCGACGCCGTGAACAGCGAGGCGTACGCCAGGGCCAGTGGCGCCATGCTGGATGCCTATCTCACGACTTCAGCCCCGTTCCGTGAAATGCTGGAGAAGACGATGATGCGGGCTCTCGAGCAACTCAGCATGCCGAGCCGCGCCGATCTCGTCAGCATTGCCGAGCGGCTGACCAACGTGGAGATGCGCCTCGACGACATGGACGCCAAACTGGATCGGCTGCTGGAGCAGAAGGCGCCCGAGCCCCGGCCGGCCAGAGAATCCCGGAAGGAGCCTAAATAGCCATGGTCGCCTGTCCAGTGGCTCCCGAGGAAATGCTCCGAGCCGAAGAGCGGCTGCGGAGGCTGTCGAAGGTGTTGACCACCCGCGCGCCGATCGCCCAGACACCGAAAGAGCTGGTATGGGCGGTGAACAAAACGAAGCTGTACCGCTACGTCCCGGTACTTCCCGCGGAGAAGCGCCACCCGGTTCCGCTGATCCTTGTTTTTGCGCTGATGAACCGCCCGTCGATTCTCGACCTGCGGCCCGGCAACAGCTTCGTCGAGTTCATGGTGAAGCAGGGCTACGACGTGTATTTGCTGGATTGGGGCGCTCCGGGCATCGAGGACAAGCACCTCCGCTTCGACGATTACACGCTGGACTATCTGCCGCGGGCCATTCGGAAAATGAAGGCGATTTCCGGCAGCCGGGAGTTCAGCATGCTCGGATGGTGCATTGGCGCCATTCTGGCTACTTCGTATGCCGCGCTGCGCCCTGATGACGGACTTCGCAATCTGCTGCTGCTGACCGCGCCCCTGGATTATTCGAACCGGAGCGGCATCACCTTTTCACAGTGGACCGACGAGCGCTACTTCGACGTGGACAAGGTGCTGGGCGCATTCGGCAATATGCCCGCCGCCATGATCGAGTACGGCGCCAAAGCGCTGAAGCCGGTAGAGAACTATATCGGCAACTATCTGCGCCTCTGGGATAACCTGGACGATCCGCGCGTGGTGGAATCGTGGCACGCCATGAATACGTGGGTCACCGATAATATCGACATGGCCGGAGGCGCGTTCCGCCAGCTGGTGGTGGATCTGTACCGCAACGACCGGCTCATGCAGGGGACCTGGGTGTTGCGCGGCGAGCGGGTGGATGTGAGCCGCATTCGCGCCAACCTGTTCATGGTCATTGCCGGGGCGGACCACATCACTCCGCCGTGCCAGTCCGAATCGCTCATGTCGAAGGTGAGCAGCACGGACAAAGAGCTGTTCCGCGTTGCCGGCGGGCACATCGGTATTATGGCGGGGAGCGGCGCTGCAAAACGGACCTGGCCGCACATCGACGCCTGGCTGGGCCCGCGCTCCGCCGCCGTGAAGGCGTAGCTGAGAGCAGGCCCGGGGCCTGCGCACCGGAGGAAACATGAAGATCGAGAATGGGATTGCGGTGGTGACCGGCGCTGCAAGCGGGATCGGCAGCGCCCTGGCGAAGGAACTGACCCGCCGCGGGGCCCGCGCCATTGCCCTCGTGGACCGGTCCGAAGCGGTCGCCGCAACGGCCGCGGAGACCAGGCGAGCCGGCGACAGCCCGGTCCTGCATTTCATTGGAGACGTCACCGATGCCGCCTTCCGCCGCAAGGTGTTTCGCGACGTCGCCGAGCAGTATGGCCCGGTGAGCATCTGCGTTCCAGCGGCCGGCATCACGAAGGACTCCCTGTCCGTTCGGATGAATAAGGAGACCGGCGAAGCTGAGATCTACCCTCTGGACACGTTCCGCACGGTGATCGAGGTTGACTTCGTCGCGCCGATCTACTGGGCGCTCGAGACGGTAGCCGGCATCGCGGAAGCGCGGTACAAACGCGGCCTGAAGCGCTGGAACGCGGAGCAGGAGGACGTTCAGGGCGTCATCGTTTTTATTGGCTCGGTCTCATCGCAGGGCAACAAAGGGCAAATCGCGTACTCGGCCTCGAAAGCGGGCCTGGAGGGCGCGGCCGCCACCCTTACCAAGGAGGCGACTTTCTACGGTATCCGCTGCGGCGTCATTCACCCCGGATGGACCGACACCCCGATGGTGCGAGCGCTCGGCGAGGAATTCATTCGCAAGAACGTCCTGCCCTCGACGCAGCTGGGCCGCCTCATCCGGCCGGAGGAAATCGCCGACGCGATCTGCTTCATGATCACCAATTCCGCCGTCACCGGTCAGCTTTGGGCCGATGCGGGATGGCACGCCCCGGCCGCGTAAGGCCGGAACCCCACCCGAGCCGCACTCGGGTGGGGCTCTTCAATTCGGCTTCCTAGTGGAAGTACAGTCCGCCGTTTACATCCAGCGTCACGCCAGTGATGTAATCGGCATCGGTAGCCAGGAACGCCACAGCCTTGGCCATGTCTTCCGGTGTCCCGACGCGGCCCATGGGGATGCGGTTCTTCAGGTCGTCCATCACCTTCTGCGGGATCTGCACCATCATGTCCGTGTACGTCCATCCGGGCGCGATGCAGTTCGCGGTGATGTTGTATCTCGCGAGTTCCAGCGCCAGCACGCGCGTGAAGGAGATCATGCCACCCTTGCTGGCGGCATAGTTCACCTGACCGAAGTTGCCGCCTTCGCCGCCATACGAGCTGACGTTGACGATACGCCCGAACTTCTGCTCGATCATCGACGGAATGGCGGCGCTGGTGACGTACCACGTGCCGGTCAGGTTCACCTGGATAACCTC
>Ga0070739_10006782_pt1 | contig 12487 bp, 9 predicted proteins | sample Coa_R1_7_FD_66445 | JGI IMG/M metagenome (GOLD analysis project Ga0070739, IMG submission 66445) | Surface soil microbial communities from Centralia Pennsylvania, which are recovering from an underground coalmine fire - Coalmine... | ecosystem: Environmental > Terrestrial > Soil > Unclassified ... | reverse complement strand
CTCGCGCTGTGTCGGGGTCAGCCAGTGGGGCGTGGGCGACGCGGACTCCTGGATCCCGGGCACCTTCTCCGGCTACGGCGCCGCCACCATGTACGACAACAACTACCAGCCCAAACCCGCCTACACCGCCACCCTCAACGCACTCGGCGGCTCGTCGTCAGGTGGCGGCGGCGGCGGCGGCAGTACGGGTGCCCTGCACGCGGTGGGCGCTGGTAAGTGCCTTGATGATCCGAACTCGAGCACTACCGGTGGCACGCAGCAGCAGATCTACACCTGCAGCGGCGCGGCGAATCAGACCTGGACTAAGACGTCGACCGGTGCGCTGTCGGTGACGGTGAACGGCACGACCATGTGCCTGGATGCCAACGGCCAGGGCACCACCAACGGCACGAAGGTCATCATCTGGTCCTGCAACGGCCAGTCCAACCAGCAGTGGAACTTCAACTCCAACGGCACCATCACCGGAGCCCAATCAGGCCTCTGCCTGGATGTCACCGGAGCCAGCACCGCCAACGGCGCCCTGGTCGAACTGTGGACCTGCAACGGCGGCAGCAACCAACAATGGACCCTCGGATAAGCACCTAGACACTGCGACACAACGCGCCGTTGTCCCGCGCCGAAAGCTCCGTCGGCAACGGGACAACGGCGCGAGCGTGAGAGCTCAGTTCAAGGCGAGAGCGTCGTCGACCATGTCGGCCAGACGCAGGCGCTTCTGTTCCAACCAGTCCGCCTGCCCGCGCCAGGCGGCGTAGGCGCGGCGCTGCCAGCGGTGCGGGCGGCGCGCGCGCCAGCCCTCGGTGGCCACCCGCCAGCACAGCTCCTCGACCGCGGCGACCAGTAGCGTGGGCGAGTCCTTCACCAGCGCGGCCGGCACCGCCGTGCCCGCCGACTCGAACCGCAGATTCCAGCCCTCGCCCGGCCCGGTGGCCCGGCGCCATGGACGCCACGACCGCCGTGGGCCGCGCGAGTGCGTGCCCGCGCTGTGGTGGGTGTCGCTGTTCTCGTTCATCCTCGCCTCCCGCAGACACGGCCTGTCCGGCGCTTCGACGATCCCGCGCGGCCCGGGCCGGTTACAGGGCCGATAGTCCCCGACCTCCGGGTGCCGATAGTCCGCGGCCTTCCTCCCGGGCCTGCCCACGATCGCGCGACGGGCCTTCGCGGCCCGGACGCGGGACTAAGGACCCTCACCCGCCCGGGGCGTGCGGCAGCACGATCAAGGAGAGGAAACCACCGCCAACCCCACCAGGTCCGCGCACAGCAGCCCGGTACGGCCAGGGAGGCCGCGATGAGCACGCAACCCATCCACGACCAGTCGGTGATCGTCGTCGGCGTCGACGCCTCGGCACACGCGGCCCGCGCAGCCGCCTGGGCCGCGGACGAGGCCACTCGCCGCGGCGCGCCGCTGCACCTGATCCACGCACTGGAGGCCGACCCCAGCTCCGCGCTGATCGGCCCCGGCGCTTACAGCACGCACGTACACGCGGCCGACCAGGTCGGCGAGCAACTGCTGACCGAGATAAGGCAACGGCTGCTCGACAGCCACCCCGCCGTGGCGATCACCACCGAGCTGGTGCACCAGACTGCGCCCGGCGCGCTGGTGCAGGCCAGCCGGACCGCCGACCTGCTCGTGGTCGGCACCCGTGGACGCGGCGGGTTCGCCGGGCTGCCGCTCGGCTCCGTCGCCGCCCGCCTGGCCGCGCACGCCCACTGCCCCGTGATCATCCTGCGCGACCACAACCACCGCCACGACCACGAGCACGCGCCCGAGGCGGCGGCCGACGCGGAGATCGTGCTCGGGATGCAGGCGCACACCGCCCAGCAGGCCATCCTGTTCGCCTTCTCCCAGGCCGAACGGCTGCAGGTCGGCGTGCGCGCAGTGCACGCCTGGGCGCCCTATCCGGCGCACGCCCAGGAGTACTTGAGCGACACGGACATCCTCGCCCGCACCGCCGCCGAGCACATGGTCGCGGACCTGGCCCCGGTGCGTGAGAAGTTCCCCGACGTGCACGTGACCCTGAGCGTGCAGCGCGGCCACCCCTCCGCGGTGCTGGCCGACGCCTCGCAGCACGCCCAGCTCACTGTGGTCGGCGCCCACCGCCACCACCACGCGCTGTCCATCGGGCTCGGACCCGTCATCCACGCCTTGCTGGGCCACGCACACGGCCCGGTGGCCGTCATCCCGATCCCTTAAACCGATGCGGACGGTCCTTGAGCACGGGACCTTCGGCCCTGGAGCCCTTCGAGCAGCGATGATGCACTGTTAAGGTCCGGTCGCGCAGGCACGGACGCCGGGTGATGCCAAAACCCGGGGGGTGGGAAGCGGGTGGCACGCGCGTGTGGGACCGCGCGTGCCACCCGCGTTATGTGTCCGTGTCGGTTTGATGTGTCTGTGTCGGCCTGGCTTGCGGGCACGGCGGCAGATCTCGGCAGCCGTGCCCGACGGTTCAACTCCCGGTTCAGCTCCGCGCGGCGCGCGAGGGCAGGGCGATCAGCACCAGCAGCGCGCCGACGGCCACGACCACGGCTGCGACCGTGGCGGCCAGGTGCATCCCGTCCAGGAACGCGGCACGTCCGGCCGCGGCCAGCAGCGCGCCGTTAGTGCCGCCGATCTGCCCGGCCACGCCGAGCGCTCCGCCGAGGGAGCCGGTGATCGCGTGTGCGGCAGCGGGCGGCACGGCGTGACCGGTCAAGGCCGCCGTCATCTGGCCCTGATACCGCGCGGCGAGCGTCGATCCGAGCACTGCGACACCCAGCGCGCCGCCGGTCTGCAGCGCCGTGCCGTTGGTCGCGGAACCCACTCCGGCGCGTTCCGGCGGCAGGCTGCCGATCACCGAGGCGGTCGCTGGCGCGATCGCCAGGCCCGCTCCGGCGCCGAGCAGCAGCAGGCCGGGCAGCGTGTGGCCGAAGTCGGCGGAGACGGTGAGCCGGGAGAGCCACAGCAGCCCGCCCGCGATCACCGCCAGGGCCGTCGCGACCACGGTCTTGGTGCCGAGCCGACGGTCCAGCACCGTGGAGAGCGGCGCGGTCACCGCGAGCAGGCCCGCCACCGGCAGGATCCTGACTCCCGCGGCGAAGGCCGAGTATCCGAGCGAGAACTGCAGATACTGGGTGAGCACGAACAGCGCGCCCATCAACGCGAAGATCGCCATGGCCACCGAGCCCATCGCGACGGAGAAGCGGCGGTCGCGGAAGGCCTCGACCACCAGCATCGGACTGGGCGTGTACCGCTCCCACAGCGCGAAGCCGAGGAGCACCACAAGGCCGGCGCCGCCGACCGACAGCACCATCCCGGAATGCCAGCCGCGGACCGGCGACTCGATGATCGCCCACAGCAGCAGGAGCAGCCCCGCCGTCGCGGCCGGGGCGCCCACCGCGTCGAGCGGGCGGCGGACCGGATCGCGGGAATCAGGCACCAGCCAGATCGCCGCGGCGGCTCCGGCCAGCGCGATCGGCACGTTCACGAAGAAGACCGAGCCCCACCAGTACCGCTCCAGCAGCCAGCCGCCGACGATCGGGCCCAGCGCGATGCCGAGGCCGGAGGTGGCCGACCACAGGCCGATCGCCTGCGCGCGCTCGCGCGGCTCCCGGAAGAGGTCCGCGATGATGGACAGCGTCGCCGGCATGATGCAGGCCGCGCCGAGGCCCATGCCCGCCCGGGCGCAGATCAGCTCGGTCACCGTTCCGGAGAACGCCGCCGCCGCGGATCCGGCCGCGAACAGCAGCAGCCCGGCCAGGAAGACCCGCCTGCGCCCGACCCGGTCGGCGATCGTGCCGGCGATCAGCAGCAGTCCGCCGAAGACCACGGCGTAGGCGTCCACGATCCACTGCAACTGCGCATCAGTCGCGTGCATGGCCCGCACCAAGGCCGGCAGCGCGATGTTGAGAATCGTGTTGTCCAGCGTGACGATCAGCAGGGAGACGCACAGAACGGCGAGGGCGAGGCGCCGCCGTGGACGTGCGGGCGGTGCGGCGGGTACCGGGTGGTGCGGGCGAGTCATGACGGACATGGATCCTCCTCGGGCCGCGTCAGGGGATTGAGTTGCGGGGCGCGCGCGGAGTCCCGACTCACCGCGTTCGCGCTTCGCGGCCTGCTCGCCTCAGCCTCGTGGCGCGGCCCTGCCGAGTGCCACGGCCGCAGGGCCCGCGCCGCGCCGATGAACAGCCTGTTTTCGAGCCGAGGTCCTCTTTCCCTGACGAAGGTCCCGCCGAGTCAGGACCCTCGCACCTGCCGCGGTTCGCCTTACGCACCTAACGCGCGGCCCCTGCGCGACCGATGCTCGAGGTGAGGGACGGGCTCGGGCCCTGAACCCGTCCGAGCCAAGGGGGCACACCATGAACACCAGGCGTGTGGCGAGGGCCGGGACTTACTCGGCGTTCGCCCTCATCCTCGCCGCGGCCGGCGCCTGCGGCAGCACTCCTCCCACCGCCGGCTCACCACCCGGCGCGCCGACCACAACTGCGCCGGCACAGTCCCTGCCGACCGGGCCGTCCCCCGGCCCGAGCCCGAGCCGCACCATGCAGACTCCGACGCCGCGCCAGAGCACCCCTGCGCCGTCGCCCTCGACGCGGGTCGTGCTCTCCCGGGTCGCGTACGACTGGCACTGGCCGAACGACGTGACCAAGCCGGGCAGCGTGACACACAAGCAAACGCTCCCGCCGGTCCCCACGCTGATCCGCATCGGCGCCGGTGACCACCCCCGCGACCCGGGCGAGCGGCCGTTCAACCGCATGACGTTCACGTTCACGGCGGGCTTCCCGAGCTACCGCTTCGCCTTCGTCGACAAGTTGATCGCCGACGGCAGCGGCGCCGCGATTCCGATCGCGGGCTTCGGCGGTCCGCTGCGCATCGTCTTCAATTCGGCCCAGGCGCACTCGGCATCCGGCGCCTCCACGATCCTCTCCCAGCCGCCGCGGCACCTCGGACTCGGCCGCATGGTCGACTACGCGCAAGCCGGCGATTTCGAGGGCTACCTCTCCTACGGCATCGGGATCGGCTGGCCGATACCGCGGTCCAACCCGCAGTTCCTGATCCGCGCGTACGAGGTGGAGACCGTCACGGCGAGCGGCCAGCACCTCTACACGGTCGCGATCGACATCGACTCGACCGCGCCGTGACGCCGTGAGACGGTGACGCGGTGACGCGTCCCCGGCGCCGCAGCTGCCGCTGCTTACCGCCGGGGAGCGCGCGCTTTGTTCGCGTGCGCGTATTCCGGCCAGGGATGCTTCGTGTTCGAGGAGGCCTTGCGCCACACGACCGGCCAGCGCTCCCGCAGTTCGGCGCGGCGGGCGCGCTCGGCCGCGATGAGCTGTCCGGCCGCCAGGCGCGCCTTCGGGTCGGCGTCGGCCGCGGCCCGCAGCCAGTCCTCCGCGACCGCGGTGTCCTGATGATCGCCGAGGACGGTCTGCACCTTGGCCAGGCGCGAGGCGAGGCGTTCGGCCCGGCGGCCGCTGACCGGGACGACCGCTTCCGCCGCGTAGCGGCAGCGTTTGGCGAGGATACGGACCTCGTGCAGCCGCTCGTCCGCCGGTTCCGGTCCGAGCTGCGCCACCCCTCGCGTCAGCCGCCGCCACGGACGCCGCACCAACCGCGCGGCCAATTCCTCCGGCATGGAGGCCGTCGGCGGCGGAGTATCCGCATCAGGGGCCGGATCCGTCGCCGCGGCGCGCATCGGCGGGTTGGCGGCCAGTTTGACCAGGGCGTCGATCAGGCGCAGGTATCGTCGATCCCGCAGCGAGGTCAGCATCGCTTCGCGGGCCGCTTCGCCTTGCGCCTGATGGCGCCGCAGAAGGCGGATCGCTCCGGCCCTGTCGGCCTCCGGCAGCGTCGCGCACAGCTCGGCCAGGCGCGCGCCGAGCACGTCCGCGTCGCGCACTTCGCCGACCAGGCGGCCCACCCAGCCGAGCTCCTGACGCACCGCGTCGATCTGCTCCCCCTCCAGCAAGGGCGCGAAGGTGCGCAGGTCCGAGCGCAGCCGCCGGGCGGCCACCCGCAGCTGGTGCACGTCCTCGGGGTCCGTGCCCAGGCGCACTCCGGGATCGTGGCGCAGCAGCTGCGTGACGGAGCGGGCGATCGCGTGCTGGACCAGTTCGCTCGCGCTCGGCCGCTCGGCCAGCTCGACGAGCTTCACCTGCGGCGGGCGGGTGGCGCGCACGCCGAGGACCCGCACGAGCTTCGGTATCGGGGAGGCGGCCGAGGCTCCGGCGGCCTCCAGCCGGGTGACGGCGGCTCGCATCAGCTCCCTGCCGAACCGGCCGCCGGCCCCGATCTCGACCTCCACCTCCCGGAACTCGTACGGGGAGAAGTTCTCCCTGGTGGCGGTGACCTCGTCGTCGACGATCTGGCCGAGGCCGTGCCCCGCGCTGTCGCACAGCTCGAACGGCCGCCTCCTGGTGCGCAGCGCGGCCACCGGGACCAGGCGCCGGTTGCGGGTGTAGGCGAGCACGAGGTCGGCGACGCGCTCCGGGAGCGGATCGCGCGGTCCCGGGATCTCTATCTCGCTGCGCACGAGCGCCGGTCCGTGCTCGGCCGGGTCGGGGAACTTCACGGTCCAGCAGGGCGCGTCCTCGCCGGAGCGGTGCCGCACCGTGATCCCGAAGCGGGCCAGCCGCAGGTCGGCGGTGTCGTAGTAGACGGCGTCCAAGTCCTGCTCGGGCAGCGCCTTGCCGATCACGCCGGGCATGAGATCGCCGAGGTCGGGCAGGGTGAAATCGGCGGGGGCGCGCAGCTTCGCCTCCCGCTCGGTCCGCACCGTCGATTTGTCACCACCCGGCATACCCGCCAACTTACAGCGCTGGACACGCGTTGTATCGGGTCGTTCGGCTCGCCGGGGCATACGAAGCGGCGATGACTCGACCGCACTGAGGCCGCGACGCGACTGCGCCCCGGCGTGGAGGGGAGATGGCCGGGGCGCGTCCGAGACGCCGTAACGCCTCGATTGGCCGAGCTGGGGGTGGTTTCTCGGCCACCCTCAGCGTCCCGCTGCGGCAGCCTTGCGGACAGGGTCTAAAGTCTCGCCCTACTCGTTCTCTGAGTCCTCGGACGGCGCGCCGTCGAGTGGAACTTCCGCCGGCCGACGTCTAGAGGCTTCGCCGTTGCCAGGTTACCCTGACAGCATGACGTGGGATCCGGACGCAGGGCACGAAGGCCACCTAGCGTGGGAACGGCTGCTTGAGTGGTACCGCCGGGCCTCCTCGCCGCACGGGCTCGACGGGGATGGCGCACTGGCCGCACTGGCCGACGTCGGCCTGGTGCGGCGCCGACTCGACCAGGTCGAGTTCGAGGCGGTGCGCACGGCGCGCGGGCAGGGCAAGTCCTGGGCGGAGATCGCCGTGCGCCTGGGTGTGACGCGCCAGTCGGCCTGGGAGCGGTGGCGCGATGTCGACGACGTCGCGGACCCGGATCCGGACGACCTGGCGCCGGGGCACGAACTGCCGAGCACGTATGGCAGCTCGGCGACACTCCGCGGCGTGTTCCGCCCGGGCCGCCGCGCACCACAGGAGCAGAATCCTGAGACGGAGGCCCGGGAACGGCGCAGGCGTTCCTCGGTGCGTGTGCCCGATGTGATCGGCATGAGCCTGGACGAGGCCCGCAAGGTGCTCGGCGGTAAGGGCCTGGGGTCGATAGCGGCCGATCCGGACGGGCCGCCGCTCGACCTGATGGACTCGCCCGGCAGCATCGTCACAGATCAAAGCCCCGAGTCCGGCGCCAAGGTGCCGGCCGGCTCGTCGGTGCGCCTGTGGCTCGACCACGGCGGCGGTGGCGGTGGGGGCGTGCGTGAGCCGCGGCGCCCGGCGCCCGATCCCAAGACCGCTCGGCAGATGCGCGACGAGGCGGCCGGCGAGGCGGTCGGCTGACCGCCCCGTCGGGGTGGGCCGCTAGGGCCGCGCCGGGAGCGGTGCGGTCAGCCGCGCAGCAGCGCCACCTTCAGCGCACCGGTGTCCGCGGGGCGGGAGAAGACGTCGTAGGCGTCCTGCATCTCGTCCAGCCCGAACCGGTGGGTGATGAACGCGCCGGTGTCGAACCGCCCGTTGGCGATCATCCGCAGCAGCGTCGGCGTGGAGGAGGTGTCGACCAGGCCGGTGGTGATCGTCACGTCCTTGATCCAGAGGCTTTCCAGGTGCAGCGTGGCCGGGGCTCCGTGCACGCCGATGTTCGCGACGTGGCCGCCGGGGCGCACGAGGCGGGTGCACAGCTCGAAGGACTCGGGCCGGCCGACGGCCTCGATGACCACGTCGGCGCCCAGGCCGTCGGTGGCGGCCATGACCTGCCCGACGCAGCCGTCGTCGGGGGCGAGGGTCAGGTCGGCGCCGAACTGCTTGGCGGCCTCCAGCCGCGCCGCGGCCTTGTCGATCGCGATGATCCGGCTCGGGCTCAGCAGCTTCGCGGTGGCGATCGCGGCCAGGCCGATCGGACCGGTGCCGACCACGACGACGCTGTCGCCGGGGCGCACGGCGCCGTTGAGCACGCCGACCTCGTAGGAGGTGGGCAGGATGTCGGCCAGCAGCAGCGCGGCCTCGTCGGTGACCGAGTCGGGCAGCTTGTGGACGGAGGTCTCGGCGTAGGGGACGCGCACGTACTCGGCCTGCGTGCCGTCGATGAGGTGTCCCAGGATCCATCCGCCGCCGCCGAGGCACTGGCCGTAGCGGCCGGTCCGGCAGTACACGCAGCGCCCGCACGCGGTGATGCACGAAATCAGCACCCTGTCGCCGACGTGCAGGCCGGTGACGGCCGCGCCGACCTCCGCGACGGTGCCGACGGCTTCGTGGCCGAGGATCCGGCCCTCGGCGACCTCCGGCACGTCGCCGCCCAGGATGTGCAGGTCGGTGCCGCAGATCGTGACCGCGTCCACGCGCACGATCACGTCCGTGGTCTCGACCAGGTCCGGGTCCGGCACGACCTGCCAGGAGCGCTTGCCGGGTCCGTGGTACACCAATGCCTTCATGGCCGCCTCCGTGGCAGTCTCTCGCGGGCCCGGTGATCACGCGGGCCGCCCTGAGCTCCACGATCGTCCGCGCGCGCGAGTGGCCCTAGGGACCAAAGGCCCACGCCGCGGTCCCCTTCGGCCCGGCAGGGCCGTTCGTCCGGTGTGCAGTGCCGGAAACGGCGGCCGCGCGCGAGAACGGGGATGTTCTCGCGCGCGGCGGTTTCTTCGCCATGTCCCGATCCGGGCCTCACTCGTGCGGATCGCGCACGGCCGGTGCAGGTCAGTCGGCGGCCAGCACCTTGATCGTGCGGGTGACGGGCTTGACCTCCTTCTCCAGGGCGACGGTGATGGTCAGGATGCCGTCCTTGTAGGCGGCGACGACCTCGTCCTGCTTCGCGCCCTCGGGCAGGCGCAGGCTGCGGGTGTACGTCCCGTAGCGGAACTCGGAGTGGTGCCGTCCCTCGTGCCGCTCCGTGCGCTCGGCGCGGATGGCCAGGATCCCGTCGGTCACCGTGACTTCGACGTCCTTGTCGGGGTCGATGCCCGGCATCTCGGCGCGCACGATGTACGCGCCCTCCTCGAACCTCGTCTCGACGCGGATGCCGTACGCCTCCGCCGGACGGCTGCCGAACACCAGGTGGAACGGATCGAACAGGTCCGTCAGGTCAGGCAGCAACGGGAACTGCGAGCGGCGGGTCAGCTCGCTCATCGCGACCTCCTTCCCGGAGGGCGTCCTCGCCCTCCGCTTCCACCTCACGCCCGGGCGCCGCGTCCGGCCAGTGCCGAACGGCCCGCGGCCGCGGCCGAGGGTCCGCGATCCGGGGCGCTGCCCCGCGTACGCCGCAAGGCTGCGAGCTGGCGCGGCGCGGCGCGGGACGCACGGCGCACCATCGGGGACCTTCGGCCCGTGGCCGCCGCGCGGATCGGCAGGATCCTGAAATCAGGGACCGGCGATCGCCGATCGCGGACCTGCCGAGCACGACCGGAGCAGCACCATGGACGCCTTCACCACGCCACAGCGCATCGTCGTCGGCGTCGATGGCTCGACCGCCGCCGCGCACGCCGCCGCCTGGGCGGCGCGGCTGGCCGCACGCCGCGGCGCCGGTCTGCACCTGCTGCACGCGCTCAACCTGACCGGGGCCATGTCGGTGCTCAGCCGGCTGCCGTACGAGGAGTACCGGCAGAACCAGACCAAGCAGGCCGAAGCGCTGCTCGACGAGCTGCGCGCCGACCTGCTGCGCGAGCACCCGGGGCTGTGGATCAGCACCGAGATCTCGGCCGCGGAGCCGACCGAGACACTGGTGGCCGCGACCCGGCAGGCCGCGCTCACCGTCGTCGGCACCCGCGGGCACGGCGGCTTCCCCGGGTTGAGCCTGGGCTCGGTCGGGCTGCGCCTGGCCGCCCACTGCCGCGGTCCGATCGTGCTGGTGCCGGCCGGGGACGGGAGCGAAGACGCCGCCGCACCAGCAGAGCCAGCAGCGCCCAGTGCGGAGATCGTGCTGGGCGTGGCGGCCCGCGAGCCGGCCGAGGTGACCGGCTTCGCCTTCGACCTGGCCGAAGAGCTGGGCACGAGCGTGCGCGCGGTGCACGCGTGGCAGCTGATCCCGCCGTACAACGGCTACTACTACATCGAGCCCTCGGTGCTGGCCACCGCCGCCAAGGACCTGCTCAACGACGCGCTGGCCGCCGCCTGCCGCGACCACGCGACGGTGGAGTGCACCGCCTCGACGGTCTGCGCGACGCCCGCCGCCGCGCTGATCGACGCGGCGCGTGGCGCACGCCTGCTCGTGCTGGGCGCGCATCGTCGCCACCTGCCGTTGTCCGTCGGCGTCGGCTCGGTCCTGCACGCGCTGCTGACCCACGCGCCCTGCCCGGTGGCCGTCGTGCCGCTCAGTCGGCGCGATCAGAGCTGAGCAGAAGAGGCCTGGCTTCCGAGCGCTGATGCGGCGGCGCGGGCCGGTGACGGCCGTCCGGCCACGGCTCGCCGGCGACCGGTGCCAGGTCGAGCGTGAACCAGACGCTCTTGCCGGTGCGCGTCGGTCGGGCGCCCCAGGCACTGGCGAGCGACTCGACCAGCATCAGCCCTCTACCGTTCTCGTCGTCGGGATCGGCCAGGCGTCGCGCGGGCAGATGCGTGTTGTCGTCGGTGATTTCGACGGTGACGTCTCCGGCGGCGCGGTAAAGGCGCAAGCCGATGGGTGTGTGGGCGTGGCGCACGGCGTTGGTGAGGATCTCCGAGGCCAGCAGGCAGGCGGTGTCGGCCAGTTCGCCGCAGCCCCAGGCCTCGAGCGTGCGGCCGACGAATCCGCGTCCCGCGGCGACCGACTGCGGCTGCGGTTCCAGGGTGGTGGCCGCGGTGGCCACCGGCGCCTTGGGAACGCGCACGAGCAGCAGGGTGACGTCGTCCGGCGGCTCGTCGATCCGGGGCAACAGCGCGGTGAGGACTTGATCGGCAGCCGTCTCCAGGTCGGGCGCCACCGAGAACACCGCGCGCAGTTCGTCCTCCAGCAAGCCGATCTGCTTGTCCAGATCGCAATGGTGGGTCTCGACGAGCCCGTCGGTGTAGAGCACGAGCGTGGAGCACGGCGCGACGGGCAGCGAGGCCTCCACGAAGGGGACGTCGCCCACGCCGAGCGGAACGCTGATCGGCACCGGCAGGCGTCGCACCGTCGCGTCGGGCTCGACCAGCAGCAGGGGAAGGTGCCCGGCCGAGCAGGCGGTCACCTCGCCCGCGTCGGGATCGACGATCAGATAGCAGCAGGTGATCAACTGGTCCGGCAGATCGCGCACGACCGCGTCGAGGGCGTTCATCAGCTGCTGCGGCGGCATTCCGGTGCGGGCGAGGGCGTTGGCGGCGGAGCGCAGTTGCCCCATCACCGTGGCCGCCTCGAGCCCGCGTCCCATCACGTCGCCGATCAGCACGCCGACGCGGCCGGCGCCGAGCGGGATCAGGTCGAACCAGTCCCCGCCGACGCCGGCGCCCTGGGTGGCGGGGAAGTACCGGCTGGCGCTCTGCATCCCGGGCACCTCTGAGGGTTTGCCCATGAGGGCGTGCTGCAGGGTCAGCGCGACGTGGCGCTGCTGCTCGTAGAGCCTGGTGACCTGCTGTTTGGCCCGCTTGTGCTCGGCGATGTCGCGGGCGATCGCGCAGGCGCCCACGATCCGCCCGGTCCGGTCGGTGATCGGCCACAGGATGATGTCGACGTCGAGCAGGATCCCGGTGCTGGTCAGGCGCAGCGTCTCGTAGTGGTCGATCCGCTCGCCGCGGCCGATGCGCAGCAGCAGCGCGTCAATCTCGGCCCGGCGCTCGGGCAGCGCGAGCATCGAGACGTGCCGGCCGACCGCCTCCTTGGCGCTGTAGCCGTACATGCGCGCCGCGGCCGCGTTCCAGAACGTGATCGTCCCGTCCAGCGACTTGATCAGGATCGCGTCGAGGGAGGACTCGACGATCAAGGCCAGCTCGTTGATGCGCGCCTCGGCGGCTTTGCGGTCGCTCACGTCGCGCACCGCCGCGGACACCAGCAGCCCGTCACTGGTCTCCAGCGGACTGAGGCTGATCTCCA
>Ga0070739_10006781_pt1 | contig 12488 bp, 11 predicted proteins | sample Coa_R1_7_FD_66445 | JGI IMG/M metagenome (GOLD analysis project Ga0070739, IMG submission 66445) | Surface soil microbial communities from Centralia Pennsylvania, which are recovering from an underground coalmine fire - Coalmine... | ecosystem: Environmental > Terrestrial > Soil > Unclassified ... | reverse complement strand
ACCTAGGAATGCCGCAAATAGCGAACGTCCCTTGACATAGGAGCGAGCTGCCCGGGGCTTCGCCGATCGACCACACCCACATTCCCCTCATCTTCATCAGCCGCCGTCAGCACTTTCGGCAGCGCTGCCGGGCCGTCGGTGCGCAGGTATCCGAGACGCTCGGTCGGCGCGTGCGCGTCAAACATTTGTCAAACGAACCGCGCCGAACCAGCCGATTGCGGCCATCACGGACCGCCCGCCGAACCGCCCCATTCCCAGTATCTGCGGGTATTTGGCGGCATGAGCCCGAACTCGGCGGATCTGCGAAATCGGGCTCATAACCCGAAGGTCGCGGGTTCGAATCCCAAGCTGCCATCGAAGTCATCGACGCCCTCGACGAACTCGGCAAGCCCGCCCCGCGCTGGGCGCCGATCGAAACCGCGTGCACGATGTGCCTGGCCTCGTACCTGAGCGTGAGCCAGAACGCGGCACGGGCTGGAAGTTCTGAGCGCCCCGATAACCGAACCCAGCAGCAGGATCGCCTGCTGGCTATCGCAGCTCGATCAAGCGTTCGCCGTCGTCGATCAACGTGATCAGCTGGTCGATCATTGGCGCAAACCAACCCAGCAGCGCGCGGCGGGTCGTGTTCCCGACGCGAACCCAGACGACCACAGGTCCAGGCCCGCCGAGGATTACCCGGTCGGCGAAGTCGTCGTCCTTGGTGACCAGCGCCGCCTGGTGCTCCAGCGCGTACGTCCAGATCTCGGTGTCGGATGCCGAGAGCAGTCCGATGTCGCGCACGTGGTCGGCACCGTGGCCGCGCTCTGCGAGTAGTCGTGCGAGCGCCGGCGGCAACTGTGCGTCGATGAGGAAGCGCACGCCCTACCGTGGGCTCAGCACTGAATGTCCCGCTTGTGCCGCCGCGTACTCAAGGCATGCCTTGATGTCGTCGGGCTCGAAGTACGGATAGTCCGCCAGGATCTCGGCCTCGCTGGCCCCTGCCGCAAGTAGAGCGAGAACGTCAGCCACGCGTACGCGCATCCCGCGCACGGTCGGGTGCCCGTGCATGACGTCCGGGCTGATCGTGATCCGCTCCAGTAGCGACATTGCCTTCAGTCTAAATGCCGATCCGGAGCTGCATCGCAGCCAGGTCTACAAGCTGGTCAAGGACGGCACGCTCCCGCACATCCGGATCGGGAAGTCCGTCCGGGTGCCGACGGCCGCTCTGGATGCGTACCTCCATCGCCTTGAATCCGAGCACTCGACAGAACGGGTCCCTCGGGATCTGCAGAGGGAATCGATCCGCGTGGAGGTCGAGTCACGTCTTGCCGGGTTCAAGGAGCGCACGGGGAGGGACCCTGCGGAGTTCGTCCACGAATGGCAAGCCGGTGACGTCCCTGACACCGCCGAGAACGCCGAGCTCGCCTTGGACGCGCTGGCCCTGCGCACCGTCGTGGAGCACAGCTCCCCGGTCGCGTGAAGCCGGCAAAACTCCGACACGGGATTGCCGCTACGACGAGCGGATGGCCAGTGCGGCCAAGGCAGCCGGCTGGTCTGTCGCCTCGCCCCGTTGAGGGAGATTGCGACTCGCTCCTCGGTGCACTGCGCGCCGCCCATCCCCGAGCCACTGGCTCCGCGTCCGAACCGATGGCTCTTCGATTGGTTGATCCCCGTACCCGCCCTCACCGAAGAGTCAGTGTCGGGTGGTGCTCGGTGCCTCGTGCCCGGTGCCCGCTGCGCGGTGCGGGGCTAACGGTGCACTGCGTCGCCGCCCCGGCGACACCTTTCGAGGGGGCTATCCCAGCAATGCGATCCCTGGGCCGGACCGTTGGCCTGACACTCGCCCTCTGCGGCTACCGGCTGGCGCTCACTCCACCAGCGGCGTTGTCCAGTTGTGCTGCTGGAGGCGGTCATCGAGCTCCCGCAGCTCGCGAGCTCGCGCGTCCACGAGAGCCTGCAATTCGCCGACGCGGATCTGGCGGACGCTTCGGATCTCTGAGCGGCTGTAGCGCGCGAACGGACCACGGTCGGCCGCTGTGCGGATCGCGCCACGAAGCGCGCTGGCTCGCAGTCCCAGCACGTCCCGACGCGCCAGTGCCTGGGTGACCGTCTCGCCAGTGGGCAGCCGGGTGGTCGCGTTGGTGTGGTTTATCTGCGCGATCAGCCGCTCGAGCTCGTCGAATACGCCATCGAGCTCGGACATGAGTTCCTCCGGCCGCTCGGGCGGCTCCTCGCCCTCCTGGACGATGACGCTGCTCTGGAGCCGGGTCTCGAGTTGGGCGACCCGCTTCTGGAGGTCGGCCCTACGGGTGAGCGCTTCCCCGATCATCATGATACTCATAGAGTAGCAGACTATAAGTAGCACTCAGGCGCGTGGGCTTCCGCTCGGCGACCTGGTGGCGATACTCCCTGGATGCCGAGGCAGCGATCGCGGGCCGCCGCGCCCAGCGGGCGACGTCTGTCGCCCGAGCACGTGGCGCTTGGCCGCGCCATCCGAGACCTGCGCGAGGGAATTGGGATCTCGCAGGAGACGCTCGCCGATCGCTCTGGCCTGCACCGGACCTATGTGGGCGGGATCGAGCGGGGGGAGCGCAACCTGAGCTACGGCAACCTCCTCAAGGTGGCGAGCGCGCTGAAGGTCAGCCCGTCACAGCTGCTGAGTCATGCCGAATACGGTCGTGGCACGGGTCGTCGGCCCCCAACGCGGTAAGCGGCTCGATCGATACTCACGGTCTCCCGCGAGACCCATTTGGCACGGCTTGGTCCAGCGCTCGGGCGAACCCGAAGCCAACGGCCGTCGACGTCTCGGCCGCGGGCACATCGTCTGCCGCCTCGGCGAACAGCTCCGCGAGCGTCGTCGGTCGCGCGACCCTCCGCGCCTGACCGCGCGCGGCCAGCCAAGCGTTGGCCTCGTCGAGCGAGAGCGGAATGAACTCGATGTCGGCGAGGCAGCGCCCTGGCCGGCGTGCCGCGGCGTGCAACCGCTTGAGCGGCTCGTTGGTGGTGATCAGCAGGAGCGTTCGCGTTCCCTGGCCGAGCAGCCCGTCGGCGACGTTGAGCAGCCGCGAGAGCGCCTGCCCGGTCGCCGCGCGCGCGTCGGCGGCGATCAGCTCACCCGCATCCTCCAAGATCACGAGTCGCCAGCGATCCCGCTCGCCACCGTCCCAGCTGAGGACGTCGAGCAAGTACGCGCCGCCGTGGCCGAGCAGCTCCTCTGGATCCATGATGAAGTGCGCGGAGCACCAGGGCGACCAGGCTCGCGCGAGCGCGCGCAGAGCGTGCGACTTGCCGGTGCCGGGAGGGCCTCGCCAGAGAATCAGCCGCCCTCGGTCTGGAGCGCGCATCGTCATGAGCCGCGCCAAGGCGTCGCACACGGCGGCCGAGTAGTTGTCGGCGATCTCCTTGAACCGCGGTGCGTCGATCTCCCGGTGGCGGACATCCCCGCCCCACTCGCCGCGCATCCAGAACGCGAGGGAGACCCGCTCGGGTGCGGGCGGATCAGTGCGGAGCACCTCGCGAAGCATCGCGGCGCCTGCCTCGGCGGCATCCGGCGTATCGGCGGCGACCTCGAGCTCGACATGTCCGTGCCCGGCGTCGATCAGACCGACTCCACCGCCCAGCCGGACCAGCGCCTCCACCTCGTTCGCCTCGGAGTCTGCGCGGATCAGCACCGGCTTGGCGAGACCGGCGACCACGGCCGGCTCCGCGGTCCCTCGGAAGCTGTCGTGCACCACGTGCGCCAATCCCCGCCCCACGACCTCCGCGGCGAACAGCGCCCGGGGCAGCTGGTCGGGGCGGGTGCCGACGGGCTCGCGCCGCCCGCCGGCGGGCGGAAGTCGCAGCTCCTTCCTCGTTATCTGACGCACGTCGTCCATGGCAAGACCCTTCGAAGGGCTCGAACCTCCGCCCGCGCCGCGGCGGGCCGCCTCAACTCTGAAAGGGTCGTGTCGTTCAACCAGTCGCCGGGCGCCGCCCGCGCATGACCGGCCGGCTCAGCAGCAGGGCAGCACGGCGCGGGCGCCAGCGGCGACCACGAACAGGTGTTGCTTGTGTATGGGCTGCATGACGGGAGATGACACCGTAGCGCGGCCCGCCTGTGTCAGCAAGCGCCGGGCCGCCGCCGACCGCCCCCTCATGGCGCGAGGCTCAGGCGAGCAACTCGACGTGCACTCCGAGGGGGTGGCAGAAGGGCCGACCGGCCGTGGATGATCCTCAGGCGTCCAGGAAGGGCGAGTCACCAGTGCTGGCCATGGCCGCGCCCCTTCAACGGAAACACGTGGGTCTGTAAAGGTGTCCTGGTGTAGGAGCCGGTCCGCCGCGTGATCGTGACCGTGACCGTCGCTCCTCGCCGCGAGCCGGCCAGCTCCACCCACGGCGCGCCCCGCGCCGAGACGACCCGCGCTCCCGTGACCTTGACCGTATAGCCGGTCGGGTACTTCCGCTCGGGAACGAAGATCCGAGTCAGCGCGAGGCGGGCCAGCCGTGCGCCCGGCACCGGCGTCGCCCGGTAGGACATCTTCATCACGTCGCTGGCGTAGTCGAAGGACCAGCTGAGCGGCGTGCCTGCGATCGCCTGTGGGTACGGCACGACGAGCGCGTCGAGCTCGGCCTGGTTCGCGTTCGCTTCGGAGAACGGCTTTGACGGATCGGTGAAGTCGTTCTCGTAGGCCCATTGCAGCCACGAGATGAACTTCGCGCCGGTCGCGAGGACGATCCGCTCGAGGTCGTCGGTCGGTGCGCTGGCTCCGAACTCGCTGAGGATCGCCGGCACGCCGAGTCGCTGCGCGTAGGACTCGAAGTTCCCCATGCCGCTCTGCTCGTCCTTCGGGCAGTAGGCCGACTCGACCGGGTTGCTCTGCGAGACCGCCTGCGTGGCCAGGCAGTAGTAGTGGAAGTTGAAGGCCGTCTGGCGGTCGCTGAAGGGCGGGAGGCTCGGCTCGGCCATCCCGTTCTGCGCGATCCCCTCGGGGAAGATCACATGATGGCGGTCGGCGCCCCTGATCGTGGCGATCGCGCACCGGTAGAAAGCCGCCAGCGCACCGGACTCGAAGCTCGGACACGGCGTGAATACGGCGCAGGCAGAATCGGTGCCGGCGTACGGCTCGTTGAACGGGTCATAGCCGAACACGTTGGCGCTCGCGCCGAGCGGCGACTGGGCGACACGCAGCCAGCCGTTGTCGAAATGGGTCTGGATCGGCACGCCGTCCGGGGCCTTCTCGTCGTTCCAGAAGTCCTGGAAGTCGTCGGTCATGTCGGCGCCGAGGTCCGCCCATCTCGGCGCGCCGTCGCCGATTCCCGGCTGCGCGTAGGCCGACCACGCGTCCTGGTGCATGTCGAGCAAGGTGCGGATCCCGTAGCTGCCGAGAACGCCATTGAGCCCGGCCAGCTTGGCGATGTAAGCCTCGTCGTAGTGACCGGGTTGCGGCTCGAGTCCCTCCCAGATGATCCCCTCGCGGGCGGCATCGAATCCCTCATTGGCGAGGAAGCGCGCGTCCTGGGTGCCGACGTTGTCGGTGTAGAACGGGGTCGTCTTCTGGACGAGGTTGACGCCGTGCATGACGACGACGCGGCCCTCGTCGTCGACCAGCCAGCGCCCGACGCGAGCGAGCGGGCGCACGTCGGCCCGCATCGCTCGTGCGGATGCGCGACTTGCCCGCTTCGCGTGCCCGGAGGCGACCGCGGGCAGCGTCGCCTGCGCCCCGAGGCACAGAGAGCCGTACGCTGCCGCCGTGAGTGCGGCGCGACCAACCGCGCGCGCCATTCCTGCTCTGATCATGCGCCCTGCCTTCGACTCCGCCTGACGTCGGAGTAAAGCAACCGCGCGAGATGCGGGTAGCCGTCAACCATGGCTACCACCAAACAACGCGACACCGCGCGCAAGAACGTCAAGAAGGCACAGACGGCAGCGCGCAAGAAGCGCACGATCTCGAACCTGTCATCCGCGACGCGATCGGCCCTCGGCCGCGAGGGAGCCAAGGCGGCAGCCCGCAAGCGCGGCGCCACCTCGGGCACCGGCACCGGCGCGGGCGCCATGACGGTCACCGAGCTGCGCCACGAGGCGGCCAGGCTCGAGATCGCCGGACGCTCGAAGATGGGAAAGGCGCAGCTGATCCGGGCGGTATCCCAGAAGCGACGCACGCGATCCTGACGCCGGACGGCGACGCGCTGGTCCAGCCGCCGCAATACCGCCCCGGGATCGACTGCCGCTCGTTCCGGACGAACCGCCCCGGGACCGACTGCCGCTCGTTCCGGACGAGTTGGACGGCTGCCGGGAGCGCTCTCTGGTGCCGATGCCCGGCGGCTGCGGCCAAGCCGTGATGTCCTGGATGTAGCTGGCGATCACCGCTTCGGTGATCAGCTGCGTCCGGTAGGCGTGGGCGGGGGTTTGCGTGCGAACGGTCATGTCCTTGCGGCTCCTCGGTTGGATCAGGCGGCCTGGCGCTGCCATTCGGGCGCCGGCTCGCGGATGGGCAGTGGGGTGGGCTCGCCGCCAGCTTTCGGGATCGGCTCGGCACCTGGTTCCGGTTCGGGAACGAGCTCCGGACGGCGGAGGATCGCCAGCGCGGCCACGAGTCCTGTGCCGACGCTGAGGGCGCCGGCCAGGAAGGCAAGGTGGTAGCCGGAGACCAGCGCGCTGGCGACAGCGTGATGCCGCGCCAGGAGCCCGTTCGTGCGGTTGGTGGCCACGGTGGCGAGCAGCGCGAGGCCGAGGGCGCCGGCGACCTGCTGGGAGACGTTGACGATCCCGGAGCCGAGTCCCGCATCCTCGGAGGGCACGTCGGCCATCGCGATCGAGAGCAGGGGCAGGAACGCGCTGCCGATTCCAAGGCCGATCGCGAAGTAGGCACCGAACAGGGTGGGGAAGAAGCTCGTCTGGGGGCCGGTGGTGAGCAGCAGCGCGAGTCCAGCGATCACGCTCAGCATCCCTGGGACGAGCACGCGCATCGGTCCGAAGCGGTTGACCAGACGAGCCGTCGTACCGAGCGACAAGGCGGCTACGGTGATCGTCCAGGGCAGGAACGCCAGCCCGGTCTGCAGGGCGCCGTAGTGACGGATGTGCTCGAGATAGAGCGTGCCCAGGAAGAACGTCGAGTACATCCCGGTGACCAGGAAGCCGCGGACGATGCTCGAGCCCACGAGACCGCGCGAGCGGAGGATGCGCAGCGGCATGATCGGGTCGGCGATGCGGGCTTCGAGCGCCAGGAACGCCGCCATCAGGACGCCGGCGAGTGCCGCGAAACCCAGCACGTCTGACGAGCCCCATCCGTGGGAGCTCGCCTGGACGATCGCGTAGATGGCGCTCATCAGCGAGACGGTGACGAGCACCGAACCGAGCCAGTCGATCCCGTGCTCGATGCCGATCGCGCTGTCGCTCGGGATGAGCGTCCGCGCGAGCAGGATCGTGGCGATGCCGATCGGCAGGTTGACGAAGAAGATCCAGTGCCAGCTGAGGGCCTGGGTGATCGCGCCGCCTGCCAGCAGCCCGAGCGACCCGCCGGCCACCGCTACGAACACGTAACCGCTCATCGCGCGAGCGCGAGCCGCTGGCTCCGGGAACTCCGTGACGATGATCGCCAGGATCACCGATGCCTGCACGGCCGCGCCGAGCCCCTGCAGGAAGCGCGCGGCGATCAGCGTGCCCTGGCCGGTGGCGAGTCCGCAGAGCGCCGAGGCGGCGGTGAAGACGACGACGCCCGCGAGGAAGACGCGGCGCCGGCCAAGCAGGTCACCGAGACGACCGGCGAGCAGGAGGAAGCTGCCGAACGTGATCAGGAACGCGTTGATGACCCAGGTCAGGTTGCCCTGGGTGAAGTGGAGCTCCCGCTGGATGGCGGGGAGAGCGACGTTCACGATCGTCGTATCGAGGACGATCATCAGCTGCGCGAGGCAGACGACGCAGAGCGTGAGCCAGCGGCGCCGCTCGTCGGGAATGGAAGAGGGGGAGGGGACGAGGTGCATGAGTCCTTCTGGTGGGGTTGAGCGGGCAGTGAGGTGGTGGTAAACTGGAGGCCACCTCCGAAACTAAGTGGAGGATGCCTCCGCTAACACCGAACTATACGGAGGCACCCTCCGGTTTGTCAAGCGAAATTTTCTGGCGTCCCCGATGAGCACCACCGACAGCGTCGAGCAGGCGGTCGCAGCCCGGCCCAAGCGCGCCGATGCGCGGCGCAACTACGAGAAGGTCATCGCGGCGGCTCGCGAGGCCTTCGCGGTGGGCGGCGCCTCAACGTCGCTCGAGGAGATCGCTCGCCGTGCCGGGGTCGGGATCGGAACGCTGTACCGCCATTTCCCGACGCGACAGGCGCTGCTAGAGGCGGTGTACGTGGGCGAGGTGGAGGCGCTGGCAGCGTCGGCGGCCGAGCTGGCCGAGCTCGATCCCTGGGAAGCGCTCGCCGCCTGGCTTCGCCGGTTCGTCGGCTACATGGCCACCAAGCAGGCGCTCGCGCACGAGCTGCTCGAGTACTTCGATCTCGGGGCGCCGCTGTTTCAGAGCTGCCGCGCCTCCCTGGTCGAGGCCGGCGACCCACTCCTCCGGCGAGCCCAGGAGACGGGCGCCGTGCGTGCCGACACCAACCTCGGCGAGATCATCCAGATGGTCGGCGGGATCGCGAAGATCCCCGGTGCCGAACCCGCACAGATCGAGCACATGTTGCAGATCGCGCTCGACGGGCTTCGCCACCGAGAGCCCTCGGGTCAGGGCTCCTGACCGCGCTGGAGTCGCTTGACCGCCTCGCGCGCCTCGTAGAGCGCGGTCTCCGCCCGCGTCAATGCCTTCGCGGCGGCGTCACGCCGGTGCTGGGCGCCGGCCAGCTCGCGGTCGGCCGTTTCGAGCTCGCTGCGCGCCCGTCGTAGCTCCGCTTCGGCTTGCTGCTGTCGCTCGCGCGCAGCTCGGTGCGTGGCCTGGTCGGGTTTCGCCTTCGGCTTCGGCCGCACGGACCGGCCCGAAGCGAGCCCGAGGAAGCCGCTCAGCTGAAGCTCCTTGGTGAGGCAGCCGCTCTCGACCTCGATGCGTGTTTCCGGATCGAGAGAGGCGGCGCGAAGCGTCTCGCCAACTCGCTCGAGCACCGCGGCGGAGAGGGCACGGCCATCTTCGTCGAGCAGGCCCTCGGCTCGGCTGACGAGCGTCTGCTGCGCATCGCGCTGCGCAGTCATCGCCGCGCGAAGGTCATCGGTCTGGCCCTTCGCCTGCGCTTCGGCGAGCGCGTCTCCAGCCGCGAACAGCGCCTCGATGGCCTTGGGCTGGGTGCGAACGAGCTGATTCACCGCCCAGGCGGCGACGGTCGGCTTCCGAAGCTTCTTCACGCGACCGGCTTCCTCCCGGTCGCTCTTGGCGAGTGATCTGGCGAGCGCGTCCCGAGCGGACGTGAACCGCTCGAGAGGGAGGCCGTAGAGGTCGTCAGCGGAGCCGGTCATCGGTCTCACCGTACCCCCGTCCGCGGCCCGGTCGCCACGTCCGGTGGGAGGATCCGGCAGGTGAGCAAGTGGGTGAACCGACCTGCACGCAGGGCGCGACTACGTACGATCAGCCATCGCTCTCCGCACACAGAATTCGCGAGAGGTCCATCCCGAGCACCGTAACCGCGGAACATGAGGCTACTTGCGACACCCGTCGCCGTGATGATCGCCGCGGCCTCACTGGCCGCGTGCGCGAAGACAGCCCCACAGACGAGCACGCCTACGGCCGGGCCTCAAACTCCCAAGGTCAAGAAGGCGAACAGGACCCGCAACAGGCACACCCCGAGGCGCCCGGCGCACCACGCCAGGAGGAGGCACCGGCCCCGCCAGTCCGGAGGGCTCGTCTACTCCACCGCGAGCAATGACGTGATCCAATCCCAGCCCGCACCGGGCACCTGTCATGCGATCGGCAGCGGCCTGTACGAGCGGCCGGACCCGCGCTGCACACCGGGGGCGCTCAACCCGGCGGTGACGCAGGCGACGATCGGGAGCACAATCTGCACGTCCGGCTGGACCGCGACGGTGAGGCCCGAGGAATCGGTGACCGAGCCCGAGAAACGGGAGAGCATGGCCGCGTACGGAATCACGGCCCCACTCGGCGACTACGAGTACGACCACTTCGTCCCGCTCGAACTGGGCGGCGCGACCAACGACCCCCGCAACCTGTGGCCGGAGCCCGGGGCGTCGCCGAACCCGAAGGACGCGATCGAAGACGAGCTGCACCAGGAGGTGTGCGAGGGCCAGATCAGCCTGGCTCACGCCCAGCGCGAGATCGTCGCCGACTGGGCGAAGCTCGCGCGGCACGTGCTCACCAGATCGGCCTCGAGCCCGACCACGAGCTCGGGATCGGCCGCGGGTGCCGAATGCACTGCCTCGGCGTCGTACAGCAGCCGCTATGGCGACTACGACGTCTACGTCCACTCCAACCAGCCGGACGAGACCGTCACCGTCACCGACGCGGCGGGCCGCTCGGACAGCTGGCACACCGACTCGAATGGCTACGCCGACGTCTACTTCAAAGCGGGAGCCGGCGCGGCCGGCGAGCAGGTGACGATCATCGTCGGGAGCGCAAGGTGCTCTGCCACCCTCTGAACCGCCAAGGCCGAGGCCACCTTCTGAACCGTCAAGGCCGAGGGCACGCCCGACCGGCGAAGCTCGCCGTGTCGGTTGTGCTCACCGCGATCCTGATCGCGCCCCAGCCGTCCGCCGCGGCGAACTGGACGGCGCCCCCACCGGCCTACCGCGCCGGCGATTACGCCCAGGGCCAGGCGCTCTCGATCTTGCCCGCGGGCGAGAACGGGCTCGTCAACGCGCTGCAGCTCGCGGCCTACGAGCAGAGCGGGGCGCGTCCCGCCGGCAGCGAGGATCAGATGGCGCCGTATGCCGCGCTTCCTTTCGCGCGCCGCCTGACGGACAGCAGCTTGACGGGCTACTTCGACGACGAGTCGTTCGGGATCCCGGCAAACCGGATCATCGCGACGGTGCGACCTGATCCGTCCGAGCCCGTCGTGATCTATCGCGACGCTCACGATGTGCCGCACATCTACGCGGCCGACGATGATGCGCTCGCCTACGGCGCGGGCTACGCGGCGGCGCAGGACCGGCTGTTCCTGATGGACGTGCTGCGCCACTACTCCGAGGGGACGCTGTCGTCGTTCCTGGGGCCGTCGTGCGCGTTTGAGCAAATGGATCACGACCAGCTGATGGCGTCTGCGTACACGCAGAGCCAGTTGCAGGCGCAGCTTGATGCGCTTCCGCAGGAGTACGGCAGCCTCGGCGCGCAGGTCAAGAGCATGATCTACGCCTACGTCCAGGGGGTGAACCGCTACATCGCCCAGGCGCAGCTGGATCCGAGCCTGCTGCCGGCCGACTATGCGGCGGCGCTCGGGCCGCCGCAGCCGTGGCAGCCGACGGACGTCGTCTCGCTCGTATCGCTGATCGGCACGGTCGCGACCGGCGGCGGGGACGGGATGCGCAACGCGGCGCTGCTCCAGTACCTCGAGCGCAGGCTGCACAGCAAGCGCGCCGCTACCCAAGCGTTCGCCGACTTCAAGGAGCAGAACGACCCGGCCGCGCCGACGACGATCGCGAGGCGCTTCCCGTACCTGATCGAGAAGCGCGTCAACGTCAAGACGATCGCGATGCCCGACGATGCGGCGACGCCGCTGACGGGGACCCCGACCGACACCACCCCGAACTGCTCGCTCACGGCGCCCGACGCGGCGGCGCTCACCGACCTCAAGGCGCTCGTGCAAACACACGCAGGGGAGAGCAATGCGCTCGTGATCCCCGCCAGGCACAGCGAGCACGGCCATCCGATCGCGGTGTTCGGGCCGGAGCTCGGCTACTACGCGCCGCAGATCCTGATGGAGGAGGACCTCCACGCCCCGGACTTCTCGGCCGAGGGCGCGGCGTTCCCCGGCGCGAACTTCCTGATCGAGCTCGGCCGTGGCCCTGATTTCGCTTGGTCGGCGACGACCGCCAGCACCGAGCAGATCGTGCAGCGGCTCGAGCTGATCTGCAACCCGGGCGGCGGCTCGCCGCAGGCGAACGGCACCTACTACACCTACAGAGGCCAGTGCCTGCCGATGACCGAGCACACGTTCAGCGAGACCGCCGTGCCAAAAGCCGGCGGTCTCGGCGCACCCACGATCATCTCGCACGAGATCCACTGGACGGTTCACGGGATCGTGCAGGGCTGGACGACGGCCGGCGGGCGGCCGGTCGCGGTCGTCGATCAGCGCTCGACCTACATGCACGAGCCGGACTCGTTCGTCGGCTTCCTGCGCTGGAACACTCCCTCGCTGACGACCGGACCGCATTCCTGGCTGGAGGGCGTCGCCCAGGTCGGGTACGGCTTCAACTGGCTCTACGTCGACGATCGTCATGTCGCCTACGGGGTGAGCGGCCGCGACTTCGCCATCCCCCACAGCATCGACCCCGACCTGCCGATCTGGGGCACCGGCATCGCCGAGTGGAGCCACACCCTTCCGTTCGCAGACCACCCGCACGCGATCGATCCCAGGCAGCCCTACCTGACCAGCTGGAACAAC
>Ga0070739_10006778_pt1 | contig 12493 bp, 9 predicted proteins | sample Coa_R1_7_FD_66445 | JGI IMG/M metagenome (GOLD analysis project Ga0070739, IMG submission 66445) | Surface soil microbial communities from Centralia Pennsylvania, which are recovering from an underground coalmine fire - Coalmine... | ecosystem: Environmental > Terrestrial > Soil > Unclassified ... | reverse complement strand
TCACGCATCGCAGGCTGCTTCCACCAGCACCGTTTCCATCGTGCGGGCGAACTCCTCGATCCGGGCCGTCGTGAACACCCGCGTGTCCGCCCACACCTCGAAGTACACGGCGGGCAGTCCCTCCGGCAGCGCCTGACGGCTCGCCAGTGGCGCGGGCGCGGAGTCGACCTGGATGAAGAGCGCGCCGTCGAACGAGGGCATCCTGCGATCCCAGAACAGTCTGGTGCGGGGCAACAGCTTCGCCAGCGCCTCATCGATGGGCACATCGCGCCCGGCCTGATCGCGCCCCTCGACGCCGCCGGCGCCACTCTCGTCAGCGTCTTGAGATCCAGGCATCGCGCGACGGTCGTTGAGATGCCAGGAGATTTCGAGCGGCCCGCCGCGCCGGGCCGCGGTCTCCTCGAGCAGCCTGGCGCACTGCACCGGGTCGTAGTAGCCGTAGAACGACGCGCTCGTCGCGGCGCTCTGTGCCCGGTTCACGACCTCGTCGAAGGAGGCGTCCGCGGTATCCACGACGCAGATGCCGTCTTGGGAGAGCTGCGCGGCCACGTCGGCGAACCCGGGTCGGAAGCGGTTGCTCACGACGATCCGGGCGACGCTGGGGTTGCGGCCGAAGACGCGCGTGACTGCCGTCGAGTAGGCGGCCAGCAGGACGTACGTCGTGGCCGCGCCGGTCCGTGCTGCGATCGCGCGCAGCGCCAGGTCCATCGCGGGGGAGTATCCGGCCAGCTCCCAGAACCGCGGCTGCTGCGGGCTGGCCGGTTCGGCGGGCCGCCAGGCGGGCAGCCGCTCGAGCTGGGCCGCCCAGTACCGGATCGACCGCTCGCTCTGCCGCCGGCCCGAGGCACTGCCCTGCGCGGCCGCGATGTCCAGCGGGCTGGCTCCTTCGGGCGGGGCGGTGTCCAGCCCGGTGGCGCGGTCCAGGTTGGCCAGATCCCGGGTCAGCGCGAGGATCCCGGCGCCGTCCACCATCACGTGGCTGTAGCCCAGCACCAGGCGGACGAGCGTTCCCGACTGCCGGACGACGCCCATCCGCACCGGGAATTCGCGCTCGTAGTCGAACCACTCCAGCTCGAATCGCGAGCGCATCTCTTCCGCCGCCGCGCTCGGATCGTCCTCGTCATCGAGGTCTGCGATATATAGCGGGATTTCTCCCGAGCCCGAGACCACCTGCTGCACGCCGCGTTCGCCGGACGGGCCGTCTGTGAAGCGCAGCCGGGTGCGCAACGCGGGATGGCGGCTGACCAGGAATCGCAGCACCGCCGCCATCTCCGCCAGCGGCGTCGCGTCGGGCAGCGGCATCGTCACCACGACGTTCATGGTCCGGCCGGTGCGCCGAGTGGTCTGCAGAATTCCCAGCTGCCCCCACGTCAGTTCGCCGACACCGGCGCCCTGCCCCTCGAACCGCACCCGGATGTCGCTCAACGTGATGGCCAAACCCAGGCTCCTGTCACGGAAGATATGAGGAGCGTAGGACAGCGGCCGACGGACCCTAATCAGGGCCTTTCATCACACCCCGGCGGCGCGGCCGCGGCGGCGGCGATTGGCGCGATCAGCCCGCCGGATCCGGCGCGACGCCTGAGGCGCGAGGGGGAGAAAGTTACATCGATCATCGGCGCGCACAGCGGTTCGGCGCCGTGCGAGGATCGGTGCATGCCTGCCGCGCCGCCGCTGCTCATCCTGTGGGACATCGACCACACGCTGGTGAGCATCGCCGGGGTGGGCCGAGAGATCTACGCGCGCGTCTTCGAGCAGATCACCGGCCGTCCGCTGGTCCATCTCGCGGACATGGCCGGCCGCACCGAGCAGGCCATCGTGCGCGAGACGCTGCGGCTCAACGGCGTGGCGCACGACGCCTCGTTCGACGACTTCTACACCGCCCTCGAGGAGGTCGCCCGCTCGCTGGAGGGACGCATGCGCGAGGGCGGCCGGGTGCTGCCCGGCGTGCGCGAGGCGCTGGCCGCGTTCCAGGCGGACGGCGCGGTGCAGTCGCTGGTCACCGGGAACATCCCCGCGCTGGCCGCGATGAAGCTGGAGGCCTTCGGTCTTGACGGCTTCGTCGACCTCGAGATCGGCGGCTACGGCAACGACGACGGCGACCGCGCCGTCCTGGTCCGCCTGGCCGTCGAGCGCGCCGAGGCCAAGTACGGGCACGGATTCAAGGCCGAGCACGCGGTGGTGATCGGGGACACGCCGCACGATGTTCGCGGGGCGCTGGACAACGGAGCGCTGGCGATCGGTGTCGCGACCGGATTCAGCGATGCCGCCACGCTGGCCGCCGCGGGCGCCCACGTGGTGCTGCCGGATCTGCGCGACCTCGCGGCGCTGCACGAAGCGGTGCTGGCGCGGCGCGGCGCCTGATCCGGCCAGCCGAAACTTACCGATCACCTTCACCCGCCTCGCGCGTGCTCCCGCTGGTCACGGCGCGGCCGCCACACCTGCCCCCGACGGTTCGATTGACCGGCGCAACGGTATCGGCCGATCCTCCCGGCAGGCTCCCACCAGTGAAGGAGAACACTGATGCATCGACTGCGCGCCGCAGCCGTACTGCTCACCTCCCTGGCCGCCGCCGCTCCCGGCCTTTCCCCGCTGCCCGCCGCCGCGGACGCCGCGGCCGGACCGGCGCTGACCGTGAACCCGTTCACCGGCCTGCACCTGATCAACCGGGACATCTACGGGATGAACTTCGCGGACGCGACCCTGGAGAAGGAACTCAAGCTGCCGGTGGACCGCTGGGGCGGGAACGCGACCACGCGGTACAACTACCTGCTCGACACTGGGAACCACGCCAGCGACTGGTACTTCGAGAACATCCCGAACCAGGTCGCGGACCCGAGTGCGCTGCCCGCCGGATCGAGCGCCGACCAGTTCGTCGAGAAGGACCGGGCCGCCGGCGCCGCCACCGTCATGACCGTGCCGCTGATCGGCTGGGTGCCCAAGTCCCGGCAGCAGACCTGCGGCTTCAGCGTCGCCAAGTACGGCCCGCAGCAGTCCACCGACCCGTGGGACCCGGACTGCGGCAACGGGGTGAGGCCGGACGGCACGTACATCACCGGGAATGAACCGACCGACACCAGCATGCCCGCGGGCGCGGACTTCGTGGCCGGCTGGGTCAAATACCTCGACGCCACCTACGGCGACGCGGCCCACGGCGGCGTGCGCTTCTACGACCTGGACAACGAGCCGGACATCTGGTTCTCGACCCACCGCGACGTGCACCCGCAGGGCGCCGGCTACGACGAGATGAAGTCGAGCACCTATGCGATCGCCTCCGCGATCAAGGCCACCGACCCGGGCGCCAAGACCCTCGGCCCGGTCGGCTGGGGCTGGAACTCCCTGATCTACTCGGGCCTTGACCAGCAGACCTGCGGCATCCAAGGCGGCAGCTGCTGGTCCAACCCGCCGGACCGCGCGGCGCACGGCGGCGTCGAGTTCGCAGCCTGGTACCTGCAGCAGATGGCGGCGTACCAGAAGGCGCACGGGGTGCGCATCCTCGACTACTTCGACAACCACTGGTACCCGCAGGCCTCCGGCGTCTCCTCGGAGGCCGACGACCCGGCGACCCAGGCGCTGCGGCTGCGCTCCACCCGCTCGCTGTGGGACCCGACCTACACCGACGAGAGCTGGATCAACCAGCCGGTGCAGGCGATCCCGCGGATGCAGCAGCTGGTCGCGCAGAACTACCCGGGCACCAAGACCGCGATCAGCGAGTACAACTGGGGCGCGCTGGACAAGATCGACGGCGGCATCGCCGAGGCCGACATCCTCGGCATCTTCGGCCGCCAGGGCCTGGACCTGGCCACCCTGTGGTCCCCTCCGGCCAGCACCGACCCCGGCGCCTTCGCCTTCCGCATGTACCTCAACTACGACGGCAAGGGCGACGGCTTCGGCAACCTCGGCATCACCGCATCGAGCGCCGACCAGGGCCAGCTGTCCGTCTACGGCGCGCGCCGCACCAGCGACGGCGCCCTGACGGTCATGGTCGTCAACAAGACCACCGGCGACCTGACCAGCCCCTTGTCCATCGCCGGCCTGCGCCCGAACGCGACCGCCCACGTCTACCAGTACGGCCAGGCGAACACCGCCGCGATCAGCACGCTGCCGGACCAGGCGATCTCGCGCGGCCAGACGTCGATGACCTTCCCGGCTTACTCGATCACCGAACTGGTCATCCCGCGCTCCTCCTGCGGCTGAGCTGAATCGGCGCGGCGAGTCAGCGCCCTCACGGACACCGAGTGAGGGCGCTGACTCGCCCGTGCTGACAACGGCCCGTCAGACGCTTGCGGTGAGCGCCTGGACGAGGGCTTCTCCGGTGTAAGCCTTCCCTGCGATGCCCCAAGCTCCGTCCGGGGCGTTGAGGATGTTCACCCAGATGTCCTCGCGGCGGTGCCCGGGTTCGGTGAGCGCCGCGACGGTGTCGGTGGCGGCCGCGATGAAGGCGGCGCGCGCCTCGACGGAGCCGAGCCCGATGTTCGGAAGCTTGAGCTCGACCAGGACGACGGGCCGGTTCGCTCCGCCCGCGTAGACGTTCTCGGGGTCGAGCACGTGGACCGTCCCGCCGATGATCTCCACGAACCGCGGATTGTCGCTCAGCCCGCTGACGCGGGCCAGGTCGGCGGTCAGCCTGGGCAGCACCTCGCGCTCTCCGGCGCTGGTCAGCGCGCCGCGCGGAGCGGTGACTGTGATGGGCATGGCGATTCTCCTTGGTCGGAGGGGAAAGCTCCCGATGCCGGGCGCTCAAGCTAGCTAGTACGTACGTACTAGCTAGCTTGAGTGTGGAGTAGGATGGCCGTACTAGTCAAGGCGCGCGGCTGTTCCCGGCGATGGAGTGGAGCGGACATGGCGGCGGATACGCGGGACCGCATGATCGAAGCCACGGTCGCGGCGCTCCAACACCACGGCGTAGCCGGCATGTCGTTCACCGACGTGCTGCGGGACAGCGGCGCGGCCAGGGGCGCGATCTACCATCACTTCCCCGGCGGAAAGCTCCAGCTCGTCGCGCAGGCGGCGCAGTTGAACGGCCGTCAGGTACGCGAGGCCCTGGCCGAGCTGCCGGCCGATGGCCCGGCGTCGGTCGTCTCCGCGTTCTTCGACCTCGTCCGGCCGGTGGTCCAGGCTTCGGCGGCGGGCGGCGGTTGCGCGGTCGCGGCCGTCACCGTCGGCAGCGGCCTCGAGTCCGGCGAGCGGGAACTGCGCCAGATCGCGGACTCGGCCTTCTCCGGCTGGGCGCAGCAGCTGGCTGAACGCCTGTCCGCATCAGGGCTCGAATCCGGTCGTGCCCAAGACCTGGCGACGACGCTGATCATCCTGCTCGAAGGCGCGCATGTGCTGTGCCGCGCGTCAGGGGATGTAGAACCCTTCGAACGCGCGGCACGCACCGCGGCGAGCCTGGTCGGCGATCGGCCCGCGGCCTAGGCCGACTCGCGGACGATCAGGCGCGTGGGCACGGTCTCGACCCCGGGCTGCGGAGCGCCGGCGTCTATAGCGGCGAGCAGGCGCAGCGCCGCGATCCGGCCGATCTCGCCGAGGTCCATGTCGACCGTGGTCAGCGGAGGCCGCGCGGCCAGGGCCATCGCGTCCCAGTTGTCGTATCCGACGATCGCCACGTCATCGGGCACGCGGATGCCGCGCTCCCGCAGCGCGTCCGCGACGCCCCGGGCGATCTGGTCGTTACCGCAGAAGAACGCGTCGGTGTCCGGAGCCGCGCGCAGCACCGCGTCCGCCGCGCGACGGCCCCACGCCTCGCTCCAGTCCCCGAAGTGCGCGCGTCCGGCCGCCGGCGCCAGGCCGGCCTCGCTGAGCAATTCCAGCGTGCGTTGCGCACGGTGTTGCGCGGCGGCGTGGTGCGCCGGGCCGGTGACGTGCGCGATCCGGCTTCGGCCGAGCCCGAGCAGGTGCTCCACCGCCAGCCCGGCCCCGCCCGCGTCGTCGGAGACCACGGAGACGTCGGACGGATCGGTGGAGGGGGAGAACGCGTACACGATCGGGATCGGGCCCACGCCGGACAGCGGCGGGCGCGGATCCGTGCGCCGGCCGGTCACGATGATCCCGTCCACCCGCCGCTCGATGAGGGTACTGAGATGGTGCTGCTCGCGGATGGCGTCGCCGCGGGTGTCGCAGAGCAGGACGCTGATCTTCCCGGCGCCCAGCGCGTCCTCCGCGCCGAGCAGCACCGGCGTGCTGAACCTGCCGATCCCGTCCGTGGTCATCAGCCCGACGGTCCAGCTGCGGCCCGCCTGCAGGTTCTGCGCGTGGCGGTTCGGGCTGAACCCGAGCGCGTCCGCGGCTTGGAGCACCCGCGTGCGGGTCTCCGGCCGCATCCGTCCGGTGCCGCTGAGCGCTTTCGACGCGGTGCCGACGCTGACCCCGGCGCGGGTGGCGACGTCGGTGAGCCGTGCCCGGCCCGGCTGGGCGGTGTCGACGCTCGAAGCCGCCGTCCGCGTGGAGTCCGACACGGGTGAATCCCTCCCTCTCTGCGGGCCCGATCCGCGACGGCCCCCGAGGGCCATCGTGGCAGGCCCGAGGCAACTGCGCAACTTTGAGAAAATTCACGGATATTGCCCAGTTCCCTTGACGGAATCCGCGCGTAACTTCTAGGTTCCGTGCGAGCAAAGGTTTTCCTCAACCTTGTCGCGCCACCGCTTGAGTACCCGGGAGTTCCATGTCCGCCTCGCCAGACCCACCGCCGCGCACCGGGCCGATCCGGCTCGGCCCGCACGCTCGCGCCGCCCTGCGCCCGACCGCGGACCCGGTCGTCGCCGGCGGTTTCTGGGCGCAGCGGCAGCAGGTCGTCGCGCACGCCGGCATCCCCCAGGGCCCGCTGCTGCTCGAGTCCGCCGGGAACCTGCACGACCTGCGGCTGGCCGCGGGCAAGAGCGCCGGCGAGTTCCGCGGCGACTACCCGTTCATGGACTCCGACGTCTACAAGTGGCTCGAGGCGGCCGCCTGGCAGCTGGCCAGGCTGCACCCGGACGGCCCCGAGGCCCGGCGGCTGGCCGACGACGTCGAGCGCATCATCGGCCTGGTCGCCGACGCCCAGCGCAGCGACGGCTACCTCAACAGCTGGTTCCAGGCGGGCAAGGGCAGGGGCCCCTTCACCGACCTGCGCTGGGGCCACGAGCTGTACTGCGCCGGGCATCTGATCCAAGCCGCCGTCGCGCACCACCGCGCCACCGGCCGGGAGAACCTGCTGGCTGTGGCCCGCCGCTTCGCAGACCACATCGACGCGACCTTCGGCCCGCCCGGCAGCGGGAAGCCCATCGACGGCATCGACGGCCACCCCGAGGTCGAGACCGCGCTGGTCGAGCTGTACCGGGAGACCGGGGAGCGGCGTTACCTGGAGCTGGCCGGCTACTTCGTGGACAGCTACGGGCGCGGCCTGCTCGGCGGCGAGGCGTACTGCCAGGACCGGACCCCGGTGCGCGCGGCGCGCGACGTCGAGGGGCACGCCGTGCGGCAGCTCTACCTGCTGGCCGCGGTCGCCGACCTCGCGACGGAGACCGGCGACGAGGAGCTGCGCGCGGCGGGGGAGCGCCTGTGGTCGGCGATGGCCGCCACGAAGACCTTCCTCACCGGCGGCGTCGGCGCGCATCACGACAAGGAGGAGTTCGGCGATCCGTACGAGCTGCCGACGGAGCGCGCCTACTGCGAGACCTGCGCGGCGATCGCCTCGATCCAGTTCAGCTGGCGGATGGCGCTGCTGACCGGCGAGGCGCGCTACAGCGACCTGATCGAGCGCACGCTGTTCAACGGGTTCCTCTCTGGCATGTCCCTGGACGGCGAGCGCTGGTTGTACGTCAATCCGCTGCAGGTGCGCGACGGCCACACGGATCAAGGCGGCGACAAGTCCGCCCGGCGGACTCGCTGGTTCCGCTGCGCCTGCTGCCCGCCGAACGTGATGCGGCTGGCCGCGAGCCTCGAGCACTACATCTCATCGACGGACGGCCGCGGCATTCAGCTGCACCAGTACGCCGAGGGCACCTACCGCGCGGAGGTCTCCGGGACTCCAATTGTTGTTAGCGCTAACACGGATTATCCCTGGCAGGGCCGGATCACCGTCACCGTCGACGAGTCGCCGACTGACGAGCCATGGACGCTCTCGCTGCGCATCCCGCAGTGGTGCACCAGCTTCACCGTCCAGTACCCGGGCACAGACTCAGACCTCGAAGCCGCCGGCCGCGCGGACGCGGGCATCGTGCTCGATGAGAACACCGCGCCCCTCGAGAACGGCTGGCTCCGGCTGACGCGCACCTGGAAGCCGGGCGAGCGGGCGGTGCTCGAACTCGACATGGAGCCGCGGCTCACGCGGGCCGATCCGCGCGTCGACGCCGTACGCAACTGCGTCGCGATCGAACGCGGCCCGCTGGTCTACTGCCTCGAGCAGGCCGACCACCCTGACGGCCTCGACCGCATCGTCATCGACACCGCACAGCCGCTGACCGTCAAGCACCGCCCCGACCTGCTCGGCGGCGTGACCACCGTACTGGCGGGCGGCTACCGCAGGGCGATCCCGGAGCGCGGCTGGTGGCCCTACGCCTCCACCGATCCCGCCGACCTGGCGGCGCAGGAGAACGCCGCCCCACCCGGTGGCGACAGCTCCGCCGGCGGCACCGCGACGGCTCTGACCGAGCTGACCGCCATCCCGTACTACGCCTGGGCCAATCGGCGCGACGGCAGCATGCGCGTCTGGCTGCCGATCTCGTAACCGCAGCGCACTACCCACACCGATCCCGTCAGGAGAAGCAATGGCGCACCGCCTGATGAACCGCGACTCGCATCGCGACGCGAGTAAGAAACCGAAGATGCTGACCCCCGGCCGCGCCGCGGTAGCCTCCGCGGCGGCGCTGGCCCTGGCCGCCACGGCGACCGCGATCGCCACGGTGCCCGCAAGCGCGGCCGCGACCGCCTCGACCACCCTCGTGGTCAACGCCAACCAGCCGTTCCGCCCGGTGACGCACGTCGCCTCCGGCGGCCTCTACGGCCTGGACACCGCGAGCGTGCCGGCCGACAGCCTCGTCGAGCCGCTGCACCCGAACACCTTCGTGCAGATGGCGCCGGGAGGAAAGCAGCTGCCCAACGGGGAGCCGTCACCCGGCGGCGACGCCCTCGTGGTAGCGCCCGAGGCGGCCAAGGCGGGCGCGAAGGTGGTCGTGCGGATGCCGGACTGGTATCCGAACTTCCCGTACCAGTGGGTCAGCTGGAGCGACTGGCTCTCCGCGGTCGACCAGCAGGTCGCCTCGGTCAAGGCCTCGGGCGCGACGAACATCAGCGCCTACGAGCTGTGGAACGAGCCGGACTGGACCTGGAACACCAGCGCCGCCGGCAGCTTCGACGCCGGATGGGCCCGCACCTACCAGGAGGTGCGCTCGAAGGACTCCAGCCGCCCGATCCAAGGCCCGAGCTACTCGCGCTGGAACCAGAGCTGGATGACCACCTTCCTCACCGACGCCAAGAACAGCGGCACGCTGCCGGACATCGTCAGCTGGCACGAGCTCGGCGGGGCCGCGAGCATCGCGGGGGACGTGGCCGCGTACCGGTCGCTCGAATCCAGCCTCGGCATCAGCCCGCGCCCGATCGCGATCGAGGAGTACGCCACCACCAGCGAGGTCGGCGTCCCCGGCCCGCTGGCCGGGTACATCGCGAAGTTCGAGCGCGCCGGAGTGCATGACGCCGAGCTGGCCTTCTGGAACCACTACGGCACGCTCGGCGACACGCTGACCGACACCGGCGGCTCCCCGAACGGCGCGTACTGGCTGTACTCCTGGTACGGCGCGATGAGCGGCAACATGGTCACCACGGTGCCGCCCTCGCAGAACGGCCTGGACGGCGCCGCGTCGGTCAACTCCGCCGGCAACCAGGTCAGCGTCATCTTCGGCGGCGGGACCGGGGCCAACGCGGTCACCGTGAACGGCCTCAGCTCGCTCTCGGCCTTCGGCGGCACGGTCAACGTCAAGCTCGAATACACCCCGTCGAACGGCCGCACCACCGCGGTCTCCGGGCCGCTGACCATCTCGCAGACCACGTACACGGTCAGCAACGGCTCCATCACGGTGCCGGTCGCGATGAACCCGGCCTACGGCTACCACCTGGTGATCACCCCGACCGGTACCACCACCTCGCTCGCCGGCACGTACCAGATCAAGAACGTGAACAGCGGTCTGGCCCTCGACACGCAAAACGCCGGCACCGCGCAGGGCACGCTGGTCGACCAGGCCACGCCGGGTAGCGGCAGCACCCAGTCCTGGACGCTCGTGCCCGCCGGATCCGGGCTCTACAAGATCAAGAACGTGGCCAGCGGGCTGCTGCTCGGGATCACCAACGAGAGCACCTCGGACGGCGGCACCGCGCTGATCTGGGGCGACAACGGCACGCCGGACCACCTGTGGCAGCTGATCCCGGCGGGCGGCGGCCAGTACAAGATCGCCAATGACAACAGCGGCCTGCTGCTCGGCGTGACCAACATGAGCACGAGCTCCGGCGCCCAGGTCCTGCAGTGGGACGACAACGGCACCGCCGACCACCTCTGGACTCTGACCGCACGCTGATCACGGCTCGGCCGGGCCGGGAGATCCCCGGCCCGGCGGCCGAATCGCAGGGCTCAATCGCGGTCCCCGCTCGCACCACCCCACACCGCACCACTCCACACCGCACGCTTTTCCCGGAAAGGCTCGCTGAAATGTCCTTCCTCTCTCGGCCACGCCGCGGCGTCAAGGCCGCCGCAGCCGGACTGGCCGTCCTGGCCGTAGCCGGCACCATGACCGCGTGTTCGTCCTCTGGTTCGTCGTCCGGCGGCTCGTCGGCGGCGTCGGGTACGTACACGATCTGGGACCCGTACCCCCAGTTCGACAATTCCTCGGCGTGGGTGCAGTTGTTGCAGAAGTGCGGTACGTCGGCGGGTGTCACGGTTAAGCGCACCGGGTTTGACACCACGGATCTGACGAGCAAGGTGCTTCTTGCGGCGCAGCAGGGCACGGCGCCGGATGTGCTGATCGTGGACAATCCGGTGGTCTCGACGCTGGCTGAGGCCGGGGTGCTGACCGACACCTCGACCACGAAGGTGGACACCAGCGCGGTGGAGCCGAACCTGCTGGCCGCCGGGCAGCTGAACGGCAAGACCTACGGGATCCCGATCGGCGCGAACACGCTCGCGCTGTACTACAACAAGAACGTGCTGCAGGCCGCAGGAGTCGATCCGGCCAGCGTGAAGGACTGGGCCTCGCTGAACGCGGCACTGGCGAAGATCAAGAACGCTGGGAAGAAGGGGATCTCGATCTCGGCGATCGGGACCGAGGAGGGCAGCTTCCAGTTCCTGCCCTGGTTCTGGGGCGCCGGAGCGAACCTGACGAACCTGGCCTCGCCGCAGGCTGTTGATGCGCTGACGCTGTGGACCACCTGGCTCAAGGACGGCTACGCGCCCAACTCGGCGCTGCAGGACACGCAGACCACCAGCTGGCAGGAGTTCGCGACCGGACAGGTCGGGTTCGCGGAGAACGGCACCTGGCAGCTGAGCAACGCGAAGAAGGCCGGCTTCCCCTACGGCATCATCCCGATTCCGGCGATGAACGGCGGCACCGCTCCCGCGCCGACCGGCGGCGAGTTCGTGACCGTGCCGGTGCAGAGCGACACCGCGCGCTACGCCACCAGCGAGAAGCTGGTCGCTTGCCTCAGCAGCGCGGACAACGCCTACACCACGGACACGGCGCTCGGCTACATCGGCGCGACGCAGGCGGTCCAGCAGAAGCAGAGCACTGACAGCGACCTGGTGCCGTGGATCCAGGCGGTCCAGGCCGCCAAGGGCCGCACCAGCGACAACCTGGGGACGAAGTACCCGAAGATCTCCCAGCCGTTGTGGACCGCGGTACAGGCGGCGCTGTCCGGCTCGGCCAGTCCCAGCGGGGCGCTGCAAACCGCGCAGAACACCGCCGCCTCGGCCACCAAGTAGCCAAGCCGGAGTGAGAGTTCTTCGATGAACGACACGACACAGACGGTGGCCCGGTCTGTGCGTGGCCGTGGCGGGGCGCCGGGTTCCGGTGCCCCGCCCGCGGCACGCGCGACGCGTCCCGGGCGCCGGCGGCGCCACTCGATCCGCACGAGCCAGTGGGCCGCGTGGGGATTCCTGGCCCCGGTCACCGCGTACCTCGTGGTGTTCTACGCCTACCCGATGTACAAGAACCTTGACTTGAGCCTGCGCGACTACACCGTGATGTCGTTCGTGCATGGCGGCGCGCCGTTCGCGGGGTTCGGGAACTACCGCACGGTGTTCAGCGACCCGACCTTCGCGCCCGCGCTGATCCACACATTCGTGTTCACAGCCGCCTCGCTGGCCTTCCAGTTCTGCATCGGCATGGCTTTGGCAGTCTTCTTTCACCAGCATTTCCGGCTCTCGGCGACGCTGCGGGCGCTGTTCCTGGTGCCCTGGCTGCTGCCGCTGATCGTCTCCGCCTCCACCTGGTCCTGGATGCTCAACTCCGACTCCGGGGTGGTCAACTACGGC
>Ga0070739_10006777_pt1 | contig 12494 bp, 12 predicted proteins | sample Coa_R1_7_FD_66445 | JGI IMG/M metagenome (GOLD analysis project Ga0070739, IMG submission 66445) | Surface soil microbial communities from Centralia Pennsylvania, which are recovering from an underground coalmine fire - Coalmine... | ecosystem: Environmental > Terrestrial > Soil > Unclassified ... | reverse complement strand
GCGGCGAGCAGCGGCTACTCGCGCTGGCGGCGCAGCTCGAAACGGCGCGGCCGTGGCCGAGGCACGCACCGGAATACGCCGTTTAGCGCAGGCCCGCGCCGCCGCCCGCACGGTTACCACGCCGGGAACAATTCATCGACGGGAGTCGTTCATTCGCGTCATAGGGCAGTAAGCCGCGTGTCGGGGGCGGCGGAGCGGGAAGCTGATTTTCGTGATCTGTGTCTTGTTCGCGGTGCTGACGGCGCTCAGCAATGCATCGGCCTCGGTATTTCAACGCCGGGCCGCGAGCGAGGCACCCTCGGACGGCGCCTTCCGGCTGTCGCTTTTCGCCTATCTGGTGCGCCGGCGGATCTGGCTGGCCGGGATCGGCATGGTCGGCGCGGCGGCGCTGTTCCAGGCCGCGGCGCTGGGCACCGGGCCGGTCGCCCTGGTACAGCCGATCTTCATCATCGAACTGCCGCTCGCGCTGCTGATCGCCGGCCTGCTCTTCCGGCACCGGCTGCCGCGCCGCACCTGGGCCGCGGTGGCCGCGGTCACCGTCGGTCTCGCGGTAGCGCTCGCGGCGGCGGCTCCGTCCGGAGGCATCGACCGGCCGTCCAACCAGCTCTGGGTACTGGCGCTGATCGCCACCGGCGGCTTCGAGGCGGTGCTGCTGGTCTCGGCGCTGCGGGCGCACGGCGAGCCTCGGGCCGCCCTCCTCGGCCTGGCCGCGGCCTGCGGGTATGCGCTGACCGCGGCGCTGATGAAGCAGGCCATGTCCACGCTCGCGGACGGTCCGGCCGCGTTCTTCAGCACCTGGCAGCTCTACGCGACCGCGGCGGCCGGAGTCGGCTCGCTGTTCCTGCTGCAGAACGCGCTGCAGGCGGGCACCCTGGTCGCCTCGCAGCCGATGCTGACCATCGGCGACGCGCTGATCAGCTCGTGCTACGGCGTCCTGTTGTTCGCGGAGGACATGCGCTTCGGCTGGTGGCTGGTGCCGGAGATGCTGGGCCTGATCGCGATCGCGATCGGCTATATCGAACTGGCGCGCTCGCCGCTGGCCTCCGGCCAGAGCCCGGCGCAGGGCAAGGCCGGAGAGGAGCTGTCGGACCAGCTCCAGCACAGCTCTACAACGGCGTAGCCGCTTCCGCCGCGCCCTCACCCTGTGCCTCGATCGCGATCGAGGCTTCGTTTCCGGCTTCGGGCCCGGCCTTCAGCCGGAGGTGTCGTTCGAGCTCAGGATTCTGCTGTAGGCGTCGCGGTCGATGTTGCCGCCGCTCAGCACCGCGACATAGGTGCGGCCTGCTGGAAGCTCGTCGCGCCGGGCGAGATAGGCCGCGACCGCCACCGCCCCACCCGGCTCGGCCACCAGGCGCGCACTGGCCGCCAGCGTGCGCACCGCGTCGAGGATTGCCTGCTCCGGAACGGTGACGACGCCGTCGACCAGTTCCCTGATATGCAGCCAGGTCAGCTCGCCGACGCTGGACGAGCGCAATGCGTCCGCGACCGTGCGCCAGGTGTCCTCCACCGGCCAGGCCGTACGCTCGCCGCGCCGAAGCGACTCGTGTGCGTCGGCCGCCAGCTCCGGCTCCACGCCGAACACCGAGACGCCCGGCATCAGTTCTTTGGCCGCGACCGCGACCCCGGAGACGAGGCCGCCTCCGCTGACCGGGGTGAGAATCGTGTCGACCGAGATGCCAAGCTCCTGTGCTTGCTCGGCGATCTCCACGCCGATGGTGCCCTGGCCCGCGATCACCCGCGGATCGTCGAAGGGGTGAATCAGGATCCGACCGGTCTCGGCCGCGAGCCTGCGGGCCGCCTCCTCGCGCTCGGCCGCGGGCACCCGCACGACCGTCGCGCCGAGCGCCTGCGTCGCCGCCACCTTGTTCTGCGCCGAGCCGTGCGGGATCACGATCAGCGCGTCCACGCCGAACCGCGCCGCCGCATAGGCCACCGCCTGCGCGTGGTTGCCGCTGGACACCGCTATCACGCCGGCCTCGCGCGCCGCGGCGTCGAGCGCGGCGAGGGCGTTCACGGCGCCACGGATCTTGAAGGCGCCGATTGGCTGGAGCGACTCCGCCTTGATCCACAGCGGCCGGTCCGCGTCCGCCCACGGGCAGGGCAGCAGCGGAGTACGGGTCGCTATGCCGGCGATCCGCTTCGCCGCCGCCAACACCTCGTCGAGCCGCACGAGCTCGGCCATGGCACCGTCTCCCCTCCGGGACCGACTTTTCTCGATCATAAAGGACCACTCGGACACAACCCGGGGGAGAAGGTCCGCAAAGCCGCAGGGCGTCTGTGGTCTACTGTGCGATGCGACGAGACAGCGACGGGTTCGTAACGGGGAGTAGGCGATGAGGCGGATAACTTATTTTCAGGGGGCTGTCGTGCTCGCCGACGTCGGCACCGGAGCGCAGGCGTTGGCTTTGCCGCAGGACGAGTTGACCGCGGCGGTGCGGATCGGGGCGATTCTCGCCCGCAACTACGGCCCGCTGATGCCGGGCGAATACCAGGCCGTCGTCGAGGCCGGCGATGGCGAGGACGCCGCCGCGCGCGTCGTGATCAGGGAAGCCGATCCTCGCGTGGTTAAGGCGCGTGACCTGCTGGCCGCGATCGCCACGGACCGCGAGTACACCGTCGCGGAACTCGACGAGGTGCGGCGCCAGCTCTGAGCAGCGCAGCGGCCGATACGCCAAGTGCATGGTTTGCCGGCTGCGGAAGCCCGTTTTCGCGGCGCGATCCGTGAGAATCGAAGCATGTTGAGCATCGGAACCGTAGTCGTCGGCGTGTCCGACATGCGCCGCGCCGTCGAATTCTGGACCAAGGCGCTCGGCTACGTGCCGCGTGACGAGGTGACGGACGGCTGGACGTTCCTCATCCCGCCGGACGGTAAATCAGGACCCGGTCTCGGGCTCCAGCCGAGCGACGCGCCGGTCGAGCACCACCCGCGCATCCACCTCGACCTCTACGCGGGCGACGCGGCCGACCAGGCGGCCGAGGTCGAGCGGCTGGTCTCGCTCGGCGCGCAGCGCGTCGACTGGGACATGTATCCGCAGGACCCGGACTTCGTCGTGCTGGCGGACCCTGACGGCAACCGGTTCTGCGTCATCGACACCAGTCGCGGATAGGGTTGGACCGCTTTCCGACGTGGGACGCAGCATGCTGAATTAGCGGGCGCCCTTAATCCCGTAACGGCGCGCCGAACCTGACTGGAACACCGGGGGAGTACAGCACGCTGTCCGGCGGCCGGACCGGCGCGGGCAGTCCGGCCGCCGCGACCAGGCTCTCGCGCAGATCCAGCACCTCGGCGCGATGCAGCGACCAGCGCGGGTGCTCGTTCGGCAGGTACAGCGTGCGGCGAAGCGGCGCGTAGTGCAGACCCCAGCGGGCGGTCATAAAGTGCTCGGCGGCAGAGGGCGCCTCGATCCGCTCGCCGATGCGTACCCTGATATGCGAACGCGCCGACGACTTGCCCGGCCAGTGCCTGCTGCTCGCGTACTCGAACACATCGTCCCCGTGCCGCTGCACCGACATGCGGGACCACACGTATGGCAGCTTGAAGCCGATCCGCGCGGTGAGCACGGGCAGCAGCCGGGCCGCGTCCAACGACAGAAATACGACCGCTCGCCGCCCGGCCTCATCCACCGAGTACAGGCGCACATTCGTCTCCGGGAAGGTGCCGATCCACGGCATACCCGGTAATCCGAGCCAGCCGATCCGGTACATCCGAAATGCGATGAGACCGATATACGTGTGGCCGTCGATTACGTCCGCCTGCGTTCCTTTAGGCAAAAACGGCTGCACAACCTCGGGCGCCACGGACCAATGCAGGAAAGTCAGATCCAGCCAGGACTGCGTTAGCAACGCGCGTCGTACCGGCCTGGCGGCGTCGGGCGTCACCGGTTCGATTCGCGCAGGCAGAGGCATCGGGACAGCATTGCACAGGCCGCCCCCGCTCGCAGAGCACGCCCCGGCCGCCGCGGCTAGCCGCGCCGCGCCGGAGAGACCGCCTCCAAATACCGCGCTGAGGACTTCTCCCAGGACAGCTCAGCCTCGAAGATCTCCTGTAACCGCTCGCCGATGGCCGCGCGTTCCTTCTGCGGCAGGCCGATCATCGTCTCCAGCGCGTCCGCGAAGGCCGGCAGGCTCTGATCCTTCGCCAGCACCCCGGAATCCGCGACCAGCCGCGAATTCTCGCGCAGCGGCCGCAGCACCACCGGGATGCCGCGCGCCATCGCATGCGTGACCTTGTTCATCGCGCAATAGTGATTGAACTCGATATCCGGATCGGGGACCGTCATCGCGTCGATCTCGTCGAGGAACGGGCCGATCTGCTCCGGGCGCAGCCAGCCGCGCACATGCACCAACTCGCCGAGCCCGCGCTGCGCCACCTGCTCGCGCACCCCCGCGAGAGCCGGCCCGTCACCCGCGATCTCCACGCGGAAACCGGTCACGCCGCGCCCGCGCAGCAGGTCGACCGCCTCGACCAGATCCCCGACGCCGTCCTGCTCGCCGATTACGCCCAGATACCCGAGTACGGTCGTGTCCTCGTCCTCCGGCGGCTGCGTGCGTACCCCCGCGACCACGGATGCGGTACGCACAACAACGGCTTCACGGCCATACAGCTTACGCAGCCGTTCGACCTGCTCCGAACTCGGCGTCAGGACCATGTCCGCCGCCGCGACGGTCTTGCGTTCGCAGGCGAGGAACAGCCGCTCCAGCTTTTGGAAGGCCGGGCGCGAACCAGCCAGCGCGGGCACCACGTCGTGCTGGTCATACACCGTCCAGCAACCGCGCCGCCGAGCCCAGCTCAGCAACCGGAAGAGCATGTCCGGCGGATTGCACACCTGAACCATGCGCGCGCTCGCCGGCTGCCTGAGTGCCCGCCGGGCCGCACGCGTCGAAGCAAACGTCGTCCAAGCGCCTTCGACAATGGTGCCGAGCCGTCCCGCGCCCTCGAACGACGGGAAATACACCACGTCGATGCCGTCGATCGTCGCCTTACCCGGCCGCTTGTCCCGAATCGCCGGACACACCACCGTCACGGACACGCCGTCATCGCGCAACGCCTGCGCCTGCGCCCAGACTCGATGGTCGTCAGGCACCGGCAGGTTCAGCACGACGATCACCGCACGCGGCGCATTGCCCGCGCTCGCACCCGCTCGCATTCTCACGGGGCGTCAATCTCGGTCAGCACGCCGTCCTTCTCCAGGTACACCGCGTCGGTCTGCGGGCACACGAAACGCCCGGACCCCTCGCCGTCCTCCACCAGCCGCACCCCGGCCCGGCCGACCCAGCCGACCTGCCGCGCCGGAACCCCGAGCACCAAGGCGAAATCGGGCACGTCGCGCGTCACCACCGCGCCCGCCGCCACCATCGCCCACCGCCCGATCGTCACCGGCGCCACACACACCGAGCGCGCCCCGACCGAGCCGCCCTCCAGGACCGTCACACCGACCGCGTGCCAGTCGTCCGCGGTCTTCAACCGGCCGTCGGGAGTCACCGAGCGGGGATTGAGATCGTTCGTGAAGACCACCGCGGGCCCGACGAACGCCCCGTTGCCGAGCACCGCCGGTTCGTAGATGAGCGCATTGTTCTGGATCTTGACGTTGTCGCCGACCTGCACGCCCGGTCCGAGATACGCGCCCCGGCCCACGATGCACGAGCGCCCGAGCACGGCATTCTCACGCACCGAGGCGCCGTGCCAAACCGAGGTGCCCTCGCCCAGCACCGCGCTTGCGTGTACATCGGCGTCCGGGGCTATACGGGTGCCCGTCCTTACGTTGTCCGCCGTGCTTCCCGTGCTCATGCGGGCACCCTCTCCGTTTCCTTCGGCCTGTCCGGCTTCGCCTTGCGCCACTTGCCGTTCCAGCTCTTGTCCGCTGCTTTCGCGCGCCGGTTTCTGCGCCGCAAGTACCGGTCGTACCAATTCGGCAGCACGACGACCGCGATCAAACCGATCAGCGCGACCCCGGCGAGCCCCCGGGACTTCGATCCGTGCACCTGCGCTACCGCCGGCGCCACCAATTCCTGGGTCGTGATGCGAAGTGACGCCGGCACGTCGGCGCGCGCCTGAAGGTCGTTCAACTCCGCGATGAACACTGCGGAAAGATTGGTCAGGCTGGTCAATACGGCATTCGGGTCATGGCCGGTCACGCTCAGCTGCTCGGCCGGGATCGTGTATCTCGGCGTCTGCACGGTGCCGTTGTTGCGCGGCGTCAACGAGTAGTCATCCGTCACCCCGGCCTGGCGCAGCCGGGCCGCCGAGGTGGAGTCGCTGAGCACGGTGTCGACCATCAGGCCGGTGGCGGCGATCGACGGGGTGGCCGCGGCCAGCGTGTTCGGCGCGCTCGGGTCCTGCGGCGGGACCAGCAGCAGCACCGAGGTGGCCTGGAACACCCGCGGCGGATGGTCCACCTTCCAGCCCGCGGCAGCGGTCACCAGCAGCACGAGCGCGGCTATGTACCAGCGTGATCGCACTGTCCCGATCACTTCGCGAAACGACACCGCAGCCCTCCCCTGGTCCGCGTCCCTCCCGCGCACACCGTATAGCGGATCGGGCCGCCCGCGCACGAAAGTGCGGAACAACGACCCAAGTCGCCGAAGCGGTGGATGCATCGCCGCTACGGGCCCTATTCTCTACCCGTGGACGGTGCGCACGGCACCGCCCCGGCATCAGACCGGGCAGCGGGGCCAACGCACGCAAGGGGAGGGGTTCATGGATCTGGCGGAGGTTGTCCGAGTCATACGCAAACGCTGGTACGTGATGGTGCCGCTGTTGCTGCTCACTATCGCGCTCACCGTTGGCGTGGACCGGGCCATTCCTACGAAATACCAGGCGACCAGTGAACTCTCGCTGCTTGCCTCGCAGTCCGCGACCGCCGGCACCGAGAAGGTGCCCGGCACCGGCAACGCGTTCCTGAACTTCGACTCCTCGCTCAACGAGACCGCTGACTTCCTGGCCCGCCGCCTCGGTTCCACCGACGCGGCGAACGACCTGGCGAAGCTCGGCGTCACCGAGACCTACTCCGTCGCGCTCGCCGCCGCCGCGCAGGGACCGTTTCTCACGCTCACGGTCACGGGGCCCAAGCCCGAGCACGTGCTCACCTCGATGAACACGCTGACCAACTACACCGTTCAGCAGCTGGCCGCGGTGCAGGAGCAGGCCGCGGTCAAGCCGGTCGACATGATCCGCTCCATGGTGATCGTGCCGCCCGGGCCGCCGGCCGCGCAGAACAAGACCAAGACGCAGGACGTGCTTGGCGTCGCGATCGGCGGCCTGGTCATCTCGTTCCTGGTCACCTTCGTCGTCGAGAACGTCCTGGCCTCGCGCCGCCGCCGGCGCCGCCGGGTGCCCTTCGGGGCCGACGACGACGGCTTCGACGCGGAAGCAGACGTCGACTTCGCCGCCGTGGAAACCGGCCGCGACGACCCGGACGAGCGCCCGCAGGCGAGCACGCCCGCCGCCGCGCCGCAGACCGCCGCCTCGCGCTGGTACGGCATGGACGGCGGCGCCGACCTGGACCGTGACCCCTTCGAGCCGGCGCACCCGGAGTTGAGCAGCCGGGCACCGGGCGCCCGCGACTAGTGTCCGCGCCGACCCTTGGCCTGCGCGGACTAGGTCCCGAGGCCGATCCAGCCATTCGCAATTCCAGGCTGGGGATGAGCCTGCGGCCGCGGGCCCGCAAGAACGACCCGAGGCCGACGCCCCGGAAACGGCGCCACGGCCTGGACGCGGTGGTGGTGCTGTCCGTCTACGTCGCGCTGCTCGAACTGATCCCCTCCACCTGGACCCTCCCCTCGCTCGGCGCGGCCGGCACGGTCGCGAACGTATACGCCTTGCTGGCTCTGATGTGGTACCTCGCCTCATGGCTGGCCGGGCGGCTGCTGCCCGCGCCGGGTACCCGGGCGGTGCGCATCGCGCTGCTGCTGTTCTCCGTCTCGATCCTCGTCTCGTACACCGCGCTGGCGCAGAGCGACCGCGCGCCGGTACAGGCCGAGACGCAGGCCGCGGACCGCGGACTGATCGTGCTCGCGGCGTGGGTCGGCGTCGTGGTCGTCGCCTCGGCGGCGATCACCGACCTCGACCGGCTCAAGACCCTGCTTCGCCGGCTGGTGGTCTGCGGCACCTTCGTCGGCGGGCTGGCCATCGTCGAGTTCATGACCCGCAAGGACCTGCTCGCCAAGATCCACATCCCCGGCCTGCAGGTCAACGGCGACATCAGCAACTTGATGGTCCGGGGCGCGTTCACCCGGCCGTCGTCCACCGCGGCGCAGCCCCTGGAGCTGGCCGGCGTGCTGGCGATGCTGCTTCCGTTCGCGATTCAGCAGGCGCTCGATCCCGAGCGCCGCCACACCGGCTGGGCGCGCCGCTGGCTGCCGGTGATCTGCATCGGCGGCGCGCTGCCGATGACCGTGTCGCGCACCTCGATGGTCGCTCTGGTCACGGTGCTTGTCGTGCTGATCCCGACCTGGACGTCGCGCCGCCGCTGGGGCGCGCTCGGCGTCATCATCCTCGGCGCCGGCGTGATGAAGCTGGCCGTGCCCGGACTGATCAAGACCGTGCTGAACCTCTTCAGCGCGTTCCTCGGCAGCGGCGACAACAGCACCCAGGCGCGGACGATGGACTACGCGGGCGTCGCGCAGTACTTCGAACAGCGCCCCTTCTTCGGCCGCGGATGGCGTACCTTCATCCCGGCGCTTTACCGGTACACCGACAACCAGTACCTGCTGGCGGTCGTCGAGATCGGCATCGTCGGCGCGTTGATGATCGTCGTGCTCTACGTGACCGGCATCGTTTGCGCGCGGCGCGGCCGGAAGCTGTGGAAGCACGAGCCGACGCGCGAGATCGGGCAGAGCTTCGTCGCCGCCCTGGCCGCGGCACTCGTGGTGAGCGCGACCTTCGACTCGCTCGGCTTTCCGATGTTCGCCGGAGTGGTGTTCCTGCTGATCGGCTGCGCGGGCGCCTATCTGGGCATCTCGCGGCGGGAGGGCGACCTCTTGCCGCGCCGCGATCCGGCCGCCGCGCTGACGGGTATCCCGCCGGCCTTCTTCTCGCTGCGCAAGTCCGCTCAAGGGACGGCCGCCCCGAACGCGTACATGCTCGACATGACGCGTCTCACCCGCACTCCGCACGCCATCGCGGCCACGTTGCGGCCGTGGTTCCCGCCGATGGAGGACGACACGCTCGTCCTGCCGATCATCAGGCCGGTCGGCGTGCAGGCCAGGCTGCCGACCGAGACCGGCGAGATCCCCGTCGTCAAGGCGGACCCGAGCGCGGAACCCAAGATCGGCGGGCAGATCCGCAAGGGGGTGCGCTGGAGCTTCGTCAACACCGTGGTGATGCGGCTCGGCAACTTCCTGACCGGAGTCGTGCTGGCCCGCGGGCTGCTCGGCCCGCGCGACTGGGGCCTCTACGCGATCGGCCTAGTCGCGCTGGCGGTGCTGCTGTCCGCGAACGAACTCGGGGTGAGCCTGGCGATCGTGCGCTGGGAAGAGGACCCGAAGCGCTTCGCTCCGACCGTGCTCACCCTCTCCACCGTCTTCAGCTGCCTGCTCTATCTCGTCCTGTTCGTCGCAGCCCCCGAATTCGCGCGGCTGCTCGGCGCCGCCGACGCGACGTCGATGCTGCGCGTGCTCGGCATCGCCGTCATCATCGACGGCATCGCCTGCGTGCCCGCGGGCGTGCTCACGCGCAACTTCGCCCAACGCCAGCGGATGTTCATCGACGCGGGCAACTTCGTGCTCAGCACCGGCCTGACGATCGGCCTCGCGGTGGCCGGGCTCGGCGCGATGAGCTTCGCCTGGGGCTCGATCGCGGGCAACCTGGTGGCGCTGGTCGGCTGCTCGATCGCGGCGCCCGGGTTCCTGAAGCCGGGCTGGGACCGGCAGCAGGCGCGCCGGCTGCTCGCGTTCGGCGTGCCGCTGGCCGGGGCGAGCCTGCTGGTGCTGGCCATGCTCAACGTGGACTCGATCGTCGTCGGCGCGACCCTCGGACCGATCCAGCTCGGCCTGTACCAGATCGCGTTCAACGTCTCCAGCTGGCCGGTGCGCAGCGTCTCCGAGATCGCCCGCCGGGTCTCGTTCGCCGGGTTCTCCCGCGTCGCGGGCTCTAAGAAGGCGCTGTCCGACAGCTTCGGCCGCGGCTTGGCCCTTCTCATGGCCGCTGCCGTCCCGGCCTGTGTACTGCTCGCCGTCATGCCCAAACCGCTGATCTACGCGCTCTACGGTGAGCGCTGGACCGCCGCGTCGGGCGCCCTTCGCTTCCTCGCCCTCCTCGGCCTTCTGCGCGTGGCGTTCGAGCTGGCCTACGACTGCCTTGTCGCGTCGGGACGCCGTAAGGCGCTGATCACAGTGCAGGGCTGGTGGCTGATCGCTCTCATCCCGACCTTGATTGTTACCGCGAAGGCCAGAGGCATCGCAGGGGTCGGTCTCGGCCACATCCTGGTGGCCGGCCCGCTGGTCGCTCCGCTGTTCTTGTGGGCGCTCTCCCGCGCCGGTATCTCGCCGCTGGTCATCGCGAAGGCCTGCGCCCGCCCGTTCCTCGGCGGAGCGCTGATGGTGGGCGTCGCCCTGGCGCTCGGCCAGCTCAACCTTCCCGAGATCGCCTACCTGTTCACGGCGGGAGCGGCGGCCTTCGCCGTGTACATTCCCGTCGTCTGGCCACTGCGGCACCTGGCCAAGGCCGGCCCGCGACCCGCCGCGCAGCAGGCCGCGCAACCAGAGGCCGAGGCCGACCGGGCCGAACACGCGGTGAGCGTTCCATAACCTCACGATCGACCGAAGCGATGAGAGGCACGTCATGATCCGGCGGACCGCCAAGCGGATTTTGCGGCGGCGATTCGGCTGGCTGCCGCTGTACGAGCTGCGCAACAAAGTGCTGCTCGCGCACACCGTGCCGGGGAACTGGCTGTTCGAGACCCGCGAAGTGCACCGGCTGCGAAAGCTCTTGCCGGACGTCGCGCCCTCACTGGTCACGACCGTCATCCCGACGTACAAGCGCGCTGACGCACTGCGCGCCGCCGTCGAATCCGCGCTCTCGCAGACCATCGCGGACAACCGCGTCATCATCGTGGACGACGGCGGCGGCCAGATTCCGCCGCTCCCCGAGGATCCACGCGTGGTCGCGGTGAGCCTGCGGCGCAATACGGCGGTCGCCGGCGTCGTGCGCAATGTCGGCGTCCGCCTCGCCTCGTCACCGTTCGTCGCTTTCCTCGACGACGACAACCTATGGGAGCCGGAACACCTCGCGACGGCACTGGCGGCCCTCGAAGCCAGGCCGAAGGACCGCTCATACCGCCTGGACGGGGTGTACACGGCCCTGCGCCGGGTCACCCCGGACGGTCGTGAGATGGACATCCTGTCCGTGCCCTACGACCGCAGACTGGCTCGAGAGAAGTCGTTCTTCGACACCAATGCGTTTGTCGCGCGCCGCAACCGCGCACTGCGCTTCAGCCGCCTGCGCCGCCACAAGGACGTCATGCCGCGCGAGGATTGGGTCTTGCTATACCGCTACGCGCGCCACCACCGCATTGCCCACATCCCGGTGCCCACCGTTCGCTATCTGGTGAATCCGAACACTTACTACACCGTCTGGGACCGAAGCCTTGACTGAATCCGCGCTGTGCGCCGTCCTGTTCGACTCCGGCGGCGTGCTGATGCAGCCGATCGGCGGCCGCTGGAATCCGCGCGCCGACTTCGAGCAGACCGTGCTCTCCCACGCCCCCGGAATAACGCCGCAGCAGTTCGCGGCCGCGATAGCCGTCGGCGACCGCTTCATGAGCGAGGCGCCGGGCACGCCCGACTTCGATTCGTATCACCGCGTCATCCTGGGCGAATTGGGCATCGACGCCAGTGATGCGCTGCTCGCCGAACTCACCCGTCCCGTCGAACCGACCGCATTTCTTGAGACGTTCCCCGACGTGCTTCCCACGTTGCAGGAGCTGCGCCGCCGTGGCGTGCGGATGGCCGTGGTCTCGGACGCGTGGCCGGAACTTCCCGAACTGCATTCGAGTCTCGGCATCAGCGATTTCTTCGAGGCGTACGCGATCTCGGCGGTGCTCGAATGCCGGAAGCCGGATCCGCGGATGTACCACCATGCGAGTTCGGCGCTCGGCTTGGAACCCGCGCAGTGCCTTTTCATCGACGACGATCCCGCGCTGGTCGAAGCCGCGATCGCACTCGGTTATGCGGGCCGGGCACTACGCCGCACGGATGGCGGCGAACCGTGCGACGTACCCTCCATCACGACGCTCGGCGAACTGCTCAGCCTCTTCGCGCACTGACTACCGGGCGCAATCTACGGGATCGCTCTCGGCGGCGCGGGAATCGCGCGGGCTTCGCTCGCCGGTCAGGAGGCGCGCCGCTCACGCCAGGCTGCGATCGCCTGCTCCGCGTCAACACTGGGGATGACGACGGACGGGCCGGCGTGGGGTCGGCGGCGGGCCTTCTCGGCGCGGGTGTTGTAGTCGGCCACCAGCTCGCGCAGTTCGCGCTCGCTGCGGGCCTTGGTGAGC
>Ga0070739_10006776_pt1 | contig 12495 bp, 12 predicted proteins | sample Coa_R1_7_FD_66445 | JGI IMG/M metagenome (GOLD analysis project Ga0070739, IMG submission 66445) | Surface soil microbial communities from Centralia Pennsylvania, which are recovering from an underground coalmine fire - Coalmine... | ecosystem: Environmental > Terrestrial > Soil > Unclassified ... | reverse complement strand
CGGGAGGCAGCCCGGCGGAAACGAACGCGAGAGCAGCTCGGGTCGGACGCCGCTCCGATCGTGCGGCCAATCGTCGAGGCGCCACGCGATGTCACCTGCCCGCGCTGTGGCGAGACCTTCCGCGCCCGGTCCCATCGTGACACCTACTGCCCACCGTGCCGGCCGCTGCGAGCACGGGAGTATGACCGGGAGTGGAAGCGAGCCAAGCGCCAGGAACGGTCTCGATGAGAGGCGAGAGGCGCATCTCCCGTGAGCTTGTGTGCGGGACTCTCGCAGAGCAGAGGCTCAACGTAGACGCACCTGAGCAAGTGTAAACCCGGCCCGCTACACGCGGCGAGGACCCGGCGAGGATGCCCGCGGCGAGAATACCTCCGGCGAGACGATGAGGCGGCCGGGCGGGTCAGGCCGGGATTAGCCGTCCCATCGTCACGCGATGGTAGCACCGTGACACGACGCGGCGACTCATTAGAACGAGCGGTCAGAGCACCACACGCACAGCGCTAAAAACGGCCGCTAGAACGCCCGTAGAGAAGCGGAAACGGGCCTGCGTGTCGTTGGGCCGGAAGGACCGGAAACGGCCCGAGAATGGCCGTATTTCAGCATTCATGACCACCAGAGCCGGGGATCGGGGCCGGTCACATGCGGGCATGCGAAAGACCTCGATCCGCCCGTGAGAGAACCGACAGAGGACGCGATCCGCGGTCGGAGGTCCGGCCGTCGAGCGGTCCTCGACATGCCGCGATCGAGACACATCGGCGACAGTTGCCGATGAGCCGGCCGTGTCGGACAGCTCGGCGGGGAGCTGCGATAGCCGGCGACGCGACACCACGCCATGAGAGCAGGAGAACCACGGACCGGGAACAGTCAATCGTTCGGAAAGCGGTCAGAGAAGGTCGGGCGCCGCCGGTGAGAAGCTGAGGAACTGTACGGAAAGGGAACAGGCGGAACTCTCGCGGCCGTCATCTCCTTACCCCTCTATGCCGGCAGTTCCTGCTCCTGGTACTGCAGTTGGTATAGCCGGTGATAGTAGCCGTGGCGCGCCAGGAGCTCATCGTGGCTCCCCTCTTCGACGAGGCGTCCGCGGTGCAGGACCAGAATCCGGTCAACGTGCCGGATCGTGAAGAGCCGGTGCGCGATGATGATGCTCGTCCGGTTCTCCATCAGCTTTTCCAACGCATCCTGAATGAGCGCCTCGGTCTCTGTGTCGACGCTCGACGTCGCTTCGTCCAGAACGAGAACAACTTCCGGATCGAAGGCGATTGCCCGCGCGAAAGCGATTAACTGGCGCTGACCGGCGGAGAAGTTGTTGCCGCGCTCGCGAACCGGATGATCGTATCCATCGGGCAAGCGCTCTATGAACCGGTCGGCATTGACGAAGAGAGCGGCGCGCCGAACCGCGTCATCGCCTATCTCATCGTTGTGAAGCCGGATGTTGCTGGTAATGCTTCCCGAAAATAGGACCGGATCCTGGAGTACCGTGCCGATGTGCCGGCGAATGTCGGCGCGCCGCATGTTTCGGATATCGACCCCATCCAGCAGGATCTTTCCACGCTGAATGTCATAGAAGCGCGCCATGATGCTGATAAGTGATGTCTTCCCGGCGCCGGTCGCTCCGACGATCGCCACGCTTTCGCCCGGCCTGATGTGGAACGAGACGTCGCGTAGAACCGGATTCTCCGGGTCGTAACCGAACGTCACATCTTGAAACTCGATGTCGCCCTGAACACTCTCTAGCTCAATTGGATTGGCCACGTCCGGTGGCTCGGTCGTTTCGTCGAGCAGGCCGAAGATGCGCTCGGACGATGCCATTGCCGATTGAAGAATGTTGTACTTCTCGGCGAGGTCGCGGATTGGCTGGAACGCTCGATCGGTGTACTGCATGGCCGCCACGAGCGCCCCGAGCGTGAATGCCCCGCCCCAATGGGAGAGGATGCCATGACCGCCGACCCAGACGAGGAGACCGGTCGCCAGCGAGCCGAGAAAAATGACGATCGGCGAGAAGATTGAGTAGGCGAAAATCGATTGTAGGTTGGCGCGCAGGTAATCCTCGTTAAGCGCATCGAACCGCGAAAACATCGTCGATTCGCGATTGAAGAGCTGCACGATCACCATTCCGGTGATGTTCTCGTTGAGGAAGCCGTTGACCCGCGAAAGACGGACGCGAATGGTGCGGTAGATCACTCGCATCGCCTTCTGAAAGATGCGAGATACAACCGCCACGATCGGCATGACCGCAAGGCTCACCAGTCCCAGTCGCCAGTTGAGAATGAGCATGGCAATGACGATTCCGACAAGCGTGACCGCATCGCCCAGAATCGACACCATCCCCTGCGTCAGCAGGTCGTTGAGCGCGTCCACGTCGCTCGTGAGACGGGTCATTAGCCGACCGACCGGGTTGCGGTCGAAGAAGCTGAGTGGGAGCCGCTGCAGGTGCCCAAAAATCTGGCTTCGCAAATCGTACATCACGTGCTGACCGATGTATTCCATGCTGTAGTTCATCAGGTAGCGCAGGATGAACGCCGACGACAACGCGGCGAGGTAGACGGCAAGAATCGTGGTCAAGCCCGAGGGGTGATGCGGCGTGATGTAGCGGTCGATCGCGACCTTTGTGAGCGCGGGACCGGCGAGATCGAGCAGGCTGGTCGCCAGAAGAAGTGCCATGGCGACCACGACCATGAGTCGATAGGGGCGAAGATACGGCAACAGGCGCCGAACGAGGCGCCCATCGTATCCCTTTCCGAGGATCTCGTCCTCGTCCTCGTCGAATCGTCCCAACATTCGCTCTTACTCCACCTCCAGTTCCTGCTGCAGTAGCTCGCGTCGGTACATGCGTGCATAAAGGCCATCGGCCAGCAGGAGCTCCTGGTGACGGCCGCGCTCGACTATCTTTCCGTCGTGAAGGACCACGATCTGGTCGGCATCCTTAACGGTCGAGATGCGCATCGAGGTGATGAGCGTCGTCCGGCCTTCCATCACGCGGCGCAGCCCAGCGAGGATCTCGTTTTGCGTGTTGGTATCGACGCTCGACATAGCATCGTCGAGGATCAGGATTGTTGGGTCGCGCATGACCGCACGCGCCAGCGCGGTTCGCTGCTTCTGCCCACCCGAGAGGCTGACGCCCCGCTCGCCGACCAGTGTTTCGAGACCGTAGGGGAAATGTTCCAGATCTTTCGAAAGTCGTGAGACCGCCAGCGCTTCGTCAATTTGTTCGCGCGTCGCGTCCTGGACTCCGAAAGTCGTGTTCTCGGCGAGCGTCGCCGAGAAGAGGAAGGTATCCTGCGGCACGTAGCCGACCGCCTCGCGCAATCTGGCAAGTGGGAGGCGGCGGACATCGATCCCATCGATCAATACCTCACCCTCGTCGGGTTCCAGCACCCGCGGGACCAGGCTCATGAGAGTGCTCTTCCCGGCCCCGGTCATCCCCACGATCGCCAGCGATTCGCCCGGCTCGACGGTGAACGACACATCTCGGAATACCCAGCGGTCGTCACGTCGAACCCCAACATTGCGGAATTCGATGCGCCCCTCGATGGTCGTGGGAGGAAGCGTCCGCCCGCTGTCGCGAATCCTCGGGCGGCGGTCCAGGACCTCGACAATTCGACCCGCCGAGGCGGCCCCTTGCTGGTAGAGATTGAGCATCCAGCCAAGGGAGATCATTGGCCACGTGAGCATCGCGAGGTAGGCCACGAACTGAACGAACTCGCCGATGGTGATCGTCCCGGCAGACACCTCGTTGCCCCCGACGTAGAGGACCAGCGCGGTGGCAATTCCCATGACGAAGGTCATCAAGGGCCACATGATCCCGGAGACGCGCTGGTAGCTCAGCGCTCGATCGACATATTCGCGGTTTGCGCGGTTGAACGCCTCAACCTCATGATCTTCCTGGACAAATGCCTTGATGACGCGCACGCCCGAGAAGTTTTCCTGGGCGTACGTCGAGATCGTCCCGAACTGGTCCTGGACCTTCCGGTAGCGGCGTTGCATCGACCGTCCGACCTGCCAGATTGACAGTGAAACGAAGGGAAGCACGATAAAGGCGATGATGGCCAAGTGCACGCTGATGCGGAGCATCAGAATGACAACGTAAATCAGCATGATCCCCGTGCTGAGCAGTGTAATGAGGGATTGGCCGAGAAACTGGCGCACGGCGCTGAGATCGTTCGTGAGGCGTGCCATGAGGTCGCCGGTGTGCATCCCCTCGAAGAAGGACTGATCCATTCCCTGTAGGTGCGTGAAAAGATCGTTGCGCAGGTCGTATTCGACGAAGCGCGAGACGCGATTGACGGTACTTCGCTGAATGAAGAGGAAAATGGATTGGCCGGCGGCAGCACCGAGGTAGAGCAACACATCGAACGTAAGGGAGCCGATGCTGAAGTGCCGACCCAGTCCGTCTATTGCCAGCCGGAGGATATACGGCTGGACGACCGCGAAGGTCGTGCCGATGAGGATGGCGATCGCGCCGACCGCGATGCGCAGCTTGTGCCGGGCGAGATAGGGAAAGACGATTTTCAGCGCTTCCATGCCTACCCCTTGTTCAGGTAGATGCCGTAGCTGTCGAGATCAATGTCAAACATGCGCACTTTAGCGGACGTCAGAGCAGACCGGAGCGTACCACCCTCGGCAGCTTCCATGAATAGGACCGAACCGCCGTCGCCTATCGGTTTCGCTGCCGCGGCGCCAGATGACAAACCGAGGTGTATGAGCGATGCGGCCCCGGGCGAAGTCGGGGAGACACGATCTTGCGCCGCCGCATGGTCCGTCATCAACGACGCGAACCACGCAAGGTCGAGGTCACGCAAAGCGGTGCGCATGCCTTCGGTCAATCGCTTTATCTCCTTGAGTCCCGCGAGGACGGACGGGTCTCCGTCTGCGAACCGCTTTTCTATGTCACGGCGAACTGATGGGCGGTCGGATCCGCAGTAGGCCAGCACGAGACGGTCGCGGAACGTCTGCTGTGCCTGGAGCGGCAGGATGATTTCTTCCGAATCGACGCGATCGTCGATGGTCAGAAATTCGATGCCTCCGAGGGCGGAGGCATAGGCAACCTGCTTACCGTCAACTATACCCATGAACTTTGCAATGTCACAAGCTACCGCGGCGATCTCCCGGCGATCGGCGGTGTTTGCCGTCGCCGTTTTGACCAGTGCAAGCCAGACCAGAATTTCGGCGGTCGCGACGCCGAGGCTCGCATCACGCGGAACGGAACTCGAATACGAAACGTAGCTTCGGTCGCTCCGGATGCGGCGCAGCAGTCCGACGTTGTCCGGCCGTGCGATCGTGCCGCTCGTGTATGGGGAAATGGCCGCGGTTAGACACGCGCCTGCCTCGGCGCGCGCGAATCCGTCCAGGTCGGTCCAATCGCCACCGAGCTGGAGGCAGAGCGGCGCTCGTGCTACGTACCGCACCGACTCACAGCTCCGCGCTGTCGAGGACGATGGTTACCGGGCCGTCATTTTCCAGCGCTACCACCATGTGAGCGCCGAATTCACCTTCTCCGACGGATAACCCGTGCTCGCGGAGCCGGTCGGCAAATTCCCCGTATAACGCTCGGGCCAGTTCGGGAGCCGCCGCTCGTATGAAGCTTGGCCGGCGCCCCTTTCGCACGTCAGCCAGAAGCGTGAATTGAGAAACCGCCAGAATATCACCGCCTACGTCGGCCACCGAGAGGTTCATCTTACCCGCGGCATCCTCGAAGATACGAAGCCCCGCGATCTTGTCTGCGACTTTTTGAACGTCACTAGCCCTGTCTCCGTCCGCGATTCCGACCAGAACCAGTAAACCGGGACCGATTGCGCTGATCTCCCGGTTATCGACCGTGACCGACGAGGACCGCACACGCTGGACAACTGCGCGGGTCACCGGTTCATGCTCCCGCCCGTGCTACCGCTGCCCGGTGAGCAGCGGTCTCCAACCGGTCGTCGAGTGGTAATAATTCGAAATCTGGTCGATGTCGGCGCGCGGCAATCTCGATGAGCAGATCTGCGAACGACGGGTTTTTGGGAAGGAGCGAACCGTGGATATACGTGCCGAAGGCGTTTTTCACGCGCGAGCCCTCCAGACGGTCCCGCCCGTTGTTGCCGAAACCCTGGAGCACTCGCGCCAGAGGTCGGGTTCCTTCATCGAGGAACGTCCGCCCTCCGTGATTTTCAAATCCGACAATCGTGCCGCGCTCCCAGGTAGCGACGATGTTGCCGACGAGTCGGTCGGATTCAATACCCGGGTGGATGGTGTGCGCCGCGAAAATCCCGAGCCCGACCAGATCAGGGCCGGCCGCAGGACGATAGTATTCCTGCAGCAGCTGATAGCTCCCACAGACTGCGAGCACCGGCACTCCCTGATCGACCAGGTCCTGCATAGCTCGACCGTGTCGGTGTTTGAGATCCTCGACCACGACCTCTTGCTCCCGGTCCTGGTCGCCACCCATAAAGACAATATCGATCGGCGCGTCGGGAAGGTCCTGTTTGAGGCCCACCTCGTGAACCATAAGTCGTATGTTTCGCCAGTTGGTTCGCTTCTTGAGAGTCGCGATATTACCACGGTCGCCGTAAAGGTTCAGCATCTCGGGATAGAGGTGCACGAGATGAAGCTCAAGGGGAGATTCCACGCGCCGTTACTCCTCCTGACCGAGCAGCGACAGAAGGTTGTCGCCGTATATTGCTTCCTTGTCTCGGTCGGATACCTGTAGCCGATCGATCTTGTCCAGCTCGACATCGGGGTCGCCTTCCGGCAGCGCCGAACCGTACAGAAGTCGATGCGGCCCAATCCGCGAGAGCGCAAGGTCGTCGATCGCAACCAGCGACGTGTCGAAGTAGACGTTTGCGACATCCCACAATGCCCGGACGACCCGCATCTCACCGCCGCTTCGTGCCCCGAGGTACGGAATGATGATGTCGAGGTCGGGGTAGCGCAGCACGAACTCGAGCGTGACGGCAAAAGACTCCTCAAAGATGATGGGCAGACTGTAATGCGCCGCCGCCGAGACTACTGCTTCGAATTCGGCGGTTTCCATCAGACCGATCGCCCAGTCGAGTTCCGCCTCGTCAAGCAGACCCTCGCGATCGATTCCCTCACCGATCCACCGGTGCCAGCGGATTCCGGCGTAGTCTCCGATCGTGTCGGGGAGCGCGAGGCGATCCGGCCGCGTGTCGGTCCATGGATTCCCGCCCAGGTAGTAAAACGGGTACAGATCGAACTCGGGCGCTCGCTGCAATACGTCGGCGTTTGTCGCATCGATGTCGACCGACCGCGAGTTGGCGAAGACGACGGCGCTGCCGACGTGAGCTCCGCGTAAGACTTCGACTGCACGCTCGATCGGAAAGCGCTCGCGATCCACGCTGACATGCGCGTCGACGATCATCGACACTCTCCTCCGGCCGAATAAAAATGGCCGGGTTCATCCCCCCGGCCGATCAAACCTGTCCCGGACTTAGACCTTCTGCATCGTTCGCAGACAGCGCGTGCAGATATGGACCGACCGCGGGACACCGTCGATCATGATCCTGGTCTTTTGAACATTCGGGTTGAACACGCGATTCTTTTTCGGCGCGCGCCGCGCCCAGGCCCCGCTATGCCGGTGCCGGATGTAGTTGCCGAACATCTTCGACTTGTTGCAGAAATCGCACTGAGCCATGCGGCTCCTCCTCGCTTACTTCCAAACAGAGAAATGGCCCTCACCACCGGCGCCCGCTCGGCGCCGGGAGGGCCCGTGGCCGTCCACTGGTATGTATTGTATCAATTCGGCGGCGAGTTGGGCTCCCGACGCGCGGCGAGCACGATCACGTGATCTCCGACCGCGATGCCGTGGGACGAGAAGTAGCCTTCATTCGCTTCAATCGCAGCCGAATACGGAGCGGGAGCATAGTGAAATTCGAGCGTAAGTGGCGCCATATCCTCCAGTCCAATAATCACACCGTCCGAGTTGACGAAGGCGACGGTCAGCGGCACGTAGGTGTTTTCCATCCAGAACGCGTCGGTCGAGGTGTGCGGCCACGTGAACAGCATCCCCGTGTCCGGATCGAGAGATCGAATATACATCAAACCGTGTTCGCGCTCAGCTTCGGTCGATGCGACACCGACGCGTAGAAGGAACTGACTTCCCCCGGATGTCGGGATCAGGACGCTTGGAGTGGGGTACCTGTCGCCGGTGTAATCTGGAACCTCGATCGAACGCGACGGCCAGTACGCACCATTGACGAGCTTATAGATCATGACCGTCCGATACGCGACGGAGCCGCTGTGTGACCGATCGTGATCCGCGACCTGGACCGCGTTCCGTCTCACCGTCACGCCCGCGTCGCCGGTGACTTCCCCTGACTGCCGGTCGTAGATCGCCGAGGTCACGGAGCCGGCCGAAAACGTGAATGCCAGGAATGAGTCCTGGTGGCTTGACCTGATGACGGCCTGGAAGAGCCCCGACGGGCCGGGTGAAGTAAGGTGTTTTGGAATCGCCGGGAGCGAGCGGGACCAGACGAGGCTGTTTGAATGCTTGTCAAGGACGCCGAGAGCAGGGTACGGGGATGCGATCGTCACCGCGGCGTATCCGGCCGCGCCCGGAAGTGTGACACGTTGCACGATCTGCGGTGCTGCTTGTGCCGGACCGAGCAACGTGGCGGCAAGCAGGAATAGCGAGACGATCATGAAACGGCAACCGGTTCGGCCGAGCGGAGCGCACCGACGAGATAAAGCGATCCAGTTACGAGGACTATGTCGTCGCGCCCCGCACGCGCGATCGCCTCGGCGAGAGCGCTGCGCGCGTCTTCAACGATCGATACGACCATGCCTTCATCCCTGCACACCCGTGCTACTTCGGCCGGGTCTGCCGCCCGTTCGGTCCCCGGCGCTCGCGTGACGATCACGGTCCGCGTAATAGAAGACAGATGTCGGGCCATTGTTTTCACATCTTTGTCCGACATTGTCGCGAAGACCGTAATTACATCTCCGACTGCAAGCCCGCGTAGCGCCTGCGCAAGCCCGGACATCCCCGCCGGGTTGTGGGCACCGTCGAAAATGAGAGTCGGCGCGCCCCTTCGCACTTCCATTCGGCCAGGTAGGATTGCCTCGGACAAACCCCGGGCGATCGCGCCACCCGTCAGGCCAGGCACCTGAGCGGCCAGGGTCTCAATGCAGGCCGCGGCCGTCGCGGCATTCGCTAGCTGGAACGAGCCGGCAAGGGCGAGGCGGGTTCGCACGTCGCCGGTCGAGCCGTGGATCGTCACATCCTGGCCGCCGAGGTCCTCACTGCGTAGCTCGACGCGCGGGATGAGGTCACGAGCGATCAGCGGCGCATTGATGAGGCTAGCTCGCTCTTCTACCACGTTTAGGACGTGTGGATCAGACGTACCGACGACGACCGGCACGCCGGTCTTGACAATGCCCGCCTTCTCGCGCGCGATTTCCGCGACTGTATTACCGAGGACCTGCGTATGTTCCAGGCTGACATTCGTGATGACAGATACGGCCGGACGGAGCGTGTTGGTGGCGTCCAGGCGGCCCCCGAGACCGGTCTCCATAACTGCCCAGTCGACGTGTTGCTCGGCGAGGTACAAGGAACCCAGGGCAAACAATACTTCAAACAGTGCCGGTCGCCCGAGGGAATAATTGCCCAGTCGTCCCCAGCGCATTGCGTCGACAATCGGGCGGATCCTGTCCATATGGCGCACCCACGCATCCCGATCAATATCTCGTCCGCCAACCGTCACGCGCTCGGTGTAGTCTGCCAGGTGAGGGGAACGGAACAGACCAGTTCGATAACCGGCTGCCGCCAGAATCGCGCCGACCATGGTGGTGGTCGATCCCTTACCGCACGTCCCGGCTATGTGAATGCTGTTGAACGCCTGGTGGGGGTTTCCCAGCTCCGTGAGCAGACGCTCGATCCGCGCTAGCCCGGCGCGGGAGGCAGGCAAAATCGGCTCGTGGTAGAGACCCTCGAGATACGCGATTGTTTCTTCGTACGTCGCGCTCAGTCGTTTCTCCGTTTTCGAACCAATCCCTCGGCCGCGGCCGGTTCCGCGCCTTCGGTTCCCGGCTCGTAGTAGCTGCGGTCCGTCAGACCATCCGGAAGGTGCTGCTGATCGGCGTAGTGTCCCTCAAACTCGTGTGCGTACCGGTAGCCCCTGCCGTAACCGTGGGCGCGGTCGAGCGCGGTGGCCGCATTGCGCAAGTGAAGAGGCACCGGCTCGTTGAGATGGTCCTGAACGTCCTGACGGGCTCGACCGTAGGCGACTAGCGCGCTGTTGCTTTTGGGTGCCAGGGCGAGATACAACGCGCACTCCGTCATTGGCAGGTAGGCTTCCGGCATCCCGATCGTGTGAACGGCCTGCTGGCACGATACGGCGAGCGTGAGCGCGGCCGGGTCGGCCAGGCCAATATCCTCGGCCGAGAGGATGACCATCCGCCGGGCCACGAACATCGGATCTTCGCCCGCTTCGAGCATACGCGCCAGCCAGTAAACCGCGGCATCAGGGTCCGAGCCGCGGACGCTCTTGATGAACGCCGAAATGAGGTCATAGTGAAACTCGCCGGCGCGGTCGTACAGGAGCGAAGGCGTCTGGAGAGCGTCCTCGATCGATTCAACCGTGAGCCGGCGCTCCGCCGACGGAAGTCCGGCAACGGCTGCTTCCAGAGCCGACAGCGCGATCCGCGCGTCGCCGTTTGCCAGGCGGACCAGGCGCCACAGCACCTCCTCCGGCGCGTCGATACTCTCTGCCCCAAGACCCCGTTCCCTATCCGTCAATGCGCGCTGGACGAGTGACATAACCTGCTCGTCGCTTAGACGGTCGAGTTTGAACACGCGACAGCGGGATCGAAGCGCCGAATTGACCTCAAAGCTCGGATTCTCGGTCGTGGCGCCGATCAGAGTCACGGTCCCGTCTTCGACGTAGGGAAGTATGGCGTCTTGCTGCGCTTTGTTGAATCGATGGATTTCGTCGATGAAAAGGATCGTTCGCTGACCGTTAAACTCGCCCAGTTTTCGCGCCGCTTCGACGACACGCCGCAAGTCCGCGACACCGGCGGAGACCGCGCTCAGGGCGACAAACGAAGCGTTTGTCACCTCGGCGATCACCGCCGCAAGCGTTGTCTTGCCGCTACCCGGGGGCCCCCAGAGGATCATTGATCCGAGCCGGTCCGCGGCGATGGCCCGCCGCAGGCCGGTATCGGGTCCGACCACGTGGGTCTGTCCGACGAATTCGTCGAGGCCGGTTGGGCGCATCCGCGCGGCGAGCGGTTGTCGCACTCCGGCCGAGGGAAGGGACGTCACGATCGGCGCCGGGGATCAGGCTTTTCGCAGTTGAACTTTCCGCTCCAGGTGGAGGCGATGAATGTGCTCGTTCACCACGTCGGCCGGCGCCATTTTGATGAATGTTTCAAGAACAACGACCGAGAGCGTGAAGTCCCAGAACTGACCGACCAGCGGAATGTCGCCCGGCAGGTCAAGCGGTGAGAAGATGAGGGCCAGCAGTCCCAGTGTCGAGGCCCGCTGCCAGTTCGGCACTCTCTCGTCTCGAATCAGCGCATACCCCAGCCGCATGAGTGTCGGGAGACGCATGACGGCCTGGAACCGGTTCGGCTGCTGGATGCGCCCGCCCGATGCACGTTTCAGTAGCTCGCGGCCAAGTAGGCCGCCCAAAAGTCTTCCCATCGTTGTGATTCCTCCGCTTCAGGGATGTGAAAATGGTGCTCAAAAGTACAGCCTATTCTACGTTTAGAATCCGTTGGAGGTCGCATGAGCAACGCCTCGGTGGCAGAGGCTCTTGAAGACATCGCTCAACTGCTCGAGCTGCGGGGCGACAGCACTTTCCGGGTGCGGGCCTACGACAACGCGGCAAAAGTCGTGGAGAGCTACCCCGAAGACTTGCGCCAGGTCGCGGAGCGCGGCGAGCTCGATTCGATACCGGGAATCGGGAAGGGGATCGCCGAACGAATCTCCGACCTCCTGGAAACCGGGACGACCCCATATCTCGAGGACTTGCGAAGTGAGTTTCCGGAAGGAGTTTTGGGCATACTTCGTGTGCCGGGAATTGGGCCGTCGCTTGCGCGACGCGTCTATCAAGAACTCGGTGTCCAGAACGTCGACGAGTTAAAGGCGGCGGCCGAGGATGGGCGGCTGGCGGGGCTCAAAGGGATGGGACCGAAAAGCGCCGAAAACGTGCTACGTGGCCTGCAGCGGGTGAGCAAGGAGGAACATCGCATACTGATCAGCAGCGCCGTCCCGCTGGTCGAGGATCTCATCCAGCAACTCCTCCCTCAACCGGCATTTAGCAATCTCACGGCAGCGGGCAGTCTCCGCCGCTGGCGACCGACGATCGGCGACATCGACCTTATCGCGACGTCGGAAGCGCCTGCCGCGGCAATGGAAGCATTCGTTACTTTGCCGGAGGTGCGAGACATCTTGAGTCATGGGCCAACAAAGAGCGCGGTGCTGACGGTCGACGGAATGCAGGTCGATTTGCGTATTGTTCCCGCTGATCAGTACGGGTCGCTCCTGCAGCACTTCAC
>Ga0070739_10006772_pt1 | contig 12499 bp, 10 predicted proteins | sample Coa_R1_7_FD_66445 | JGI IMG/M metagenome (GOLD analysis project Ga0070739, IMG submission 66445) | Surface soil microbial communities from Centralia Pennsylvania, which are recovering from an underground coalmine fire - Coalmine... | ecosystem: Environmental > Terrestrial > Soil > Unclassified ... | reverse complement strand
TCACCGCCGATTCGGCATCGATTCCCGAATCGCACAAGCGCGATGCCGAACGCTTCGCGCGCGAAAACGGTATCCGCCACGAATATATCGATACCCACGAGTTCGACAATCCCGACTACGCGCGCAACAACCCGGACCGCTGCTTCCACTGTAAGGACGAGTTGTTCACGCGCCTCGCCGAGGTGGGAGAGGCGCGCGGGTACGAGCACATCGTTTACGGCGTGAACGTCGACGATCTCGGCGACTATCGCCCCGGCCAGCGCGCCGCCAAACAGCACGACATCGACGCGCCACTGGTCGATGCAGGCTTGACCAAGGCGGAGATCCGCGAGTTATCGCGGCTGGCCGGGCTCGAAACCTGGAACCGGCCCGCTTCGGCGTGCCTGAGCTCGCGAATTCCCTACGGCACGGCAGTCACCAGGGAGAATGTCAGGACCGTGGAGAAAGGCGAAGAAGCCATAGGCGCGCTCGGCTTCCGGCAGTTCCGCGTGCGTTATCACGGCGATCTGGTCCGCATCGAGATCGCTCCCGAAGAACTGCCGCGCGCGTTAACGCCGGAGATGGCGCGCGAGTTCACGGCCATTTTCAAACGACTCGGGTTTCATTACATTACGCTCGATTTGCAGGGGTACCGCCAGGGTTCTTTGAACGAAGCGCTGCCGCTCAGCGCTTCACCAGCGCGAACCGCACCTGCGGCGGATTGATCGAATCGACGTTCAGTCCTGGCGGGACGCTGAGATCCGAGGCCGTGATCCGGTGCACCAGCGTGCCTTCCTGGCCGCGCTTCATGTCGATGTGGGCGACGAGCGAGCCGAGGCTGGTGCGGTCCATGATCCACGACGGAGCGCGAACCGTGACCTGTACTCGGTCCGTCGTTACGTTGCGGACATCCATGCCGCGCGGCACGTTCTGAAACTCCACCGGTACGGTGACCGTGCGAATGGTTACGCCGGTCTCGAACAGCGAGAAGCCCCACAGCACCGCGGCGAGCCCGGCGGCGGCCGCTTTCATCCGGAAATTGGCCACAAACAGATCTCGCACCCGCTCCCCCAGCGGACGCCGCCGCCATGCCCAGAGTCTCTGCAGCAGATTCAGCAGCTCCGGCGCGGAGTCGATTACGCGCCACGTGCGGCCGTTCATCAGGGACACTTCACCGCGCTCTTCGGAAACGACAATCACCAGCGCGTCGGAACGCTCCGCAAGACCCATGCCGGCACGGTGGCGAGTGCCAAACTGCGGCGGAACTTCGGCCCGAGTGGTGAGAGGCAGAATGACGTTGACGCGCGTGATCCGATCGCCTTCGATCACCGCCGCGCCGTCGTGCACGGGTGATGTTTTCTGGAAGATCGACTCCAGCAGCAGGGGCGAAACGTCGGCGCCTACGTTCACGCCGTCTTCGGTCAGCTCCGCAAGCGAGTCCTGGCGGGCGATGACCATCAGCGCTCCGGTGCGGGACGCGGCCATGCGGAACGCGGCCTCGGTCAGCCCCCGGTAGCTCTGGTCCAGCAATTCCATCGAGCGCGGCGCGAAATGCAGCAGCCGGTCAAGGCGCATGAACGCGCGCCGCATCTCGCCCTGAAACACGAACAGCAGCATCAGGATCACCGCAATGGAGGCCCCTTCCAGCACCCACGTGGTGATCAGCAGGTTGAAGTGGCGCGCCAGCAGAGACCCGGCATGCAGGAACACGACCCACAGCGCGATCCGCATGGCGCGCACCTGACGTGCCCAGCTCAGCAGCAGATACAGGGCGCACGCCAGCACAATGAAATCGATGACCTGCTGCCACGGGAAAGGGGGCACGCGGTGGTACCGACTTTATTGTACGGAGGAGTATGTTGTCGCGGCGAGCGACCCGCCGGCCGCTCGTGCGCTACGATAGCGCAGGAGGATCGTCCGCAAAATGCTGCTGATACTGGTGATTATCATCCTCGTCCTGCTTCTGGGAGGCGGTGGCGGGTACTACGGCTACGGCCGCTGGGGATACGGAGGGGGCGCGGGCATCGGCTGCGGCACAATTATCTTGATCCTCATCATTCTGTGGCTTCTGGGCGCGTTCCGGGGTGGGTTGCGATACTGACGTAACCTAGCGGCGCCAACTCACGGCGTACGAAAAACGCGCCTGCGGGCGCCCGGTCACGCGGGTTTTCTCCCGCCGCATCATGCGCTTGCGCTGCTTCGCCCACCACCAGGAGGTAAGATCGGGGTGACCGTGGATCGCTGCGCCGCCGTCCGGCCACAGTCGGCACTTTGACAACCGAATACAGTCGCCCATCCCTGCCAATTCAACAACTTCGCCAGCTCCGTTCGTGCAAAACCAGACCAGAGCCGAACGGCGCTGGCCTAATAAACGGAGCCCACACCCCCGTATCCGTTCGCTGCCGCTCAGCCATGGGCAGCGCATAAGCTGCTGATTCACCCCGCCGCACACCGAATCAGACCGCGCATGGCGCGCGAGTCCGCGCTTTGAGGCCTGCATGCGACCATGGAATTGCGAATGGCGGCAACTCAGAACCAGACGATTCGGAACATCGCGATCATCGCCCATGTTGACCACGGCAAAACCACGCTGGTGGATGCCATGCTGCGGCAGAGCGGCATCTTCCGCCAGAACGAGCAGGTCGCCGAGCGCGTGATGGACTCGAACGAACTTGAGCGCGAGCGCGGCATCACGATTCTGGCTAAGACCACAGGCGTTCACTATCACGGCGTCAAAATCAACATCGTCGATACCCCCGGTCACAGCGATTTCGGTGGCGAAGTGGAGCGTGCGCTGAAGATTGTGGACGGCGTTATGCTCCTGGTGGACGCCAGCGAAGGCCCCCTGCCGCAGACCCGCTATGTGCTGATGAAAGCGCTGGAGGCCCACCTGCCGCCGGTGCTGGTGATCAACAAGATCGATCGCCCGGACGCGCGCATTCAGGAAGTGCTCAACGAAGTTTACGACCTGTTCATTGATCTCGACGCCACCGAAGACCAGCTCGATTTTCCGATCATTTACACGAACGCGAAAATCGGTGTCGCGAAGCTCGCGCCGGAAGACGATTCCGCCGACCTGCGGCCGCTTTTCGATACGATCCTGAAGCACATTCCCCCGCCCGCGGCTGACCCCGAGGGCGTCCTGCAGCTACTCGTCGCAAATCTGGACTACAGCGATTATCTTGGGCGCCTCGCGATCGGGCGCGTCTTTTCCGGAACGCTGCGGCATGGGGATGAAGTCGCCATCGCGAAGCTCGACGGCTCTTTCCAGACCACGCGCATCACGAAACTCTATTCCTTCGAGGGCCTGAAACGCGTCGACGAAACCGTCGGCTGCCCAGGCGACATCCTCGCCATCGCCGGCGTTGAAGGGATCACCATCGGAGAAACGGTAACCAGCGCAGAGAACCCTGAGCCGCTGCCGCATATCCAGATCGATGAGCCGACCATCGCCATGACCTTCACCATCAATACGTCACCGTTTGCCGGCCGCGAGGGCTCTTACGTAACCTCCCGCAATCTGCGCGATCGCCTCGATAAGGAGCTGCTCACCAACGTTTCGATCCGCGTGGAGGAGGCTGGCGGGCCGGATGCGTTCAAGGTGATGGGCCGCGGCGAGCTGCAACTCGCCATTCTCATCGAGATGATGCGGCGGGAAGGCTTTGAGCTGATGGTCGGGAAACCGGAGATCCTGACGCGCACCGTCGATGGGAAACTGCACGAACCGCTGGAACTTCTGGTGGTGGATTGTCCGGAAGCCTTCGTCGGCGTGGTGATGGAAAAGCTCGGTACGCGCAAGGGCAAAATGACGAAGATGGTGAACCACGGCTCCGGCCGCGTTCGCCTCGAGTTCCACGTGCCTTCACGCGGCCTGATCGGACTGCGCAGCGAGCTGCTGACCGACACGCGGGGAACGGCGATCATGAACTCACTGTTCCACGGCTATATCGAATGGCAGGGCGACATCCCCAGCCGTCCGACAGGCAGCCTGGTCGCCGACCGGCCCGGGAAAGCCACCGGATACGCCATCTTCAACCTCCAGGAGCGCGGCGAAATTTTCGTCATGCCCGGAACGGAGGTGTATGAGGGCATGATCGTGGGCGAGAACTCGCGCAACAACGACCTCGACGTGAATATCGTCAAGGAGAAGAAGCTCACCAACATGCGGGCCTCGACAGCGGACGAGGCCATCCGCCTGGTTCCTCCGAAAATTCTGAACCTCGAACAGGCAATCGAGTTCATCCGAGACGATGAGTTTGTAGAAGTCACTCCGCAATCCATCCGGCTCCGGAAAAAAACCCTCAAAGCCAACCAGCGGTAGTTAGTTCGCGGACATTATTACCGGCGTCGTACTTAGAAACTGCTTTATTTCGATGGAGTTGGCGTTTGGAACGCGGCTTGCTTTAACCGAACGCGATGCGTGCTCGGGCGAAACAGGACAGCGTGGCTATGGCATGCACCCTGACCGTAGTATTTCTTTCCTCAGCAGCCGCGGCAATCGTACCCGTAGCCGCCGACACCAGCATCTGCGCTGACGACATCATCGCTCGCATGATGCAGGCCGACGATGCCCGCGATCGCAGCCTCAAGGCCTATACCGCGGTTCGACACTACACCCTGCGCGGTGAAAAAGGCCGAACCGGGGAGATGACGGTGCGGCTGGACTACGATAGCGCAAGCGGCAAAAAGTTCGAAATCCTCGCAGCCAATGGCGCCGATGGCCTCTACCGGCGCGTCTTTGACAAGGTTCTCCAGGCCGAGGTTGAAACGAGCCGCAGGACCGGGCAGAACGACAGCTCCATATCTTCGCGGAATTATAAGTTCCAACTGCTCGGGCAGGAAATGCGCGACGGCCGGCGCTGCTACGTGATCCAACTCCTCCCGAAGCGGAAGAGTAAGTACCTGATCGACGGCAAGGCGTGGATCGACGAACAGGATTATGCGCTGGTTAGGCTCGAGGGGCGTACCGCCGGATCGGTTTCCTTCTGGGTCGGGAAACCGTACATTGTTCAGTGCTATCGGAAAGTCGGTAATTACTGGCTCGCGGCGACCAACGATTCCATCGCTAATGCGAAGATAGTCGGCCGGATGGAACTTACCATCCAATCATCGGACTACTCCGTGCCGGGGATGTCCAGCGTTCAGGTGGCTGAGAAGGCGCACCAGACCGACGACGTCGATTAAAAACGCGCGAGGACCATCGCTCCGAACAACACGCTGTCGTCGCCAAGCGCGGCAGGCACGACGTCGATGCGAGCTCGCGACCAGGCGGTGATCTGCCGCCCCATTTCTTCGCGCAAAGGTGCGAACAGTTTATCGCCAGCCTTCGAGATGCCGCCGCCAATTACGATGCGCGCAGGATTCAGCAGCATGACGGCGGCTTTGAGTCCCAGGGCGAGATCGACAACATAGCGGCGGACGAAGGCCGGATCGTCGACAAGCTCGCGCGCGCTGTGGCCGTAGTCCCGCTCCAGCCACAGGCCGCAGCACAGTCGCTCGAAGCAGCCGCGGGCGCCGCAAAGGCACTCCGGCCCATCGGGCCGAATCGTTATGTGTCCGATTTCGCCGCCATACGAATCGGCGCCCCGCCACACGCCCCCGCCGCCCACGATGCCGCCGCCTATCCCTGTGGAGAGCGTCATGTAAAACAGCGGATCGCAGCCGCGCCCCGCGCCGTACCCGGCCTCGCCGAGTGCGCCCACGTTGGCGTCATTGTCCATGACGGGCCGAAAGCCCAGCATCGGCTCGAGCGCCCGCGGCAGGTCGAAATCGCTCCAGCCGCCCACGTGCGTCGACAGCGCGATGCGCTGCTCTGAAAAGATGACTGGCCCGCCGAAGCCGATTCCGCAGCGGTCGATCGAAAACCGCGAGCGCAGGCCGGCGATCATGGGCGCGAGTTGCGCCAGCATCCACTCCCTGCCCCCCTCGCGTTCGGTGGCGCGAGTCTCGCGTGCGACCATCCGGTCCCCTTCGAACACGGCGATGGAGAACTTCGTTCCGCCTATGTCGATGGCGAGAGTATGAGGCACGTTCGGTTACGCGACAACGGCACGGCTTAGTGGATCATCAGGGTGGTCAGGGCGATGACGGCGCCTGTGGCGCCGGAGACTATGCCGGCGTACCACATGAGCTCACGTTTTGAGAGTATCGCCAGCGACGCGAGCACGATGGCTACCTCGAGGAACACTTCGCCGAGTTCGAGGCGAAAGGCGCGCCGCTCGGCCATGTCGCTTTCGTGATCGAACTCTTCCGCCTTCTTTTGGCTCTCGGCAGCATCGCTGGCGAAATGCTGCTTGTCATTGAGATACTCGGCGGGCGAAACGTGCAGCGCCTTCAGGATGTCCGCCATCGCCTTGGCCTGATATTCGCGGCCCCGCCGCGCCTGCCGCAGAGCCCACTGGTCCGCCGCCTTCTGCTGGTTGCGCAGCTCTTCGGTGGTCATGATGTGTCCAAGAACGCTGACGATGGCCAGCGCAGCCGCGATAATTGCCATCGTGGCGGCCACTTTCTTGTCGAACGGCTCGCGCGCGTGTTCTGCGTGTTCCTTGAGTTCTTCGTCGACAGACATCTATTTGGTCGAGGTTAGCATGGGGGATACGGCCACCTCGGTCACAGCGGACCACAGAAATCGAGTCATCTCGTAAAGAGACGATTCGCGCAGGCGCTCGTCGTCGGAATGAGGGCCCCCGCCGCCATCCCTGCCCTGCTCGTCGACCACGGGTCCGAACCCGTAGGCCTGCACGCCTTTCGCCCGCAGTTGAGCCAGGTCCGTCGCGCCCGTCACCATTGCGGGCAGCGTGATCGCGCCCGGCCACATGCGTTGTTGTGCGTGCTCCAGCGCGTGGAACATATCGGTATCCAGGCGCGACGCCGGAGCGGCCGGCCGCAGAGCGTCCGCCGACGGCGCCACCTCGATACTGGGATCGTCGATGACCCGCCGCAGCTGCGCGTAAAACCGAGGCATGTCCTCATCCGGCAGCGCTCGGATATCGAGCTCCGCTTCCGCTTCGGAGGGAATCACGTTATTCCGAAAGCCGCCGCGGATGACCGTAGGCGAGATCGAAGTGCGCAGGATGGAGTAGTGCTCCAGCTCGTGTTCGGCGAAGTACCGCTGAATAGCCGGCCCTTTGTCCGCGTCCGCGAGGTGCTGGTAACGCCAGGCCTCTTCTGGTGGGCTGATTCGGGCGAGGCGCTGGAAATAGATGCGCGTAGTTTCGTTCAGACGAGCAGGCGTCTGCCACTGCGTTACTTTCACCAGCGCGGCGGCGAGATGGGTGATCGCATTATCGAGCCGCGGCTGCGAACCGTGGCCCGCCATCCCGTGCGCGATCAGCCGCGTGCGCCGCACTACTTTTTCCGTGGTGGTGATCTCCGAATAGCGCACTGTTCCGTTGCGCGCGGCGGTCTCGCCGCCCTCGGCCAGCGCATACTCGGCGGCAATTTCGTCCCAGTGTTCGGCCACCAGGTAGTCGATCCCGAACTTCGTCGTGCCCTCTTCGCCCGCTTCGGCGATGAAGATCACATCGCGGTCGAGCGGCGCGCCGGTGCGCTTCAGCAGCAGCATGGTCATGAGCCCGGCCGCGACGTGGCTCTTGTCGTCGACCGTGCCGCGGCCGATTACGAAGCCCTCGCGCAGCGTGGCGCCGAATGGATCGAACTTCCAGCGGGCGCGATCGACGCCGACCACGTCCGTATGGCCCATGATAATCACGGGCCGTTTCGAACCATTGCCTTTGAGCCGTGCGACCAGGTTCGCCCGGCTCTTCTCCAGCGCGAACACCTGACACGAGATGCCCTCGCGCTCCAGAATCGGGCGCAGATAATTCACGACGCGCGTCTCGTTCCCCGGCGGGTTGGTGGTATCGATCTGCACCAGCGCGCGGAAGTAGCCGAGCAGTTCCGGTTCGATCTGCGGCCAGTCAATGGCGCGCCGCCACGTTCCCGCCTCGCAGAGGGCCAGCAGGCCCAGGCAAAGCAGAGCGGCTCGGACGCAGGCGCCCATTGCGCTACAGGATACACGCTTCGCAGGTGTCGCGAGCGCCGCCACCGTGCTGTAATACACTCACGTTGATATGAGCCTGTTCGGGGCGATCGAAGCCGGAGGGACCAAGTTCGTCTGCGGCATTGGGACCGGTCCGGAAGACCTACGCACGGAGCGCATCCCGACCACGACGCCCGACGAAACCATCCGTCAGGCTGTCGAATACTTCCGCGCGCAGCCTGCAATCGATGCGGTGGGAATCGGCTCCTTCGGACCCGTTGATCTGCACCGCGATTCGCCCACCTTCGGCCACATTACCTCCACGCCCAAGCCGGGCTGGCAGAACGTCGACCTTGGCGGCGAGATCCGGCGCGCCCTCGGCGTTCCGACGGGCTTCGAGACGGACGTGAACGTCGCCGCGCTGGGGGAGCTTCGGTGGGGTGCGGCGCAGGGCCTCTCCGATTTCCTGTACCTCACGGTCGGAACCGGCGTCGGCGGCGGGATCGTGGCGAACGGGCGTGTGCTGCACGGGTTGGTGCATCCGGAGCTGGGGCACATTCGCGTTCCCCACGATTTGGCGCGCGATCCATATCCCGGCGGCTGCCCGTGGCACGGCGACTGCCTGGAAGGCCTCACCTGCGGACCGGCCATGCAGGCGCGCTGGGGAGTTCCGGCGCTGGCGCTTCCGCTGGACCATCCTGCGTGGGAGCTGGAGGCGTACTATCTCGCGCAGGCGCTGAACACCTGGGTGTGCACCCTGTCCCCGAAGCTCATCGTTCTCGGCGGCGGAGTGATGCAGCAGCCGCACTTGTTCCCGATGATTCGCCAGGAGCTGGGCCGGCTACTGAATGGCTATGTCCGCGCCAAAGAACTCTTGGAAGGACTCGACCGCTACGTGGTTCCCCCGCAGCTCGGCGGCCGCGCCGGCGTGCTCGGCGCTCTTGTAGTGGCGCAGCAAGCGTTCGAGGAAGGCTTACCACGCACGGCGTCGCCGGGCGTCGCGGTTGTGTAGGAGGCAGGCAATGACGTTGTCGGCATCACTGGTGAAGAGCACGGTAGTCGCGGCGCTGGGCGGCCTGCTTTTCGGTTTCGACACGGCGGTAATCGCCGGCACGACCGCGGACCTCACCCGCACCTACGCGCTCACGCCTGGCGGACTCGGGCTCACCGTCGCCAGCGCACTGATCGGCACCATCCTCGGCGCCCTGCTGGCCGGCATCCCCGGCGACCGCTACGGGCGCCGGGACAGTCTCCGCCTCATGGCCGTGCTCTACGTGCTCTCGGCCCTGGGTTGCGCTTTCGCCTGGAACTGGAATGCTCTGGTCTACTTTCGTTTCATCGGCGGCCTTGGAATCGGAGGGTCGTCCGTCCTCGGGCCCATGTACATCGCCGAAATTGCGCCGGCGAAGTGGCGTGGCCGGCTGGTGGGCTTCTTTCAGTTCAATGTGGTGGCCGGAATCCTGCTGGCCTATTTCTCCAACTATGTGATTGGCACGATGGGCTTCGGCGATGTCGAATGGCGCTGGAAACTCGGCGTAGCTGCGGCGCCCGCGGCGTTGTTCCTGCTGATGCTGTTCATGATTCCGCGCAGCCCGCGCTGGCTGGTCAAGAAAGGCCGGACCGCGGAGGCGCGCGAGGTGCTGCAAAACATCGGCGAAGAGAACGTCGAGGCCGAGCTCCAGGACATGATCGCCGCCATCGACCTCGAGCACGGCCATGCCCAGGAACCGCTGTTCAGCAGCAAGTTCAGGCTGCCCCTGTTTCTGGCCATCTCCATTGCCATGTTCAACCAGCTCTCGGGCATCAACGCGATCCTCTATTACCTCAATGACATCTTCAGCAAGGCCGGATTCAGCAAGGTTTCCGGCGACCTGCAGGCGGTGGCTATCGGAGCGACGAATCTGATTTTCACCGTCATGGCGATGTCGGTAATCGACCATTTCGGGCGGCGCAAGCTGTTACTCGTCGGCGCTGTGGGCACGGCGTTGTGCCTGGCGGGAGTCGCTGCTATATTCGCGGCCGGCAGGTATGAAGGGCTGCTGGTTTGGCTGCTGGTCGGATATATCGCCAGCTTTGCCTTCTCGCAGGGCGCGGTGATCTGGGTTTATCTCAGCGAAGTTTTTCCCACCAGCGTGCGAGCCAAAGGCCAGAGTCTCGGCAGCTTCACGCACTGGGTCATGAACGCCCTCATCTCATGGACCTTCCCCATCATCGCGGCGTCTTCGAGGGCCGCGCCCTTCGTTTTCTTCGCAGCCATGATGGTGGTGCAGTTCGTGGTCGTGCTGACCATCTATCCGGAAACGCGGGGCGTCACCCTGGAAGATATGCAGAAGAAGCTGGCCGTCCGCGGAGCGCACTGACCTGGTTTACGCCGTCTTCATGTTCTCGATCAGGTGCTCCGAAGTTCGCAGCGTGAAGGCGAGGATCGACAGCGTTGTTGTCTTATCGGTACAGTTCGGGAAAACACTGGCGTCGCATACGTAAAGATTCGGAACCTCGTGCGACTGTCCGAAGCGGTTCGTGAAGAATCGCTTCGCATCGTTCCCCATGCGCAGTGTGCCGGTCTCGTGAAGGCTGGTGCCCGGGATGTCAGGCTCCGCCCCATGCCCAAGATATTCGGCGCCGCACGCCCGCAGCAACTGCTCGCAGGACTGCTTGCCGTGCTCCCACATGAGGAGCGCGTTTTCGTCCCATTCGAAGTGGAGGCGCGCGGCGGGGATGCCGTATATGTCCTTCACCTCCGGGTCGATGTCTACGTAGTTCCTGTCGCTCCGCTGCGTGGGCGCCTGAATGTAGAAACTGACGGGAGTAGGGTAGCGGCGCTTGATTGCGCGCTTGTACTCGCGCCCAAAGCCTTCGATTTCGTTAAAGTACCAGGGAAACTCCGCGCATCCGCCATCCGGGTAGACCGAGTAGCCTCGGATAAACTTCTCCTGGCGCGGGTTATCCAGGTTTTGCCAGCGCGGCATCCAGGCCACGGTGCTCGCCGAGACGTTATCCGGAAAGCTCGGCTGGCCAAGTAACTGGGGAAAGTACCCGCGGGCCGTGGTGCCGTAGAGGTGATCGCAGAGATTGCGGCCCGCCTGCCCGCTGGAATTGCCAATGCCCTCGGGCCAGTAACGCGATTTCGAGTTCAGCACGATGCGCGCTGATTCGACGCACGACGCGGCAAGGACCACGTTCTTCGCGTAGACCTCGATTTCCTGTTTTGTATGGCGGTCAATATAGGCGACGCCCCTGGCACGGCCGTTCTCATCCACCAGAATGTTCTTGGCCAGCGCATTGGTGCGCAGATCGAGATTGCCGCTCTTCTCCGCGGCCGGCAGAAAGAACCACGGCGAGGAGAAGAACGCGCCGACATCGCAGCCGTCGGTGCAGTTGGCGCAGTAATGGCACGAAGGATGGCCGTTGTGCGGTACGGTGAGCTGCGCGATGCGGTCCGGCAGGTAAGGGATGCCCACCTTATGACTGCCGCTCTCGAGAATGCGGTCGATACAGCGGAAGTTCATCGGCGGCAGATACTCGCCATCGGGATTGCTGGGCCGATTCTGCACCGTGCTGGCGACACCGATCATCCGCTCCACGCGGCTGTAATAAGGCGCGATTTCCGCGTAAGTAATCGGCCAGTCGACGTCATAGCCGTCGCGGGTTGCGGCTCGAAAATCGATGTCCGCGAAACGCGCGGACGAACGGCCCCAGAAATTCGTTTTCCCGCCCACGGCGAAGCACCGCCGCCATGTCCATTGGGTGCCGGGCGCAGTGGTGTAGACGATGTCGTGTTCCCAGATACCCTCCGTGTACTCGTTATCCATGTACCCGATCCACTTATCGCGCTTCTTCGGATCGCCAAATCCGCGAAAGGGCATGTTGTACGGCTGGCGGTGATTGCGGAAATCCTTCCCGGGATTCAGGCGGCGGCTGCCGTTGAGCGCGCAGACCTTCGCGCCGGCGCGGCAGAGGGTATGAATGGCCATGCCTCCGCCGGCGCCCGTCCCGATCACAACTACGTCATAGATGGTGTCAGGCATTGGAATCAGAACCTCGGCGGAGGTAAGTGGCGATGTTCCGGGTCGTTGGTGTGAGGACAGGCCGGCGATTCGGTATACAACCGCAGGCCTGGATAATCCAGTTCCTGCAATCCGATTTTGCTGGTGTAGTAGCCCATCACGGTGTAGCGACGGATCAGGCGGAAGAACGCGTGGCCCTCGGGATCGGCGCTGTCCCGACGCGCAACGCGTTGCAGGATTTCAGCCTGCTGCCCCGGCGTGAGGCTGGCGAATGCGCCGCCACAGGCGCGCCGGGCCGTGGAATCCAGCCAGCGCAGGCCGTCGCGCATGGGCTGCTGAATCGCAGTTTCGCCGTGCGCGGCCATGAAATCGATGAACTCGCTGACGCCGGCTTCACGCGCGCCAGGGGTTTCATCGGCGGGAATAATCAGCCCTGTAAGCACGTCGATGGTGTGATATTCGGCGGCCGAGAAGTATGAAGGCTCGTAGGCCGCGGCTCGGGCGGGAGGCGCGGCGTCGCCGGCATGCTCAT
>Ga0070739_10006770_pt1 | contig 12499 bp, 8 predicted proteins | sample Coa_R1_7_FD_66445 | JGI IMG/M metagenome (GOLD analysis project Ga0070739, IMG submission 66445) | Surface soil microbial communities from Centralia Pennsylvania, which are recovering from an underground coalmine fire - Coalmine... | ecosystem: Environmental > Terrestrial > Soil > Unclassified ... | reverse complement strand
CCTTAACGCGGCTCGAGCTAACAGTTCCAGCGGGGCCTGACGCAGTTGCGCTTCCATGTAGGCCAGAAGTCGCGAGACGTCGTGGTGCGGGCGGGCGAGATAGTCGCGAGCTTCGGCCGCTTCGGGGTCCAACTGGCAGAAGAAACATCGCAGGAGACCTGAGGCAAACACGAGTTTCCGCGACATCCGTAGCTTGGCGTTTCGGAGAGCCCACTTCCTTCCAGCTTCTGAACGTTGCTTATACACGAAATCAACCGTTACCGTACGCCAGTACCGAGTCAAGTCATTCAAAAGGAACCGCGGCACTTTGATGTTACCCTGGCTCCGAGTAAGCCCGCGATCATCCCGCAAATAGCGGCTGAGAATCTGGCGCCGAACCCGATCGTACGCTTCGCGATTTCCGACCGGCCAGGACTCAAGCAACAGGAGCACCCGGCGAGTTGTGTTGGAATTGGTATCGTCTTCCCCGCCAATTTCGTGCACAATGTCGTGACTACCGATCATGCAGCCAAAAATGCCGGATCTGCCGGGCGCCTGCAAGCCGAGCTTTTCGAGTTCCGCCGCGATGGTGTGTCGCTGGTCGGCATGTTCGGGCGCAGCCTGTCCATCGACTAAGAGAATCCAGTCGGAATCGCTGCCCGACGTCATCTCATTCCTGGCGATTGAACCAAATACGACCAGACTGGTGTCCGGTGCAACCTTCCCCTCGAACGCCTGGCTGAGAAGAGCCCGACTCTGATCGGTTTTCCGGCGGGCACCGTGAATCGCGGCCCAATTCGCACCCAACTGACGTTCGAGACGGTCGACCCAGCACTCCGCATGATTGTTGTCGGTATCCACCATAGACAAGACGCGAACCTCAGGTTTCATTAGACCCTACAGCGACTAGATTACAGTACAGCTCACCCGCGCCCGCAGGTTCGCCACACCGGCCGTGTAGCGCTCATCGGTTACCGCGAACGCGACGGCATCCTCCAGCCAGTCGTGCCAGACGCCGTCCGGGTCGTGCGACGCCGCGGTCAGGGTGTACTCCTCCGGGCACAACTCGCAGCGGAAGGCGAAGCTCACTTCGATGGCATCGCCCGCGGCGCGCGGGCCCAGCTTCAGCTTTTCGAGCTCCGTATTCGTGCCGTAAACGTTCAGCCCGATCCGAGTGCGGATCATGATCCCGATCACGGGATCGGCCACTGCGGCATGGAATCGCACGCGCACTTTGACCACCGCCAGCTCGCCGCTGCGCCACACCATGGTCGGGCAGCCGCTCTCGCCGACGAGCTCGATCGCCAGCACCTCCGCGCGGCCGTCGCCGCGGCGCATGCGCGGCGCAACCGGCGCTGCCGCGCCCTCGCCCCAAGCGCGCAACCGGGCCGCGATGTGCCGCCGGTAGGCCGTCAGCATCTCGCCCGGGTCGCCGCGCCCGGCGAGGCGCCCGCCATCCAGCCACCAGATTTCATCGGCCATGCGGCGCAGCAAATCCTCTTCGTGCGAGGCGATCAGCACCGTGGTGCCGGCGCGCCGCAACGTTTCGAGGGCCAGCGCCGCCCGCGCGCGCGCCAGCGCGTCGTAACGGGCGAAGGTGTGGTCGATGAGGATCGCGGGCGCGGGTGAAAGATCGAGCGCGTCGCCGGGGCCGAGATAGCGGGCGCCCGGAGCATCCGCGGAGCGCAACAGGCGCGATTTGCCGGAGCCGTCTTCCCCGACGATGCCGATCACCGCCCCCGCGGGCGCTTCCGCGTTCCAGCCGGGAAGGCGAAACATAAGAGCCATTATCCGTAGGGTAGCGCGTTATCATGGGTGCATCGCATGGAAGACACCCTGGAGCGCATGCGAGCGGACTGGAACCGCCGCGCCGCCGAGGACGCCCACTATTACGTCGCCTTCGGCCGCCGCAAGCAGGACGAAGAGGAATTCTTCGCCACCGCCCGCGACGTCGTGCGCGGCCTCACCGCCGAGCTGCCGCGCCTTGCGGCGCGCGATGCCGCGCTCGAGATCGGCTGCGGCCCCGGCCGCCTGATGCGGCCGATGGCGCGCTATTTCGGCGAAATCCACGGCGTCGATGTTTCCGATGAAATGATCCGGCTCGCCCGCGAGCGCCTGCGCGAGATTCCCCATGCGCACCCGCAGCGGGCTTCCGGCTCGGATCTCGCCGCGTTCCCGGAAGCCAGATTCGATTTCGTCTACTCCTACGCCGTATTCCAGCACATTCCCAGCCGCGACGTGGTGTTCCAATACCTTTGCGAAGCGTGGCGCGTGCTGAAGCCCGGCGGCGTGCTGCGATGCCAGTTGAACGGACTGCCCGCGACGGCCAAGCAGTACGACACCTGGAGCGGCGTGCGCATCGCGCCGGAGGAAGTCCGCGCGTTCGCGCGCGAGCAAGGGTTCCAGCTCCTCGCACTTGAGGATATCTGGACGCAGTACATGTGGGTCACGATGCGCAAGCCGGTGGTTCAGGCCCATGGCCTGCGCGCCGGCGATCCGGCAATCCGCAATATCAGCAATGCGCTGACCGGCGAGCCCGCCGTCCCGAATGCCGGCCCATCGGCCGCGATTTCGATCTTCGTTAGCAACTGCCCCCCGGATCTGGACCTGAACGGCCTCACCGTCACCGCCGATGGCCTCGCGTGCCGCCCCGTCTACATTGGCCCGCCGGCCGCCGACGGCGTGACGCAGATCAACGCCATTCTGCCGGCCGGCATCCGCACCGGAATCGTCGCCGTGCGGCTTGCGCCGCCGGACCTCGCCGGCACGGTCCGCATTATCCCCGCCGGCCCTGCGGTGCCGCGCATCGCGCAGGTGACCGACGGCGTGAACCTTCTGCAGAACCAGCGCACCTCGAGCGGCATTCTCAAAGTGGTGATGCGGGATCTCGCGCGGCCGGAGGAATTCGCGGCTACGGTGGACGGACTGCCGGTGCGCGGACTCGACGCATTCTGCACGGACCGCACCAAGCAGACGTACGAGTTCAATTTCCACCTGCCGGACGGCACCGCGCCGGGCGGCCACGTGCTGCGGCTCGCGGTGGGTAGGCGGGAGTTTCCGCCGATCGGCATCGAGGTCGGGTAAGGTGCGGTGGCTGGTCGCCGTGCTCCTCGCCTTGCCGCAGGCCGCGCCGCGTGCCACCGTGCTGCCCGCGGGAGTGGTTGAGCTCCATGGGGAGATGTCCGTTTCCGGCGAGGTCCGCGGCGCCCCGGCCGGCACGGTGCTGCGGATGGCGCCGGATTTCCGCGGGCGTGCGGCCATCGTGGTGACCGGCCCGGCGCATCTGCACGACTTCACGATCGAAGGCAATGGCGAGATCCGCGCCGGGCTGCCGCCCTGGAATGTGCCGTTCGCGAAATTCACGCGCGGCAATGGAATCCTGGTTGAGGGCGTGGACGGCGTCACCGTTGAGCACGTGAATATCCGCCGCGTGGGCGGGTTCGGCATACTGGTGAGCCGCGCGCAGAAGATCACGGTTGAGAGTGTGGCTGTGACCGATTGCGGTTCGCGGAACGAGGCCGGCAAGAACAACACCACCGGCGGCATCCTGCTCGAAGAAGGCACCGCCGATTTCCGCGTGACGGCCTGCACTCTGCGCGGTGTCCTGGGAAATGGCGTCTGGACGCATTCCCTCTACACGTCGCCGCGGAACGGCCCTGGCGCGATCGAGGACAACCGGTTCGAGACGATCGGGCGCGATGCGGCGCAGGCCGGGCATGCGGTCCGGGTTACGGTCCGGGGCAACACGGGTGCGGCAATCGGGTACCCCAAGGATGCGGTGGACGCCACGCCCGCGGCGCTCGATACGGCGGGCAATGTCGAGGGGAGCACGTACGCGAAGAATCGCTTCGAGAACATCAACGGCAAGTGCATTGATCTCGACGGCTTCCACGATGGCGAGGTCAGCGAAAATTCCTGCAAAGACGTCGGCGGATACGGAATCGTGCTCAACAACACCAACCCGGACATGCAGTCGCGGAACATCCGGCTGACGGACAACACGCTGGAGAACGTGCTCTACGGCGGGATTTTCATAATCGGGACCGGCCACACCGTCGCGCGCAACCATCTGCGGAACCTGAATACCTCGCACTGCGACGGCTGCGGCTACGTGCCGGATGAACCCGATATGCTCGATAGCGGCATCTATCTCGGCCGCAAAGCGGAGCGCACCGCGCCGGCGCGCGGAAATACGGTCGAGGATAACGAAATCAGCGGCTATAAAATGAAGAGCCGGTGCGTAGGCCGCGCGCCGGGGATCGCGGCGGACTGGAACACGGTGCGCGGCAATGTTTGCCGCGAATAGCTAACGTTTGGGCGAAATCTTCGGCTGCGCCCCGCTCTTGACGATCAGGTCGGCGAGCAGCTCCACGGCCTTATCGATCGGGATCACGTTGGCGACCGCAATCGGCGTCCGGCCGCGCGCGTCGCGCTCATCGAGCGGCGCGCCCTTTTCGGCCAGGAAGCGGACCACCTCGCAAATCTGCGCCTGCGTCGAAGTCTGCATGGTGCCGGTCACGGCGGCATGCATCAGCGTGGCGCCCTGGTCGTTCACCACCTTCACATCCGGATCGAGCTCGTAGGCGTAACGCACCGCCTCGATATGGCCGCTGCCGGCCGCGGCCATCAGCAGCGTGCTGCCGTCCTGGGCTTTCAGCTTGGGATCGGCCCCGCCGGCCACGAGCGCCCTCATGGCCTCGACGTGGTTGGCACGCGCGGCCATCATCAGCGGCGTCTGCTCGCCCACGGGCCGGAAGAAGCCACCCCCGCCGCCGCGTCCGCCGAATGTAACCTTATGGGTCCTGGGGTTGGGGTTCGCGCCCTTGGCCAGCAGGGCTTGAATCAGTTTCACATCGCCCGCCTGCGCGGCAAAGTGCAGCGGCGAATTGCCGCCCGGATCGGCCACGTTCGGATCGGCCCCCGCCTCGACCAGCGCTACCGCCGCCGCGTCGCTGTGGTAGGAAGCCGCGACCGTCAGCGGCCGGGTGCCGTCCGGCAGCGAGTAGTTCGGATCGGCGCCCGCGGCCACCAGATTCCGCACGATCGCGCTGTTGTTCTTCACCGCCGCGAATACCAGGGCCGTGAAGCCGTGCCTGGAGGCTGCCTTGACGTCCGCGCCCTTTTCGATCAGCAGCTTGACCACATCGGCATGCCCTTCGGCTGCCGCCCACATCAGGGCCGTCTGCCCTTTGCGGGACTCCGCCGCATTCACCGGCGCGCCGTGGGCGATCAGATCGCGCACCGCCTCCACGCTGCCGGAATTGGCCGCGATCATGAGCGCCGTCTCGCCATTCCACCGGGCGGCCTTGGCGTCGGCTCCCGCTTCAAGCAGGCTGTGGACCAGCGCCGCATCGCCCGTCGAGCAGGCCAGCGTCAACGGCGTCTCGCCGTACTCGTCCGCCGTGTTGACCTTGGCGCCCGCGGCCAGCAGCGCCGCGGCGGATTGACGATCGTCGAGGTACGCGGCCCAGGAGAGCGCCGTCGCCCCATCCGGCTGGGCCGCATTGACCGGCGCCTTTGCCGAAACGAGCGTGGCGAGCAGCCGGTGATCCCGGCGTTTCACGGCATCGATCAGCCGGAGGTCGGCGGCATTCAGGCAGAAGACCGCCAAAAGCCCGAGGGCCAACGCGGGTGCGCACCGCCCCCCGACGGCCGCGGCTCTGTTGCAGGGTCCCATTAGATATCGGTCAGCCGGTCCAGCCGGCCCGTGCTGTCTCCCAGTTTCTCCGGCGCCGGAATGCCGGTCTTGTCCAGCATCGAAAGCAGCAGGTTCGTCATGGGCGTCTCGTTCGGATAGACGATGTGGCGTCCGCCCTTCAACTGCCCGGCGGCGCCGCCCGCCAGCAGCAGCGGCAGATTGTGGTGGGTATGGGCGTTGCCGTCGCTGATGCTGCTGCCGTAAAGAATCATCGAGTGGTCGAGCAGCGTGCCGTCGCCGTCCGGCGTCTTCGAGAGTTTATCGAGAAGGTAGGCGAAGGTGTCGACGTGATACTTGTTGATCTTCGCGGTCTTTTCGATTTTGACCGGGTCGTTCATGTGGTGCGTGCAGGAGTGGTGCCCGTCGGAAATTCCGATCGTGCGATAGCTGCGGTTCGACCCCTCGCGCGCCATCATGAAGCTGATCACCCGCGTCATATCGGTTTGCCACGCGATCACGAACAGGTCCATCATGAGCCGGGCGTGCTCCTCGAAGTCCTCGGGAATGCCCGAGGGCCGCTCCATGGTCGGGACTTTCATGGTGGCATTCTGCTCTTCGGCGCGCTGGATGCGGCGCTCGATATCCCGCACGGCTTCGAGATACTGGGTCAGCTTGACGCGGTCGCCGGGCCCGAGGTTCGATTCCAGCCGGTCGAGGTCGCCGGTCACGTAATCGAGCACGCTGCGCTGCTCCTTGATGGCACGCAGGCGGGCGGCCGGATCGGTCGAATCGCCATCGCCAAAGAGGCGCTCGAAGAGGGCGCGCGGATTGACCTCCATCGGCAGCGGCGTGACCGGATCGCGCCAGGAAATCGTGTTGGTGTAGGCGCAGCTATAGCCGGAGTCGCAATCGCCGGCGAGCTGGGGCGATTCGAGACCGATTTCGAGCGAGCCGAACTGCGTCGCGCTGCCCAAGGCGCGCGCGGCGATCTGGTCCGCCGAGACGCCGGCGTGAATATTCGCGCCGCCGGTCTTTTTGGGATGGACGCCCGTCAGCCACGTGGCTCCCGCGCGCGCGTGGTCGCCCGCGCCATCGCCCAGCGCGCGGCCGTTGACCTGCGCGAGGCCGCTGAGGATGTTGAGGCGGTCGCGGAACGGCTCGAGCGCCTTCAGGCAGGGGGTGAACTCGAAGCCTTTGCCTTCCGCCGAAGGCTTCCAGCGGTCCATGATGATCCCATTCGGCACGTACACGAATCCCATGCGTACGGCCGGCTTGGCGGCGGTTTTGGGGGTGGCCGCAAAGGCCGGCACCATGGCATCCAGGAGGGGCAGGGCTAGGGTGGTACCGAGGCCGCGCAGAAACGCGCGCCGGGGCAGGTGCTTCTTGGTCAGGATCATTGGTCCGGGGTCCTCCTCATTTGAAATGGTGTGCTCTGGACGATGGCGGTTACCAGGGCGGAAAATTTGTAGCCGTCGCGCGCCGCTTCGCGCGTGATGGAACGGACGGCCGGCTTGTCGTAATACTCCAGGCCGCGGCCGAGCGCGTAAGTCAGCATCTTGTCTACCGTGGTATCGATGAACTCGTCGGCGTGCGAGGTGGCCAGCGCTTTCTTCAACTCCGCCGGCCCATTGAATGTGGTGCCATTCGGCAGGCGCCCGGAGGCGTCGATCGGGCTGCCCGCATCCTTGTCGCGCCAGCGGCCCACGCCGTCGAAATTCTCCATCGCGAAGCCGAGCGGGTCCATGCGCGCGTGACAGGAAGCGCAGATCGGATTGGCGCGATGCTGCTCCATCTGCTCGCGGGCCGTCAACTGCCGGCCGTCCTTGCCCTCGGGCTTCAATTCCGGGATATCGGGCGGGGGCGGCGGCGGAGGCGTGCCCAGCAGGTTCTCCAGAATCCATTTGCCGCGCTGCACGACCGAGGTGCGGTTGGGGTACGACGTTACGGTCAGAATGCTTCCCTGCCCCAGCAGCCCGCCGCGGTTCGGATTCGTGAGGGTCACTTCACGGAACTGCGAGCCGTAGACGTTCGGCACCCGGTAGTGCTCGGCCAGCCGCTGGTTGAGGAAGCTGTAATTGGCGTCCAGCAGCTCCAGGATGCTGCGGTCTTCCCGCATGATGTGCTCAAAAAAGAGCTCCGTTTCGGTGCGGAAGGCCTGCCGCAGGCTGTCATCGAATTCGGGGAAGATTACCGGATCGGGCTTGGCGATCGCCAAGTTGCGCAGCGAAAGCCACTGGCCGGCGAAATTCTTCACCAGCGCGTCCGAGCGCGCATCGGCAAGCATGCGGCGCACCTCGGCCTGCAGCACCGCGGGATCGTGCAGCTTGCCCGCCTCGGCATCCTCGAGCAGAGTCGCGTCCGGGATGCTGCTCCACAGGAAGAACGAGAGGCGGGAGGCCAGCTCCAGGTCGGAGATCCGGTACACCGTGCCGGGCGCGGCGCCCTTGGGATCGCGCTCGACGCGGAAAATGAAATCGGGCGAGACCAGCAGAGCCGTAAGCGCCTTCTGGATGCCGCCGTCGAAATCCGCACCGTCCCGGCGGGCCGCGGCGTAGAAGGCAACCAGCGGCTTTACATCGGCCTCGGTAACGGGACGGCGGAACGCGCGGTGGGCGAGGGTCCTCAGAATGGTCGCGGCGCAGGACTGTTCGGCCGCCGGCGCGGAAGGCCGGCAGACGAAGATGCGCTGGCGGCTGGCCGTATCGCCGCGGCCGGTGGCATTGTACGGACCCGCTATCGTCACTTTATCCAGCGTGGGCACCGTGGCGCCCGGTGGCGGATGCTCTTCGAACCGCTTGATGCTCACGCCATCCAGGCGCACATCGGCCTCGACCGGCATCGATGGGGGAAGCTCGGGCGCAGGCCCGCGGCGCGGCGCGGGCGATTCGATCTCGGGCTTGGTAGACTCCCGCGGGAACGTGACGCCCAGCGTGCGCCATCCGGCCTTGACCGGAAGCCGGATCTCTTCCGGGGCAGCCTGCTTGCCATCGAACGGCGACGCGAAACGAAGCCGGATCACATACTCCGCATCCACGGGAAAATAGTAGTGGACCGAGAGGCCGCCGGCGGAATCGAACGGCAAGTCATCGCTGACGCGCTCGTTGCGGCGCCCGCGCGGCGCGGCGAATTCGACGATCTCGGGCTTGATCGAAAGGTCGCCCACCGCCAGGCGCGCCACCTTGCGCGCGGCGGACATATATCGCTCGAGCAGCACGGGCGAGACGCTCAGCACGTCCGCGATGTTGTCGAAACCGTAGCCGGAATCATCTACCGGCAGCATGCTCCCAGCATCGATATCGAGGGCCAGCAGATCGCGGATGGCATTGCTGTACTCGGCGCGGTTCAGACGGTGGATGGCCGGGCGGCCGGGATTGGGATGCGCCGCCGCGGCGCGGTCGAGCGCTGTTTCGAGCGTTTTGACAAATGCTGCAGAAGCTTCGGCCGGCGGGCGCGGCAGCGGCGGCGGCGGCATCTCGCCGGTCCGCACCTTGCGCAGCGCGCGTTCGAGCACCGGAGCGGCATCGCCAATATGCGACAGATCGATGCCTTCCAACACGACCCCAGCCGTGTGCACCTTGGCGCTGTGGCACATCACGCAGCGCTGCTGCACCAGGAACTGGTTCGGATCCGGCGCGCCTCCGGCGGCATCGGCCGCAAAAGCCGGGCAGACCGCCAGCGTGGTCGCGGCGGCGAGGCAGGCGAACGCGTTCGGTCCCCTCAACCGTTCCTCCAGAGAAATTTCTAATCTATTCTGATTCAGTCTGTTAACAAGGTCAATACGAAAAAACAGGGAATGTACCCGGAATCCCTGTGACGCCGGACACGGCTGGCTGCGGACAACCAGCTTTCTCCGCATCCGGAAATTCACGCTAACGTCACGGGAATGAAACGCTTACGGCGCGATCCTTGAAATGTGCCGGCGTGGAAGCCACCGATCCGGGTGGCGAGCGGAATTCTGATCTTTTTTCTGAGCTCCTTTGGCCAGCAGACGCCGGCGGAGCGGTGGATCGCGGAGGGCCATTGGAAACGGGCCCGGGCGGCCGTCGAAGGCCGCATCCGGGAAGCCCCGGATGACCCGCTGGCGAACTTCCTGCTCTCTCAGGTCCGGGCCGCCTTCGGCGACCGCGCCACGCCGCTTGCCCTGGCCGAGCGCGCCGTGGCGCTCGACAGGCGCACCGCCAAGTACCACCGGCAGGTGGCGGAGGCTTTGGGCGTGATGGCGCAGCATTCCAACAGCTTCCAGCAGCTTCTGCTGGCTCGCCGTTTCCGCACGGAAATCGACGCAGCCCTCGCACTTGACCCGCGCGACGTTCAGGCCAACCGCGATCTGCTCGAGTTCTACCTGCTCGCGCCGCGCATCGCCGGAGGGAGCCGCCGGGACGCCGCCATGACCGCCGATCGCATCGCCGCGATCGATCCCGCCGAGGGATTCCTTGCCAAAGCCCGCATCGCCGCCTACGAAAAGCAGCCCGCGCAGGCCGAAGCGTTCCTCAAGAAAGCCGCCGAAGTGCGGCCGGCGAGCTACCGCGCGGCCATCGCGCTGGCCGAGTTTTATCTGGCGCCCGAGCATCCCGACCCGTCCGCCGCCGAGGCCGCCGCGCGCGAGGCCCTGCGCATCGACCCGGGACGCGCCGATGCGTACGCCGCGCTCGCCGCCGTCTATGCCGGCCGCGGCGCGTGGGCGGATCTCGACGCCACGCTCGCGGACGCCGCGCGCGAAGTCCCCGACGACCGCTACCCGCTCTACCGCGCCGCCGAAACCCTGCTCGCCCGTGCCGAAGGCATGGACCGTGCCGAACGATACCTGCGCGCCTACATCGCCCAGGAGCCCGAGGGCAACCGGCCGTCCCTCACCGAGGCGCGCCGGGAGCTTGACCGCATTGCGCGGCCGGCAGACGCAGGCGCGCCGCGGCCATTACTCCCGAGAGGCCACCCCGATGAAGCCTAAGATTGCGCTCGTCTATATCGACTCCGGCGGCGGCCATCGCGCGGCCGCCGAGGCCCTGAACGGCGTCATCCGCGACCAGCAGAGGCCCTGGAACGTGCAGATGCTCAGTATCCAGAATCTGCTCGATGAGATCGACTTCATCCGCAAGTTCGCCGGCGTCCCCTTCCAGGACGTTTACAACATCATGCTGCGGCACGGCTGGACGCTCGGCACCGGGCAGATCATCCCCGTGATGCACCTGCTGATCCGCCTGTTTCACGATTCCGAGGTCGAAGTGCTCGCGCGGCACTGGGGGGAGATCCGCCCGGACCTGGTGGTCTCGCTCATCCCGCACTACAATCGCGCGATGAAGGAAGCGCTCGAGCGCGCACTTCCCGGCACGCCGTTCGTGACCCTGATGACCGATCTCGCGGATTACCCGCCCCATTTCTGGATCGAGCCGATGGACCAGCACGTGATCTGCGGCTCCGCGCGGGCGGCTGAACAGGCTGCCGAGCTGGGCATGCCAGCCGACCGCATCCTGCGGGTTTCGGGCATGATCCTGCATCCGCGCTTCTATGCGCCGTTGGCCCTGGACCGCCGCGAGGAGCGCGCGCGCCTCGGCCTCGATCCCGACCGGCCCACCGGCCTGGTGCTGTTCGGCGGCGAAGGGTCGAACGAGATGCTGCGTATCGCGCGCGCGCTCAACTCGCCCGAGGCGGGCGTGCAGCTCATTCTGCTGTGCGGCCGCAACCAGGCGGTGGCGGAAGAACTGCGGGCCATCGAGAAGCGCGTGCCGATGTTCGTCGAAGGCTTCACCCGCGAGGTGCCGTATTACATGGAGCTGGCCGATTTCTTCATCGGCAAGCCAGGACCGGGCAGCATCAGCGAAGCGTTGGCCAAGCGCCTGCCGGTGATCGTGCAGCAGAATGCCTGGACCATGGCGCATGAGCGCTACAACGCGCAGTGGGTCGAGGAACAGGGCGTCGGCATCGCGGTGAAGAACTTCGGCGGCGAGATCCGCGATGCGGTGCGGCGGCTGCTCGATCCGGAGACTTACCGCCGCTGCCGCGAGCGGGCGGCGGCGCTGCGCAATCGCGCGGTGTACGAGATTCCGGACCTCCTGGAAGCCATCCTGGCCTCGGGCAGGGGCGGGAGGAACCCGGCGCGGCTGACGGCTCCCGAGCACGCGGCGCTCCGCGAAACGCGCACCGAAGGCGGGGGCACTCTGGTCAGCCGCTGCGCTCCTTGACGATGGTGGTGGGACTTCTCGTCGTTTATGGCGCGGCCGGCAAGAGGAGTTGCACCTCCTCCCCGCTTCGATTCCGCTCGGAGACGATCTGGAGCGCTTCGTCAAAGCGTGAGTGCCTCGTGTTCTGTAAGAGCTGCTCCCAATGAACCAGACCGTAGGCGATCTTCCGGTCGTCGGCCGCCAGGTCGAGCTCTCCCGTCCAGATCCGTTGATGAAAGTCCCCGAATGCGGGCACCTCATCGGTGGAAGGGAGCGGCTTGCCGGCTGCGCCGAGCAGCAGAAAGACGGTCGAGGACAACATGTGCACCACCTGGCGCATCAGGAAGAACCTCGCGCGCTCATACTCACTCGCGAGCCGGCCGAAGTACTGATCGAGGTACACCGATTCCTCCGCGGCGCCGGTCACGACGAAATTCGCCGCGACGGCCAGATCGAAATATCGGTCGTTCACGAAAGCAGCCTGCCAGCCCACGAGCCACACGCGCCGGCCGTCAAACACGATATTTTCCGGCTTCAGGTCCATATGGCACGACACCATATCCGAATCGAGGCGCGGGTAGACGGCGCAGATTTGTTCATACCGCGCGAAAACCTCGTCGATTTCATGATAAAGCAAGTTCTTTTCTGTAAATTCATTCTTCGCGCGTAATCGAGCCGCTGTTTTCCATTCGTAAGTAGATCTTCTCGGTTTCCCACTCCTCGC
>Ga0070739_10006768_pt1 | contig 12502 bp, 11 predicted proteins | sample Coa_R1_7_FD_66445 | JGI IMG/M metagenome (GOLD analysis project Ga0070739, IMG submission 66445) | Surface soil microbial communities from Centralia Pennsylvania, which are recovering from an underground coalmine fire - Coalmine... | ecosystem: Environmental > Terrestrial > Soil > Unclassified ... | reverse complement strand
CTTGAATGTGCCCGCGCCGATGCTCGTCGTCAGGTTTGCCCCGATCAATTGACCGGCGGAAGTCACGCCGAGCTTGTTCAGCGTGAATGTGCCGCCGGAAAGACCGTTGCTGTTCACGCTGGTCACCACTGCGCCCGACCCGCCGTCATAAGCATAGATGGAGTGGGTGCTTTTGTTATTGACCAGCACAAGATTGACCGGCGTTCCGTTCGAACTGCCGGCGTAAGTCATGCCGCGATTATTGGCCGAGGCATCAAGGTTGTTGGTCACGCCGACAAACGCCCAGGCGTTGGACAACGTGTAAGTCTGGGCCAGGGCAGGACTGCCACTGGCCAGAGCTGTTGCGAGTGCGAATGCGCCGACGCAACGCGTCAGGCGCGCCATTTGAGTGGAGGTGGTTGCTTTCATGGTTTGGGTGGTGTTAAAAAAATTGGTTCAACAAATTTACACGCGCGTGGCGTAACATCTTTCAAACTCTGCTTATCACAAAAATCACAGTCCGCAGAAACTCGTCAGAAATTGGCAATCGGCGGAAAAGTCTGCTGCAATCGCGGCAAATCGATATCCGGCGTGATGACCGATTGCGCCTGGAAACCGGAACCGGTGCCGTCGGGATTGGTCGTGTCCGGAATCGCATTTCCGGCCGGAATGGATTGCGATTTCCAGGTCCAAACTTCAGAATGCGCATCGGCAAAGCTGAGCACGCCGCTGTTGTTGTGGCGATTGGTCGGCAGTTTCCAATAAACAGTCGCGGAGGTCAGGAAACAGGGAAACTCGTTGTTGTCGATGCTGTTGGCGGAAGGTTCAACGAAAACTGAGGCCTGGGATGTCCCGGGATTGCTGATGGCTGTCAGTTTAAAAAAACTGCCGTTGGTCGGCGCCGCAAGGCCGTTGTCATTCGCCCAGTTCATGCCGCAACTGATGGAATAACTGCGGTCACGCGTGACACCCGATGCGTCCAGCGAACTGTCCGCCGGGCAATGATAAATGGCGGGGCTTTCGTTATACGGGTAAAGCGGCCCGGCCTTGATGGCGAGCGCGTTGGTGACGGCCAGCGCCCCAGTTTCCTTTCGCGCGCTGCCATTCCATGTCCCCACTCCCAGCCGGCTGCCGTCGCTCACCCAGGCCGCCTGGCCACAAGCGCCATTGCCGTTGCTGTGATTGTTTACCAGCTCGTCGTTGCTGTCATTTGCGTAATTGTACCAGGCAAGGGTCAGTTGCTTGGTATTGTTCAGGCATTGCGTCGTTTTGGCCTTGGCCTTGGCCTTGGCCAGCGCGGGCAGCAACAAGCCGGCAAGGATGGCGATGATCGCTATCACCACCAGCAATTCAATGAGCGTAAACCCTTTGGACCGCGAGCAAACATCAGCTTGCGTGTTGCGGAAAAGCATGTTTCACCCTAGCCGGTTTGTTCGCGTGCTGTCAATGCAATTATGGGACGGTTTCGAAGTGGGCTGCGATTTCCTTTTTGAAGAACGTTACAGCGCGCCGTCCTAACCACTTTAACTCGGACTAACTCGCGGTTGAGTAACTCAGTAACTCCTCTCTTGATTCGTATTTCAACCCAAAATCTGTTTCAACGCGGCGACGTGTTCCTCAAATTCGTAGCGGCCTTTGGATGTCAATGAAACGCGGGTGCGTGGCTTGCGGTCCACGAAAGCTTTTTCAATCTTGATGTAACCGGCCTGCTCCAGCGTTTGCAGGTGCGCGCCGAGATTGCCGTCCGTAAGCTTGAGCAACTTCCCGAGCGAGGTGAAGTCCATGTGCCCGCTGCCGTTGAGCGCCGCAAGCGCGGCCATGATGCGCAAGCGAACAGGTTGATGAATGGTTGCGTTGAGTTCGGCCATGGGATTATCTCCAGCGATTGCGGATGTACAACCCGGCCACAAGCAACGAACCGCCGCCGATGAACGCCATCCACAGATAGAACAAATTCGGCAACAGATAAAATCCCAGAACGGTCATCACCGTCACGAGCGCGCCGAGCCACACAAAGAAACGGCCAAACCACAATCCGCCCACCACATACGCGAACATGGGGACGGTGGCGAAGAACGCTGAGATTTGGCGATCATTGATCGGTTGAAAATGCGCCCATTCCGCGCCGGAAGGCAAATTGGTCGGATGCAACAGCACGAGCCACAATGCAGCGTAACCAAAGAGGACGAGCCAGAACGCGCCGATGCGCGCAGCATTCGCGCTGTGATGAGAGGATTGATTGCGGACCCCGAGAATCCAGCATGCAACCGCGCCAATGGGGATCAATCCCATCCAGGCAAACCCGGCATAATTCGGAGAAAATTGCGTGATGGAATAACCGATCATCCAAATGACACCCCAAAGGATGAGCATGGCGCTGCACGCCCCGTAAGCAATGGCCTTGCGCGTCTGTTCCGTGACCGATTGGATATCGTCCAGCGACTCCTGCGCTTCTTTTTTTGAAATATTCATAGGATTGATTTTGTTAGAGCACTCTGCAATACAGAGAACTCTAAAATCAGGGGAAAGTCAATGGGTTTTTTTTGCGGTTTTTTAGACAATTGCGCAACGCACATGTAAACCATTGACAATCAACAAAAGCTCATACCTACGGTACGTTTGACAAGCCGTGATAAAATGGGCGCATGAAAAAATGGTTGATAGATGATGGTTGAAGTTGAGGGGAATTTAATCCCCCGCGTTCCGTGTGAACACGGGTCGCTCTTTGACATTTAAATCGGTTGCAGGTTCTAGATGCTGGATGCAGGATCCTAGATGCTGGATGGGAGGGGCTTTTTCGAGCAGCCAGTATCCAGCATCGGACATCTTGCGTTTGACCATCCTCCATCCCCGGGCGCAGGCACCGCCGGCTGTGCCGGATAAAATCGCGTTGTGTCGGATAAAATCGCATGGGAGCGCGGACAGCCTTTCAAATGGTTGAGGGTTGAGGCACCGACCAGTTCCGTGTTTCGAATTGGCGACGGATTTTGACGGGTGTTGCACCTGGTTGCAGCTATCAGGAAAAAATTGGAATGGGGCAGTTCCTTGCGGCGCTGCTCGTGGCGGACCGGTCGGCAGCCAAACTGCCTTGCCCGCACGCTTTGATTTCCTTGCTTGTTACATCAACAATGACCGGGTAATCTCTCGCGCATTGCCGAAATTGAAAACATTCATCGAAATGGACTTTATGACCGCCAATGATTCTGCGACTCCAAAACGCATTGCCCGCCGCGATTTCATCAAGCAGGCCGGCTTGGCTGCTGCTTCAACCGCCGTCCTGGCCCAGGCCGCGCCAGTCCTGGCGCTGGATGCCACTAAACCCATCGTGATTGCGTTCGTCGGCTGCGCGCACATCCACACGCCCAAATACACCGGCATCATCAAGAGGCGTTCCGACGTGAAGGTCAAATGTGTTTACGATCATGACCACGCGCGCGCCGAGAAAACGGCCGAGCAGTTTGGTTGTCCAGTCGTGGATGATTTGAAGTCCATCTGGTCGGACCCGGAAATCAAGGCCGTGGTGATTTGTTCAGAAACGGATCGTCATCGCGACCTGGTGATTGCCGCCGCCGACGCGAAGAAACACATGTTCGCCGAAAAGCCGCTCGGGTTCACTTCCGCGGACAGCAAGGCGATGGCCGACGCGATTGAAAAGGCGGGCGTATTGTTCACGACCGGTTATTTCACGCGCACCGACCCAACGATTCTCTTTCTCAAAGAGCAGGTCGAAAAGGGAAATTTCGGCAAGATCACCCGCGTGCGTGCGTCCAATTGCCACAACGGCTCGCTCGGCCATTGGTTCGACACCGAGTGGCGCTGGATGGCCGATCCGAAGATTGCCGGCGTCGGCGCTTTCGGAGATTTAGGCACGCACAAGCTGGACATCCTGATGTGGATGTTCGGCGACGTGGATTCAATCACGGCGGACATCAAGGTGGTGACGGGCAATTACGGTGATTGCGACGAATCGGGCGAGGCGCTGATGAAATTTAAGAACGGCATCACCGGCACGTTGGGCGCGGGCTGGGTGGATGTTGCGGACCCGGTGACGATGATGATCAGCGGCACGGAAGGCCACGCGCATATTGACATGGGGCGGTTGTTTTTCATGAGCGGAAAAGTGCCGGGCGCGGACCGGCTGCGGCCATGGACGGATTTGCCGCAAGGTTTGCCCGACCCGATGGAGCAATTTCTCGATGCGGTCGGCGGCAAGCAAGGCATGCCGTTGGTGACGCCAAGAGAAGCTGCCGCGCGCGTGAGCGTGATGGAAGCAGCTTACAAAGGCGCCAAGGGGCAGACTTGGGAAAAGCCGGCGTAGCTTCAGGAGTTGGCGCGAATTCGCCAGATAAAAGTTAATTAAACGGTTCGGTTCTCGGATAGTTTAGCGGTGTCGTCGCTTGAATTGTCCAGAGCCTGCGTGTGCTTGTCCGAAACACGCATAGATTTACCCCGCTAGTTTTGGTCTTCTATAGGAGCTGATCATGTCTTAACCAAAGGATAGGAGCGCGGGAGACAGAGCATAGCAGAGCTTGAACTCAGCAGGGAAACATGTGAATCGACATCTCCCAAACCCTGATGAGCTTTTGCCTGTTGCTCGCTTTCGGTCCGGGCTGCTTTCAAAGATGTCCATCCCGGCTGCTTCTACAATAGTCATGGCAATTTGCACCGCAAAACTCGCAGTCGCTCAGCAGACGCCCGGCGAATCGTTGGGCAACAGCGCGGCTTTGGAAGACCGGGCCAAACAACAGGAAGCCATGCCTTACACATTGAAGAGCGGCGACTTCAAACTGTTGGTGACTCCTTCATTGGGTTTTGAGTGGAATGACAACATCAACCTCTCTCACGACCAGGCTATTAGTGATTACATAATTAGTCCGATGTTGCGACTGGATGGTAGTTATCTGTTCACCAGTCGCAACTTGGTGCAATTCAACATCGGGGTCGGCTATGATAAGTATATCCAACACGATGAGTATAGCGGGATCCGATTGATGTCTGGATCGGGAATCTCCTTTGACTTGTACATAAAGGATTTTTGGATCAATCTGCACCAAAACTTTCAATATACGCTGGACACGGCAGGGCAGCCTGACGTTGCGAACACCGGTTTTTATGGAGGCTGGAATAACACCGCCGGACTATCCGGCACTTGGGACTTGGAGGATGTCTTACTTACATTGGGCTATGATCATCTCAACTTTGTCTCCTCTTCCAGTCTCTTCGACTACACGGATTCCGCCACTGAATTGCTTTCAGCCCGAGCTGGATTCCGCTTTGGCCAGCGTTTAACGGCTGGTGTGGAGGGCTCGGTGGGTTTCACAAGTTACAACCAACCTGTGCTCAATAACAACACAGCCTATAATGCAGGATTGTATGCCGACTGGCGAGATTCCTATTTGGAAGTGAAGGCGCGGGCCGGCTACTCCTTTTATGATTTTAAGCAAACCAGCGTTGTTATTCCGGCTATGAACGAGGACACCTGGTATGCGGACCTCGAGTTATCACACGCCCTGACTGATGCTTTGAGCTATTCCCTGGGCGCGGGGCATGAGCTCCGGCTGGGAGTTCAGGCGGACGTGGTGGAAGCCTGGTATTTACGGCCACGAGTCAACTGGGCGTTTCTCAAGAACTGGTCGCTCGGGGCATCTTTCTCGTACGAAAACGGGAAACTGGGGAACTCGGATTTGCTTGGGGTCACGGCCGAGCACTATGAATGGTCCGGCTTGACTTTTGGATTGGCGCGCAGCGTGACCAGCAAGCTGTCGCTGGAGGTTCATTATCGTTTGACTGTCCGCTCTTCGGACTTCGCTGCCCGTGAATACACCCAGAACGCCGTCGGCCTTGGGGTGAGTTATCAGTTCCGATGAAAACATATTTCGCAGGCATAACTTTTTTGATTCTAGGAGTTCTCTTGCCGGGAAATCTGCTGAGAGCAGGGCCGGACAACTTGGACGTGCGGGCTTGCACACTCTTGACAGTGCGCCCTCTGACGAACGAAGTCCCCGACTCTAATGCGACCAATATCAGCGGGTCCGGCAAAACATCCAAGCGAACGAAGACAAAGACTTTGGCCAAGCGCCCGAATGCACCAACCACAACCGCCACGTCGGTCCAGCCAGCAAATACCAATGCATCGACGAACGCATCCTTTCACTTGGAGAGCATGGAGACGTTGGACGACAAGCATCGACTGGCCATTGGTGACAGGCTGATTTTTAGGATCCAAGAGGACAAACACCGGCTGGAGTCAGGGGAGAAGCTCAGCGGGCGTAACGATGACGGATCCACGCCGCTGCTCGTCAGCGATTCGGGGGAATTGGAGGTGCCGTATATCGGGCTCTTTCCTGCCGAGAATAAAACTTGTAAAGAACTCGCGTACGAGCTGAAGGCAGCGTTGGAAAAAGATTACTTTTACAAAGCTACGGTTATTCTTGCCGTGGATTTGAAAACCAAGAGCCGCGGCCGGGTCTATTTGACCGGCGCGATACACATCCCTGGTCCGCAGGAAATTCCAAGCGATGAGGTTCTCACGCTCGGTAAAGCCATTCTCCGGGCAGGAGGATTCACCGATTTTGCCGAGCGGCACAACGTGAAGGTCACGCGCAAAGCAGGGCCTGCCTCATCCGAGAACAAAACATTGATTGTCGATGTGGCGGATGTATTCGACAAAGGCAGGACGGATGTTGATCTGCCCCTTGAACCTGGCGACCTCATCCTGGTCTCCGAGCGGCTGGTTCGTTTTTAAAAGGATTTGTCACGTGAAAGACATCGCAGAATCATGAGCGACTTTCTGCCAGCTACAACTCGTTCCAATCAGGTCATCGACTCGGGCAATGAGTTGGATGGGATGTCCGATGATTATCGGCTTACCCACCCTGTCGGGCATGGCCCGGGGCGTTTTGGCGCCTTTCTCTTCCGCTATTGGTGGATTCCACTATTAACCTTGGCGGCTGGACTCGGGGGCGCGTGCGCTTATCTGCGCGTGCTGCCGCCGACATTTACATCTGAGGCTCGCTTGTGGGAGACCGAGAAACTGCGCTTGCCCGAGGGAGCAGCTTTTTCTCAGGACATTCAAAACTACTACGGCACACAGATTGAACTTTTGCGAAGCGAGAGCATGGCGCGAGGGGCCCTCACGCGCTTGCAAGCGTCCGGCACAAATGCATTGCCCCACACCAAAGATGGACGAGCATTGCCGGTCGAACTTCGGGTCACCCAAGCACCCCGAAGCACGGTCTTTGTGGTGCAGGCGTCCAGTTCGGATGCGACTTACACCCAAAACTTTCTCAACGCTCTTTTGGAAGAATACCTGGCTTATAGAAAAAACATCCGCAAATTAGTTTCCGGAGATACGTTGGCTTCCATCTCGGACCAGGTGCTGCGGCTGGAACGCGATTTGAAAGCCAATCAGGACGCGCTCACTGCCTTCGAGCGCACCAACAACCTCGCCGTGCTTGAGGAGGAAAGCCGCGTTGCAGGAGCCTACCTCGCCCGGCTCAAAACCCAGCTATCTGATCTCCAACTGGAAGGCCAACTTCTTGAGGCCGCCACGCTGCAGAAGTCAGAGAACACGAATGGCCCAAGTTTGCTGCTGGATGCCATTCGTGAGCCCGGCTCGACCGCGCCCGATTACGGCGGGGAGCAGCGCAATGCTTACCGGGAATTGGCATTGCTCCTGTCGGAACGCGAAAAGCTCGGCAAGTATTTTCGTCCCAAACATCCGGATATGGTCAAGCTGGATGCGGAGATCGACCGTGCCAGGAAGGTCATCGCTCTCTACCAGGGGCAGACACAGGAACAAGTGATTGCTGACCGGCAAGCCCAGACCTTAAAGGTCAGCAGCGTGGAGGCTTCCATCCGAGAGTGGGAAGGCCACGTGGTCCAGGCGAACGAGCAGATTGCCGAAGCCGACCGCCTCAAGCTGGCTGTCAGCCGCACTCAAGGACTCTATGACCGCGTGTTAGTACTGTTGCAGAACGTGGATATCAGCCGAAACATCGACCAGGAGACCCAGGCGATATTGGAGCCCGCTGGTGCAGCCGAGCGCTCTTTTCGCACGGAAGCCGAACTCCTAGGCGGAGCAACGGGTGGTGGGTTGGTCCTCGGGCTGGGAATTGTGTTTCTCCTCGAAGTTCGCGACGATCGATTTACTTCGGCGAACGAGGTAATTGACGGGTTGGGAGACCGATTAGTCGGCCAGGTGCCCGAGGTTCGGGCGTTGCGTCGGAAGAACAGCTCCCCGTTGTTGGAGACGGCCAAGGAACCTCACTTTCATGCCGAGGCATATCGAAATTTACGTTCAGCGCTGTTGTATCTTCCTTGGGAAGGCCAGCGTCCCAAAGTGCTGCTCATCACCAGCGCTCTACCGGGCGAGGGCAAATCGACCGTGGCCGCCAACCTGGCGCGAACGTTGGCATTGGGTGGCTCCCGGGTGCTGCTCATCGATGGCGATTTACGCAAAGGCTCTCTTCATAAGAAACTTGGGATGTCCGGTAACCCGGGGCTGGCGGAGTTGCTCACGGGACCTGCGACGTTTGAAGAGTCGCTGCAGACCAATGGCGTGCCGAACCTCTGGTTTCTGCCCCGCGGCAGTAGCACGGGTCATCCGGGGGACCTGATGCTCGGGCCAGCCCTCGAACAGGTGCTCAACCGCTGCCGGAAGGAATTTGATTACGTGCTGGTCGATAGTTCCCCGGTTTTTACTGCGGACGACGTCACGACTCTGGCCCCGAAGTTGGACGGAATACTGTTTGTTGTCCGCAGCGGTTTTTCGCGATTGCATGTAGCGCGGGAAGCCTTGCAGTTGTTGATACAACGGCAGGCCAGGATCGCCGGTTTGGTCTTCAATCGCGTCGATGCCTCTGCCCGCTCGTACAACTATTACAAATACGCCGAGTATTACAAATTCACGTGCTCTGAGCGTTCTGTGGAGCCACCAGCGCCGCCAAAGATGCACGACAGGGAAGAGAGGATCAATCAGGGCACCGAGGATTGCAGCGGAGTTGGAAATAGAATCAGCAAGCCAACGGCGTCGGATAAAGAAGCACCCCGAGATCCATAAAGCGAAGACATTGGGTTGGCATGACGACGAGGTGTTCAAACGAGAGCCCTCATCATGCTTGTGTGAGTAAGGAGCGGTTTGCCAAATTTTTAGATTCGGCCTGTCGCCAAGGATGCCTGCGAAGCGACCGGCACGAAGTGTGTCCCTAAGACCTCCTGACTATGAACGAACTCATCATTGAACCTGGACGCGCGGAAAAGAATTATTGGCGGGACCTTTGGCGCTTCAGGGAATTGTTCTACTTTCTAGCCTGGCGCGATATCTTGGTTCGTTATAAGCAAACCGTCATCGGCATCGCGTGGGCGGTCCTCCGGCCCTTCTTGACCGTGATCGTATTCACTGTCGTGTTTAGTCGCATCGCGAAAATTCCCGCTCCCAGTTCCATACCTTACGCCCTGCTGGTCATGGCTGCCATGCTCCCCTGGCAATTTTTTGCCACGAGCTTAAGTGAGGCCAGTAACAGCCTTATTGATAACTCCAGCCTAATCTCCAAGATCTATTTCCCTCGCCTTATTATACCGGCAGGTTCTGTCATTACTGCTTTTGTGGACTTCCTCATCACACTCGTACTAATGAGTCTGCTCATGCTCTGGTACTCATTTTTCCCCGACTGGAAACTGTCTCTGCTGCCGATTTTCATGATCTTGGCATTTGCATGTTCCTTCGGCATGGGCCTTTGGTTATGCGCTTTAAATGTCGAGTACCGTGATTTTCGCTACCTAGTCCCGTTTATTGTTCAGTTTGGGCTTTATATCTCGCCTGTCGGTTTTACCAGCAACATCGTCCCTGAGAAGTGGCAAATGTTCTACTCATTGAACCCGATGGTCGGCGTGATTGAAGGCTTCCGGTGGTGTCTTCTAAGAGGTGAAGTGCCACTCCGACTCTCTGCGATCACTGTGTCAGCCTCTGTTACCGGAATTCTGTGCCTCTCCGGTATCTGCTTTTTTCGTAAAATGGAACGCACCTTTGCCGACGTAATCTGATTGGTGGACGTCCTGCCCTATTATAACCATTGCCAATTTTTGGCGAGACAAAATATGCCGCCAAAAGCATTCCGTCCCAGCAAGAACTCCGATTTCCGAATGAAACCTTATTGGTCGTCAAAGTTTTTTTCTAAATTGTTTTTGTGGTTCGGATCGGATGGACTCATCCTAACTTTGGCCAAAAGGATCTTCCGATCCGCAGTCAGCCTGGCCATTTCACCTCGAATAGTTCTGAGTGTGGGCGAGCCATTGTTCTGGGGAAGCGGCTACCGTTCCTATCGGAGTCACAACATAGCGGACGCAAAGCGACTGCTTGTCATTCGTTTAGATGCAATTGGAGACGTAGTTTTGACCAGTCCATTTCTTCGTGAACTGCGGCATGCCATGCCGCAGGCTTGGATAACGCTGGTGGTTTCTCAGAAGACTTTCAACCTCGTTGAACTCTGCCCATACGTGAATGAGGTGCTCGCTCTAGAGCAACCGGCGCCCGGGCGTTTGATGGTTCTGCGGCAGGTCTGGGGCGCGTTCAAGATGGCTTCTGCGCACCTTTGGCACAGACGTTTTGAGATTGCTTTGGTGCCGAGGTGGGATGTTGATCATTACGCAGCCGCTTTTCTGGCATATTTTAGCGGGGCCAGTTGCCGAGTCGGCTACTCTGAGCAAACTACCGCACTGAAGCGCATGCTCAATCGAGGCTATGACGTGCTGTATTCTCAAGTCTTCAATAGTGCGCTTCTTAAGCATGAGGTTGTGCGTAATCTAGATCTATTGAACCGCCTTGGGCTTAGTCCAAAAAATTCCAAGCTCGAGGTATGGACCTCTGATGAGGACAAGGCTGTAGGTCAGCGGTTGTTCGAGGCAATTGAACTGAAGGAATGTGAGGGATTGGTTGCCCTTGCATTGGGAACAGCAGAACCCAAAAAAACATGGCCGCTGGCTCGTTACATCCAACTCGGTAAATGGCTGAAAGAACTTGGGGACATTCGTTTGGCGCTGGTGGGGGGTGTAACCGAATTGGACTTGGGCGAAAGATTCGTAAGAGAGATTCCATCATCGGTCAATCTCATAGGGAAGCTTTCCTTGCGCCAAAGCGCGGTATTATTAGGGCGGTGCCAGCTATATGTGGGCAATGATACAGGCCCGATGCATTTGGCGGCGGCGGTCGGCACTCCGGTCGTTGAGATTTCCTGCCATCCTCTTTCGGGAGACATGAAACATTACACTTCTCCAGCCCGTTTCGGACCTTGGGGAGCGCCCTGTCGCGTGCTGCAGCCTGCCAATGTTAGGGACGGCTGCGAAGAAGGGTGTAAAGCTTCAGAACCTCATTGCATTTTGGGAGTGCACGTTGATGCGGTGCAGCAGGCGATTCTTTCTTTGTTAACCGGCCATTTGCAGACGGTGGTGACTGAATGATGAATGGTGCATTTCTGCAAATGTGTGTTCCGAATTTGAAAACATTCGTTGCTCCGCCCGACGGTCACAAGGGGTGGCCTTGGACAGCGGAATCCCTCGTCTCAATTCCCTTTTTGGCCGACCAGAAGTCCTGGCCTGCCATGTCGATTGTTACGCCCAGTTTCAACCAAGGGAAGTTCCTGGAAACCGCTATCCGTTCTGTGCTGATGCAAGGCTATCCGAACCTGGAGTTTATCATCGCCGATGGCGGCAGTAGCGACCACTCGGTGGAGATAATCCGGAAGTACGAGCCGTGGTTGACGTCCTGGACGAGCGAGAAGGACCGGGGCCAAAGCGAAGCCATAAATAAAAGTATGAAGCAGGCATCAGGCGTACTGGTTAATTGGCTTAATTCAGACGATTACTATCTTCCGGGCGCGCTGCACAAGGTGGCCCTCGCATACCTCGACCATGGTGCGAGAGATTGCGCAATAATCGGAAAGTGCCGGTGGATGAATACCCGGGGAAAAGTCCTTTTCGAACAACTGCCACTGAACGTAAAGCCGTTGGCTATTGCTGCCTGCGGAGAGAATTGGATTCCTCAACCAGCGGGCTTTTTTACCCGAAATGCGTTTTGGAGTTCGGGAGGGCTGGACTTGGATGAGCATTATGCCATGGATTTCGACTTGTATGTGAAGCTGGCGAAGCGAGTGCCTTTTTTTCTCCTCGACGAATGCCTTGCAGTCGCATTATCGCACGAGGAAGCCAAGACCAAAGCCCGACGCGAGAAAATGCTGGCCGCAGTCCGCATGATTCAGTTCAAGAATGGATACGAAAGTTTGGCAAAGCAGGGTTTGGAATCGGATTATCGGCGCTTATTAAATTTCGAACGGACTACAGCGCCAATTCGGAATAATATCCTATACCGCATGGGAAAGAAAATTTTGTTGAAGACAAAATCCAATACTATTGAGAATCGTATAATATAGTGACGTTTTCACCATAATTCAGCCTGTTTCCAGAAGGCGGTGATCAAGGTTTTCCGGCGGCGCATCCGGCCTAATGCCTTGCGGGCTTGGGAACTCAA
>Ga0070739_10006764_pt1 | contig 12506 bp, 7 predicted proteins | sample Coa_R1_7_FD_66445 | JGI IMG/M metagenome (GOLD analysis project Ga0070739, IMG submission 66445) | Surface soil microbial communities from Centralia Pennsylvania, which are recovering from an underground coalmine fire - Coalmine... | ecosystem: Environmental > Terrestrial > Soil > Unclassified ... | reverse complement strand
GGCATCGCCAAGCACGGCGCCAAGCTGGTCACCGCCGTCGCGACCGCGAGCGTACCCAAGATCACCGTCTTGATCGGCGGCAGCTTCGGGGCGGGCAATTACGGAATGTCCGGCCGCGCTTACTCGCCGCGCTTCCTCTTCACCTGGCCCAACTCCAGGATCAGTGTCATGGGCGGCGAACAAGCCGCGAGCGTGCTTGCGACCGTTCACCGCAACGCTGACAAGTGGACGCCGGCGGAAGCAGAGGATTTCAAGGCACCGATCCGGCAGCTCTACGAAGAGGAAGGCAATCCCTGGCACGCGACGGCGCGGCTGTGGGATGATGGAATTATCGACCCGGTTCAGACGCGCGATGTGCTTGGCCTCGCCTTTGCCGCAACATTGAATGCTCCAATAGCTGAGCACCCCCAATTTGGCGTCTTTAGGATGTGAACGATCGATGCGAAACGACTGGACGCGCGACGAGATCGCCGGTCTCTTCAACCTACCTTTCACGGAACTGATCTTCCAGGCCGCCGAAATCCACCGGCAGAATCATTCGCCTGTTGGAGTTCAGCTCTGCACCCTGTTGTCTATCAAGACCGGCGGCTGTCCGGAAGATTGTGGCTATTGTTCGCAGTCCGCGCATGCGCAAACCGGCCTCAAGGCCGAGAAGCTGATGGACATTGACGCCGTCATTTCCGCCGCGCGCAAAGCCAAGGAAGATGGTTCGCAGCGATTTTGCATGGGGGCTGCGTGGCGCTCACCCAAGGACCGCGACATCCCTTCACTCGCGAGGATGATCCGCGAAGTGAAGGCACTCGGTCTTGAAACGTGCATGACGCTAGGAATGCTGAGCCGCGAGCAGGCTGTCGCACTGAAGAGCGCCGGCCTCGATTATTATAATCACAACATCGACACCGCGCCGGAGCATTATGGTGCGATCATTACCACCCGAACCTTCGAGGATCGGCTCGACACCCTTGAAGAAGTGCGAAACGCTGGAATCGCGGTCTGCTGCGGCGGCATAGTGGGCATGGGTGAGAGCCGAGCCGACCGAGTGGGGTTCATCCATGCGCTCGCGACATTGCCCAGGCATCCCGAAAGCGTGCCCATCAATGCGCTCGTTCCAATCAAGGGCACCGCTCTTGGTGATATGCTCCATGGTGTGAAGATGATCGATGACATCGAGTTCGTCCGGACGGTCGCCGTTGCGAGGATCACCATGCCAAAGTCGATGGTTCGTTTGTCGGCGGGTCGCGAAGCGATGGCGGAAGCGACGCAGGCGCTCTGCTTCCTTGCGGGCGCCAACAGTATTTTCACCGGCGACAAGCTCCTAACCGCGGCAAATGCCGGCGATGACAAGGATGCAGCCCTTTTTGCCAAGCTCGGGCTAGTACCGCTTGAAGCGGAAGAGCCGATGCGAGTTGAGGCCGCATGAGGGATGCTATCGGCTTGCTCGCCGCCCATGGCAGCGGACGAGGTTTGGAGCCTGCTTCGCGGCGTTTTCCGGCGTTCGGTGCTGCGGCAATGCAGCAGCCTGCCGGCGGCCTTTCGGGCAAGGGTAAGCGAGCTCGATCGTGCTTCCATGAACGCGTCACCGGTTGCAGGCGCATATGATCAAGTCGTTGCTAATCGCGAACCGCGGGGAGATCGCTTGTCGCGTGATCCGGACCGCGAGACGTCTTGGGATCCGAACGATTGCGGTCCATTCCGATGCCGACGCAAGGGCGCTTCACGTCAAAATGGCGGACGAAGCCGTGCATATCGGCCCGAGCCCGGTGCGCGATTCATACCTTCGCGGCGAGGTCATCATTGATGCGGCGAAAAGGACAAGCGCCGAAGCAATTCATCCAGGCTACGGCTTTCTCTCGGAGAATGCGGAGTTTGCACAGGCTGTAATCGACGCCGGGCTGATCTGGGTTGGACCCAAGCCCGAAAGCATTCGCGCAATGGGTCTAAAGGACGCAGCCAAAAAGCTCATGGCCGAGGCCGGAGTCCCAGTTACTCCGGGCTATCTTGGCGACGACCAGGACCCAGCACGATTGAAGGCCGAATCTGCTGTGATTGGATATCCGGTCCTGATCAAGGCCGTCGCCGGAGGTGGCGGAAAGGGGATGCGGCGTGTTGACGCACCCGAACAGTTTGCCGATGCTCTCGACAGCGCAAAGCGCGAGGCAGCCAACGCGTTCGGCGACGATCGCGTGTTGATCGAGAAATATGTCCAGTCGCCGCGCCACATCGAAGTTCAGGTATTCGGCGATCGGTTGGGAAACGTCGTCCATTTGTTCGAGCGTGATTGCTCGCTTCAGAGGCGCCACCAGAAAGTTATCGAGGAAGCGCCGGCGCCAGGCATGGATCCGAGGACTCGCGAGGCAGTCTGCGCCGCCGCCGTTCGTGCGGCCAAAGCGGTCAATTACGAAGGCGCGGGCACCGTCGAGTTCATCGCCGATGCATCACAAGGACTCAGCGCCGATCGCATCTGGTTCATGGAAATGAACACGCGGCTGCAGGTCGAGCATCCAGTCACCGAGGAAATCTCCGGCCAGGACCTCGTCGAATGGCAATTGCGCGTCGCATCGGGTGAGCCGCTGCCCAAGCGCCAGGACGAACTGCGAATTGCCGGCCATGCAATCGAGGCACGGCTTTACGCGGAGGACCCTGCCAAAGGCTTTCTTCCGAGCGTTGGAAAGCTCGAGCATTTCGATCTTGGAAACGAGGGGCGCATCGAGACTGGAGTCGAAGAAGGCGACGCGATTTCGCCATTCTACGACCCGATGATTGCCAAGCTGGTGAGTCGTGGCAGAGATCGGGAAGAAGCGATCGGTGAACTTGCCTCAATGCTAAATGGCGTCGAAGTCTGGCCGGTGAGGACGAACGCCAGCTTCCTTTACCGCGCTGTCCGCCACCCCGAGTTCGGACTGGGTGCGGTCGATACCGGCTTCATCGAGCGCCACCTCTCCAATCTCGTCGACGATGGAGAACCCGGGGAGGACGTGTGGCGCGGCGCCGCGACGGTTGCTCTTGCCTCGGAAGACGACGATGAGCCGTTCAGTGTGCTTCAGGGATTTCGGCTCAATGCGCTGCCGGACCTTGGTCTTACGCTGCACAGGGGCGGCAGCGTGCGGAAAGTGTTGCTTGGCGACGGCGATGTCGCGGAGCTTTCGGGCTTTCGTGAGGACGAGCGTCTGATCGTTTTCACGCAAGGCCAATCGTTCGAATTTGCACTGATGTCGCGTGGCACCGGCGCCAGCCACGGTATCCATGATGGCGAGATCGAGGCGCCGATGCCCGGAAAGGTCACGGCAGTCGAAGTTTCCGCCGGCGACAAGGTTTCCAAAGGGCAACGTTTGCTAACCCTCGAAGCAATGAAGATGGAACACGCGCTGACGGCACCTTTTGACGGTACGGTGGTCGAAGTTGGTGCGGTTGCGGGAGCCCAGGTGACGGAGGGTCAGATGCTTGCGAAGGTTGCGGCGCAAAGCGACGTTTAAGCTCTTCTTAGCGGCTCCGGTTTAATCGTTCAGCATGCTGAAGTTCGTGATCGGTCCGATACTGGTTGGCGGCGGCTGGGCTGCGGGCAGCTATTATGGCGCGGATGCCGAGCAACTCGTCCACAAGAGCCCGGCTCAAAGCTACGCCGCAATCGAACAGGCGCTGGGAAGCATGAAGACGAGTGGGATGACGTCCTTCGAGGGTGGGACGCCAGAGCAATACGAGATCAAGGTTGATCGCACGCTCGACGAGAAGCTCATCGTCACCTTGTTCTTCAATGGCCGACAAGGCGCCGAGGCTCAAATGGATTTCGTCCCGGAAGACGGCGGGAAGAGCACGGTCATCAAGGCACATATCCATGCCGACCGGTCCGTCCTAAGGACCGCGCTTGCGGGTACCGACAAGGCGCGTCTCGCCTATGCGCCCGATTGGATGTTGAACCTCAGTTTCAAGCCGCTCCTGCAGCAAGTCGCAGCCCAGATCGAGCAGGGACAAGCAGCCCGCATCGACGGGCTGTCCGAAGCGGATGCCGAGGCTCAATGGGAGGCAAACCTGACCGAGGAACAGCGCGATGATGTCGCGCGGTGGCGGCAGTCGGAAGCAACCCAGCCTGCGGTCGATCCCGATGCTGCCGCGCGCAATTACATGGGACCTCCGAGCAACTAGCTTCCGGCCCTCAAGTCGACGCGCGCAACAAGACGACGGCCCTGCCAAACTTCGCATTCGGAGCCGTCAAACTTCAGTCTTGCGGCCTCGACTGCGGCCTCGTCGTCATCCGCTTCAATCCATTCGGCGGACGCGACCTTATTGACCCCATCGAGGCAATAGAGCCTGTAACCTGCCAATGCTCGAACCCAATTTCTAATGTCGCAAAAGCGACAGCTTTCGGCTTCGTAACGACGATCGGTCAAATCGGTTTCATGAGCGGATGAAAGCTGAGCATCACCTCTACATCTCGCTTCAACGTTCGGCCTCCGAAACGTTGGAAACGGCCTTGGAAGGAAACGCGTTTTCCGAAAATTGCGCGCGTTAGGTTGCGCAACTTGCGCCGAAGTAGTGGCGGCGCTTCAACAAGAGCCCGCGAAGACAATGAACGACAAGCCTATCGTTTATGACGATCCGAGCGTCGTGCGTGCGATCGACGGATGCGTCCACATGGAAGGACCCGATGATGTCGATGTCCTTCTTTCTCCGGACGCCGCGGAAGAGACATCGGACCGCCTCCTGGCCGAGAGCTTGAATGCACGCGGTCAGCGACGGCTGCAGCGCTATCCGCACCAGCCCAAGAAATAGGAACAGTCGCGAGGTCGGCTCGTGTTTCGTCGCGATTGAGGTCCGCGAACAACGCAAAAAATTGGCGATGCGGGACGCGTCCGGTGCGCCGCGTGCCCAAACCTTCTCCTTCGGTAACTTGTGCCAAAAGTCCATGCGCGTAGAAGGTGATGACGGGACCCGCCCGGGGGCACCGCGCCCCGTTATGCGACGCGAGGGCGGGTCTCATCCCTTCCCTACCTGTGGTTCCGGCTGTCCCTTGCGCCGGTTATTTCGCTGCGATCAGGTCCTGGCCGTCGGTGACTAGTCGCCGGATCCGCTTGGGTCTTTTCGGCTCGGCAGAAACGACAACTGGCTTCACCGATGCACGATCAAGCAACGGTTTGAGATAGTGGCCGGTGGAAGATTGCGCCGATTTGACGATCTCCTCGGGCGGGCCTTCGGCGATGATCCGGCCGCCATTCACACCGCCGCCCGGGCCGAGGTCCAACACCCAGTCCGCGGTCTTGATGACATCGAGATTGTGCTCGATGACGACAACGGTATTTCCCTGGTCCGCCAAGCGGTGAAGAACTTCGAGTAGCTTTCGAACGTCTTCGAAGTGGAGACCAGTGGTTGGCTCGTCCAGGATGTAGAGCGTCTTGCCAGTCGCTCGGCGCGACAGCTCTTTGGCGAGCTTGACGCGCTGCGCCTCGCCGCCGCTCAAGGTCGTTGCCGGCTGGCCAACTTTCACATAACCGAGCCCGACTTCCTTCAGCATCTCCATCTTGTCACGAATTGCCGGAACCGCCTTGAAGAAGTCGGCGGCATCCTCGACGGTCATGTCGAGAACATCGGCTATCGACTTGCCTTTGAATCTTACCTCGAGAGTTTCGCGATTGTACCGAGCGCCGTGGCACACGTCACAGGTGACATAGACATCGGGCAGGAAATGCATCTCGATCTTGATAAGACCATCACCCTGGCACGCCTCGCAGCGACCACCCTTTACATTGAAACTGAACCGGCCGGGCTTGTAGCCGCGCGCCTGCGCCTCGGGCAGACCGGCGAACCAGTCGCGAATTTGCGTAAAGGCTCCCGTGTACGTCGCGGGATTAGAACGGGGAGTGCGGCCGATCGGCGACTGGTCGATGTCGATGACCTTGTCGAGATGTTCGAGGCCGGAGATCTTTTGGCACGGCCCACAGGGGATTCGTGCACCGTTCAGTGCACGCGCGGCACCGGCGTACAGCGTGTCGATGGTGAGGCTGGACTTGCCTGAGCCACTGACGCCGGTGACGCAGGTGAAGGTTCCAAGAGGGAACACCGCCGTGACATTCTGGAGATTGTTCGCGGTTGCGCCCTGCACCACAAGTGTCTTGCCATTGCCTCGTCGGCGCTTGGTGGGAAGCGGAATTTCGCGGCGTCCCGACAGGTAATCCGCCGTGAGACTGCCCTCGCAGCTGAGCAGTCCCTCAAGGTCGCCGGAATAAATGACTTCGCCACCGTGGACGCCGGCGCCGGGTCCCATGTCGATGACCTGGTCGGCCGATCGTATCGCATCCTCATCGTGCTCGACGACCAGAACGGTGTTACCGAGGCCACGCAGCCGCTTCAGCGTTTCGAGAAGACGATCATTGTCCTTCTGGTGAAGCCCGATCGATGGCTCGTCGAGGACATAGAGAACCCCGGAAAGTCCCGAGCCGATTTGACTTGCGAGCCGGATTCGCTGGCTTTCGCCGCCGCTCAATGTGCCGCTCGTCCGATCGAGGTGGAGATAGTCAAGTCCGACATTATGAAGGAACCCGAGCCGCTCATTGATCTCTTTCAAGATCGCTCGAGCAATCTCGCGCTGGGTCGGGGTAAGCTTTTCGGCAAGGGCACCGAACCAGGCATGCGCGTCGGCGACACTGCGCCGCGTCGACATGCTGATATCCTCGCCGGCAATCTTCACGCTCAGCGCCTCGGGCTTCAGTCGCGCGCCGTGGCAAACTTCGCACGGCCGGCTCGCCTGGTATCGCGCCAATTCCTCGCGCATCCACGCAGATTCAGTCTGCAGCATGCGCCGGTTAAGGTTGCCGATCACGCCCTCAAACGGCTTCTTCACCTCGTAGCTGCGTTTGCCATCGATGAACCGAAGCGTGACCGGCTTGCCGCCGGTCCCATGAAGAATGACGTTGCGCGCTTCCTCGGGAAGATCCGTCCAGGGCGTATCAAGGTCGAAATCGTAAGCGCGGGCAAGACTTGCAAGCACCTGCATGTAGTAGGGGCTCGGCGGGTTCGACTTCGCCCAAGGAACGACCGCGCCTTTCTTGATTGACAGTGCGTGGTTCGGAACGACGAGGTCTTCGTCGAATACGAGCTTCTCCCCAAGGCCATCGCAGGCAGGGCAGGCGCCCTGCGGCGCGTTGAACGAGAAGAGCCGAGGCTCGATCTCCGCGATCGTGAAGCCGGAGACCGGGCAAGCAAACTTCTCGGAGAATGTAATTCGGCCCTCAGGAGCATTGGTTGCGAGCACGTTTCGTTCCGCCGCCCTTTGCAAGGCGGCTGAAGCACCGGTGCGTTCCGCTCCAGGCTGTTCGCGGGCCGGATCTGCTGGGTCGAGATAGGCGAGCCCGTCAGCGAGTTTCAGCGCCGTCTCGAAGCTGTCCGCGAGCCGTGCTTCGATTCCCTCGCGAACCACGATCCGGTCGACGACTACCTCGATGTCATGCTTGTACTTTTTGTCGAGTGCCGGAGCATCTTCGATCGCGTAAAATACGCCATCGATCCGAACGCGGGTAAATCCCGCTTTCTGCCATTCGGCGAGTTCCTTGCGATACTCGCCTTTGCGACCTCGGACCACCGGAGCGAGAAGATAATGTCGGCTGCCTTCGGGAAGAGCCATTGTCCGATCGACCATCTGGCTGACAGTCTGGGCCGAAATTGGCTCGCCGGTCGCCGGTGAATAGGAAATTCCGACACGCGCCCAAAGGAGGCGCATATAATCGTATATTTCCGTAACCGTCGCGACCGTTGAGCGCGGATTGCGGCTCGTCGTCTTCTGCTCGATCGAAATCGCTGGCGAGAGGCCGTCGATATGTTCGACGTCGGGCTTCTGCATCATCTCGAGAAATTGTCGGGCATAGGCGGACAAGCTCTCGACGTACCGCCGTTGTCCCTCCGCGTAGATGGTGTCAAACGCGAGGCTGGACTTGCCTGAACCGGAGAGCCCCGTGATTACCGTAAGGCTCTCGCGCGCAATGTCGACGTTGATGCCCTTGAGGTTATGCTCGCGCGCGCCGCGGACGGATATATGGGTCAGCATCGGATCGGCTTCGTTCCGTTTATGTTCTAGACTAGCGTGGAGAGCCGCACCCGGTCAACGCGGCACTGAATGGATATGGGCGTTGCCGTTAAAATTGCCAGAGTTGGAGTTTCTGACCGCGGAACTCCGCGGCTCATGCACGGCGCAACTCCAATCGGGATTCTTGCATGTGGCGTCGTAGCATAGAGCCGCCTGGACCGGCGCAAGGCAATCGCGCAGGATCGCCGGCGCGCTTCGAAAATCTTGCCAATAACACGCTTGCCGCGTCGGTTGCGGGCGCGCTCCTCATTTGCGCTGCGCTTCTCGTCTATGGCTCGGGACGCGGCTTTGATCTTACCGACGAGACATTCTACCTCGTCTGGACGAGCGATCCCAAGGCCTATTCGCTCATTTACCAGCCCTTTGGTTACCTCCTGCATCCGCTTTACGAGCTCGTCGGTCGTAATCTCCAGGCATATCGCCTCTGCGGATTTGCGATCACCGCGACAGCGGGCGCCTACCTTGGCTCTTCGCTTGCGCGCGTGATTTCCAAACCTCGACCATTCACTCTCTACGGAGCGCTCGCCGCGCTCACCATCTATTTTCCCTGGATAATCACGCCCAGTTACAATTCGGCGGCAAATGTCGGCGCGATGCTGGTCACTGGCGGGCTTCTCGACAATATGGACTGCCGCTTGGCGAAGCGCCTGACTGGAGCGCTCGCCGTCGCCTGTGGCTTGTGCGTCGCGGCCTTCTCAAAGCCGCCGCTTTTCGCGTTTGCGCTTCTTGGAATCGTGATCGCCGGCATTGCTGTGCGGCGCGCGCGCGTGACGCTTCTTTCAGCCGTTGTTGTTGGCGTTGCAGCAATGTGGCTGTTCATTCCCGTCTGGGATTTGCCGCGGCTGGTGGAACGGATCATCGCCACCCAAGAGGCGCTCTCGCTGCCGAACACGGCGGCAGCACTGCCCGCAAAGATCGTACGCGACTGGATCGCGGTGCCCTTACCTCTCACCGCAGCCGCGATCCTGGTCGTCTTGGGCCTTGTTCGCCCGCTCGGGCGATGGCGAAAACTTCTTGGCTACGCGGCGATCGCTCTAAGCATCTACTATGTAGCGAGCATCGCGTCCGATGCGATCGACGGCACTATACCGGACTTTCTTGGTCTTGCCGTGATGACGATCGCGGGCGCCTACGCTTCGATTGCACAGCACGTCGAACATCGAGGACGTTGGCCCATTGCCTTATTGTTTGCTGCTCCCGTCGCAGTTGGTCTTGGAACCTTCAACAATGAATGGTTCCAGCTCAATTTCAGCATGGCATTCCCGTTCCTTGCTATGTTTGGAATCGCCTTGAACGACGTTGTGACTTCGAGACGAAGGATAGCCGAGGCATTCGCGATTTTCGGTGTACTTGCCGTGATGGCGCTTGCCGCATGGGCTCCATACAGCCTTCCAGCTCCCATCTTTGCGCAGCAGGTTCCGATTAATCCGCCGCTCGCGAAGGGAAGGATCCGCGTCGACGACGAGACAGCTGACTTCGTGCGCTCAGCGCAGGGGAACGCAAGGGGCGCCTTGCTGATCGATCTTTCCGGAACAGGCCCAGGCGTCGCTGCAATTCTTGGTGCGAGACCTCCCGTGCTGCCGTGGCTTAATCCCGCAACCGCTAGCTGGCCTGATGTTGTCTGGTCGCGCCTTGGTCCCGAAGAGCGTCAGCAGGCCTGGTTTGTTCTTCCTGTCTGGCCGAACTTTGCACATTCGCAGCCCGTGCAGTGGCTGAAGGCGCACAAGGATCGCTTCTGTCGAGCCTATCTCGCGCCAATGACGTTCTGGGCCGAGGAGCGGAGGCTTGAGCTGTGGTGGCCGTGCACGAACCGGAACGGAAGGAGTGCTGTCCAAGATCGATGATTAGAGGCCTATTGCGAGGCCTGCATAGATCATCCGCCGAGCGCCAGGTTCGATCCCGTTCTGGAATACGCGATTGTAATATTTTCGATTCGCAAGGTTGGTGATACCGGCGAGGGCCCGGACATTGCGTGTTAGCTGCCAGTCGCCGGCGAGATCGAACGAGGTATAGGCCGGGATCTTGGCAGGAATGAAGTTCGCACTTCCCGGAACCCCGACGGGTAGATCCGAATCCTGAAAATACTGGCTGGTGACCGTCGTTCCGGTCACGCTCACGTTAAAGCGCCGATCGGCTCGAAACGTGATGCCGTATTTTGCAGTGACAGTCGGTGCAAAGGCCGGCGTATCGCCGACACGGTTTGCAAGATTGCTCTTCGTGAACTTCGCATCGAGGAGACTGGCATTTGCAAACGTCGTAAGATGCAATCCGTCCTTGCGCGCGGCGAAGAAGTCGTAAGAGACTTCTCCCTCAAATCCCCGATGACGGGTATCGCCGCTGTTCTGATAAACAGACTCGGTCGGTGAGAGAACGATCGTCTCGATTCGGTTCTTGAAGTCGATCCAGAACAGGCTCGCATCGTAGAACAGCCCGGCGACCGGCGTTCCGTGTACGCCTGCTTCCCACGATAGTGACTTGGACGCAGCTGGAACGCCGCCGGGGTTGATGTTCGAGAATGGGGAAGCAACGTCAAAGAAGCGCACCGGACGATAGCCTTGGCTGACGCTGAAGTAAGTCTCGTTCTGATTGCCGAAGTCGAAGCCCGTTCCAAGTCCGAAGAGTGGTACTGTCCGCGTTGCGGACTGGTTGATCAGCGGACGAACGAGATTTGGCGGACGAACGCTCTCGTCGATGCTGATCTTCTCATGTTCGAGGCGGAATGAAGGGACGAGGTGCCAGCGTCCCGGAAGACGGAAAACGCTCTCCGCGAAAACCGCGCCATACCAGTCATCCCGCGCCTCATCCAGGCGCGGAATTCCGCTCGTCGTGTTACGCGGCGCCGTGACGTCGCTGCTGGTCCACTGACGAAAGGGCGCGTTATCATGATAGAGAACTGTGCCGAAGGTGAGGGCGTTTCCTTTTCCCCAACGTTTGCGCAAGCGCCAGTCCAAGCCTTCACTGTGGAATTGCTCGTCCTGCAGCGTCGTCGACGTGGGGTTCGGGCCGTTCGCGGCAGAGCGCTGGTAGAGCCGCTGCGATGCTACCCATAGCTTCGCTTCGGACCGCCACCCATTTCCGAGCTCCGCTTCATTCCCCACTGTGACAGATGTTCGGCTGACCCAGTCGCGGTTGAACGGCGTAACAGCCTGGTTTGGATCGGAAAGATATTGCGCGTAGGTGAGGCGGCCCGGATCGCCCGAGCTTGCGTCGTGCGCGTGAAAATCGAGGAACCATAGATTGTCCTTTGAGGGGCGAAGGGCAAGATAAACATCGCCCTGGGTCGTCCGAGACTGGCCATTCTGGCGCTGTCCTTCACTCCGGACGTAGCCAAGATCCGCGCGGGCCGAGAAATTGCCGCTCGATCCCTCGACCGTGTTGTACGTCGAAACGAGTCCGTCGCTGCCCATGGTATTTTCGGTGTAAGCACCCAGCGGCTGGTCGGCCGCCGGACGCTTCGAGACGAGGTTCACTGCCGGCGCGGGTTCCGGCCCATAAAGCAGGCTCGATCCGCCACGGATCAGTTGCACCTCGGCAAGCGACTGCGGAAGGGGCATGTAGTAGAGGGTCGGAAACCCTATCCAGTCGGTCGAAATCGGGATTCCGTCCTGAAGCACGAGGACGAACTCCGACTCCTGCGGGTTTCCGAGCCCGCGATAGCTCATGTTGAACTGCGTCGCGGTCTGTTGCTCGGAGACAAACAATCCAGGGGTTCGCGAGAACAGCTCGCGCTGGTTCGTGTCAACGATCGTTGGGACCAAGTCGAGCTTGGTGACGCTGGTCTTCTTCGTGACCGTGATCTTCGTCCCGTCGACCTCGGGCATGATGTGCTCGAGTTTTGCCGGCGTGTTCTCCTTTCGATCGCCGATCACAACGATGCTGGACTGCGGGGGCTGATCCGCAGCGAGTGAAGGAGCCGCCGCGAGCGCATAGGAGAATGCAGCCACGGCGGCAGAAATCTTGCTCAATCGTCTTTTCCTCGGGAATTTCGCGTGCTTGAACACAAGGACAGCGCTCTCGTCGAGTCAAAATGCGTTCGCTTCTTTGCTCCACCAGCTTTCTGCGAACCGCTCGCTCCCATCGACGGTTCGCAAGCTCATTTACAATGATGTAGTTAGGGCTGGCGCATGGTAAGTGTCGGCAGCCCGACTCACGGGATTTTGGAGGCGACCCATGGCAACGATGGCTCCGCCGCAGCCGGTCAACGACCTACGACCTGACCCTGCGAAGCTCGAACATTTCATGCACAAGATGGTTGGCGATATGGCCGCCGCGATGAGTGGCAGTCTCGTCATTACAGGCGTCAAGCTCAATCTCTATGGCAAACTTGCCGAGATCGGTCCGGCGACAAGCGGACAGCTTGCAGACAGCCTGAACCTCGATGAACGCTACGTGCGCGAATGGCTAGCGGCGCAGGCTGCTTCCGGATTTATTGATT
>Ga0070739_10006763_pt1 | contig 12506 bp, 11 predicted proteins | sample Coa_R1_7_FD_66445 | JGI IMG/M metagenome (GOLD analysis project Ga0070739, IMG submission 66445) | Surface soil microbial communities from Centralia Pennsylvania, which are recovering from an underground coalmine fire - Coalmine... | ecosystem: Environmental > Terrestrial > Soil > Unclassified ... | reverse complement strand
GTAAATCACATTCGTGAGATTCTTTATCCCGCTCCACCGGCGGCCGTGGCCCGACGACAGGTTCGGGTTCGTGGTCAGTCGGGGTTACGTACAGCTCGTCCGCCATTCCGGCCGTCCGCCGGCCCATAGACCGGCTGCTCCACCGCTCCGGCCGGTGCCGGACGCCGAGTTCGAGGAGCCCGAGCCGAGAGCCGGCTGGGAGGAACTCGATGAGACAGAGGGGCCCGGCGAGGATCGGGACGGCGCCGGCACTGAGCTAACGGCGGGGCGCGGCGACAACGGCCAGAGCTCCCGGAGCCGGAACAACATGCGCCGGCTGTTCATGTCGCTCCCGTGGGAGCTGCTCGGGCCCCGCCCAGCCATGGTCTCGCTGACCTATCCCGGTGACTGGAAGCGCTGGGTGCCGAACGGGCGGGTGCTCGAGGCGCACCGCCGGGCGTTCGAGCGGAGATGGGTCCGCCGCTGGGGGGAGCCGCTGGTCGGCGTCTGGGTGAAGGAGTTCCAGGAGTCGGGCCGGCCGCACATGCACCTATACATCGGGCTGCCGTCGGCGCTGTCGGCCGAGGACTTCGAGGGGCTGCGGCAGCGGACCGTGATGAGGCACCGGCTCGAGGCGTCGCTGGGCCGCTACGGGGGCCGCGCCGCCCTGCCGGCCATAGGGATGGAGTACGGCGGCCAGTTCGCCATGTGGCTGAGGACGGCGTGGTCGGAGATCGTGGGGACCCAGGGTGTGAACAAGAAGCACCACGCCCGCGGCGTGGACGTGGCTGTCATGTTCTGGACGGACGAGGTCGCTGCGACAGCCGATCGGACCAAGGTGGCCGCCTACCTGGCCCGGGAGGCGTCTAAGTGGCGCCAGAAGCGTCCGCCCGAGGGCTTCGTCGGCATCGGGCAGTACTTCGGCCGGTGGGGCCGCAAGGTCGGCTTCAACCCGGTGGCCGAGGAGGTGGCGGTCAGCCGGGCGGTGGCCGAGGAGCTCGAGCGGCGGCTGGCCCGCTGGGTCGCCTGGAAGCTCCTCGTGGACAGCAAGGGAGCCAGCCGGACTCTGCATCCCAAGACGAGGATGATCCTGCGCCACTGGGGTGACGGGATCACCGCCTTTGGCTTGGGGCCCGAGCAGGCGGCGCGACTGCTGCGGTGGTCGGAGGCAGCCGCCGCCCGGAAGGCGGCGCGGAACTCGGCTCGGCGGTCGGGGTTGGAGGGTCCAGATTCCGACGGCATGGACGCCGCTTGGCTTCCGGGCGGCCCGGCGGCGCAGCCGGGAGGGCCGCCCGCCGGAGACCGGGGGAGCGATCCGGAGCTAGTCGAGGAAGTTGGCGGCCCGGTCCAGGACCTCGGTGCGCATGGGCTCGAGGTAGCTGCGCATGGTCGTGGCGGGGTCGCTGTGCCCGAGGACCCGCTGGATGTCGAGCAGGTCGAAGTGGTGGGCCCCGTCCGGGCTGACGGCGGAGTGGAGGATCCCGGCGGCGGTCCGCCGGAGGTCATGGGGCGCGACGTGGCCTAAGCCGGCCTGCTGCGCCCGGGCGGCCACCACCCTGGCCAGGGCGTCGTCGGAGAGGCCGACACCCCACCTGAGACCGGTGCTCCTCGGGCCCGGGTGACGCCGGCAGAGGATGGGATCGGCGTCGGTCACCGGCCGCCCGAGGCGGCGTTCGTACTCGGCTCCGTACCGGTCGAGGGCATCCACCAGGGCGGCTCCCGCGGTCACCGTCCGGGGCTTGCGTCCCTTGCCTGTAAAGGTGATTCGCCGAGTAACTCCGTCGAAGTCTCCCCAGGCGAGGTTCACGATCTCCGACAGGCGCATGCCGGAAAGGCCGAGGCGCAGCCCGATCTCGTCGCGTAGGCCGTGGACGGTCCCGTCCCGACAGGCGCCGATGAGAAGGTCGTAGGCCTCTTCGCGCGTGAGCCAGCGCCCGGGGTTCTTGGCCTGCACCTTGCCGTAGGTCTTGGGGTACTGGCGACGGAGAGGCGCCAGCTGCGGACCGAGGTCAGCGGCCAGTCCGGACCGGGAACACCAGGTCAGGAAGGTCCTCACGCTCGACAGGCGCTGCCGGACGGTGTTGTTGGCCAGGGGACGGCCGGCGCCGGTGACCCAGGTGAACAGGTCGGCCTCGGTCAGCTCCGAGGGGTGTCGGCGGCCGGTCGTGCGGAACAGATCCCGGAGATGGCCGGCGTTCTGCTTCCGGGTCTGCGGGTTCGCGTAGCGGGCCAGGAACTCGAAGAGGATCCCGGCCAGGTCCTCGTCGCGCCGGCCGATCGGTACGACCGGCGCAACACCGGACGACGGGGAGTTACTCGGTGATTTCCTTGATCTTGGCAGCGATTTCCAGGGCGCTGGCGTCGGTGCCGCCGCCGCCCTGCATGGCCATCAGCTTGGTCATGTCGCCTTCGACCTTGACCTTGCCGGCCATGAACGCCTGCATGCCGGCCTGGGCGTTGCCCTCCACGAAGATCGCCTTGGCGGTGTCGTAGTCGACCGTGATGGTCACGTCGGGGGAGTCGATGTGGCCGAGGTCCATCTCCATCTCGCCCGTGCTGGTGTCCATGTGGGCCTGGATGGTCCCCTCGCCGAAAGGCACGTTGGTGATGTTCTGGTTCATCTTGACCACGTGGGCGACCGGCTGGGACTTGCCCCGGTACTCCTCGCGGATCTTCTTCGCCTCGTCCATCCACTCGGCGGAGAGGAAGGGGTACTTGGCCATTCACGCTCCTTGTCGGTAGCTCGCCTGGGTTGTGCGGGCGAAGCTAGTCCGCAACTTGACCGAGCGGTCAAGTGGGCCCAGGGCCCGACTAGTAGGCTGGCCGGCTGTGCCGGCTGCCACCCGTGACGAGCGCATCGAGCATCACGAGCGCAACCCGAAGTGGAAGAACGCCCCAGTGCGCATCGAGATGTCCGAGTGCATCAACTGCGACACCTGCCTGCGCCACTGCCCCCCGCAGTTCGGGGCCATCTTCAACCACGGCATCGACGTGATCATCCTGCCCGAGCTGTGCTCGGGCTGCGGCAAGTGCCTCGACCCGTGCCCGGTCGACTGCATCTACGAGGATCCGGACTGGAAGCCGGCCCCGACCGACTGGTGGGAGGAGCCGCTCGGCCCCGACGATCCCTACGTCAGCCGGGTGCGGAGGTGACGGCGCCGGTGCTGGCCGGGGCCGAGCCCTGGGCGGCCGAAGGGGGGCCGGAGGGCGCCCTGGTCCTCCACGGCTTCACCGGCAACCCGCAGTCCATGCGACCCCTGGCCCGGGCCTTCGCTGAGGCCGGCTTCACCACCGAGCTGCCCCTCCTGCCCGGGCACGGGACCGTCATCGAGGACATGATCCCGACCCGGTGGGCCGACTGGCACCGGGCGGCCGAGGAGGCCTACGCCGGGCTGGCGAGGCGCTGCCGGCGGGTGGTGGTCGCCGGCCTGTCGATGGGGGGCACCCTGACCTGCCGGCTGGCCGCCGACCACCCGGAGATCGCCGGCATCGTGGTGGTCAACCCGCTGGTGGACCCGCCGGCCGACTCGTTCTTCGAGATCCTCTCCGGGCTGCTCGAGTCCGGCACCGAGGTCATGGCCGGGGTGGGCTCCGACATCGCCATGCCCGGCATAACCGAGGCGGCCTACGCCGGCTCCCCGGTGGCGGCAGCCAAGTCCCTCTTCGAGGGGGTGCGCCAGCTGCGGCCCGACCTGAGCCGTATCACCTGTCCGGTCCTCATCTACACCAGCACCCAGGACCACGTGGTCCCCCCGGTGTCGAGCGACGTCCTGGCGGCGTCGGTGTCCGGTCCGGTCGAGCGGGTGATCCTGGAGCGCAGCTACCACGTGGCGACCCTCGACTACGACGCCGCCGACATCGAGGCCGGCGCCGTCGAGTTCGCCCGCCGCGTAACCAAGAGCTGAACGTGGCCGGAGACCACCCCGGCCGGCCCATCTCCAGGCCGGACGTCGTCCACGTCGCCCATCTGGCCCGGCTGGAGCTGTCGGACGAGGAGATCGACCTCTTCACCGGTCAGCTGGCCGCCGTTCTGGAGCACGCCGCCGACATCGCCGCCCTCGACACCGACGGGGTGCCCCCCACCTCGCACCCCCTGCCGGTGCGCAACGTGCTGCGCGAGGACGTGGTCGTAGCCGGCCTCCAGCGCGACGAGGTGCTGGCCCAGGCCCCCGCGCCCGAGGACAACCGCTTCCGGGTGCCGCGCATCCTGGGCGAGTCTCCGTGAGCCGGCGCCGCGCCCTCGACACCGCCGCCGCCGTGCGGGCCGGCGAGCTGTCCGCCATCGAGGTCCTGGAGGAGCACCTGGGGGCCATCGAGGCGGCCGAGGGGGACGTACACGCCTTCAACCTGGTGCTGGCCGACGCCGCCAGGGCCCGGGCGGAGGAGATCGACAGGCAGGTGGCGGCGGGATCGGACCCGGGGCCCCTGGCCGGCGTGCCCGTCGCCCTCAAGGACAACCTGTGCACCAGGGGGGTGGCGACCACCTGCTCGTCCCGCATCCTCGAGGGCTGGGTCCCCCCCTACGACGCCACCGTGGTCGAGCGGCTGCGCCGGGCGGGGGCGGTGGTGGTGGGCAAGACCAACCTCGACGAGTTCGCCATGGGCTCCTCGACGGAGAACTCCGCCTTCGGGCCGACCCGGAACCCCCTCGACTTATCGCTGGTGCCTGGCGGCTCCAGCGGCGGCAGCGCCGCCGCCGTGGCCGCCGGCTTCGCCACCCTGGGCCTGGGCTCCGACACCGGCGGGTCGATCCGCCAGCCGGCCGCCCTGTGCGGGGTGGTGGGGGCCAAGCCCACCTACGGGCTGGTCTCCCGCTACGGCCTGGTCGCCTTCGCCAGCTCGTTGGACCAGATCGGCCCCTTCGCCGTGGACGTGCCCGACGCCGCCGCCCTGCTCGAAGTGATCGCCGGCCACGACCCCCGCGACTCCACCTCCCTCAACGCTCCGGCGCCGTCCATGCTCGACGGGTTATCCATGGGGGTCGACGGTCTGCGGGTGGGGGTGGTGTCCGAAATGCTCGAAGGGGTCGAGCCGGCCGCCGCCGCCGCCGTGCAGGACGCCGCCGAGGCCCTGGCCCGGGTGGGGGCCCGGCCGGACAAGGCCTCGGTCCCCGCCGCCATATACGGGCTGTCGGCCTACTACCTCATCGCCCCGGCCGAGGCCTCGAGCAACCTGGCCCGCTACGACGGGGTCCGCTACGGCCTGCGGGTCGACGCCCCCGACGTGACCGCCATGTTCGCCCGGACCAGGGCGGCCGGGTTCGGGGCCGAGGTCAAGCGCCGGATCATGCTCGGGACCTACGCCCTGTCCGCCGGGTACTACGACGCCTACTACGGCCGGGCCCAGCGGGTGCGCACCCTGATCATCCGCGACTTCGAGGAGGCCTACCGCAGCTTCGACGTGCTGCTGGCCCCGACCACCCCCGGCCCCGCCTTCCCCCTGGGAGCCAAGGTCGACGACCCCCTCGCCATGTACATGAACGACATCTGCACAATCCCGTCCAACCTGGCCGGCCACCCCGCCATCAGCGTCCCGTGGCAGGCGCCGGGAGCGTCCCTGCCGGTCGGGGTGCAGGTCCTCGCCCCGGCGCTGGGCGAGCCGGTCATGTTCCGGGTGGCGGCCGCCATCGAGGCCCTGGCCCCGCCCCGGCCCGAGCAGGGGGCAGGCCGGTGAGCGAGTGGGAGACCGTCATCGGCCTCGAGGTGCACTGCGAGCTGCGCACCGCCACCAAGCTGTTCTGCGGATGCCGCAACGAGTTCGGGGCCGAGCCCAACACCCTGGTGTGCCCGGTCTGCCTCGGCCTGCCCGGATCGCTGCCGGTGCTCAACCGCCAGGCCGTTGAGCTGGCCATGGGCATCGGGCTGGCCCTGCACTGCCAGGTGAAGCCCTCGGTGTTCCACCGGAAGAACTACTTCTATCCCGACATGCCGAAGGACTACCAGGTCAGCCAGTACGACGAGCCCATCAACGTGGAGGGCTGGCTGGAGCTGCCTGACGGGTTCCGGGTGGGGATCGTGCGGGCCCACATGGAGGAGGACACGGGCAAGATCACCCACGTCGGTGGGGGCGGTCGCATCCACGAGGCGGCCCACTCCCTGATCGACTACAACCGGGCCGGGGTCCCCCTGGTCGAGATAGTCAGCGCCCCCGACCTGCGCAGCGCCGAGGGGGCCCGGGCCTACGTATCGGAGCTGCGCTCCATCCTGGTGGCCACCGGCGCATCCGACGGGAAGATGGAGGAGGGGTCCCTGCGGGTCGACGCCAACGTGTCGGTCCGCCGCCCCGGGGAGCCCTTCGGCACCCGGTGCGAGATCAAGAACCTCAACTCCCTGCGCTCGCTGGGCCGGGCCATAGAGCACGAGGCCGAACGCCAGGTCGGGGTCCTCGAGGCCGGGGGCACCATCGCCCAGGAGACCCGCCACTGGGACGAGGCCGCCGGGCGCACCCTCAGCGGGCGCACCAAGGAGCAGTCCGAGGACTACCGCTACTTCCAGGAGCCCGACCTGGTGCCGGTCGCCCCCGACGACGACTGGCTCACCGGGGTGGCCGCCCGCCTGCCGCTGCTGCCCGCCGCCCGGCGGGACCGCCTGGCCGAGGTGACCTCCATGGCGGGCACCGAGGTGGCGACGCTGGTCGAGCTGGGCCTCGACGACCTGGTGGTGGAGGCGGTCGGCGCCGGGGCCGAGGCCCGGGTGGCGGTCAACCGGGCGGCCAACGAGGTGGCCGCCAACCTGAGCGGGCTGGGGAACCTGACCTCGGCGAGCTTCGCCAAGGTGGTCCGCATGGAGAGCACCGGCAAGCTCACCCCGACCCAGGCCAAGGCGGTGCTGGCCGAGCTCTTGGCCTCCGGCGGCGACCCGGAGGAGGTCGCCAGGGACCGCGGCTTCGAGGCCCTGGCCGAGGACGCCCTCGCCGGGGTGATCGATAAGGTCGTCGCCGACAACCCGTCCGAGTGGGAGAGGTACGTGGGCGGCGACGACAAGGTGGTGCAGTTCTTCACCGGCCAGGTCATGAAGCAGACCCAGGGCAAGGCCAACGGGGCGGCGGTGGCCGCCGCCCTGCGGGCCCGGGCGGGACGGTCCTAGCCGTGGCCGGCGGGCACCCCCACCCCCGCAGCCGCGAGCTGGTCGAGGGCTACGAGCGGGCCCCGGCCCGGGCCATGCTGCGGGCGGTCGGCATGACCGACGACGACTGGGACAAGCCCCAGGTGGGCGTGGCCTCGTCGTGGAACGAGGTCACCCCCTGCAACCTGCCCCTCGACCGGCTGGCCAAGCAGGCCAAGGAGGGCGTCCGCGACGCCGGGGGGTTCCCGTTCGAGTTCGTGACCATCGCCGTGTCCGACGGGATCGCCAACGGCAACGAGGGCATGCGGGCCTCCCTGGTCAGCCGCGAGGTCATCGCCGACTCGGTTGAGACAGTCATGCACGCCGAGCGCTTCGACGCCCTGGTGTGCTTCGCCGGCTGCGACAAGTCCCTGCCCGGCATGCTGATGGCCGCCGCCCGCCTCGACCTGCCGACGGTCTTCCTCTACGGGGGGACGATCCTGCCCGGCCGGCTGCCGGCGGACCCGTCCAAGGGGCGCAACGAGGACGTGGCCCTCGACATCGTCAGCGTGTTCGAGGCGGTCGGCTCCTACTCGGCCGGCTCGCTGAGCGCCGAGGAGCTGGCCCTCATAGAGCACAACGCCTGTCCCACCGCCGGCAGCTGCGCCGGCATGTTCACGGCCAACACCATGGCCTCGGTGTCGGAGGCCCTGGGCATGGCGCTGCCAGGCAGCGCCTCGGCCCCGGCGGTCGACCCCAGACGGGACCAGCTCGCCTACGACAGCGGCTCGGCCGTCATCGCCCTGCTCGACGCCGGCATCACCCCCCGGCGGATCCTGACCAAGGAGGCGTTCGAGAACGGCATCGCCGTGGTCATGGCCCTGGGCGGCTCGACCAACGCCGTGCTGCACCTGCTGGCCATCGCCCACGAGGCCCGGGTCCCCCTCAGCCTCGAGGACTTCGACCGGGTCGGGCGGCGGGTGCCCCACATCGCCGACACCAAGCCGGCCGGCCGCTACCACATGGTCGACATCGACCGGGTCGGCGGGGTGCCGGTGGTCATGCGGGAGCTGCTCGACGCCGGCCTGCTGCACGGGGACTGCCTGACCGTCACCGGGCGGACCATGGCCGACAACCTGGCCGCCCTCGACCCCCCCGCCCCCGACGGCTCGGTCATCCACCCCCTCGGCCAGCCCATCCACCGCGACGGTGGGATCGCCGTGCTCACCGGGTCGCTGGCCCCCCTGGGCTCGGTGGTCAAGGTGGCCGGTATCGACCGCACCCACTTCGAAGGCACCGCCATGGTCTTCGACGACGAGCCCTCGGCCCTGCAGGCGGTGCTTTCGGGCGCCGTCACCCCGGGCACGGTGGTGGTGATCCGCTACGAGGGGCCCAAGGGGGGCCCGGGCATGCAGGAGATGCTGGCGGTGACCGGGGCCATGAAGGGCACCGGCCGGGGGGCCGACTGCGCCCTCATCACCGACGGCCGCTTCTCGGGGGGCACCCACGGGCTCTGCATCGGCCACGTCGCTCCCGAGGCGGTCGAGGGCGGTCCCATCGCCCTGATGGCCGACGGGGACCGGGTGGTCATAGACGTCGACCGCCGCCGCATCGACCTGCTGGTCGACGAGGCCGAGCTGGCCCGGCGCCGGTCCCGGTGGTCGCCTCCCGCTCCCCGCTACTCGTCGGGGGTCCTGGCCAAGTTCGCCAAGCTGGTCAGCGGGGCCGACCGGGGCGCCATCACCGAATGAAGCCGGCCAACTTCTGGTCAGGACGGGCCGCGGCGTGTAGCATCCCCACCGTCATGGCCCGCCTCCTCGTAATCGTTACTTAGCGCACGCCCTGCCAACGCAGCGCGTGCGCCTTACGACCTCCCGAACGGGAGGTCGTTTCATTTCCAGCGGGAGATCGAGATGAAGCTGACCGGAGCCCAAGCACTAATCAAGAGCCTCGAGGCCGAGGGCGTCGAGGTGATGTTCGGCCTGCCCGGCGGGGCGATCCTGCCGGTGTACGACCCCATCATCGACTCGACCATCCGCCACATCCTCGTACGGCACGAGCAGGGCGCCGGCCACATGGCCGAGGGCTACGCCCAGGTCACCGGGCGACCGGGGGTGGCCATCGTGACCAGCGGGCCGGCGGCGACCAACATCGTCACCCCCCTGTGCGACGCCTACATGGACTCCATCCCCATGGTCTGCATCACCGGCCAGGTGCCCTCCACCGCCATCGGCACCGACGCCTTCCAGGAGTGCGACACCACCGGCATCACCATGAGCGTGACCAAGCACAACTGGCTGGTCACCGAGGCCGCCGACATCCCGCTGGTGGTGCGGGAGGCGTTCCACCTGGCGTCGTCGGGCCGGCCCGGCCCGGTGCTGGTGGACGTGCCCAAGGACGTGAGCAACCAGCTCATGGACTGGTACTGGCCCACCGACGCCGACGTGGAGGCCGACCTGCCCGGCTACCGCCCCACCACCAGGGGCAACGGGCGCATGATCCGCGAGGCGGCCAGGCTGATCGCCACCGCCGAGCGCCCGGTGATCTACGCCGGCGGCGGCATCCTCAAGGCCCGGGCCAGCGAGGTGCTTGGGGAGCTGGTCGCCCTCACCGGCATACCGGTGGTGACCACCCTCATGGCCCGGGGCTGCTTCCCCGACAGCCACGAGCTGTGCCTGGGCATGCCGGGCATGCACGGCAACTACACCGCCGTCACCGCCATGCAGAAGGCCGACCTGCTCATCGCCCTGGGCAGCCGCTTCGACGACCGGGTGACCGGCAAGGTCTCCGCCTTCGCCCCCGAGGCCAAGGTGGTCCATGTCGACATCGACCCGGCCGAGCTGGGCAAGGTGCGCCGGCCGGACGTCCCGATCGTCGGCGACTGCCGGCTGGTGATCGAGGAGCTGTGCGGGGCGCTGCGGGCCCTCGACGGGGCGGCCGGCGAGGGCCTGGTCCGACCCGACCGGTCCCCATGGCTGGCCCGCATCAAGTCCTGGCAGAAGGAGTTCCCCCTCCGCTACGAGCAGGACCGCGACAGCAGCGTGCTCAAGCCCCAGTTCGTGATCGAGACGCTGCGGGACAACACCCCCGAGGACACCATCGTGGCCTCCGGGGTGGGCCAGCACCAGATGTTCGCCAGCCAGTACTGGCGCTTCGAGCACCCCTACACCTGGGTCAACTCGGGGGGCCTGGGCACCATGGGCTTCGCCGTCCCCGCCGCCATCGGGGCCAAGGTGGGCCGGCCCGACCGCATGGTGTGGGCGGTGGACGGCGACGGCTGCTTCCAGATGACGGCCCAGGAGCTGGTGACGGCGAGCTCCGAGCGCATCCCGGTGAAGGTGGCCATCCTGAACAACGCCTACCTCGGCATGGTGCGCCAGTGGCAGGAGCTGTTCTACGAGGAGCGCTACTCCGAGGTCTACCTGTCCCCCGACCTGCCCGACTACGTGAAGTGGGCCGAGGCCATGGGCTGCGTCGGGCTGCGGGTGGAGTCCCCCGAGGAGGTCCTGCCCGCCATCGAGAAGGCCAACCAGATCGACGATCGCCCGGTGGTGATCGACTTCCGCACCGACAGCCGCGAGAAGGTCTATCCGATGGTGGCGGCCGGCACGTCCAACGACGAGATCATCCTCGGCCCCAGCCAGGGGGAGGGCGGACGGTGAGCCCCGAACCCATCCGCCACCACATCGTGTCGGTGCTGGTGGAGAACAAGGCCGGGGTGCTCGCCCGCGTGGCGGGGCTGTTCTCCCGCCGGGGCTACAACATCTACTCCCTGGCGGTGGCCCCCACCGACGACGAGCGCTTCAGCCGCATCACCATCGTGGTGGACGTCGAGTCCGCCCCCCTGGAGCAGATCACCAAGCAGCTGTTCAAGCTGATCAACGTGGTCAAGATCTCCGAGCTCGACCCGGCCCGCTCGACGGAGATGGAGCTGCTGCTGGCCACCGTGTGGGTCGACGCCGGCAGCCGCAGCCAGGTGATCGAGCTGGTGGGCATCTTCGAGGGCCGCATCGTCGACGTCAGCCCCGGGGCCCTGACGGTGGCGGTGGCCGGCGACCCGGCCAGGGTCGACGACTTCGAGGAGCTCATGCGACCCTATGGGATCGTCGAGCTCCAGCGGACCGGGCGGGTGGCCCTGCCCCGGCTCGACCGCCAGCCCCCCCGGCTGCGCAGCGTGAGCGGCCGGGCCTCCTAGACCGACCCCGACCCCGACCAGACCCCCGCCGCCCCGGAGGGCGGCCCCCAGCCAGCGAGAGGACCCATGGCCAAGCTCTACTACGAGAAAGACGTCGATCCCACCCTGATCGAGGCCCGCAAGGTGGCCATCCTCGGTTACGGCTCGCAGGGTCACGCCCATGCCCTCAACCTCCGGGATTCCGGGGTGGACGTGCGGGTGGGCCTGCGGGAGGGCTCCTCGTCGAGGGCCAAGGCCGAGGGGGAGGGGCTACGGGTCCTGCCCACCGCCGAGGCGGCGGCCGAGGCCGACCTCATCATGTTCCTTCTGCCCGACACCGAGCAGAAGGCGGTGTTCGAGGCCGACGTGGCCCCCCACCTGCGCCAGGGCGACGCCATCTTCTTCGCCCACGGCTTCAACATCCGCTTCGAGCAGATCAAGGCCCCGCCCGGGGTCGACTGCGCCATGGTCGCCCCCAAGGGCCCCGGCCACCTGGTGCGCCGCACCTACACCGAGGGCGGCGGGGTGCCGGCGCTGGTGGCGGTGGACCAGGACGCCTCGGGCAAGGCCCGGGCGCTGGCGCTTGCCTACGCCCACGCCCTGGGGGCCAGCCGGGCGGGGGTGCTTGAGACCACCTTCGCCGAGGAGACCGAAACCGACCTGTTCGGCGAGCAGGTGGTCCTGTGCGGCGGGCTCACCGCCCTGGTGACCAACGCCTTCGAGACGCTGGTGGCGGCCGGCTACCAGCCGGAGTCGGCCTACTTCGAATGCCTCCACGAGCTCAAGCTGATCGTCGACCTCATGTACGAGGGCGGCATCACCGGCATGCGGTTCTCCATCTCCGACACCGCCGAGTACGGGGACCTCACCAGGGGGCCCCGCATCATCAACCCGGCGGTGCGGGCGGAGATGGAGAAGGTCCTCCAGGAGATCCAGTCGGGCAGCTTCGCCGAGGAGTGGGTGGCCGAGAACCGCACCGGGCGCAAGCGCTTCGACCAGTTGCGGGCGGCCGGCCGCTCCCACCCCATCGAGAAGGTGGGCGAGGAGCTGCGGGCCATGATGCCCTGGATATCGGCCGGCCGGGCCCGGCCCCAGGACGTCTCCGGCGGTTGAGCCCGGACGCTCCGGCGGTGCACTCCGGGGCGCCGCCGGCGGTTCACGACGCGGCGGCTAGGGCCGTTCACTCCGGGGCCGCTAATGGGGGTCGACCACCCGAGCCGTTGAGTCGGTGAGGCTGGTCCCGAGCCGCCAGCAGGTCAGCACTGTGCTCCGCAGAGCCTTGGAGCTCTAGGCCTAGATCGTGCGCCTGC
>Ga0070739_10006760_pt1 | contig 12510 bp, 11 predicted proteins | sample Coa_R1_7_FD_66445 | JGI IMG/M metagenome (GOLD analysis project Ga0070739, IMG submission 66445) | Surface soil microbial communities from Centralia Pennsylvania, which are recovering from an underground coalmine fire - Coalmine... | ecosystem: Environmental > Terrestrial > Soil > Unclassified ... | reverse complement strand
TGCCCGCCATCACGCCGTCACCGTGACGGGCACCGACAGGGGACGTCGCACGTAACTGCCGCCGGCCCACACGATCCCGGACTCGTCGACCTCGAAGTTTGGGCAGCGGGTTAGGAGCTCGGTCAGCGCGACCCGCGACTGCATCCGCGCCGCCGCCGCGCCCAGGCAATGGTGGGCGCCGTGGCTGAACGTCAGGATGTTGCGCGGACACCTGGTCACGTCGAGTTCGCCGGCGTCAGCACCGTATTGGCGTTCATCCCGGTTTCCGGATCCGTACAACAGCAGCACTTTGCGGCCGGCCGGCACGGTGGTGTCGCCGATCGTCGCGTCGCGGGTGGTGGTGCGCGCGAGCCCCTGCACCGGCGAGGTCAGACGCAGCAGCTCGTCGACGGCGTCGGGGATCAGGTCGGGATTGTCAACGAGCAGCTGCCGCTGATCCGGGCGCTCGTGCAGCAAAGGCATTGAGCCGCCGAGCATTCCAGTTGTGGTGTCGTTGCCGCCGGTGACCATGGTGAACGTGAACGCGAGTATCGATAACGTGCCGGCGACATCGCCGTCGGCGCCGACGCCGGCCGCCACCAGATGCGAGATCGTGTCGTCCTCCGGTTCGCTGCGGCGACGCTCGATGAGCTCGGCGAAGTAGGCCATCATCGAGCCGACCGCGTCGCCGGCGGTGGCGACGCCGCCCTCGGTGGTGTTGGCCGCGACGATCGCCTGCGTCCAGCCGTCGAACTGGGTGCGGTCCTCTTCGGGCACGCCCAGGTAGTGCGCGACGACCATCGACGGCAGCGGCTTGAACAGTTCAGCGACAATGTCGCCGCCGCCGTTGGCGCGCAACCGTTCGATCCGCTCGACAACGAACTCGCGGACCTTGGGCTCCACCGCCTCGACCTGGCGCGGGGTGAAACCACGTGACACCAGCTTGCGAAACTCCGTGTGCACCGGTGGGTCCTGCATGACCATCGGTGGGTTGTCTTGCAGCCCAATCATTTCCAGCTCACCGTAGTTGACGGTCAAGCCCTGCGCCGACGAGAACGTGTCGTGGTCGCGGGCGGCCCCCCAGATATCGGCGTGCCTAGACAGCACGTAGTAGTCCTGCTCGGGCCGGTCTTGCGGAACGACGTGATGCACCGGGTCGTGGTCGCGCAACGCTTTGTACATCGGCCACGGATTGGCCCAGGTCTCGGCAGTAGCAAGTTGAAACCGAGGCTGATGAGACAAACCGACGGTCATGTCTTATTGATACGACATGAGCGCGAGACTGTCAACCAGCGGATCAAACGATCACCTGAGGGCGGCGCTGGTGTAGGTTCCATTTTTAAGTGGCGGAATTTCAGACTTCGCGACGTAAAGGTGGCGGATCCGTCACAAAGACCGGAAACTGATTAGCTCGGCTAGGTATGGATCAGGGGCGAGCCTCGGCGATTCACTCGAGGTTGCGGTTGCGGCTTCCCCATCACCGACAGTTAGAAGATGCTGCTGTGGCCGGTGACTACTTGTAAGGCCAAGTCGGTCGGTGGTGTCGTAACATTATGGGGCCTTAATTAGCGCCTGTCGCTGGCCTATATTTAGGCTAACATGGTGGCGTGCGGATACTGCCGATTTCGAAGATTAAAGACAAGCTTAACGAGTACGTCGATGCGGTCGCCCAAACGCAGGACCAGATCACGATCACCAAAAACGGTGCGCCGGCGGCGGTGCTCGTCGGCGTCGAGGAATGGGAATCGCTCCAAGAGACGCTGTACTGGCTTTCTCGGCCAGGGATAAAGGAATCAATCGCCGAGGCCGATGCCGACATTGCCGCTGGGCGCACGTACGGCGAGGATGAAATTCGCGCCGAGTTCGGCGTGCCTCGGCGTGCCGACTGACGCCGCCGTTGGGTTACACGGTTCGGTTCACCGCCATCGCGCGGCGTGACCTCCACAAGTTGCCGCCGCGGGTGCTGGCGGCCGTGATTGAGTTCGCGTTCGGCGAGCTGGCGCACGCACCGCGCCGCGTCGGCAAGCCGCTGAGGCGTGAACTGACCGGGCTGCATAGCGCCCGGCGCGGCCCGTACCGCCTGCTATACCGGATCGACGAGGATCACTCACTGGTGCTGATTCAGCGTGTCGATCATCGCGCGGACGTTTACAGGCGCTGACGGCTGCCTCACTACTCGGATCTCTGGCGTTGGCTGCATGCGCGTTGACGCCACAAAACATAGGGCCGCGCGCAATGCCAACTACCCGGCTGGTATGACGAAATATCCTGTAACGGTTGCTAACTCACAGCTGTTAGCGGTCACGGTGCGTGTTCAGCAGGCGCGAGTTTCTGGGTAGGGAGCGGTTTAGGACTAGACTCCGCTGTTACTGGCATGCATAACCGCAGTTGTCCACGAGAAACTGCCGCTGGCGCTGCCGCGGCTAGAACCTCGACGGGCCGGTTCTTCGGCTTCGCGCTGTTACTGGGCCAATCCCGCTATGGCACCAGGGTTTTCACGATATGAATTCCACGTTGGACACCTTCGCCCCATCGCCGACCCGTTTTCACATCGATACGCATCCGGAAGCTATTTTGCCGTGGCGCGGGTGAAACTGCAGTTGTTCTCTTCACCGATACACTCACCAGGATCCGGGCCGAATCGCCTGTCACAGACTGCAAGCCCGCTTCGGTGATGGTTCCCACGGTCGTGGATTGGTCATGCTTGACGAGGTCATTACGTCTGTAACGATCCCTTACAGCGGATGGCTGCGATTGGTGATTACTGCGGCGCCGGCCGAGCAATTCGGCATCCCGTTTAGGAGGCGCGGCATGGGCACCGACGGGCAGACACGTCATTCTGGGGACGATGTCACCAGCGACCGGCACGACGGCGACGACATATTACGCAGTTATCGGCATGGTGCCGCGACCACTAGGTAGCCATGAATATCGCCGACGAGTTCTACGGACTACGCAACTATTACGAACTGTCGAGGGAAACTTGCGGCGGGAATGATTCAAGCTTGGCCGCGTAGTGCCACTGGACATGAGGCTCACGGATACACGAAAGCGAGACTCATGTGAGTTCAGGGAACGCTTCGTACTTATGACGGCGGTTGTCGAACGCAGGCTTGGTCCCTTCCAAGACGTTCAACGCGAATTGTGCGACGTCGAGCTCAGCGATGCTTCCGCTGCTGACGGTAAACCGCAGATCTCGCAATTGGCAGTGGATGATCTGATCAGCATCGCCGACAATGGCCAGGTTTGCGTTGTGCGTGACCACGATGGTCTGACGCCGCCCGGCGGCCTCGTGTATCGCGGGAACAAGCTTCGATGCAATGGTCTCGTTGTCGAGGTTCTCCTCCGGCTGATCGAGAAGCAGTGGCGTGGTACGACGGTCAACTACGAGGTAAAACAGCGCGAGGACGAGCCCGCGCTGGCCCGGAGACAGCTGGGATAGCGGTAGACCGTCGCCAGTCAGACCGAAGCGAACTTCTAGCCATGACAGGTCGAACATGCTCATTAAGAATTCGTCCAGGTCCGTGGTCCCGCGCAGGGCGTGCGCGGGATTCCTGAACGGATCGTCAGGCTCCCCTCGTTCGTGTTCTAAGCGGACGAGGGCCTCCAAGAGCTGCGGGGAGAGCTGGTCCCAACTCGTGTCCTCAATCCGCTGGGGCAACTCAGCGAGCCAGTCAGTGAAGTCGCCGTTGCGCCGACCGTCGAGGCTCCTTGGAATACTCCGCCAAGTCGGCAGCATACGAAGCTCTGCGTTGAACTCGAGGCCTGCATTCCGAACGACCTCGGCTTGCGCAATGAATTCAGACGCAGGTGCATAAAGGTCTTCTACTGCGTCGAGTTGGGCGCGGAGTGCCCTGTGTATGCGGCCGGCGTGCTCGATGACCTCCTGGCGCAGGCTCTCCATCTCCGCGGGAGCCTCGGTGATACGAGCGCGTAGCGCGCGAAGGCCGCTGAGTGATTCCTCGTCGTTCTCGTCCCCAACTAAGGCTGCTAAGCGTTCCTCTGACTGGAGGACTCGCTGACGGGCACGCTCGCGTGCGCTATCAGCGGCAGCGAGCGACTCTGCATTTCGGCGCCGTGCTTCCTCTTGCGTTTCGAGGTCCCGAACCAGCGCGTCGTGCTCGACTCTTGCTGCAGCAAGGTCTGCCTCAACGGTCGCGCGCCAGGCGTCATAGCGAATGTTGTCGATGGTCACAGATACATACGGATCGCCATCGGCGGTGAAGAAGTCCGCTGCCCGGGCGTTGAGCTCGGCAGCGTCCGTGCGGAGAACCTCGGCTTCTTGAGCGATTGTCTCCATCGTGCTGACAGCCTGTCGAATCCGTGCTTGACGCTGTTCGTTCTCAGTCCGCTTGTTAAGCACTTCGGTTCGCGCAGATTCGATTTCCTCGGATCTTTGCTTAAGGGCTTCGAGTTCACCATCATCGCGACTAGCCAAGTCGATCTCAGCGAGCGCGGCCCTTGCGGATTCCAGTGCCGCTTCGGCGCCTGCTACCTCGTTTTCCTTCAACGAATGGCGCCCCTCGACCTCAGGCAGCCGATTCTCCGCGCGGAACGAGGCGATCGATACGTAGGAATTGATGACTGCTCGGAGGTCGTCACGTAAGCGATTGATGGTGTCCTGCGATGCGCGCGTCTTTTGAGCGAGGAGCGCGTCGAACGTCTTCTGTCCTGACCGCTCTTCTTCTCGAATGTGCGTGAACAAAACGACGCGTAGCTCGCGCTCGAACTCGTCCCCGTCGCCGATGGCAGGGTCGATGTTGCAGACACGTTCGACGAAAGCCTGCGGCAGGTATTCGACATACACGGGGGCAGACCGATCGTGTTCGTCAGGAAGCTGAGCACGACGCGTCGTTCCAGTAGCCCACTCGAGCTCCGAGTAGTACTCTCTGGCGACCTTCACACTTGTGGTGCTGAGGAAGCGCGTCGGTGTGAGGAATGCAAATTCCCTGTTGCGTGACGAGTTGCCGGCAAGGGCTATGCAGTCAAGCAGGGCAGATTTGCCCTGGCCCTTGTTGCCGACGACCGCTATGAATCCGGCGTTGAGCGGGACCTCATAATCGAAGAGTTCGTGGTCCTCCTTATCCGACTTCACCGTCACTTTCGATATGAATCGTTCGGGGTTCCTACGGATTCGAGCGAGAGCGACCGGTTCAAGCCCTACGTAAACTCGGCGGTCGAACTCTCCAAGTGCGTATGCCAGTCCGGCGAGTGTCGGAGCGGTGTTCATCCAGGTTTGACAGGCGCCCAGGCGCATGTGCTGGTCCGAACCTGCGAAATAGTGAGCGTCGCTGCAGTCCAGAAGACGATCGTTCACCTTGCTTGCGCGTAGAGACTCGACATTCGCCTTCCACCTGTTGGAGTCTTGAAATGCTGTAAAGATGAGGTCTGCGGAGTTGATGACATTTTTCTTTGCGGCGATCGATTGATCCGTCCACTTGATATCCGCCCACTCAGTCTTTCCGACTCCCAGCAGCGCTCTCCCTTTGAAATACTGGCCAGAGAGCACATTTTGAACATCCCCGAGTGAGACGTTGAGGTTGTTGAACCCTTCGCGGAGGTCGGAACCGTACTTGCTGAGTTGGTCTTCGGGCACAGATTCCTTGATCTTGCTCCCGAGGTCAGCTAGCGATTCTTCGGTGATGACGCCCTGCCATCCCAAAGACTCGTGCTCAGGGGAGAGTCTCAGCTTAGGTTGGAGAGCATTCAGGAATTGAGCTTGGATGACATCCGGGTTGAGGTCTGGATCGAAGACGACGTGAAGATTGACACGTGACAGTTTGCCTTCGGTACCGCCGAACTGATCCAGGCGCATCTCAACCACCGGGAATATCGCGTCCAAGTTCGGCAACCTACCGCTCCGCCAAGCTTCGGAAACACGCCGATACCCATCGAGGAACCAGTAGTCATTGATCCCTATGACACCGATGTCTTCGGGCAGGTTCGCGAGTTCAGTGAGGTACCTTGACCAGACTTCATCGGTGTTGCCGCCGTACTCCTGAACGATCGATGCCGGCGTATGGACGTGCAGATCCCAGATGCGCCATGCGGTGCCGCGCGCCCGCTCTGCTCCCGACCTTGCCACGGGTTGTCCTTTCGACCGACTCCCAACGCCGGCCAGCCGAGGCAGACGTGAGTCGCTACCAGTTCACGGGACTGATCGTAGCGTCGTCGAGCTTCCTTCCCGTGCGACCACGCCGACGATCTGGTTTCGTCGGCTTGACGCCCACGGATTCCAACCGGCGATGAACTACAGCGGGACTTCCGCCGAGAACACACCCGGCTGACGCCGAAAGAGCTCCGCCGAGCGGTGCGCCTCCTAAGCAGGCGGTCGAAACACCGCAGCAGTCGGCTAGGCTGCGGTAAGCAGCTCGGGTGATGCCTGTTACGGACACATTTTGTCTCGTCGTTTTGCCGTAGCAGTCGGAGGTGCCGCCATGATGGTTTTGGGAGTCAGCGCCAAAGACAAGGGTGCGCAGCTGGAGGCACTCGTTCATACCGAGCTCGAGAGCCAGGGCTACGGAAGCGTGTACTCCAACGTCGTTGGATCCGGCGGTAACGAGCTCGACGTCATCGGTGCACGCGAGGTCGGAGTAATGGGGGCATCGCATGTGTTACCGCTTCTGTGCGAGGCAAAAGCGTATGCAGACCCGGTTGACATGCCCACCTGGCAGAAGTTTCTTGGGAAGCTCTTTCTCGCGCGAGCCGACAAGCCCGCAACGGTAGGTATGCTCGTCGCCTTAAATGGGGTGAACGGCAACGTCCGCGGCAGCTTCGCGTCGCTTGAGAAAAAGGACGAGGGCGTCTTCATCTTTGACGGCAAGCAACTCCTGCGGAGGGCGTGCGAGGCAGGTGAGATCGCAACAGAGGACACAGTTCGCTTAGCTGTAGAGAAGCAATTCCGTACTAGTACTTCCCGGGTGGAGGCCGCGTACTACGGCGGCGGCTACTTCTGGGTTGTCTGGTGGAATGACGAGGAGTATTCGGTCGTCGACGCTCGCGGTAATCGCTTGCCCGCCAAGAAGGTTGAGAGTCTTCGTGAAGCGCTCGCGGGCTCCGTCAGTGGGAGCCTGCTAGCTGCAGACGATGCCCAAGCGCGGGCAGAAGCACGTCACAGCATCAAGGCAGACCTCATTAACCGCTTGCTACAAGGTAGCGAAATCACCCTCGATGACGCCGCTGATGACAACAAGGAAGTGTTTGGGTCGCTGACTCAGGAACCATACCTTCGAATCGAAGGTAGCCACATTGAACTTGTTCCGGCCATAGAACTCGATGCAACGAGCATCGCGAGACTATTCACTAGCCTGTTCGAGAACCGCGTAGCCGTGAAGCACCTCGAGTTCATGGTCGGCTGGCACCACGACGCCTATGTACAGCGACTCATTGATACGCTCCCCGAGCGCCAAGCCGGGTTCGTTCTTCCTGAAGACGACGAACAATCTCTTCGGGCCGTAGCACCGCTGTTCCCATCGGTGTGGGTCACGCTCGCGCACCCCATTCCGATGATTGCCGCGCATCGGGCTAGCGATCCTCAATTGACCAGCGAAGCCATCCTTGCAGCCGATCGCAACGCGTTCTGGGACGAGATCATCAAAGTCGTACGCGAGGACTTCACGAACATATTCCTACGTGGCTTCCTCTACGATTACGTCGGTCTCGCCGAGCTTGACGAGACCACCGAGGTGACGATCAAGTCGAAAGACGGCGTCGTCGGCACGATGGAGACCAAGACCCGCACCGCCGTCAGACAATTAGCTGACGAATACGTCGGTGAGGCCGGCACGCGGCACGTACTTGTCCGCATCCTGCCAACTGTTGGTGAGCCCTGGGATGATTCCCACCCCCACCCAGTTCCGCTCGGTCGAGCTTGAACGGCCACGGAGGTCCGCGCATTCTGTGGAATCAAAATTTGCACAACCGCACGGATCTAGGATCCGCCACGAAGATGAGAAAAACGCATCCGCCAATTTGATGAGAAATCTGCAACGTAGCAGGTAGGGGTCTCAGCGTCCGCCACGCAGTTTGGGAACCTACAGGCTGGCATGCTCTAAGGGCAACGTTGCTGGGCGCTCCTTCCGGGATGTCTTCGGATCTCCCGCAGCTACGAAGAGCGAGAATCGCGGCACTCGTCGATCGGCACGTTGCCGTTCTCGAATTCAAGTCGGTGGCGCAGCTCCTCGGCGGCGGCTTCCAGGTTGCGGGCCACGATGGCGCGTCCGATAAGTTCGTTGAACCGGGCGATCACCAGGCCGGTCAGTGAATAGGTCAAGGCCAAGGTGATGCGGCATGCGTCGCCGTCGCGCTCGACGCGGCCTTCCAACGTGTGACGGGTTCCGCGCAGCGATCGCCAGCTCAGCCGGCCGTTTTCGCTGTGCGTCACCAGCACCCGGCCGCCAAGGTGCAGGGTTCCGCTGACCAGAAATACGTCCCACAGCTGCCCTTGGTCGCTGTCGGCGATGTATTCGCAGCGGCCCATTGTGGCCAGTGCAGGGATGAACCGGTGCGGATCGGCCACCAAGGCGCCCACCTCTTCGAGCGGCCGGCGGATGCGCTTGGCGACCGTGACAGTTTGCGCCATCGCCTTACCTGATCATCGGAACAACCGTTTTACTGGCCAACCGTGACAGTCCAACTTGCATGACGCTGGTGAAGTAGTCGTAGGCGTGATCCCAGTCCGGCTCCTGGCCGAATCGAGCGCGCAGGTCGATCGGTTCGAGCACCTGCACCCGGATCTTTGCCGGCAGCGGAACAAACGGCAGTGGAACAGGTGACAGCCCCCACGGGATGCTGAGAGTCACGGGTAGGGTTTTGACACGCGTCACTCTGTCCAATCGCAGCGCCTTGGCGGTGCGCTGGCCGTCGTTGAGAACAAAGAAGGTGTCGTGACCGCCGGTGGCCACGACCGGCACGATCTTGACGTTGCATCGGTGCGCGAGCTGCAGGAAGCCCTTTCGGCCGGAGAACACAATTCTGTTGCGGTCACGCCAAGGCCGCAGCGCCTCGACGTCGCCGCCAGGGTAGACCAGGGCCGAACCGCCGCTGGTGAAAACTTTTTCGGCGCAGGAATGGTGGGCGGGAACGACTCCAAGCTTGCGCATCAGCGGACCAAAGCCTGGCGTCCTGGTGAGGATGTCATGCGCCAAGGCGTACAGCGGTCGGCCCTCGACCGTGAAGTATGTGTTATAGGCAAGCAGGAAGATAGCGGTGTCGGGCGTCGCGCCGCCGCCGCTGTGATTGCCGACGAACAGCACCGGCTCGTCCGGAACATTCTCGAAGCCGTCGACCTCGGCGCGAAACCAGACGCTCGCCATGAGCCACAGAGTCGGCAGCATCGTACGAATGAACCGCGGGTCGCGTTCGCGCAACTCCACTGGCAGCGCTGTGTCAGTCACATGACCACGTTAATTGCTGCAGCGCAGCCAAAAGAACCGTTTGCACTGTTCAGATTCCTGAGCCCGGGTTCAGGATGCCCAGCGGATCCAGCGCTTCTTTGATCCGGCGATTCAGCGCCATCGCGTCCGGCCCCAGCTGGTCGGCAAGCCACGGCCGCTTCAACCGCCCGACGCCGTGTTCGCCGGTGATCGTGCCGCCCAGGTGCAACGCCAAGTCCATGATCTCGCCGTAGGCCAGCTGTGCTCGTTCGGTCACCGCCGCATCGGTCGGGTCGTGGACGATCAACGGATGCGTGTTGCCGTCGCCGGCGTGCGCGATCAGTGAAATCATCAGCTGACGCTCGGCGGCGATCGCGGCGATACCGCTCACCAGGTCGGCCAGCGCGGGCAGTGGCACACCGACGTCTTCGAGCAGCAGCGGTCCCTTCGCCTCTACCGCGGGGATCGCGAACCGGCGCGCCGCGACAAACGCCTCGCCCTCCTCGGGGTCGTCTGTCGAAAAGACTTCGGTCGCACCGTATTCGGTAAACACCCCAGCCATGAACTCCGCGTCCTCACGGCCCCCGTGGCCCCGTTCGTCGGAGCAGGCCAGCAACATCGCGGCGGCGTCGCGATCTAGCCCCATGCGCAGCTTGTCCTCCACCGCGTTGATGGCCACCGAATCCATGAACTCCAGCATCGCCGGGCGAAGCCGCGCACTTACCGCCAGCACCGCCTCGGCGGCGGCCTCCACGGACGCGAAGTTGGCAACCACCGTGCACGCCGGTTGCTGCGGCGGCACCAGGCGCAGCGTCACCTCGGTGATGATGCCGAGCGTGCCCTCGCTCCCGACGAACAGCTTGGTCAGCGACAGCCCGGCGACGTCCTTCAGCCGGGGCCCACCGAGCCGTACCGCGGTGCCGTCCGCCAAAACCACCTGCACACCGAGCACATAGTCGGTGGTGACTCCGTATTTGACGCAGCACAGCCCGCCGGCGTTGGTGGCGATGTTGCCGCCGATGCTGCAGATCTCGTACGACGACGGGTCCGGCGGATACCACAGCCCGTATTCGGCGACGGTCTTCTTCACTTCAGCGTTGAGCAGCCCGGGCTGGCATACTGCGGTGCGGGTGACCGGGTCGACGACGATGTCACGCATCTTCTCCGTCGACAGCACGATTCCGTCATCCACGGCGGTGGCCCCACCCGAAAGACCGGTGCCCGCGCCGCGCGGCACCACCGGCACCCGGTGCTCAGTGGCCCAGCGCATGACGGTCTGCACCTCTGCGGTGCGCCGTGGCCGCACCACCGCCATCGGCTTTCCCGCCGACGGGTCGAACGCGCGGTCTTGCCGGTAGCCCTCGGTGACCGCCGGGTCCGTGACGACCATGCCGTCCGGCAACTCGGCGATCAGGCTGGCTAACACATCCGCGCCCACGGACCGATCCTACGGTTTCGGATCGACGGCCAGCTCCGCCAAGCGATCGAGCTCACGCAGCGACGGCAGCGGCAGCGACACCAGCCCGATCACGGTCATCGGAATGGCCAGCACCAAAAACGTCGTCCGCAACCCTGCGGCGTCGGTCAGCGGTCCTGCCAGCATGAAACCCAACGGCCCGGCCGCATACGCCAGCGACGTCATCACACCGAAGACGCGGCCCCGTAACTGCGGCGGCGACCGCGTCTGCATCACGTAGTTGTAGATCGGCGCGATCGGCCCGTAGACCAGGCCGATCAGCGCGCACAGCACCAAGATCACAGCCAGCGGGGGCAACATCGCGATCAACGCGGTGCACACGCCGAGCGTCAACGTCGCGGCCAGCAGCGTGGTGCGTCGACTTAGCCACCGGACCACGACCGGATACGCCAAGGCGCCGGCCAACCCACCGATGCTCAGCGCCATCAGCACCCAGCCCAGGTGCGCGGGCTCCTTGCGGTCGGTGAAGTACTTCGGAAACAGTACGCTTTCCATCGGCAAATACAGTCCGGTCATCGCCAAGTCGATCAGCGCCAGCGTGCGTAACACTTTGACGTTCCACACGAACCGCAATCCATCGACCATCCCCGACCATGGACTGCCGGGGCGTTCACCAACCGGCGGTGGTCCGGCACCGGCCAGCCGCAGCACGCTGATCGCCGCAATCGATACGCCGAACGCCCCGGCCGCCACCCACATCGTGTTGACCCCGCCAATGGTTGCGATCAGCGCGCCACCGAGCCCGGGGCCGACGATGTAGGCAACGTTGAAGATCGCCTCGTAAAGGCCGTTGGTGCGGTCCAGCGTCCACCCGGCCTGCGCGGCTGCTTCGGGCAGCATCGATTCGCGCGCGGTGATGCCTGCGGGATCGAACAGTGCACCCAGTGCGGCCAGCACCGCGAGGATCCCGACAGTGATGTTCCGCTGGCCCACGGTGATCGCCAGTACCGGCACCGCAGCCACCGTGCTGCCCGACAGCACGTCGGAGAGGATCGAAATGCGCTGTCGGCCAAGGTAATCCACCGCAGTGCCGGCGATCAGCGTGGAAAACAGCAGTGGCAGCGACGCTGCCCCGGCCACGATCGACGCGTCGACCGCGCTGCCGTTACGCTGCAACACCAGCCAGGGAAAAGCCACCAGCGAGATGCCGTTGCCCGCCGCGGCGGCCAGTGCCGCGAACAAGATGAGGTAGGCCGGTCGGCGCGACGAGGTGGGCATGAGAGTGGGGAATCTAGCAGCGCACCCACAACGGCGGCGAGCGATTTTTGCCGGATGTGCCCAGCCGTGCACAGTAGACCGGTGAGCCTCGCCCATCCCCGTACCGCCGCACTGTTCGACTCTCCGGTACCTCCCGGAACTGGATGGCCCGGCGATCCGGCGACATCCCAGACCGCGGTGGCATCGACACCGGCGCAGGTGGTGTCTATAGCCGAGGCCGTCCACACAGTGGCGGAGCTTGACGCAGTGGTGTCGGTGTGCCGGGCGTGCCCACGCTTGGTGGAATGGCGCGAGCACGTCGCTATCACCAAGCGACGGTCGTTCGCCGCCGAACCCTATTGGGGCAGGCCGATTCCGGGCTGGGGTGCAGAACGCCCGCGGGTGTTGGTGGTCGGGTTGGCGCCGGCGGCGCACGGCGGCAACCGCACCGGGCGGGTGTTCACCGGCGACCGCTCGGGCGAC
>Ga0070739_10006758_pt1 | contig 12512 bp, 10 predicted proteins | sample Coa_R1_7_FD_66445 | JGI IMG/M metagenome (GOLD analysis project Ga0070739, IMG submission 66445) | Surface soil microbial communities from Centralia Pennsylvania, which are recovering from an underground coalmine fire - Coalmine... | ecosystem: Environmental > Terrestrial > Soil > Unclassified ... | reverse complement strand
TAGACTCTCTTTCTACTGCCGCTCAACGAGAACCATGGTGAGCGATGACCGGGAACAACAACCACGTTCCCACTCTTCAGATTGAGAAACTACCCTGGGGCTCAGGGAAAGTCAGGACTGCGGAGGAGCAATAAGACCAAACACGGATGGGATCGTGGAGGGCTGCTCCCGTGAAACAGTAAAGCCCACTCGTGAGGGTGGGAGTCCCATCCCGTTGAACGGGATGGGAGGATGTCAAATTCCCATCACTGTCACCAGCTCCTTCACTGCATCAGCAGACTTTTGCAGCAGTGTACGCTCATTCTCGGTAAGTTCAACCTCAATAATCTGCTCCATGCCCTTTGCACCAAGCTTGATAGGAACACCAACGTAGAGGTTGTTGATACCGTATTCTCCCTGGAGGTAGGCGGCACAGGGCATGATCATCTTTTTGTCAAGCAAAATTGAATCGACCATCTGGAGGATTGAGGCTGAAGGAGCAAAATAGGCGCTTCCGGTACCGAGTAGTTTCACGATCTCAGCACCTCCATCACGTGTACGTTGCACAATTTGTTCAATACGCTCGGCAGGGAGCAACTGCGAAATAGGGATGCCAGCAACAGTGCAGAGACGAGCGAGAGGAACCATCGTGTCACCATGTCCTCCCAGAACGTAGGCTTGCACATCACGGACAGATGCTCCTAGTTCCTGTGCGATAAAGGTGCGGAAACGGGCCGTATCGAGGACGCCGGCCATACCGATGACACGTTCACGAGGAAAGCCACTGATATGGTAGGCAAGCTGGGCCATAGCGTCGAGCGGATTGGTGACCATGATGATGATGCAGTGCGGCGAGTGCTTGACGACCTGCTCCGTCACCTGCGAAACAACTTCCTGGTTCTTCTTCACTAGATCATCGCGGGACATGCCGGGTTTACGCGGAAAGCCGGAGGTGATCACGACAATATCGGAGTTCGTCGTATCGGTATAATCATTTGTCCCGATTACTAGCGAGTCATAGCCTAGCACCGGACCAGCTTGCAGCATATCAAGAGCTTTGCCTTGCGGCATGTTCGGAACAATATCATACATGACCACATCAGCGTAGTCACGCTCGGCCAGCCGTTGAGCCAGGGTGCTGCCAACAAAGCCAGCCCCAACAACCGTTATTTTACTTCTCACACAAGCTATCCTTTCAAAACGCACCCCCATAAGCGTGATGGGGAGCTTAATAAGTAACCCATCACTATTGTAGCCCGTTAGCAATTGTGTTCGCAATGGGCAAGTACAAAACCAAAAGCCTTGCAGCGTTATTGGTCTGTTGTGTTAAGCGCAACAGACCAATTTGGCAGTTTCTATGGTAGACTTTGTACACGCAGAGCTACATGCTACATAGCTCTGATAATATGTCACATGTAGTTCACATCTTCCATAAGATATGCTATACTAGCATTAGAAAATATTAGCACACTTCGGCAAGTTGGAGAAGATTGTGAACTATCAACGACCCATGCACTATTGCACCTGTCCCCGCGTTCACAGAGGTAGCAGGCAGTAGCTCAGCCCCCTGTGAACGTAATGGCGTGCCCTCCAACAGACAGTCACTTTGCCGTCTCCTCGCACGTCTCTCCAGTCTGGGCTACGAACGAAGACAGACCATTCGCCTTCATACCCTACTATTCATTATGAGGAGATAGATTCATGCAAACAAAACCGATCTACCTGTACAATACATTGACACGAAACAAGGACCTGTTTCAACCCCTTCACCCATCGAGAGTAGGCATCTACTCGTGCGGCCCAACTGTTTACAGAGACATCCATATCGGCAACTTTCGTACCTTTGCCATGACGGATCTGTTGCGCCGTATGCTTGAATATAATGGCTACGACGTCCTTCTGGTACGCAATATTACCGATGTTGGACACTTGCAGAACGATACGGAGGAGAGCGGCGAGGATAGGCTAGAGCATGAGGCTCGCAAGACGGGTCGCTCGGCCTATGAGATTGCGGCATACTATACCGAGCGTTACCTGAAAGACTCGGCAGAGTTGAACATTCTGCCACCGCAGCTCAATCCTAAGGCCACAGACCACATTCCAGAGATGATCACCATGACTGAGCAGCTCATCGAGCGTGGACTTGCTTATACAAGCGAGAGTGGCAATGTCTACTACGATGTGAGCCGCTTTCCCAGCTATGGTGCGCTCTCAGGCAATACCGTTGAGAACTTGCGTGCAGGTGGACATGGGCGTCAACAGATGGAGATTGCTGAAGATAAGGATGCACCGGAAGATTTCGCGCTGTGGAAACATGGTGATGAAACTCGACAAATGAACTGGCCCAGTCCCTGGGGCGTCGGGTTCCCTGGCTGGCATATCGAGTGCTCGGCAATGGCAACCAAATACCTCGGCGAGCAATTCGATATTCACACCGGTGGTATCGATCTGATTTTTCCACATCATGAAGATGAGATCGCACAAAGCCAGGGAGCTAGCGGTCAATCACCTGTGCGCTTCTGGGTACATGGTGAGTTTCTGGCTATCGGCAATAGCAAGATGTCGCGCTCCGTTGGCAACGTCCTTCTCGTCAGCATGCTCAAAGAGCAGGGGATCGATCCGATGGCCTATCGCTACTTGCTGTTGACCGCGCACTATCGTACGAAGCTCAATTTCACCGATGAGTCGATCACAGCGGCACAGAATGGGCTCAACAACTTACGGGAAGACCTTGCCTCCTTGCCTGCCTCCGAACCGTCATCTGTGCAAAGCCCATGGTCAGCAGAGGCAGAACGTGTGCGCGAGATGTTCCACGAGGCCATTAACAATGACCTGGATATGCCTACCGCACTCAGCATCACGCGTGAGGTGGCACGTACAAACAAGATCGCGCCTGCAGAGCGCCGTCGCTTGCTGCTCGATTTTGATCGCGTGCTGGGGTTGCGTCTCGATACTGTCCAACCCAAAGCATCTCGTATGATCAGTGAGGAAGCACAGGAGTTAGTACGCCAACGCAACGAGGCACGTGCCGCACGCAACTGGAAGCTCTCCGACCAGCTCCGCGACCAGTTGAAAGCGCTCGGCTTCGAGGTACGCGATACACCTAAAGGAACCGAATTAGTGTAAAAACCCGTAGGGACCGCATTTATCGCGTCCGCCTCCAAGTTCTACCCAACGTGGGTGTCACCCGGAGGCGGACGCGATAAATGCGGTCCCTACGGGCGTTCATTACTGGTTCCATGTAACGCACAGATTAAGGAAGGTACATTATGGCATCCTGGTGGCAAAAAACTCTCGTTGCGGTTGCAAGCCTTGTCGGACTGGCAAGCGGAACATATTATTTGTTGGTATGTCATCCTTTGCCTAAAAAGAGTGGTACCCTCCACTTACGAGGACTGCACGAAGCGGTTGAAGTACTTATCGATAACTATGGTGTACCCCATATTTATGCACAAAACGAAGATGATCTCTATTTTGCTCAAGGTTATATACATGCCCAGGAACGGCTCTGGCAAATGGAACTGAATCGTCGGATTGGAGCAGGTCGGCTCTCTGAGGTCTTCGGCCAGGTCGCTGTTGAGATCGATCGCTTCTGTCGCCGCCTGGGTATGCATCGAGCAGCTGCAACTGAAGCTGCAGGGCTCTCACCGGACAACAGGCGCGTATTGGAGGCATATGCCCATGGCATCAATGCCTTTATCGACCTCAACATACACAAGCTTCCTATCGAGTTTACTCTCCTCCGCTTCAAGCCCGAGCCATGGCAGATCACCGACACAATTCAGTGGTCGAAGATGATGGGCTGGTATCTGGGCGGCAACTGGGAGACCGAGCTTATTCGCGCCCAGCTCGTCGCGAAATTGGGTATCGAGCGTGCTGCTCAATTGGAGGCTGGATATGATCCCCACCATCCTCTTATTATTCCCCCCGGAGTGGAGTATCAGGGTACCAACCCTGGCTTATTGGAACACTATGCCCAACTCAAAGCACTCAGCGGCTTCGGCACACTCAGTGGTAGCAATAACTGGGTAGTGGACGGGACGATGACGACTACAGGCAAACCTATTCTCTGTAATGATCCACATTTGGGACAAATAGTGCCGTCTATCTGGTATGAATGCCATCTTGTAGCAGGCGATATCGATGTGATTGGTGCGAGTTTCCCAGGTAGCCCTGACGTCATCATCGGTCACAACCGCCACATTGCCTGGGGCTTCACTAATGCCATCTCTGATGTAGAGGATCTCTATATCGAGAAGTTCAACCCCCACAATCCCAGACAGTATGAGTATCAGAATCAGTGGGAAGACGCACAAATTCTTCGAGAAGAGATCAAAGTCAAAGGTCGCAAAACTCCTCTCATCGAAGAGGTATATATCACACGACATGGACCTATCCTGACAAGTATGCCACCACTGAGCAATGGCCCACAAGCACACACACGGACAGAAAATGCTCAGGCAGCAGAACTGCCGTTGGCACTACGCTGGGTCGGCCTGGAGCAATGCAGGATTGTTTCTGCCATTCACAAGCTAAATCGTGCCACGAACTGGGAGGAATTCGCTGATGCTATGCGCGACTGGGATGTGCCCCCACAAAACGTTGTCTATGCAGACCGCGATGGCAATATCGGCTACATCATGGCCGGTGCCATCCCTATTCGGGCTCACGGACAAGGATTACTGCCCTCTCCAGGTTGGACCGGTGAGTACGAGTGGACTGGTCTCATACCCTTTGAAGAACTCCCGCAGGTTTACAATCCGGAGCAACACTTTATCGTCACTGCCAACAATCGCGTTGTAGATGACACCTATCCCTATTACATCACCAACGAGTGGCTGAATGGGTACCGCGCCCAGCGCATTCGAGATCTACTGACGGGCCGAGACAAACTCACTCTTACAGATATGGCCACTATTCAAGCTGATCAATACTCTCTCCATGCAGTTGAGGTCGTGCCATATCTGCTGCAGGTTCAGGCAAGCACACCACTAGAAAAAGCTACCCAGACCATCGTACAAAATTGGGATTACGTACTTGCTCCTGATAGTATAGGTGCTGCTATCTACAGCACCTTTCTAAGGAAATTAGAGTATATCGTCTTCAGCACCCTGCTCGGTGACGACGAAATGCTCTTAGGAAGCTACCTGGGCATCGGGACAAATACGCTTACCCCAGTCAACGGCTATGCCAGTCGTAATAGGCCGCTCCTCATTCGTTTACTGAAACAACGCGACGATACATGGTTTACCAACTCGGCAATTCCCAACGGCCCAAGGACATGGAATACTGCTCTTACAGCAGCTTTCCATGCCGCTATCGAGGAGTTACGTGACAGGTTAGGCAACGATATCTCGCGCTGGCGATACGGTGCCATTCATACCATGACCTATGCCCATGCACTGGGCAGCATCAACGCATTACGCTTGTTTTTCAATCGCGGACCATTTCCAGTCGGTGGTGACATCGATACGGTGAACACGGGAGCCACGCAGCCTGACAAGCCAGAGATAGTGGTCACTGTCCCTTCATTCCGTCAGATCGTCGATCTGGCGAATCTGAACAACTCGCTTTCGGGGCATGCTCCGGGACAGTCCGGCCATCCAGCCAGCAAGCACTACGCTGATTTTATCCCACTGTGGCTTCACGTCCAGCATCACCCTATGCTCTTTGAGCGAGAGACAATAGAGGCTGACAGTGAGGGAACACTGCATCTACGACCTGCATAATACTTCTATTTCTTCGTCAAACATTTTTTACACATTCTTGACAGAATGTGATCTTTTTCACACAGTTCAAAACTCCCTTCTCTTCCACTTGACAACAGAATAGCAAACAGCTATACTCAATATAGCAAATAGTTATGTGAGGAAGTGGCATGAACCTAGCGGAAAAGATCAAACACTTGCGCGAGGTCGAGGGCGAATTGCGTGGCTTGAATCGGCCCATGACACAAGTGGAGGTGGTCAAAGCCATGCAGGAAGAACTTGGCGATAGCATTAGCCAGGCGTATATGTCGCAATTGGAGAGCAGCAAGCGCGTTCACTTGACGGCATCCAGCCGGAGTTTACTCGCTCGTTTCTTCAAGGTTCATCCCAGTTATCTGGTAAGTGACCCACCTGGCTATAGTATCGACTTGCAGACCGATGTGGGATATGAGACAGATCGGCTGAACACCTGGCTAACAGCAAGCGCCCAAGAGTGGCAGGCTGAACCAGCGCTCCACGATCTCTTGCTACGCCTTGCAGAGAGCGAGGAGCCACGCCGCTATTTGGACCTCTTTCGGCAGTTAATGGGCTTGTCGGTCGATAATCTCGAAGCACTTGTCGATGTCCTCATGAACCATCATGGCGAGGACACAACCGACAGTCAGACAAACTGATATTACATTTTCGCAATTGTTCTACGTCCATTATATAGGACGGAAATCGGCACTATTCACAGGCTATGGTGTTTCCTAAAGCCAAAGGAGCATAGTTTTATGGCAACTGATCCGCTTTCCCTGCTCTTTATAGGCTGCTTCCTTTTTGGATTGCTTTTCTTGCTCGTCACTACGCTCCTGGGTAATCTGGGGCATAGTGGGCAGGGAGGCCTCGGTCATGATGTCGATGTGGGGCATCATGCAGGCCATATCGGACCTCACCATGTAGGAAGCATACAAGGAAAGGGACTTTCTGTTGGGCATGGAGCAGGCCATGCCGACAGCCACGCACACACAACACACTCTCCTAAAGGTGCGGCACAAAGTCTGCAGGGAAACGATTTTCTTCTGCTCACTTATGTCAACCCTACCTCTATCGTTCTCTTTCTTTTAGGATTTGGCTTTTTCGGCTATGTCTTTCACAACACTGCCGCATTAGCATTTCCCCTCACCCTGGTGCTGGCTGGTGTGAGTGGCTTCATTGTTGCAGCACTCATCCTCACTATGCTTAACCGTCTCTTCGGGGACAGCGAGGGAGCAACCGTGCAGGATGTGTCGGACCGTACAGGTTTGCTGGGAAAAGTCAGCGTCACCATCCAGGAAAATGGTCTAGGAGAGATTCTCTACATCTCTCCCGGCGGTATGCGCAAGAGCATTGCTGCCCGCAGTGTCAATGGTCGTCGTCTTGAGCGCGACCAGGAGGTTGTTGTCGTCAACTACCAGCATGGAGTTGCAGAGGTCGATACCTGGGACCATTTCGTGAACCAGGAATCGGCAGAAATGGGTGATGCCTCTGCCATTCCAGATGCAGATGAGCTTGCAAGGCTACGTGCATTACTCGAAGAACCCACCCGAGCAGACACAGAATTTGTTATGCGAAAAGATATGCAAAAGGAGTAACAGAGTATGGACCTCGTTATACCAGCCATTGGTGTTGTCACTCTTGTGATTGTCGTCATACTCCTCATTCAAACCGTTGGGCGTCTCTTACGTAAGGTCGGACCCAACCAGGCATTGATTGTCTATGGTGCTGGTAATACACGGGTTATCACTGGTGGTTCGCACTTTGTGATCCCCCTCTACCAGCGTGCTCAGGAACTTTCGTTGGAGTTGATGTCCTTCGACGTGGCCCCATCTCAGGACCTGTACACTACACAAGGCGTCGCTGTTAACGTTGAGGCTGTCACCCAGATTAAGATACGCTCCGACGATCAGAGCATCAAGACAGCTGCCGAGCAATTCCTGAGCAAGACCCAGAGCGATCGCGAGAACTTGATTCGTCTGGTGATGGAAGGTCACCTGCGCGGCATCGTCGGCCAGCTGACCGTCGAGGAACTCGTTAAGGACCCGGAGAACGTCGGCTCGAAAATGCTCAAGACCGTCACCGCTGACATGGATAAGATGGGACTTGAGGTCATTTCCTTTACCATCAAGGATGTGCGCGATAAGAACGAGTACATCGTGAACATGGGCCGACCGCAGATTGCCCAGATTCGTAAGCAGGCCGATATTGCTGCCGCCTTAGCACTACGTGACACGCAGATTCAGCAAGCTAATGCCTCCCGGGAGGCGGCCGTCTCGAAATCGCTCGCCGACCAGGAGCGCGTCAAGGCCGAGGCTGAGTCACTAGCACTTCAGGCGCAGTCACAGCGTAACCTCTCGCTCAAAAGAGCAGAATTTGACGCAGAGGTGAAGAAGCAGCAGGCTACTGCCGATAAAGCCTATGATATTCAGTCTAACGTCGCACAGCAACAGGTAGTAATAGAGGCGATCAGGGTCACCGAAGTAGAGAAGCAAGGGCAGATTAAGGTACAGCAGGCTGAAATTCAGCGCCGCGAACTCGAACTGCAAGCGACAATTCAGAAAGCTGCTGAGGCCGAGAGGCGGCGTATCGAGACGATTGCTGAGGCTGAGCGTCAACGCTTCATGCTCGAAGCGCAAGGCCAGGCAGAGGCTGCGAAAGCTCGCGGTGTCGGTGAAGCGGAGGCAAACAAGGCTCGTGGCTTTGCCGAGGCCGAAGCCAATCGCGCCCGTGGTCTTGCCGATGCTGAGGTCATTCGCGCTCGTGGTCTTGCCGAAGCAGAAGTTATCCGTGCCAAAGGTGAAGCCGAAGCCGACGCCATGAAGGTCAAAGCTGCCGCCTTCCACGAGTACAACCAGGCCGCCGTCCTCGACAAGCTACTCACAGGCATGCCAGAGATCGTTCGTGCCATTGCCGAGCCGTTGAGCAAGGTTGATAAAGTGACCATCGTCTCCACTGGTGGCGGCAACGGCACCAACGGCGGTGGATTGGGTGCCAGCCGTCTCACCGGCGACATTGTGAACATGGTAGCCCAGGTTCCAGCGCTCTTTGAACTCCTCAGTGGCACCCGCATCGGCGATTTGATGAACCGTGTTCCCGCCCTGGCGGGCCAGGACAACCAGAACAATGCACGGGTCAACGGCACAGCCAGTACTGTTGACTCTACATCAGGAGACAAATAACGTTATACATGTAGGGGCGATTCTTGTGGTCGCCCTGCAGGTACTCAACAATGGGGAAACGGACTCGTGATTGCTCCACATGGGCAGTCACCTGTTCCGTTCAGGAAACTGGGGTATTTTATCAGGAGTAATGTTGATGAACTTGTTGGAACGCGTACTTACTCTGCTACGTGCCAATCTCAACACGGTCGTTGAGAAGGCAGATGACCCGGAGAAAGCCTTACGGCAGCTACAACTGGACATGCGCAACCAGTTAGTGCAGGTCAAGACACAAGTCGCTACAGCCATCGCCGAAGGCCACAAACTGCAAAAACGCAGTCAGGAGAAAACGGCAGAGGCAAATACATGGCTAAAAAAAGCAGAGCAGGCCATCCAACAAGGAAACGACGATGCGGCACGAACTGCCCTGACACACTATAATGACGCACAACGGCAAGCTCAACGCTACCAGCAACAGCAGAAAGACCAAGAGCAACTAGTGACCACTATGCGCGGAGCCTTGCGCCAGCTTGAGACCAAAATCTCCGAAGTTGAGACAACCATTGACCTTCTCGTCTCCCGCAAGCGCAACGCCCTGATCCAGCAACGTGTCTTCGATGCCCTTAGTAAGAGCGGGACGCCAAAGGATAAGGAGCGCACCACTAAAGCTCAGGATGCAGTCCTTGAGGCCGAAGCACGCGCACGTGCATTGGCAGATTTACATAAACGTGACCTCGACACACAACTGGACCAGCTTTCCGAAGAACAAAGCATCGAAGAGCAACTTTCTGCCCTTAAAGCCAGGAACCGTTCTGCGAAGGAGCCTCCTTTGCTTCAAGGAGGCCATCTGCATATGTCTCCTCTTCTACATCCACAACCACAATCAAATGAGCCGGTTAGAAAGCAAGTAGAGAGTAAGAGCGAACACGATCCAGCCATAGCAGACTCAGCTACGCCTAAAACCATCGACATTGCGCGGCTTAAAAAGCTGCTTGAGGCACGTCAGAACTCCTCCCCACTAGAGTGAGGGACACTATCTGTTGAAAAGCAGAACGAAAATGATAATAATAGCCAGGCCAATAAGTATACCGACAATAAAAGAGAAACGATTATTGCGCCTCTCTTCTTCAGTTGGTGGTAGTTTCTCGCTCATCATGCACACTCTCTAGATAGCACGCCTCTATGCTAAACGTAGGGCAACATTGATAGCATCTCTCACACCAGCCATCACTTCCAGACCCTCCATCGGGTTCGACTCGCGGGTGGTAATCAACAGTTGGAAGGCATTTCTCGCCTCACCGACAATACACATCAGGATATGATAATTGGCACTACTGATGATGGTACTTTCATGGTTCCCCCATGCTTCTTGATCCAGTGAGTGCAACACACCTTGCAAGATCGTACTGAAGTGTTTACATACCCTCGAAATGTCCAGGTCATCGACGGTGATCTGCGCAATAGGCTGCCCATCCATACTGACGACAGCCGTGGCGATAAAACCCTTCACGGAGTGACCTACCGTTTGTAACGACGAGACAAGGGAAGCATAGTCATAGTTACGCTTCACCGTGCGCTGCGAACCTGTCATCGCTCTCACTGCGGCACGTTGACCGCTTTCCTGCACTCCAGGACGCCCAAGAGGACCACTTGTTCTGCGCGATGCGTTCAAACTCTGTAGCGGCCCACTCCTGGGGGTAGGTGGGCTTACCGACGGTGGCAAAGGGGAAGAAGGTGGTTGCCACTCAGGCGAGGCAGACTGGCGCTCCATTGGTCGAGAGATACGACGCGCTGCTGTATCCGTAGAAATTGTTTTTTGCGGCCCAGTCGTCTGTTTCGGCCCAATCGGTCCCGTCGTCCTCCCAGCAGGTCGCTCAGGTGATGGCGGCCACTCTGCTGGTGACGGCTTGCCAGGTGGCACCGCAGGAAGCTGTGCTGAGCCACTAAGCGAGGAGGGACGTACTGCCGATATTTCAGTGGTTGGTTGATCCATTAACCATGAAGGCAGCTCCACACGTTGACCAGGAGGCGTTTTATGAACAGTTGCTGGCACAATATTGGGACTATTGCCACGCATGATGTCTCCAGGAGAAAGCGGAGCTGGCGTCTCCATACTGACAGAGGGAGTACCAGAAGCCCCGATACTCACACTTGAAATCTTCCCTGTTTGCTGCCACCACTCTTTTGTCGCTCCATTCACTCCGCCAGCTCCGCTCACCGTTACTTCAGGATCCGTTAGCACTCTAAAGGGGACATCCTGACCGCTATCTTGCGCCAGAGTGACAAATGGTTTATCACTCTCCTGCTCTGAAGGTTGCATAGCCTTTTGCTCTCCACTTTGTTGCATATGTGCATACTTTGTACGATATTGCAGAGCCTGAAGAATCAGGCGAGAAAGTGGCTGTGTGACATTTGGCACGATCTGCTCATTCCAGGGTTGATGAATCACATTTCCATTCTTATGCGCTGCCAACGCAAAAAATGCCTCCTCGCCACGCAATACCCCATACTCAGCCCAGACCAGCTCACCTCCCTGAAAGCGCAATATGCCCTGTTCCTCCAGACCTGTATTCACCAGGAGCACAATATCCTTGCGACTCATCGTGACAATTTGAATCACGTCCAACAAATCAAAAGAATCCAGGCTAGCAGAGAAACCTGTCTGCTGGTGAAGACGGTGCAGTTCCTCTCGAAGCAATCGCAGGTCTAATGGCTTCTCGAAATAACAGATGGCTCCACTCTCCAACGCCTGGGTGCGTACTACCTCTGCAGGCTCTCCACCCATCATTATCACCTGCGAGTTCGGACGTGAGGCCCGCAACCATTGCAGGAACTCGAGGCCATCCGCACTTGCAGACTTCAGACCACAAATGACTACATCATACTCTTCAGTCCACAATATGCGTACAGCATCCTTCGTGCTCGCTACACTCTGCACAGTATAGCCATCTTTACTAAGCGAGTTCACTATGTTCTGGTTGAGATTCTCGTCTTCCTCAACCAGAAAGATGCGCCAGGGTTTTGACATAGGCCACCACCTGAAACAGATTTCAGCTGAATTCTCTACTGCGTAGTTTATGACTATGCGGCGCTGCTGTCAATCCTCTAAACTCACCAAACCGAGGCCAGGATGCCCCTAGCATTCATGTGGGGGGGAGGAATGGCCTCTTCCTTGTTTGGAGCACGGGGGATAGGGACTGGGGACTTGACACTGGAACCATTTTAGGATTATAATCATCCTATGAAACGAGCAAAGCCGTCACCAGAAGAAGCCAAATTTAACGCCCGATTCCCACGTCCCCTCTTTGAAGCCTTGCGGGAGGTGGCACGTGTGCATGAACGCTCCATCAATAGTGAGTTGATCTGGATCGTGCGTGAGTATCTGGAAAGGCACAAGCGCCATGAAGCGAAGTAAGACCCCCACCTTCCTGCTGGAATTGCCCTTACAGGTCAACCCGCACCAAGCCAAACTGCTGCGAGCGCATTTTGAAGCCGCTCGTTGTCTCTACAATGCGCTGCTCGGGGAAGCGATGAACCGACTCAAGCGGATGCGAGCGGATGGCAGGTGGCAACAAGCCCGCAGTCTGCCCAAAGGTCACAAGCAGGAACGCTCCGCTCTCTTCTCGCAGTTGCGACAAGAGTATGGGTT
>Ga0070739_10006757_pt1 | contig 12518 bp, 11 predicted proteins | sample Coa_R1_7_FD_66445 | JGI IMG/M metagenome (GOLD analysis project Ga0070739, IMG submission 66445) | Surface soil microbial communities from Centralia Pennsylvania, which are recovering from an underground coalmine fire - Coalmine... | ecosystem: Environmental > Terrestrial > Soil > Unclassified ... | reverse complement strand
GCTGGTCGGTCCGAGGTTCGTGCCGCCCGAGGCCGTCGCGTCGTATCCCTTGCCCGCGGCCGAGAGCCGGGGATGGAAGTACCGCGACTTGGTGAAGTTCTGCCCTATCAGGCTGGACCCGACGATCTGTCCCTTCGAGTCTTTGATGAGCGACCCGTTGGCCTGACCGTGAAAGATAACCTGGCCGACACCTGTCATGGCAAGCGGGTAGACAAGGCCGGTCAGCACCATGAGGACTACCGTCATCAGGACAGCGGTGAGAAGTAGCCCGCCGATCGAGGTCCGGCGCGGTGACGGCCCTGGATCGGCTCTAGATTGCGGTATTGCTGGAGCGCTCATGAGAAATCCTTACTTCTTTTTCTGTAGTGCGGGCCGCCTCGCCCGCCCAACGGCGTGCATAATACGATTCATGCCGTGAGACGAAGCCCGGCGAGAATGACATCGATCAGCTTGATGCCGATAAACGGCACGATCACCCCGCCGGCTCCGTAGAGGAGGAGATTGCGCCGCAAGACGGCCGCGGCCCCGATCGGCCGATACTTCACACCACGCAGCGCGAGCGGTATCAGAGCGACGATGATCAATGCGTTGAAGATCACGGCCGAAAGAACCGCCGAGTGCGGCGTCGTGAGGTGCATGATGTTTAGCGCGTTCAGCTCCGGGAATTGCACACTGAACATCGCGGGCAGGATGGCAAAGTACTTGGCGACGTCGTTGGCGATGCTGAACGTCGTCAGCGCGCCGCGCGTGATCAGCAGCTGTTTGCCGATGGCTACGACCTCGATCAGCTTCGTCGGGTTGTTGTCGAGGTCGACCATATTGCCGGCTTCCTTCGCCGCCTGCGTCCCGGAGTTCATCGCCATGCCGACATCCGCCTGCGCCAGCGCCGGCGCGTCGTTCGTTCCGTCTCCGGTCATCGCGACCAGCTTGCCCTCGGCCTGCTCGCTCCGGATGATGCCCATCTTGTCTTCCGGCTTGGCCTGAGCGACAAAGTCGTCCACACCCGCTTCCCCGGCAATCGTGGCCGCGGTCAGCGGGTTGTCGCCCGTAATCATCACGGTGCGAATGCCCATCCGCCGCAGTTCGTCGAAGCGCTCCCGCATCCCGGGCTTGACCGTGTCTTTGAGATAGATAACGCCCAGCGCCTCGTCGTTGTGGACAACGGCCAGCGGCGTTCCGCCCTCCTTCGCGATACGGTCCGCCACCTCGGTGAGCTCGGCCGGGGATCTCGGCGCGATGCGCTGAATCGCGTCAACCGCCCCCTTCATGATCCGGTCACCGTCGAGGGCGATCCCGCTCATGCGCGTTTCGGCGGTGAACGGCACCAGCTCGGCCCCGTGCAAGGCTTCCAGGTCCGCATGAAACCCCTGCTGCTCGGCCAGCGCCACGATGCTCTTACCCTCTGGCGTCTCGTCGGCCAGGCTCGAGCGCAGCGCCGCGTCGGCCAGCTCGGACTCGCTGTGCCCACCAACAGGTACGAACTGGGAGGCCAGGCGGTTGCCGTAGGTGATCGTCCCGGTCTTGTCGAGCAGTAGCGTATCGACATCCCCCGCCGCTTCGACCGCCCGCCCGCTCATGGCCAGCACGTTGAACTGCACGAGACGATCCATTCCCGCGATGCCGATCGCCGAGAGCAGTCCGCCGATCGTCGTGGGAATCAGGCAGACGAGCAACGCAACTAATGTCGTGACGCCAACCGCTCTGCCGGAATACATGGCAAACGGCTGAAGAGTGTAGACCGCCAGCAGGAAGATGATCGTCAGCGACGCCAGCAGGATATTCAGAGCGATCTCATTCGGCGTTTTCTGCCGCGACGCGCCCTCCACCAGCGCGATCATCCGGTCGATGAAGGTCTCACCCGGGTTGGCGGTGATGCGGATCTTGAGGTAATCGCTAACGATCGTCGTCCCCCCGGTGACCGACGAGTGGATGTCAGTCCCCGGCTCCTTGATCACCGGCGCGCTCTCTCCCGTTATCGCCGCCTCATTCACCGAGGCCACGCCCTCAACGACCTCGCCGTCCCCGGGAATCAGGTCGCCGGCCTCGACCAGAACCATGTCGCCGCGCCGCAGTTCGGTGGCCGAGACAAGCTCCGTTTCGCCGTTTGGACGCAGCTTTTTGGCGCGAGCGTCGGTGCGAGTGCGCCGCAGAGTGTCTGCCTGGGCCTTGCCGCGCCCCTCCGCCATCGCCTCCGCGAAGTTGGCGAAGAGGACGGTAAACCACAGCCAGAGCGAGACCGCTGCCGTGAAGAAGCGGTCGGCTCCAAGACCGGACCCGGGGAACCACGACCGGATGAACTCCGCGGTTGTGACGATCGCACCGACCAGGACGACGAACATGACCGGGTTGCGGAGCTGCACGCGGGGGTTGAGCTTGACGAAGCTATCGATCGCCGCCTGGCGCAGGATGGCCGGATCGAAGATCGAGAGCCCCTTGCTGTGCCGCCGGCGGTCGCCGAGGGGCGCGTGCTCCTCTTCCGGCAGCTGCGGCACTAGGGTTGGCGCTACTGTCGCCATTGATGACTCTCCTTAGAAGGCCCTGCTCGCCCCCAGCAGGAGCTGCTCGATGATCGGGCCGAGGGAGTAGGCGGGGAAGTAAGTCAGCGCAGCGACGATGACGATCACCGCAACCAATAGGATGCTGAAGGTCGGCCCGTCGGTCGGGAAGGTCCCCAGACCTGCCGGCACCGTCTTCTTCACCGCCATCGACCCGCCGATCGCCAGGAGCGGCGTCAGGAACAGGAAGCGGCCGATCAGCATGGCAAGCCCCCCGGTGACGTTGTAGAAGTTGGTGTTCGTGGTGAGGCCGGCAAACGCCGACCCGTTATTGGCGTTCATGGATGTAAACGCGTAGAGGATCTCGCTCAGCCCGTGAGGACCGGGATTCAGGATCGAGGCCGTTCCCCACGTGCCGACGACGGCGAGCGCCGAGAAGAACAGGATGTTGGCGGGCGAGATGAGCAGCGCGATGCTCGCCATCTTGATCTCGAAGCTCTCGATCTTCTTGCCGAGATACTCCGGTGTCCTCCCGACCATCAATCCGGCGATGAACACCGCCAGGATGGCGTACATCAACATCCCGTACATTCCCGCCCCGACTCCGCCGAAGATCACTTCGCCGGTCGCCATGTTGACGAGTGGTACGAGCCCACCCAACGGCGTGAAGCTATCGTGCCAGGCGTTGATCGCGCCGCAGGAGGCGTCGGTCGTGATCGTCGCGAAGAGGGCGGAATCGGTGATCCCGAACCGCACCTCCTTGCCTTCCATGCTGCCGCCCGGTTGGGTTGCCGTCGCGACCGTCTGGACGTGGGCCCGTGACGCGATCAGGTGATTGCCGTTCTGCTCGAAGCCGACCGCCATGAAGTAACCGGCGCCGAAGAGAACGAACATCGCTGCCCAGATTGCCCACCCCTGTTTGACGTTCCCGACCCACTTGCCGAACATGTAGACCAGACCAGAGCCGATCAGGAAGATGGAAAGCATCTCGGCCATGTTGGTGAGCGGCGTCGGGTTCTCATACGGATGCGCCGAGTTGGCGTTGAAGAAGCCACCGCCATTTGTCCCCAGCATCTTGATGGCTTCCTGCGTCGCCACCGGTCCCTGCGCAATGGTCTGGATTGGACCTTCCAGCGTGTGCGCCACGACGTAGCTGCTGAAGTTCTGCGGCACGCCCTGCCAGATCAGGAACAGGGTGTAGATCACCAGGATCGGAAACAGCAGGTACAGGCAGCAGCGGACCAGATCGACCCAGAACGATCCCACGCCGCTCCCGCTCCGCCGTGCCAGCCCACGCACCAACGCCACCGCCGCCACGATGCCGGTCGCCGCCGACATCCAGTTGTGGGTTGCCAGGCCGAACATCTGGGTGAGGTAGTCCATCGTCGACTCGCCGCCGTAGTTCTGCCAGTTGGTGTTGGTCGTGAAGCTCACCGCCGTGTTCCACGCGAGGGGCTCCGGCACGGTCGGGAAGTGCTGCGGATTGAAGAAGCCGCCGTGCCACTGCTGCGTGCGTTCGACCAGGTACGTGATGAACAGCCCGACAATGCTGAAGAGAAGGATGGCCAGCAGGTAGATGTACCAGCGCATCTCCTCCCGCTCGTCAACCCGCGTGACCCGGTAGATGCCCGCCTCGACGGGACGGAGCACCGGATGGAGGAACGTTCGCCGGCCGGTAAAGACCCGGTACATGTGGCCCCCGACCGGCCGGGCCGACAGCAACAGGAGGATGCTGAAGAGCGCCCACTGTTCGATTGCGTTGGCGGTCAGCCAGGTAGGCATGGTCAGAACACCTCCGGGCGGATCAGCGCCACGACCAGGTAGATCAGCACCGCCGCCGAGACGATAGTCAGGATGATGTTCTCGATCATTGCTTGCCCCTCATAAGTTCGTCACAGCCGTAGGCGAACGCGACGTTCGCGGCAAAGAAGAGCAGCGTGATGACGACGAACAGCAGGTCGGTCAAATTTCTCCTCCTCCGTCTCGGGCCCGTATCCCTCCGGTTTGTCCTCCGTGGAAAGCGGCAGTTGACGGACACTCGGCCCGCTCGCCGACCAGGCGAATCAGCGTTTCGATGGGAAACGGCTTCTCCAGCACACCGGTGCAGCCGAGCTCTTTCAGCAACCGCCGGTTGGGAAACAGCCCCGACATGACGATGACCGGCGTGTCCAGGCATCCCTGCCCGCGCATGGCGCGCAGCACATCCCAGCCCGATCCATCCGGCAGGTCGATGTCGAGAAGAACCAGGAGGGGACATCCGGCCTCGAGCGCGTGGACCGATGCACTGGACGTCTCGACCCATAGAACCCGATATCCACGCGATGAAAGGTTACGGTCGATCACGCGTGCCAGTGCGGCGTCATCCTCGACGATGAGGATCGGCGCGAACATTATCCGACTATCCCCCCGCGTTACGACTCGTCGCCCCCGAGATGCAGCCCCGGAGCGTTCGTTGCCGCTGTTTCCGCGTCTTGACCCGCGACCCCGGGTATCGCCTTCTTTCCTTGGGCGAGCCGTCGCGTGACCGCTTCCCGGGTCTGCTCGTCAATGATGATCGCCATAGCCTTTGCCTCCGTAACACCTAAACCACCAATACGGTGGACCTTCTGCTGTAAACGAGGCGTAAACGGAGGCGCGAAAGGCGTAAATAGTTATAAATGCAAGTTGGAAGCTCCCGCGTTCCGGCTACGTGGGAACCACCAGCCGATAGCCGACGCCGGGCTCGGTAATGATGTAATGGGGATGAGAGGGGTCATCTTCGACCTTGCGCCGCAGCCGATTGATAAAGACGCGCAGATACTGTGTCTCCCGCCCGTACTGCGGCCCCCATACGGCATTGAGCAGTACGCGGTGGGTAACGACCCGGCCGGTGTTGCGGATGAGATACGCGAGCACGTCATACTCACGAGGCGTCAGATCGAGCGGCACGCCGTCCCGTCGCACCTCATGTGCCTGGTCGTTAAGCGTGAGCCTTCCTACCTGCAGAATTCCATCGGCTTCGGCCGTCCCGCTGGGGGATCGACGCAACAGGGCGCGCACCCGAGCCAGAAGCTCGTCGATACCGAACGGCTTGGTGAGATAGTCGTCGGCCCCGAGGTCGAGGGCCTGCACTTTGGTTTGCTCCTCTCCCCGCGCGGAGAGGACCAGGATCGGGACCGCCGACATGGTGCGGATCGCCTCACACACCTCAATGCCGGACATACCCGGGAGCATGAGATCGAGCACGACGAGGTCGGTGCGGCGTCGAGCAAACTCGTCCAGGGCCTCCTCACCGGCTTCCGCAGTCGCCACTTCGTAGCCGCGCGCGACCAGGTTCGCGCGGAGGGCCCGCAGAACCGCAGGCTCATCGTCGACCAGCAGAATATGCGGCCCGCTCATGATGGCCACTCAAGCGAGGCAGCGGCCGCGCCTTCTCCACGAGTCTCCTTGTGGTCATAGCCCTCGGCGAGAGGAAGCGCGATGGTGAAGGAGCTGCCTTTCCCCGGTTCGCTCGCCAGCTCGACACGGCCACCATTGGCTTCGACCAGCCCCTTGACGATGGTCAGACCCATGCCCGTTCCGCCGGTCCGCCCGCCGCTCCCGGCTATTCGGTAAAACGTGTCGAAGATTTTGTCACGCTCGGCCGGTGCGATACCGGGGCCACGATCGGCAACCGACAGGTGTAGCTCAGCAGCATGGTCGGGAGGCGAGGTCGCCTGCGCCGCGACAACGATCGGCGCGCCTCCCGGCGAGTACTTGCCTGCGTTCTCGATAAGGTTGGTAAGCGCCTGCTCGATATGGACGACATCGGTGTACGCGTGCGGCAGGCCTGGCGCAACGTCCATGGCGATCTGATGCTCGGGGAATCGGGGCTGAAGGCGCCGCACCACACGTTCGACGAGCTCGGCAATATCTTCCCAGTCCCTGGCCGGCTTGATAGCTCCGGCTTCGATGCGCGAGAGATCGAGCAGGTTGGACACGAGCCGGGACAACCGGTCCGCCTCCGCGTCGATATCCATCACGAAGGCCCGCCGATCCTCCTCGTTCCACTGAACATCGTCCTGCAGGAGCGAGCTGGACGCGGCTTTGATGCCGGCCAGCGGCGTGCGGAGATCGTGCGAAACCGAGGACAGGAGAGCGCTCTTGAGGCGGTCGCTCTCGCGCGCCAGCATCGCCTCCCGCTCCTCACCGAAGAGCCTCTCCTGCTCAAGTGCGATGGCAGCGCCATTGACGAGGGTCGTCAGCAGGCGATCCCGCTGGGGATCCAGGTCGGTGCCGGGCTTGTAAATCAGCTCCAGGATGCCGACGAGTCGGTCGCCGACCCGCAGCGGCCAGAACTGCGCGCTTGGCCGCGACTTGTCGCGCGAACCGGCTTGGTACTCCGCCCCGGCAACACTCGCCCCGTCGTTGAGTCCACACATCTGGCCCGTGGTCCCGACCCAAGAGAGGACTCCTGCGACGTCGCGACTGCGGTTTATGTTCAACCCGTCCGGGATCGAGCCCGATAGCGCCGCGGTGTGCCATGCGGATCCGTGCGGGTCGCGCAACAGGATTGCCGATGCCTGGAGGTCAAAAGTGGCGCGCAGGCGCTGCGTCAAGGCCGGCAGAATCGCGGCGAGATTGTGGTTACCAATCAACGCCATGCTGACATCGTAGAGTGCTTCCGAGGTGCGAGCTCGCCGAATCGCATCATCCGCGCGTTGCCGCGCGATGGTGGCGAGTTGCCCGGTCAGGAGGGCATCGAAGAGGAAAACGATCAGCGCCAGGAGATCGCGCGGATAGTAGATTGTCGGTGTGTGCAGTGGGGGGATGAAGAACCAGTCCCAGACGACGACCGCGGCGACAGAGACGATGACGCCGGCGATACGGCCGCCGAGCGCCGACGCAACCAGCATGGGCACCAGGAAGAAGAGGGGAATACTGGGGCCAAGGAAACCGTAGTAGCCGCCCGCCTGCGTCAGAGGGGGAACGAGCAGCGCCACGAGACCGAGTCCCGCTGCGATGCCTATCCATCGGTGTCGAGCGGAGAACTCATAGGCGCTCAGCCAGATGTAGCTGTGCCGCGGATTCCATGCCATTTGCGTCACTTGGTCTCGGTCAGCTTGCCCCGAGCGGTCTTCACAAAGGTTGCCACGTGGCGGCCTTGCCAGTTCAGGCTAAATCGATCGGATCGTGGTGGAACGAGGAATACCAGCACGCCCGTAGCGTAGTCGCCGTCATCATCGGGCTGGAGCGCCGTCTTCCGAAAGATGGTGTACTGATCGACGATGGGCCGTGCTTGCCGCATCGTTGCCGGCGCGATGCGCGCGCCGCCCCGGCTTATCAGTAGGAACTGCCCCGGCCCAACGACCGCCCGTGCATTGCCGGAGTATGCGGTGACGTCGATGGACAGGTAGGTCGTGCACGCTGTCCGACCTCCCCGGCAAATCGTGCGAATGCGACCGGCCGCCACCTCCTCGAATTGGTAGGTAAGAGTATTTAACAACTGATACAGGCCGGCGCCGACGTGCTCCTGGACGTAGAGGGAGATCGGTTTGGGCGACGGGCTCTTTTGTGGTCGCGGCGTTGATCGACGGCTCACCGCCCGTGTTGGGCGGGGCTTCGCGGTCGGGCGTGCGGTGATCTGTGGCGTGGGCGTCGGGGTCGCCGACGGGGTTGCTGACGTGGTGCACCCGCCCATCGCTCCAACAAGCAGGACGAGAGCAATCGAACGTATCCGACGCGCTACATGCGACGACACTGTACCTCGTCCCTTTGACGACCGAGAGGCAGCTACCACAAATCGCCCGATTTTCCATCACATCAATCGTGGAGGACCACTGGAGCCGTATTGCGGGCATGATGATGGGGGATGTCGAAGATGTCGAATCTAGCCTGGCCGCTGTTCGCGCATGTCATCGGCATGCGTCCCCCGGACCTCTTTTCCTGGATCGCGGCGATCGCGCTCTTTGGTGGGCTGTGGGGCGTCGTCTTCGATTCCCGCCGCCCGGTCCGCGTTGTCTGCCTCTTGCTGGCATTCGCCGGGCTTGGTGGGACAGTCGACGATTGGATCGTCAGGGCAGACCGGCCGCACCCTCCCGCCATCGCCGTGCGGCTCATCAGCCCGGCCGCGCAGACGACCTCCCCGATGGTCATCCGCCTCTGCGGGAGGACGCCGACCGGGAAGCCTGTCTCACCGACGGCAGGCGATCGCTATATGCTGATCCGCCTCGACGGCACCCAGGTCGCGGAGATACACCGATCGACGATTCAGCTATTCGAGCGCCCCGGCCGGCATGTGCTGTTCGTCGAGGTCAATAGCCCGTACCACCAGGAGTTCCAGCCCCGCATCGCATTTCAACGGACGGTGATGGTTACGCGCGAGGGGTTTCCGCATGTCCCGGCCTGCCCAGGAGGGGGTTAGAGCAGATTGGGGTACGCTTGCGGGATCGGGCACCGGGCCGGCGCCGGAAGGTCCGGTGCCAATTGCAAATCGCCACTACGGGGTCCGCAACAGCTCTGAAATTTGCTCTGAGTTCTCTCTACTTGCCCCCCTTTAGGACCGATACCTCGCGCCATTTGTGGCCGCCGTCGGTCGTTTCGTAGAAGTCCAGACCCCAGGCGCCGGTGTAGGCAACTTGCGCGGTTGAGGGGGCGAAGCGGACCGTCGAGGCGTTGAAGTCGCGGTCGTGGATCCCGCTGTTCGCCTTCTGCCAGGTCTGGCCGCCGTCGTAGGAGGCATAGAATCCCTTGCCGCCGATCTCCGCGACGATGTCGTTCGGGTCGCTCGGCGCGACGCCGATGAACTCGATGCCCAGCGGCAGTTTCTTGAGCTGCGTCCATGTCGCGCCATCATCTGCGGTGCGCTCGATCCCGAGGGCGGTCACGGCATAGGCGACGTTCCCGTCGGCGACAACCTGCAACAGTGGTTGCGAGCCGATCGCCTTGACCTCTTTCCAGGTCATCCCGTCGTCGTTACTGATGTACAAGCCATTGTCAGTCGCGGCGTAGACAGTCTCCCCGGAACCGAAGGCGCCACTGTAGACCGAGCGATGAGTGAGGGTCTTCGCCCAGTGACTGCCACCGTCGGTGCTGCGGTAGACCCCCTTGCCATAGGCGATGACGGTCTTTCCATCGGAACTGACGATGATCCCGACCGCGGCACCCTTGGCCGGTCCGCCTTTCAGCAATTGCCAGCCTCTGGCACCGTTCGTCGACTTCTCCAACCCCTTTTGGAGCGAGACGGAGTAGAACACTGAGGGCTGCTGGGGATCCATCACCAGGGAGAGCATCATCTGATTGCTGAGGATGGACCACTTTTTCCCGCCATCCATCGAGTGATAGAGGTGGTAGTGCGCGCCGAGGTAGATGTCCTGGGGGTTGGACGGCATGACGACAATCGAGTGGACGTGGTTCTTCATCGGCGGATTGCTGGACGAGCCGGCGCTAGAGGACGGGGATGATCCGCAGCCGGCGAGACCAATGACGATGATGAGCGCAATGAGGTAGCGCATCGATACTCCTTTCATCGGGTGACGATAATTACGCCCTTCATCTCGGGATGAAGGGTGCAGTAGTAGTGGTAGGTTCCGGTCCGTACCGGCCGCCACGACCAGGTCGCTCCGGCAGCGATGTCACCGGAATCGAAGAGGTAGTCGGTCGAGGTGACGGTATGGGGATCGTCAGGATCCTTGTTCGTCCAGACGATGGTCTGGCCCAGATGAACGCGAATCGGGTTCGGTTGGTAGACGGCATCGGGATGACCGCTCGTGGTAGGCACGATCAGTGGATGCGTCATGGCATGGGAGCCGGCCGGCGGGCCGGTCGCGGCCGGCGAACCGGACCCACAGGCGGCGACGCCGATCGTTAGGGCGAAGCCGGCAAGCAGCGTGATGGAAGAGCGAAGGACGTGTGTTATGAGCCCACCTCCACATCGACATTCAGGCGCGTGAACGCTGAGGGTTGGTACACGAGGATGGTGAGGCGCCAGCGGCCTCCCATACCCAGATCGGTCGTCCCGGAGAAACGGCCCGGCGCCTTTTCGCTCAACGCCGCCAGTCCCTGGCCCATAACCATCTCCAGCATGTTCGTCAGAACACGCACGCTGGCCTGCCGGACTGGTTGCCCCTGCTTGTTTCGGAGAGCAACTGTGATGGTATTCGGGCCGGACCGGTCGGGTGTGATGGTGAGCGTCGCCGTCAGGCCACCCCCATGAGCCGTGTAGGCGGACGGGCCGGCGGGCGCGAAACCGACCGGTACCGGGTAGTAGAACAGGATCGAGGTCGCCAGCAGAACACCGGCGCCGAGCACTGGGTTGACGCGCAGCCAGTTGAGCAACCGCCGCATGAGGAACGCCGAGACGCGCGTTACCTCCTCGCCCTCGACGCGCATCGTGTGGCGGATCCGCGGCCGGATAAGGAAGACGGTCCCGACGCTCACCAGCATCATCAGGCCAACAAGCGTGACCTTGACGATGAGGGTCCGCCCGTACACGCTCTGGAAGAAGGCGTACCAGGAGGGGATGTGAATCTTGGCAGCAAACACCCCGGAGACGATGTACCCGCCGACGCAGGCGTACGCCACCGGGGAAAAGCGGTCGAGGATGCGCAGGAACGCGCCGGTATGGGTCGGTTCATTCCGCAGACGCAGAGCCGGGATAAGCACCAGAACGATGTAGGTCTGGCCGCCGAACCAGGCGGCATCGGCCAGATAGTGGACCCAGTCGACGAGCACGCCGGCCGACAGGATGTTAGTTCCGGCGACGTCGCCGATTTGCGCCGATGCCGCGTGGCCGCTCCCCGCAAAGAGGTACAAGTAGACCACGCCCGAGCCGATTAGGAACGCTGCCCCGAAGCGACGGGTTAGCGCACGGAGGGGTAGCCACAGCAGGGCCAGAACGAGTAGAACGATTGCCTGCCTTGCCAGCCAGAGCTGGCCGTACTGATCACTGAACACCTCGCGGAGCGTCGTTCCTGTGAACGCACTTCCCCAGTCGTTCCCCGCGTAGGTGTACATCTGGATCACGATCAGCACGCCGCTGGCGAGGAAGAGGGCAACCAGCGCGCCGACGATCAGGCGGCCGATGCGGCGTTCCTCAGCCGCGCGGGCATTCTCGTCGATCGTCTCTCGTCGCGGTCGAAACACGACGTCCGAGAAGATCGCCGCGCCCACCCAGGTAACAGCGGCGAGTAGCTCGACCCAGTGGGCGAGCAGCGAGGCGAGCGTGGGAGCGTCGGGAAACTCTTGGCTGGTGCTCTGAGACACGCCGGACAGCGAGGGACCAGGCCCGCGGACCTTGACGCTGAACAGGTAGAAGCCGTGCAGGATGTGTCCATCGACGGCCGAGACCGAGGTCCACAGGACCAGGTACGTTCCGGCGGGTAGTGTCTGAACGCGGACCTCGAGCTGCTTCGGCTGCCCCGGGACGACCGTCGCCTGGCCGATGCTCACGGTACGGCGGTAGCGATTCCAGACGACGATCTTCGAGGCGCCGGGATTGAGATTTTCGCTGAACCAGAGGTGGATGATACGGGGTGAGTCCGGCAGCAGTGCATCCTGCGCCGGGTCGGAACGCAGCAGCAAGGCGTGAGCGTACGCCGGTCCGGCATGGCAGAGAGCCAGCAGGAGGAGAGCGAGGGGAAGCGCAAACTTCCCTCGGCGAAGCGGGCGGTGGAATATACGCGACATCGTGAGCGCGACGCGGCGAGGACTGCCGCGTCGCGCGCCTCGGCCTACTTCACCCGGAAGTAGATGATGCCGGCGGCGTAGTGTCCGTCCGTCGCCGAGTGGGTGTACCAGATGATGTAGTACTTGTCTCGGGGAAGCTTCGCCGGAAGCTTCAGCGTCATCTCCTTCGGGTTCTTGAAGTTGACGGCCGATTTGGAGTGCTCGGTCACGAGGCCGTGATCAGCGACACCCTCAAAGACCGCCATCCAGGTTCGGTTGTGATTGGGGTCCAGGTCTTCGGCGAAGTAGGCCTTGATCTCTTTCGGAGTGTGGCCGTAGGTGAAGACCTCGTTGTTCTTGATGTTGCCGTGGAGCCAGTTGGCATGGGCCGATGCGATG
>Ga0070739_10006756_pt1 | contig 12518 bp, 5 predicted proteins | sample Coa_R1_7_FD_66445 | JGI IMG/M metagenome (GOLD analysis project Ga0070739, IMG submission 66445) | Surface soil microbial communities from Centralia Pennsylvania, which are recovering from an underground coalmine fire - Coalmine... | ecosystem: Environmental > Terrestrial > Soil > Unclassified ... | reverse complement strand
GGGGTCTACGACGCCGCGTCCGGGCAGGTGCGCATCTACGTCAACGGCGCGCTGGAGAGCACCCAGCCCGCCACCATCAACGCGAACGTCGCCGGAAACCTCGTGCTCGGCCGGGCGAAGCAGGGCGGAAACCCGGCCTCGTTCTGGGGCGGCGCGATCGACGACGTACACGTGTACACCGGCGTGCGCACCGAGAACCAGATCGACGACGAATATCTCAACCCTGTCACCTCGCCGATCGACTACTACCCGAACCAGCTGACCCGGTACGCGGGCGAGTACGCGGCGCACTTCGTCACCTCGGGGCCGATCCCGGCCGGATTCCACATCGAGGGCTCCCTCGGCTGGCTCCTCCCCGGCGGATACGCGCCCGCCGGAGCGCCGGCCACCGCGACGCTCTACTCCTGCCACTACAACGGCGGGCAGTTCGTCTCGCTGGACCCCGGCTGCGAAGGCAACCAGTACCTCGCGACGATCGGCAACCTCTACGCCTCTGCGCCCTCCGGCGTGCCGTCCAAGCCGGTCTACCGGTGCATGATCCCGTCGAACGGAGACCACTTCGTCTCCAACCAGTCCGACTGCGAGGGCACGACGAACGAGGGCCTGCTCGGCTACACCCTCGGCTACGCGGTGCTTGAGCGCTACACCGGTCCGGGCGGCTGGCACTGGACCACGGCGACCGCCATTCCGGCCGGCTTCTACCCCGAAGGTCCGTTCGGCCTCGTGGTCAATCCCGGCCAACCAGGCACGGTGCCGATCTACAGCTGCCTCAACGGCAGCGACCAGTTCACCTCGACCGCGTCGGACTGCGGCGGGGCGAAGGTGATCGAGGAGATCGGCGCCGTGTGGACCGCGCCGCCGGCCTCGGACGGCCACCAGTACGCGCCGCTCTACAACTGCACGGTCACCGCGACCGGCAGCCACTTCGACTCGCTGGACCCGCGCTGCGAAGGCCAGACGCCGCTGCGGCTGCTCGGCTACGTCCTGTCGGGATGGTGAGCCGGTGATCCGGGACAGCAGAACCGCGCCGTCGAAGAACACGAATTCACTGGGGGAACACAGGGTGCGGACACTCAAAGCACTGCGGGCATTGACACCGCGGACGTTGACACCGCGGACATTGACCACGCCGAGAACGTTCGGAGCGCCGCGTTCGTCCGGCGGCTTGGGACGGCTCGGGCAGCAGCCGAACGGGCCGGGGCGCGGCGTGACGGCCGTCGTCCTGCTCGGACTGGTCGCCGGGCTCCTGCCGGGCGCCGGGATGCCCGCGAGGACCGGGCACAACGCGCCGACGCCACTGCCGCAAGAGCGGCCGGTGCACGGCTCCACGCAAAAGACCCTGCCCAAGCCCGCCGATCCCGCATTCGCGGCGTCGAAGCGAGCCGGCTCCTCGCACCTGTCCTGGCCGGCCGCGGGTAGCGCCACCGTGTCGCCGCTCACGGCTGACTTGCCGCTCACGCAGGCAAAGCGCCCGTCGGGCCTTGGGCCGGCCACGCCGGCGGTGCGCGCGGGAAGCCTGCCGGTCTGGGTTCAAGCCCATCCGGGTTCTGCCACGCCCGATTCCGTGCGGCTGAGCGTCCTAGACCGGTCCATCGCGACGCGGGCCGGTATCAACGGTCTGCTCCTTACTGAGCAGGCCACCGGCGCGGCCGTTTCCGGCAGCACTGCGGCAGCCGGCAAGGCGCCGGCGGCGGCTCAGGTATCGGTGTCCGTCGACTACTCCGGCTTCCGCGACGCCTACGGCGGGGACTGGGCCCAGCGGCTGCGCCTGGTACAACTGCCGGCATGCGCCGCGACGACCCCGTCCGTGCCGGCCTGCCAGAAGCAGACCACGCTACCGAGTACGAACGACGCGAAGGCGCAGCGGGTCAGCGCCCTGGTACCGGTGGCCTCCTCGAACACGGTGCTCGCCGCGACCGCCGATTCCTCCGGCAGCACCGGCGACTACACGGCGACCTCGCTCTCGCCCGCGGGCTCCTGGTCCGTCTCGACCCAGAGCGGCGACTTCGACTGGACCTACCAGATGCGGGTGCCGCAGGTCCCGGGCAACCTGATCCCGGAGGTCTCGGCCGACTACTCGTCAGGGTCCGTAGACGGCGAGACGGTCGCCACCAACAACCAGCCCTCCTGGGTCGGCGACGGCTGGAACCTGTGGCCCGGTTTCGTCGAACGCTCCTACGGCTCCTGCGCCGACGACACCGCCGCGGGCACCCCGAAGACCGGCGACGAGTGCTGGATCACCGACAACGCCACCCTCTCCCTCAACGGCAAGAGCTCCGAGCTGGTGAAGGACGCGGCCACCGGCGCCTGGCACCTGCGCGACGACAACGGCGCCAAGGTCGAGCACCTGACCGGCGCGACCAACGGGGCGAACGGCGGGGAGTACTGGCGGGTCACCACCACCGACGGCACCCAGTACTACTTCGGCCTCAACCACCTGGACGGCTGGGTCTCCGGCGACCCGGAGACCCAGTCCGCCTGGACCGCGCCGGTGTTCGGCAACAACACCGGCGAGCCCTGCCACGGCGCGACCTTCGCCTCCTCCTGGTGCCAGCAGGCGTGGCGGTGGAACCTGGACTACGTCGTGGACCGGCACGGCGACACGATCACCTACTACTACCAGCCGGAAACCAACTCCTATGGTCTGAACCTCGGCGCGAGCACGGTCTCCTACACCCGCGGCGGCACCCTGCTGCGCGCGGAGTACGGCACCCGCCGGGGCCAGGAGTACCGCGCGCAGGCCCCCGCCCGCGTGCTGTTCGACAGCGCCGACCGCTGCGCGCCCGGAGCGGACTGCACCCAGCACAACGCCACGTCCTACCCGGACGTGCCCTGGGACCAGAGCTGCTCCTCGGCGTGCACGACCAAATACTCGCCGAGCTTCTGGTCCACCAAGCGCCTCGGCTCCGTCACCACCCAGATCCTCAACGGCTCCGCGTATCAGAACGTGGACACCTGGACCTTCGATCAGACCTACCCCGACCCCGGCGACGGAACCGCCGCCGCGCTGTGGCTGCACGGCATCACACACACCGGCCAGGTCGGCGGCAGCATCGCGCTGCCCGAGGAGACCTTCGACGGCGCCGCCTTCGCCAACCGGGTCAACTCCGCGAGCGACGGCCTGCCGCCCATGGACAAGTACCGGGTGACCGGCGTCGAGAACGAGTCCGGCGGCACGATCTCGGTCAACTACGACCCGACGGACTGCTCGGCGAGCACGCTGCCGACTCCGGACTCGAACACCCAGCGCTGCTTCCCGGTGTACTGGAGCCCTCCGGGCGCCGGGGCGCTGACCGACTGGTTCGTCAAGTCGCGGGTGGCGCAGGTCGTGCAGACCGACCGGGTCGGCGGCAACCCGGGCGAGGTCACCACCTACGACTACGAAAGCGGCGCCGCCTGGGCGTACAACGACAATCCGGTGGTGCCGGCGGCGCGGCGGTCGTGGTCTGACTGGCGCGGCTACCAGAAGGTGATGGTCGTCCAGGGCGACCCCGCCGACACGGCGAATCCGCGTTCCGCGACGGAGTACCTGTACTTCCGCGGCATGAACGGCGACCACCTCTCCAGCGGCGCGACCCGATCGGCCACCCTCGCCGACTCCCAGGGCGGCACCTGGAACGACGACGCCCAGTTCGCCGGGATGACCCGGGAACAGATCACGTACGACGGCCTCGGCGGCCCGGTGGTCACCGACGCCATCAACGATCCCTGGCAGTACGGACCCACTGCGACCGCCGGAACTCACACCGCCTACGTCGCGGCCACCGGAAAGACCGTGACGCGCACGGCGCTGTCCGCCGGCGGCTACCGCACCACCGAAGTCGACACCAGCTACGACAACCAAGGCAACCCGACACAGGTCAACGACCTCGGCGATGTCTCGACCTCGGCCGACGACCGCTGCACCCGCACCACCTACGACCGTAACGAGAACACCTGGCTGCTCACTCTCGTGAGCGAGGTCGCGACCGTCGCGGTGTCGTGCTCCGCGACGCCGAACTACCCGCAGGACGCGATCTCCGATGTGCGCACCTACTACGACGACGGCGCGTTCGGTGCGGCGCCGACGGCGGGCAACGCGACAAAGGTCGACCAGGCCACTTCCTACTCGGCCGGGCAACCCGTCTACACCGCCAAGGAAAGCCACAGCTACGACTCCTATGGCAGAGTGCTCAATTACACGGACGCGCTCAGCCGCGTGACCAAGACCGTGTACAACCCGGCCAGCGGCTTGCCGACCTCGACCGTGGTGACCAACAACCTCGGCTACACGACCACCACCGCGCTCGACCCGGACTGGAACGAGCCGGTGTCCACCGTCGACGCCAACAACCGCCGCACCGACCTGACCTACGACGCGCTCGGCCGCCTCACCGCGGTGTGGAAGCCCGGGCGCAACAAGGCCGCCGGAATCGGCGCGAACGTCCTTTACGGCTACGGCGTGCAGAACTCCGCGCCCAACTGGGTCAGCACGCAGACACTCGAACCGAACGGCAACTACGTCACGGCGTACACCCTCTACGACGGCTTCCTGCGGCAACGCCAGACCCAGGCGCCCGCAGAGGGGACCAACGGCGGCAGGGTCCTGACAGACACGATCTACGACTCGCGCGGCCAGGTCGCGAAGAACACCGGCCAGTACTACGACACCGCCGCCGCCGGCACGGCCCTGCTGAGCGTCGGTGACAACCAGATCTACGATCTGACCGCGAGCGTGTACGACGGCGCCGGACGCGTGACCGCCTCCATCGTCAAGCGGCTCGGCGTCGAGCAGTGGCGCACGACGACGGCCTACGGCGGCGACCACACCGATGTGACGCCTCCCTCCGGCGGAATCGCCACCACCACATACACCGACGCGCGCGGCAACAAGACCGAGCTGCGCCAGTACCTCGGCGGCGCGCCCTCGGGCGACTACCGCGCGACGAAGTACTCGTACACGCCCTCCGGGAAGCTGGCCACGGTCACCGACCCGGCCGGGAACAAGTGGACGTATACGTACGACCTTCTCGGCAATCAGACCGCTTCGACCGATCCGGACAAGGGGAGTTCCACCGCGACGTACGACGCGGCCGGGGAACAGCTGACCGCCACCGACGGGCGCGGCCAGACGATCGCGTACGTCTACGACACACTGAAACGAAAGGTCGCCGAGCATCAGGACTCAGCGACAGGTCCGCTGCTCGCCAGCTGGACGTACGACACCCTCTCGAAGGGCGATCTGACCTCGTCCAGCAGCTACGACGCCAACGGCAACGCGTACACGACCACCGTCACCGGCTATGACGCGGCGGATCGGCCGACCGGAAACACCGTCACCATCCCGTCCTCTGAAGGCGCCCTCGCCGGAAAATACGCCACCTCGATGACGTACCGGCCGGACGGCAGTCTCTCCTCGGTCGGCGAACCGGCGCTCGGCAACCTGCCCGCGGAAACCGTGAACTTCGGCTACGACACCCTGGGCAAGTCGACGACTACCACCGGCGCGGCCACTTACGTCAACGCCACCACTTACACGTACGACGGCAAGCCCGCGCAATTCGCCTTCGGGGCGACCGGATCGCGAGTGTGGCAAAGCCTTTACTACGACGAGACGACGCGCGCGCTCACCGAATCGCTCACTGAGCGGGAACAGGGCGTCACCCGAGTCGACGACGTCACCTACGGATACAACGCGGACGGCAGCGTCACCTCCATCGCCGACACTACCGCCGGGGATACGTCCACTGACCGGCAGTGCTTCGCCTATGACGGCCTACGCGAACTGATCCAGGCCTGGTCGACCGCGGACTCGGCATGCCCGGCGACCGCCGGCGCGGATCTCGGCGGCCCCGCCCCCTACTGGCAGACCTTCAGCTACGACGCGGTCGGCAACCGCACCGGCCAGACCCAGCACGGCATCGGCGGCGCCGGCGACACGACGATCACCGAAACCTACCCGGCTGCCAGAACCACACAGCCGCACTCGGTCCAGACGATCGCGACGACCACGCCGAACGGTTCCACTTCCACCGCGGCGTACACCTACGACGCGCTCGGCGACACCACCGGCCGGCCGATACCGGACGGCTCGAACCAGGCCCTCACCTGGAACGCGAACGGCGATCTGGGCTCGGTGACCACCGACGGCTCGGCCGAGAACTACGTCTACGACGCCGCCGACAAACTGCTGATCAGCAAGTCCCGCAGCGGTGCGACGCTCTACCTCGCCAGCGGCGAAGTGCACGCCGACGCCGCGGGCAATCTCAGCGGCAGCCGCTATTACCAGCGGGACAACGCGGTCATCGCCGTCCGCACGGCGGCCGGAGTCTCCTTCCAGATCAACGACCGCAACGCGACCGCGGACCTGTCGGTGGACGCGGCGACGCTGAACCCGACGAAGCGCCGCTTCGACCCGTTCGGCGGCTCGCGCGGCGCGGCCGTCGCCTGGCCGGACGACCGCTCCTTCGTCGGTGGGATCGCGGACGCCACCACCGGCCTGCTCAGGCTCGGGGCCCGCGACTACGACCCCGCCACCGGACGCTTCGTGTCCGTAGATCCACAGCTGGACACCTCCGATCCGCAGGCGATGAATTCGTACGCGTACTCGGACAACGACCCGGTGACCTTCAGCGACCCGACCGGCAAGAGCATCTGGGGCTGGGTGGCGCTGGCCGTGACGGTAGCCGTCGTGGCGACCGCCGCAGTGGTCATGGCTCCGGTCGTGCTGCCCGCGATCAGCGCATGGGTCGCCACCTCCGCGGTCGGCGCGATCACCACCGCGGCGGCCGAGGGCGCACTTGCGGCCAGCGGCGGCGGCCTGATGACGTCGGCGATCGGCGCGGCGGTCGAGGGCACGGCCGCGGCCTGCGAGATCTTCTGCTCCAGCGTCGCGGTGCGCACGGCGGTCGGCGTCGGCACGGCGATCGCCGGCGACGGCGTCCTGGGCGTCGGCTCCGGCGGAGGCGGGCGCGACCGCGGCAACCTGGTCTCGCAGCAGCCCGCACCGAAGGCGGGCGGCGGTCCGTCACCGCGCTTCATGGGCTGCTTGATCCAGGGACCGGTACCGCACAGCTTCACCGCAGGTACCAAGGTGCTGATGGCCGACGGCTCCACCAAGCCGATCGACAAGGTCAAGCCGGGCGACGCGATCCGAGACAGTGAGCCCGGCGGCAAGGGCACCGTGATACACCCGGTGACTCGGGTCATCACCACCCGGGCCGACCACGACTACGTAGATCTGACCGTCGCCGGGCCTGGCGCATCGAGCAAGGCCACTGCGTCCGGAACTGTGACGACCACCTTCCACCACCCCTTCTACGACCTCACCAAGACAGCCTTCGTCGACGCGCAGGACCTCGCGGTCGGCGACGCGCTGCAGACTCCGAACGGCGCCGCGCGCATCACGGCCGTCCGGCTGTATCACGCGACGACGGTCACCTACGACCTGACCATCGGAGACCTGCACACCTACTACGTGGAGACCACAGCGGGCACCCCGGTGCTCGTCCACAACTGCGGGGACTCGTTCACCAGCGCCGCGAACCTGCGCGAGCATTACGAGGCGCACGGCAAGGAGGTCGGCGCGGAAAGCGAGGCCGAATACGCGGCCGCGGCCGAGGAGATGACCTGCGACTGCGACCCCGCGGAGGCCACCCACATCCTGCGCCGCTACGACAGCACCACGGCGACCGGGTACTACTACGACACCAAGACCGGCGACTTCGCGATCAAGAGCCGCAAGGGCATCGTGACGTACTTCAGGCCCGACCGCGGCAAGAAGTACTTCGACGATCAGCCCGGCGACGTGGTGCCGCCCGGCGCAAGCATGCCGACGACGCAGGCGCCGCCGGCCCCTCCGCCGCCGTCCAACCCCAGCCCCTGCCACCCCGTACGCTGCGAGTAGCGACCGCGAACCGCTGACCGCAAAGCACTGAGAAGGAAAGAGGACCGACCGCCGATGGACCCCGAACCCGAGCGTGCGCCGAGGACCGCGCAGACAGCCGGCACCTTCCCGTGCCCGTGCTGCGGCTACCTCGTGCACGACGAAGGCCCGGGGTCCTACGGCATCTGCCCGATCTGCGGCTGGGAGGACGACCTGGTGCAGCTGCGCTGGCCGACGTACGAGGGCGGCGCGAACCACCTCTCCCTGCTCGCCGCACAGCGGCGGTACCTCGACGCGGAGCCCTCCCCGGCCTCGCACGCCGTCACGCCGCACGGCATCGCGCGCGACGTCGGCTGGCGCCCGCTGGACCCGGCGCGCGACGCGCTGCCCGATCCGGACCGCGACCGGCGGCCCTGGCCCGAGGATCGCACGGAGTTGTACTGGTGGCGGCCCGATTACCTGGCCGCCGGCCCGCACGAACGACTGCGAAGCGACTCGGCCTGACCAGGGGCCCCGGCGCAGTGGTACCTTTCCGCGGGTGTGGGTAGTGCGGCGGCATGTTTGATCACTTCACGCTCGACGAGCTCGCCGTCGGCGAGGTGCGCCTGCGGGTGCGTCACGGCGGCACCGGCCCGGCTCTGGTCCTGCTGCACGGCCATCCCCGCACGCACACGACGTGGCACGCGGTCGCTCCGCTTCTCGCGCAGGACTTCACCGTGGTCTGCCCGGACCTGCGCGGCTACGGCCGCTCTTCGAAGCCTGATAGCGACGCCACGCACGCGGCGTATTCGAAGCGCGCGATGGCCCGCGACATCGTCGGACTGATGACCGCGCTCGGGCATGACCGGTACAGCGTGGTCGGCCACGATCGCGGGGCATACGTCGCCCTGCGCGCCGCACTCGACCACCCCGAGCGGATCGGCAGGCTCGTCTTCATGGGAGTGGTGCCCATCGGCGAGGCGATCCGCCGTTGCGACGCGCGCTTCGCCACCGAGTGGTGGCACTGGTTCTTCTTCAATCAGCCCGACGTGCCGGAACGGGTCATCAGCGCCGATCCCGACGCCTGGTATCTGCGCGACGGCCTGGAAGCGAAGATGGGCGCGGACAACTACCGGGACTTCCTGGCCGCAGTTCGCGATCCGGCCACGGTGCACGCGATGCTGGAGGATTACCGGGCCGGACTGAGCATTGACAACGAGCACGACACGGAGACCATCCGGCAAGGCCACAAGGTCGCCTGCCCGACCATGGTGGTCGTAGCGAGCAAGGAGGGGGACGACGCGCTGTATCCCGATCTGGCGCCGATCTGGCGGCAGTGGGCTGATGACGTGCGGATCGCGCGCATCGACACCGACCACCACATCGCCGAAGAGGACCCGCGAGGGCTCGCCGAACTCCTGCTCCCGTTCCTGAAGTCCTAGCCGAGGCCGGATGCTAGCCGAGGCCGCGGACCGCCGACCGGCCGGGTTCGCCAACCGGGACGCTGATCGTCAGGGGCGTGAGCTGCTGCGCGCCAAGCATGCGCAGCGTCCGGGCCACGGCGTCGTCCGCGAGGATCTCGGTGCGATGCCCCAGCCGGGCCGCGGCGCACTGCGCGATCAGGTAGCCCGCCGCGACGTCGATCGCGCGCAACTCCCGCGCATCGATCGTCACGTCATCGGGAATGTCGGCGAGCGCGTCGAGGAGGGCGGCGAACGCGGCGCGATTGGTGTCATCCACGCGCCCGGCCAGGCGCATGCCGCACGGATCGCCGGTGCGGTGGAATCGCAGCTCGCTTTGGCCGGGAGTCATCGGGTGCGCCACGCACGCGGCGGTGAGGGTGGCCCCGTCGAACAGGTTCCGGTCGTACTGGCAGATCGCGGCCATGCGGCGATCGGCGAACACCGAATTCGCGGCGGCCTCGTACTGAAGCAGCCGCTCGGTACCCGGCACCTGCCGTAGCGCCCACGCCATATCGACGATGACCAACGCCCCGGCGTATCCGGCCGACTCGGCCGCGGCCACCGCGGTGCCGAACGCCGCCATCGTACGTTCGGGGTCGAACCGGCCGCCGGCCAGGTGCACGTGCTCGCAGGCCGTGACCTCGGCCTGGCCCGCGGTGGCGGCCTGCGCATAGCCCGGAACCCTATCGTCCAGCCAGGCGTGCATCGCCGAGGGCGAGCAGGTCTGCGTGAACACCAGGACCTTCCGGTGCCGAGCCAGCGCCGCGTGCACGCAGCGGGCGGTCGAGCGCAACTGCTCACCGGTAGACTCAATGGGCTGACAGATGTGGTCCCCGAGATCGGGATCGACCATCCAGTCCGGCGCCACAGCCGTCATCGCACCCCCCTGGTGTGAAACGCACCTCGAGCGCGGCGGCCATGACGCATCCGGGCCACGACCGTCACGTCGAGTAACTGCGATACACGCTAGCAGCGCCGCGCGAGGGCGAAAGTGGTTTCGGTGATTCGCCGCCCCACGACCGCCGTGATTTTCGCGACGACCCTCAATTGGCGGCGCGCGGTGAGCGGGCGGCGAGGGCCGCGACGAACAATTCGATGGCTGATTCGAAGGACTCGATGTCGGCGTTCGCGATCAGCTGCGGTGTCAGCGCCGCCATGCGCGGGTGCGTCTTCGGGTCGACATTCGCGTGGCTCGCGGCCCAGCGGGCCCGGTCCGCTTCGCGCAGTTCCTCAGGCAGGGCCAGGAAACCCGAGTCCGTCGCCGCGAACGCCAGCATCAGGTCGCCGTAGGTGCGGTAGAGGCGTACCGCCTCGTCGCCCTCGAAACCGGCACGATACAGGATGCTGAGAATCAGCTCGATCACCCGGGCCTCGTTGGCCCGGCCGGTGGTGCGGGAGGCCACGAGCAGCGCGAGCCGGGGGTGGTCCAGGTACGCCCGGCGGCCGCGGCGGGCCAGCTCGATAAGGTCGGCCTGCCAGTCCGTACCGGGTTCGAACCCTTCGATACCGATGCCGATCAACCGGTCGGCCAGCTCCAGGAGCAGGTCGTCCATGGTGGCGTAGTACCGGTAGATCGCCGTAGGGCTCGCACCCAGCGCCGCGCCGAGCCGGCGTACCGACAGTGCCTCCCCGCCGTGCTCGCCGATGAGCCGCATCGCCGTGTCCGCGATCAAGTCGCGGGAGAGCACCAGGCCCGTCTTGGTCGCGGTCCGGCGCTTGCGCTCGCCGATGACCCGGCCGTTCCCGTTGGGTTGTGCTTGCCGCTCGGCCGCTGTCACTGCGCCGCCTTCCCGTTCCGCCGCCCGGTACCGGTTTGAGATTCTAGTTACGTGAACACCGTTGACGTAACGCCTTCGCGGGAGTTTCATCTTCCCAACGCGGCGCGCCCGTTCCCCGGGCACCTCAGGGCGCCGCCCTGTGCAGGGAGGAACCCGCATGGACAGTGCTGCGCGCGGCGGCCAAGCCGGCGACGAGCGGGCCGGCCGCCCCGGCGGAGACGCGCCCGCGACCGGCTTGCGCCAGGTGCTCGGTCCGGTGGACGGCGCGATCATCGCCATGTCGAATACCGCGCCGACCTTGAGCATCGGCATCGGCATGGGCGCCATCGCCGTGATCGTCGGCGGCGCCATCCCGGCCGTCGTGCTGCTCGCCTTCCTGCCGATCCTCGGCATCGCCAGCGCGTACGCCCAGCTCAACCAGGTCGAGCGGAACCTGGGCGCGGGCTTCGTCTGGGTGCGCCGCACGCTCGGGCCCTGGCTCGGCTTCCAGAGCGGCTGGGTCACCGTGGTCGGCACCACCATCTACCTCGCCTACGGCAGCCAGGTCTGCGGCGCGATGCTGCTGGCCTTCGCGAACGAGGCGCACCTGCACAGCGTCCTGGGCCTCAGCGTCGACCCCGGCTCCGTCGCGCTGACCACGATCCTCGGGCTCGTCGTGCTGGCCGCGGTCACCCTCACCGCGATCCGCGGCGCGGACCTGTCCGCGCGGATCCAGAAGCCCATGATCGTGTTCGAGTACCTCGTGCTGATCGGCTTCTGCGGGTACGCGATGATCGTCGGCAAGAACGGGTTCAGCCTGGACTGGTTCAACCCGGCCTCGCTGCCGTCCATGAAGGTCCTCGCCGCCGGACTGGTGGTCAGCGTGTACATCTTCTGGGGCTGGGACAGCGCGTTCTCGGTCACCGAGGAGACCCGCAGGCCGCGTGACGCCGCGCGCGCGGGCTACGGCTCGCTGTGGCTGATGCTCGGCATGTTCCTGCTGGCCGCGCTCGGGTTCGAGCGGCTCTTCTCGCTGGGCCAGATGACGCAGAACGCCTCGACCCTGCTGCCGTACCTGGGCACCTCGCTGGCCCGCCAGCCGCTGGCCGCGCTGCCGCTGCTGGCCCTGCTGTTCTCCTCGATCGCCTCGCTGCAGGCCGGAGTCCTGCCGACCGCCCGCCAGACCCTCGCGATGGGGCGCACCGGGACGCTCAGCCCACTGTGGACGCGGCTGCACCCCCGCTTCGGCACCCCGGCGCTCGGCACCGTCATCCTCTCCTCGATCGCCGCGCTGCTCGCCGTGCTGGGCATCGGCATCGGCACGCTGAGCCAGTTCATCTCGGCCGCCGCGACCTCGGTCGGCATGCTCGTCTCGCTGTACTACGGACTCGCGGGGCTGGCCTGCGCGGTCCGCTTCCGCTCGCAGTTGCGGGCCGGCGTCCTCGCGGCGCTGCG
>Ga0070739_10006755_pt1 | contig 12521 bp, 10 predicted proteins | sample Coa_R1_7_FD_66445 | JGI IMG/M metagenome (GOLD analysis project Ga0070739, IMG submission 66445) | Surface soil microbial communities from Centralia Pennsylvania, which are recovering from an underground coalmine fire - Coalmine... | ecosystem: Environmental > Terrestrial > Soil > Unclassified ... | reverse complement strand
GACGAAATGCGCCGGCTCGATCATCGTGTAAGTGTCGAGTTCGAACGGCATCGGCGGGTGGCCGGCGCCCATGATCTGATGGGTCACGAATTTCTTGTCGGTGCCGAAATGGCACGACAGGCACAGTTGCGCGCGAGCGAGCGGCTGGTCCGTCGGATACATGCCGGCGGCGAGATTGGCCTTGTGACCCGCGCCCGACAAATGCACGCCCAGCCACCCGACCGCGGCGCCGTGGCACGCCTCGCAACCGACTCCGTCGGCAAGGTCGAACTGCCGGCCGCGCTGCTCCTGCGGCACGTTGTCGGCGTGGCAATCGAGGCAGATCTGCGCTGTCTTGGCGTCAGGCAGGCCGAGATTGCGCGCGATGCGCTGACCGAGCTCGCTCGACAGCGATGCGTAGGCAAGACGGTGCTTGTCCTTCTGCGACCAGATCAGGAACTGATCGAGCGGCATCGAGGCGCCGGGCGGCGGCTTCACCGCGCCGTGGCAGTTGTTGCCGGCGCAAGAGGCAACGCCGAGATGGATGTCTCTGCGCGGAGGGGTTTGGGCCGCCGCCGTTCCGGCGAGCGCCAAGGCCATCGCGACGAGGACGGCATAGATAAGGCCGTGCGGCATGCGGGGGGTCGGCATCACCGGCAACATCCTTCGAACGCTACTCTTACATCCCGGAGCGCCTTGACGAACGACTCCGGCCGAAACTGCGGCGGGTTCGCCAGCGACTCGTAAAGGCCGCCGAGGGAGGCCTTGAGCGCTTGCGCCTGCGGGCCGCCGATGACCCCGGACGATTGCATGCCGCCGATCAGCGCCTCGAGCGCCATCGTCGTCTGCTCCGCCCTCGTATAGCTGACGTCGCCTCCAACCAAGCCCAGCGCGATCAGCTCGCCGGCCGCAGCGCGCATCTCGGCCGGCGTGAAATCGTGGTGCGCGAGGGTCGGCGCCAGCTCGTGCGCGAGATTTCCGAGCGCGTGCGCCTCGTGCTGGACCGCCGGCCACAACTCCAGGGTCGCGTGGCGCATCGCGATCGTCGTCTGCTTGACCTCGTGCGCCGGGCCGGGCGCAACGCACAGCGCCGCGATCGCGAGCATGACCGCGCTGCCGTCGTCGAGTTTGACGTTGCCCGGCCCCAGCCCCGGCAGCTGCGGGCGCGGCGCATGCAGCGAATCGTATGGATGGTGGCAAGAATTGCAGTCGAACAAGGCGAATTCGGGGAAGATGCCCTCGTGCGAATGCGCGGGGTCGAGCATCGCTTGGCTATGCCGCACGACGGCGATGGCCTGTCCCGCCGCCCAGACCTGGGCGTCGGTGATGACGCCTTTGCGCTGCACGTAGTCCTTGTCGACGATGAAATGCGCCGGCTCCGCCACCGTGAATGTGTCGAGCTCGAAGCTGAGTCGCGGGTGGCCGGCGCCGTAGAGCCGATGGTCGACGAATTGGTTGCCGTTGCCGAAATGGCAGTTCAGGCATTTCTCGGCGCGGGCGATCGGCTGCTCGGTCGGGTACATCCCGGCGGCGACGTTCTGCGCGTGCGTCGAGCCGGAGATGTGGGTGCCGAGCCAGCTCGACGCGCCGCCGTGGCAGGCCTCGCAGCCGACGCCGTCGGAGAGCTGGAATTCGCGGCCGCGCTGGCTCGGCGGCACGTTGTCGGCATGGCAGTCGAGGCAGATTTTCGCGCTTTTGGCGTCGGGCAGGCCGAGCGCCTGCGCCATGCGGATCGCCCGATCCTCCAGCAGCACCTTGTAGGCGAGGCGGTGCTTATCCTTGGTCGACCAGATCGTGTACTCGTCCTGGGCGACGGAGGTGCTGTCCAGCACCTTGGTCGAGCCGTGGCAATTGCTGCCGGCGCAGGCGGCGACGCCGAGATGTACCGAATCGCTTTCCGCCAGCGCCGCCGATAACGCGGAGACGGCGGCGAGGCAGAGCGCCGCGGCAGCGGCGCCGCCGAGGCCGGATATCACCTTTCTCGCGATTCTCCCCAGCATCAGCGCCCCCTTAGGGCGAAAAGCTAACGACCTCAGCGGCGAGTTGCAACCCGTCGCCGCGGGCGCGCGGCGCGCCCGCGGCAAAATCGCCGCCGAATGCGGTTCAAGGATTGCGGGCGATCAGGTTGCCCGGCTGCAAATCGCCGTCGAGCATGGCGTAGGGCTTGACCCCGATGCCGGCGATACGCGGCCCCCAGATATGGATGTCGGCGCAGATCGACGGGGGAAAGCCGTGCTGCGGCACCTTCGGAAGATCGAGGCAGAGGGTGCTGCCGTTGAGCGCCCAGGGACGGTCGACCGGTACGGTATAGGCATCGGCGAAGGTGTCCCAAATCCGCACCACCGCGCTGCCGTCGCCGCGCAGATAGGCTTGCAGCATGATGCGGCTGAGCTCGCCCCCGCCCGGCGCTCCGGGCGGATGCGGCACGTAGGTGACGGCGCTGAGCGTATTGCCGATCAGCAGCCGGGCAAGCGGCGGCGCCTCTCCGGAAAAGGCGGCGGTCGGCGCCAGCGTCAGCAGCAATGCCGCAACACCGGCCGTCCACGCGCCGCGGCCCAGGCCATGAAGATGCCGATTGGATGTCATCGTGCCCCCCGCCTGAAGCAACCCCCGAACGACCCGCACGTCAAGACCCCGCGGTGCGGCGAAACCGGCCGGCGGGGCCGCCCGTTGACTTCGTTTCCGGCGCCGGTGCATGTTAACCGAAGAGGCGGGTTATCCACATAGTACCTCGGGGGGTTTCTTACGGCCGATCGTATGTGTCCGCGCGCGCGGCGGGGGTCGCGGCCGTGCGTCGGTTGCTGCCCGCCTGAAACTGCGCCCATTCGCGGGATTGCCATCCTTGTTCCAGCACGGCGGCTGCTGTTCGCGGCCGCGTTGGCGCTTGCCGGCTGCACCGGCCATGACCCGCCGCCCACCGCGCATGACCAAGCCGCCTGGGCGCTGTCATCGCTGCTTCCGGGCAATTCCTCGCCGCAGCCTTCCGGCAAGACCCCGGCGCAGCCGCTCGCGATGATGCCGGCGACGCGCGCCGCCGACCCTGCCGGGCCGACCGTCGTCGTGCGGGTGCCGCCGGCCGCGCCGCCGGCGCCGCGCGCCGATCCGCCCGCCAAGGGCGGCGATGTGACCCTGAATTTCGCCGGCGCCGACATCAAGGACGTGGTGGCCTCGATCCTCGGCGACACCCTGAAGCTCAACTACGTCATCGATCCGGAGGTGACGGGGCCGGTGACCTTCAACGTCAGCCGGCCGCTGACGCGCGACGAGGTCTTGCCGACGCTGGAGGCGGTGCTGAACAGCCGCGGCGCCACGATGGTCCAGAACGACGGCATCATCCGCATCCTGCCGCTGCGCAAGGAAGGAAAACCGGCCGCCGCCGCGCCGATTGCGGCCAACACCGCCGGCCAGCGCAGCGAGGTGTTCCCGCTGCGCTACGTGGCGGCGGCTGACATGCAGCACCTGCTCGAAAAGATCCTGCCGCCGGGCCAGGTCATCGTCGCCGACGCGCCGCACCACCTGGTCCTGGTGCAGGGCGCACCGGCCGAGCTGCAGATCGCCGAAGACACCGTCCGCATCTTCGACATCGACCAGCTCAGCGGCATGCAGATGGCGCTGGTGCCGCTGCGCAATGCCGACCCGCGCACCCTCGCGGACGAACTCAAGAGCATCTTCGACGCGACGCGGAAGGACGCCGACGCCAACGTCATCCGCTTCATGGCGATCGAGCGGCTCAACGCCATCATGGTGCTGACGCGGGCGCCGCAATACCTCGACGAGGCGCGCAACTGGATCGCCCGGCTCGATCGCGTGCGCAACGTCAACGAGCGCAAGATCTATGTTTACAACCTGCAATACAGCAAGGCGGCGCAGGTCGGGCAGAAATTGCAAGGGCTGCTGACCGGCCTCGACATCCAGTTCAAGGCGCCGGCAACGGGTCCGGCGGAAGGCAAGGACACCGGTGCGATAAATGCCGAGGGCGGCGCCAAGCCTGCCGAGGGCAACGCCAAGCCGCCGCCGCCCCCACCGCCGCCCGAGGCGCAGCCGGGCGCGCCGGTGGTCGCCGCGGCGGACCCGCCACAGGGCGAAAAGAACAGCGTGCGCATCGAGGCCGACGAGGCGCACAACGCGCTGCTGATCTCGGCTACGGCGCGCGATTACGAGCTGATCCGCCAGGTGCTCGAAGGCATCGACGTGCCGCCGTTGCAGGTCCTCATCGAGGTCACGGTCGCCGAGGTGACCCTCAACAACCAGCTGCAATACGGCGTGCAGGCGTTTTTCACGTCGGGGCGCGGCCGGGCGATCCTCAGCACGGCGACGACGCCGACCGGCGTCACCCCCAACCTGCCGGGATTTGCGCTGTCCTACCTCAACAGCGGCCTCAACCCGAGCATCGTGTTGCAGGCGCTGTCGGACCTGACCCAGACCAAGGTCATCTCGACCCCGCGCCTACTCGTGCTGAGCAACCAGACGGCGCGGCTGCAGGTGGGCGACGTCGTGCCGATCATCACGCAGTCGGCGACCAGCACGGTGACCAGCACGCCGCTGGTGCTGAACAACGTCACCTATAAGGAGACGGGGGTGCAGCTCGAAGTGACCCCTCGGGTCAACTCGGGCGGCTACGTCACGATGGACATCAACCAATCGGTCAGCAGCGTCGTCAACACGACGACCTCGCAGATCGACTCGCCGACCTTCCAGCAACGCCGCCTGACCAGCACGGTCAGCGTCAAGAGCGGCCAGTCGATCCTGCTCGGCGGCCTCATCCAGCAGCAGGACAACCGCGAAAACTCCGGCATCCCGGTATTGCACGAATTGCCGGGCATCGGCGCGCTGTTCGGCAACCGCAACGACAGCCGCGGGCGCGACGAGCTGATCATGTTTCTGACGCCGCGGGTCATCAGCAACGACGAGCAGGCCCGCGACCTCACTCAGACGATCGCCCGGGAATTCGCCGACGTGCTCGATCGCACGAAAATGACCCCGCCCCGTCCGCCGCCGCCTTGAGCAACGCGGGTCGCGGCAGGCGCGAGGAGGGGGCCGGGGCGGCACGACGTGCGGTATAGCAAAGCGGCATTGCTGCTATTTGGCGCCGGCGCCGTGCTGGGGCTGGCGGTTGTCGTCGGGGAGGTGTGGCCGCTGGCGCGGGTGGCGAGCGGCCTCATGGCGCTTGCTATCGCCGCCTTGCCGATCGCGGTCGTTGCCGACCTCCGGCGCCGCTTCGCCGCGCCGCCGCCGGCCGCCCGCGCCCCGGCTAGGCCTCGCCGGCAGGCGGCCCGTCCGCGTCCGCGGGCACGCCGCACCGCCGCCCGGCGCTGAACCATCGGAAGACTCTCGGCGGCCGCCGGCCTCATCGCCTTCCCCTTCGCCGCGCGGTCGTACTAGGATCGCGGTGGAAGCCGGCGGCGCGCCGTGGCCGCGGCGTTGCGGAGGATCAAGATGGCGACGAACAAGAAGATTGCGGTCGTGTGCACCGGCGCGGTCGGCGGCTATGCCGGCGCCCACATGGTCAAGGCCGGCGAGGACGTGACCTTCATCGACTTCTGGCCCGAGCACGTCGACCACATGAAGAAGCACGGGCTGACGATTACCCATCTCCGCGACGTCGAGCCGTTCACGGTGCCGGTGCGCGCGCTGCACCTGACGGAGGTGCAGCAGCTGGCGAAGGAAAAGCCGATCGACATCGCCTTCGTGTGCACCAAGTCCTACGACACCGCCTGGGCTGCGGCGATGATCAAGCAGTATCTCGCGCCCGACGGTTACATCGTTTCCCTGCAGAACTGCATGAACGAGGAAACGATCGCGGGCGTCGTCGGCTGGGGCAAGACCTTGGGCTCGATCGCCAGCTCGATCACGGTGGCGCTGAACGAGCCGGGCCATGTCGCGCGCGCCGGCGGCAAGCACGGCGACAGGCACCATGTCTTCCGCGTCGGCGAGGTGCACGGCCGCGTCACCGACCGCGCCAAGGAAGTGTGCGGCCTGCTGGCCAACGCCGACAGCGCCTTCGTGACCGAGAATTTGTGGGGCGAACGCTGGTCGAAGCTCGTCACCAACGTCATGGGCAACGGGCTCAGCGCCTGCACCGGCATGATCACCCGCGACATGGTCAAGAACGACGCGATCCGCCATTTCTCGACCCGGCTCGGCAGCGAGGCGATCCGGGTGGGGCAGGCGCTCGGCTACACGTTCGACGAGGTCAGCCACATGGATCCGGAGACGATCGCGCGTGCCGGCGAGGGCGATGCCGAGGCGACGCGGATCATCGACGAGCACCGCCTCGCCGAGGCCAATCGCGCGGGCGGCGGCGCGCACCGGCCGTCGATGGGTCAGGACATGGTCAAGGGCCGCCGCACCGAGATCCAGTTCCTCAACGGCTTTGTCGCACAGAAGGGCAAGGAGATCGGCATCGCGACCCGAGCCAACGAGATCCTGACCGACATCGTGACCCGGGTCGAACGCGGCGAGCTCAAGCCCGACCCCAAGCACATTACCGACCTGCGCATGAACTGATCGGCGCAAGTCACGGGCCCGGCGCGTACAAGGGCGCCGGGCCTAGAAGCGGTACCTCCGGACGGAGACGCTCTCCGTACAAGCCGTCATCGCGGGGCTTGACCCCGCCACCTGCCGGAGCTCGGGAGATCGCCGGGTCGAGCCCGGCGATGACGAGAAGGGATGTTCGGACCTGGTTGGGATTCCGCTCTGGTCTTGTCAGCGGTTGCGCTGCCAGTCTTCCTGCCACAGGAAATCGGGACCGAGCTGGTCGAGGCTGGGGCAGCCGATCTGGCCCATGACCAGGTCGATCTCGCTGCGGAAGATGTCGATCGCCTTCTTGACGCCGTCGAGACCGCCCGCGACCGCGCCGTACAGCGTCGGCCGGCCGAAGAAGCAGAATTTCGCGCCGAGGCACATCGCGATCAGGATGTCGGCGCCGCGCCGCACGCCGCTGTCGAGCATGACGGTCAGCCGGTCGCCGACCGCCGCGACTACCGCCGGCAGCACGTCGAGCGAGGCCGGGGCCTGGTCGAGCTGGCGCGCGCCGTGGTTCGACACGATGATGCCGTCGCAGCCGATCTCGGCACAGCGGATCGCATCGGCCGGGCTCATGATGCCCTTCACGATGAGCCGGCGCGGGAACAGCTTGCGGTAGTGCTCGAGTTCGCGCCAGGTCTGGGCGTGCGCCGGCACCTGCGTGCGGTTGAACTTGATCGTGTCTTCCGGGGTCGCGCCGTTCGGCAGGTACGGCATCCAGTTGCCGAGCGGCGGCGTGCCGCCATGCTTGATGTACTCGATGACCCAGCCGGGATGCGTCATCGCTTCGGCCAGCAGCGAGGGCTTGAGGCTCAGCGCCGCCTGCAGCCAGTTGCCGCGAATGCTGGCGTAGCCGTTGCGCTGGTTGCGCTCGCGCTTGGAATGCACCGGCACATCGACGGTCAGCACCAGCGCCTCCAACCCGGAATCAGCGGTGCGCTTGATCAGGTCATCGGAGACCTGGCCGTCGCGCGCGGCATAGAGCTGATACCACGCGTTTTTCGGCGCCACCTTGGCGGCGTCCTCGATCGTTTGGTTGCTGGCGCCCGACATGATGTACGGAATGTTCGCCTCGCGCGCCGCCTCGGCCAGCATCATGTCGGCGCCGCGGCGGAACAGCCCGGCGCTGCCGGTCGGCGAGATGCCGAACGGGCTGTTGAAGGTGTGGCCGAAGATCGTCTGCGACTGGTCGCGGACCGACACGTCGACGAGATAGCGCGGCAGCAGATGGTGCTTGTGGAAGGCTTCGGTGTTGCGGTCGAGGCCGCGCTCGTCTTCGAGGCCGCCCTCGATAAAGTCGAAGGCGACCTTCGGCAGCCGCCGCTTCGCCATGCGGTGCAGGTCTTCAATGTTGATCGCGTCGTTCAGTCTCATCTCGTCGTTGCTCCCACCGCGGCGCGGATACCGAAAGAGAGGCGCAGAATGGCGCAAATGCGGCGCGCCCGACAAGTTTTACGCCGCGCGCGGCAGCCACGCCCCTGATGCAGCCCGGCATGAGAGAGAACCGCACCGGAACCAATCGCGGGAAGATGGTGTTGCACGGCAGCCCCGCCGCCCTCGCGCCTCGCCCGGACGCTCGAGGAGAACCGCATGCACATCGTGAAATACCGGCTGTACAACCCGCGCCTCGCGCCGCGGCGGACCAAGCTGGAGGTGCCGGGCTGGGCCGGAGAGAACGAGCCGCGCCGCGACGGCTCGCACGAATATGCCTGGCATTGCATGCCCTTCAACGAGGGCGCGCAGTACGGCATTGAACTGTTTTTCCCTTACGACAACGAGCTGCACGTCACCAAGCGTGATGGGCAGGTCGTGCTGCAGGGCGATTTCGGCCCCGACCCCGGCACCGGCGTCAACTGGCCGCCCTTCCGGACCTTCGGCGAGGAGTATTACACCTACCAGCTGCTGCTCGACCTGCAGGTCTCCGACGACATGGCGGTGCGCACCGAGCCGCACCCGCGCTTCTACACCTCGACGAGCGACGACGTGCCGCTGGCGGTGCCGGCGCTGCTGCGAACGAGCTGGTGGCCGATGATCTCGTTCGTCGTGTTCAAGGCGCCGCCGGAGGGCCGCTGGCATATCTTCCGGCCGGGCGAACCGTTCATGCAGATCGTGTTCGTGCCCGCCGAACCGCAATTCGAGCTGGTGCCGATGACCGAGGAGGAGGAGGCCGAACGGGAGCTGCGGAGCCGCCGCATCCACGCCAGCCGCGACACTCTCGGCAAAGACACGGCCTGGACCTCGTCCACGAACACCGTGTTCGACGCCACCTACCGCAACATCCTGCGCGCCGCCCGCGCCAAGGCCCGCGAAAGCGACAGGTAGTGTAGACCGCCTGCGAACTGGCCCGGAAGTTCGTCGCTCGGCTATTGTTATTGCTATCCTCATGCCGGTGGGCGCCGGCCTCCACGTGTCCGATAATCGAGCGGCTGAAGGGTGGGTACCAGCCGGCGCCGGGACGACGAAAGGACGCGTGCTGCGGCGGCCGTCGCGGTCAGCGGCGCATTACCAGCAGCTTCTTGATTTCGGCGATCGCCTTGGCCGGGTTCAGGTTTTTTGGACAGGTCCGGGTGCAGTTCATGATCGTGTGGCAGCGGTACAGCCGGAACGGGTCTTCGAGCGCGTCGAGGCGGTCGCCTGTCCTCTCGTCGCGGCTGTCGGCGATCCAGCGGTAGGCCTGGAGCAGCACCGCCGGGCCGAGATAACGCTCGCCATTCCACCAGTAGGACGGGCACGCGGTCGAGCAGCAGAAGCAGAGGATGCACTCCCACAGCCCGTCGAGCTTTTCGCGCTCCTCGATCGACTGCCGCCGCTCGCGATCGGGCGGCGGCGGCGTGTCGGTCTGCAGCCACGGCTGCACCGACCGGTACTGCGCGTAGATGTAGTTGAGGTCGGGGACGAGGTCCTTGATGACCGGCATGTGCGGCAGCGGGTAGATGCGCACATCGCCCCTGATGTCCTCGATCGCCTTGAGGCAGGCGAGCGTGTTGACGCCGTCTATGTTCATCGCGCACGAGCCGCAGATCCCCTCGCGGCACGAGCGGCGGAAGGTCAAGGTCGTATCGATCTCGTTCTTGATCTTGATCAGCGCGTCGAGAACCATCGGCCCGCAGCTGTCGAGGTCGACGTCGTAGGTGTCGAGGACCGGATTGCGGTCGTCTTCCGGGTTCCAGCGGTAGACCTTGAAGCGGCGCACACGCCGCGCCCCTTCCGGCGCCGGCCAAGTGCGCCCGGCGCCGACTTTCGAGTTGGCAGGAAGGCGGAACTCGGCCATCAGTAGGTCCGCGCCTTCGGCGGGAAGACCTGCACCTCGTTCGACAACGTGTAGAGGTGCACCGGACGGTAGCCGATCTCGACGCCGCCGTCGCCGCTAAGCCAGGCAACCGTGTGCTTCAGCCAGTGCACGTCGTCGCGCTCAGTGAAATCCTCGCGCGCGTGGGCGCCGCGGCTCTCCTGGCGGTTCTCGGCCGAGTGCAGGGTCACCACCGCCTGCTCCAGCAGGTTTTCGAGTTCGAGCGCCTCTGCGAGGTCGGTGTTCCAGATCATCGAGCGGTCGGCCAAACCGACATCGGCGAAGCTGCGGGCGACCGCGTCGATCTTCTCGACGCCGTCGCGCAATACCTCGGCGCTGCGGAAAACCGCGCAATTGTTCTGCATGACGCGCTGCATGTTGGTGCGGATCGCGCCGGCCTTGGCCTCGCCGCTGGCGTGGCGCACCGCGTCGAGGCGCGCGACCGCCTCCTCGCCGTTGGCGCCGTTGAGCGGCGCATGCGCCGAGTTCGGCCGCACCAGCTCGCCCGCGCGCTGCGCCGCGGCGCGGCCGAACACGACGATGTCGAGCAGGGAATTGCAGCCGAGCCGGTTGGCGCCGTGCACCGAGACGCAGGCCGCTTCCCCGACCGCCATCAGGCCCGGCACGGTCGCATCGGGGTCGCTGTCGGTCGGACGCAACACCTCTCCCCGGTAGTTGGTCGGGATGCCGCCCATGTTGTAATGCACCGTCGGCGAGACCGGGATCGGCTCGCGGGTCACATCGACGCCGGCGAAAATCTTTGCGGTCTCCGAAATGCCGGGAAGCCGGTCGTGCAACACCTTGGGGTCGAGGTGCTCGAGGTGCAGCAGGATGTGGTCCTTGTCGGGGCCGCAGCCGCGCCCTTCCAGCACCTCGATCGTCATCGCGCGGCTGACCACATCGCGCGAGGCGAGGTCCTTGGCGTGCGGCGCATAGCGCTCCATGAAGCGCTCGCCCTCGCTGTTGGTCAGATAGCCGCCTTCGCCGCGCGCGCCCTCGGTGATCAGGCAGCCGGCGCGATAGATGCCGGTCGGGTGGAACTGGATGAATTCCATATCCTGCAGCGGCAATCCGGCCCGCAGAACCATCGCGTTGCCGTCGCCGGTGCAGGTGTGCGCTGAAGTGCAGGTGAAATAGGTGCGGCCGTAGCCCCCGGTCGCCAGGATCACCATGTGCGCGCGGAAGCGGTGGATCGTGCCGTCCTCGAGGTTCCACGCCATGACGCCGCGGCAGGCGCCCTCGTCGTCCATGATCAGGTCGAGCGCGAAATACTCGACGAAGAACTCGGCGTTGTTGCGCAGGCACTGCTGGTAGAGCGTGTGGATGATCGCGTGCCCGGTGCGGTCAGCTGCGGCGCAGGCGCGGTTGGCCGGATCGCCGTCGCCGAACTCCTTCATGTGTCCGCCGAACGGGCGCTGGTAGATGCTGCCGCTCTCGGTGCGCGAGAACGGCACCCCGTAATGTTCGAGCTCGATGACCGCCGGGATCGCCTGCCGGCACATGTATTCGATCGCGTCCTGGTCGCCGAGCCAGTCCGACCCCTTGACGGTGTCGTACATGTGCCAGCGCCAGTCGTCGTCGGCCATGTTGCCGAGTGCGGCGGCAATGCCGCCCTGCGCGGCGACGGTGTGGCTGCGGGTCGGAAACACCTTGCTGATGCAGGCGGTCTTGAGGCCCTCGATCGTCGAGCCGAGGGTGGCGCGGAGGCCGGCGCCGCCGGCGCCGACAACGACGACGTCGTAGGTATGGTCGGTGATCGGGTACGCGGGAGGCATCGGGAGACTCCGATCAAGTGCCGAGGGCTATTCTCAGCGTCGCGAAGACGCCGGCCACGGCGAGCGCGAAACAGGCGAGGCGCATGAAGATGAGCAGGCCGAACTTGACCGGCTCGGCGTGCACGTAGTCCTCGATGACGACCTGCAGCCCCAGCGCCGAATGATAGAACGTCGCGAGCACCAGCAGCATCATGACAATGGCCGGGATCGGGTGGCCGAGCCAGCCGTAGAACGCGTCGAGATCGGCGCCGGCCAGCCGGATCACGACAACGACGAACCACAGGCACAGCGGCACCAGCGCGATCGACGTGATGCGCAGCCGCCACCAATGGTCGACCCCCTCCTTCGCAGAGCCAAGTCCGACAGCGCGCCCAAGCGGCGAGCGCAGCAGTTGCGGTGGAATCCGGGATGTCGCCATCGTTCAATGCCAGCCGGAGACGCCGAAAATCCAGGCGAGCGCCGTCAACGCCACGGTTCCGGCGAGCACGATCCAGCCGCCCCGATAGGTGTTCGGCAAATCGAGGGCATGGACGGTGTCCCACACGAGATGGCGGATGCCGTTGCACAGATGGTAGAACAGCGCGACGGTCCACCCGAACAGCAGGATCAGGCCGATCGGCGAGCCGAAGAAACGCTGCACCTGGGCATACGCCGCCGGCCCGGACGCCGCCGCGACCAGCCACCAGACGAACAGCACCGCACCGATCGACAATGCGACCCCGGAGGCTCGGTGCAGGATCGACAGCACCGAGGTGAGCTGCCAGCGGTAGATCTGAAGGTGCGGCGAAAGCGGCCGGTTGTCGTAGCTCATCAGGTCAGGCCCGGCATCGTTCTTATCGACAGCGGTGCCCTGCGGCGTGGCGGCCGATAGGCGTCACTTAGACTGGGGGCCGGCGACTGTCAACGGAGGGGGCCGGCCGCAATGCCGAGGGCTGATATGCGGCCGCGCCTGT
>Ga0070739_10006754_pt1 | contig 12522 bp, 9 predicted proteins | sample Coa_R1_7_FD_66445 | JGI IMG/M metagenome (GOLD analysis project Ga0070739, IMG submission 66445) | Surface soil microbial communities from Centralia Pennsylvania, which are recovering from an underground coalmine fire - Coalmine... | ecosystem: Environmental > Terrestrial > Soil > Unclassified ... | reverse complement strand
CAGCGCCGGTGGATGGTAGCTGACGGTGTCGTAGAAGAGCCGGCCCAGGTACCAGCCCGGCCGGTGCTCCACCTGCCGGCACTCCGCGTAGGCGTCCGCCCCGATCTCCAGACGGCCGACCAGGTAGGGGAGTGCTCCGCCGGCGTGCAACACCACCAGGCGGAGGTTGGGGTGGCGATCGAGGAAGCCGGTCCAGATCAGACGGGCAACGCAGAGGGTGGTGTCGAAGGGAAAGCCGACCATCGGCACCAGAGCGTGATCCTCCATGCCGTGGCTCCCGACCAGCGGCGTCATGGGATGGATCAGGACCGGGCAGCGAAGCTCGTCGGCCCGCCGCCAGAACGCCTCGAACTCGGGGTCCTCGAGCGGGCGCCCGGCCACGTTGGTGCCCACCACGACGCCGTCCAGCCCCAGCTGGAGGATGGCCCGGTCCAGCTCCTCCACCTCGGCCCCGGTGCCCAGGGGGACGCTGGCCAGACAGCGCAGGCGCCGGGCGTGGAGGGCGCGGAGGCGCGCGTATTCGTCGTTGACCAGCCGCGCCGCGGCGACCGCATCGCCGGCGTCGAAGGCGTAGACGTTGGGGGCGGTGAGCGAGAGCACCTGCAGGTCGATGCCGACCGCCTCCATCATGGCGAAGCGCCGCTCCAGATCCGTCATCGGCGGCGTCAGGGTGGCCAGCCGGGTGCCGGCCTCCTCCAGGTAGCGCCGGCCTTGGTGATCGGTGCGGATGCGGACCCCGCGGCCGCGCTCCTCGAGCAGCGCCAGATAGGCGGGGGGATAGAAGTGGTTGTGGACGTCGACGCGCATGCCCCCATCATCGCCCCCCGGGGTCCCGGGGGCCGACCCGGGGGCTCCCCGACCGGGCCGCCCACCGGCGGCGCTCGGTCGGGGAAGGGACCGGGCTAGACCGCCGGACCGGTGGCCAGGGTCACGGTCGTGTCGTGGCTGCCGCTCTGATCGACCCAGGAGACCTGCACCCGCTGGCCTGGCTTGTCCTGATGGAGGATCTGCCCCAGGGTGTCCGCCGAGTCGACGGGGTGACCGCCGACAGCGGTGATCACCGCGTAGCGGGAGATGCCCGCCCGGTCGGCCGGGCTGCCCGGGATCACGCCCAGGACGAGCGCGCCCGAGTTCACGTTCAGGCCCAGCTCGGCCGCGGTGGTCGGGTTCAGGTTGGCCACCTCCACCCCCAGGTACCCGGGCTGGCCGATGATGACGTTGGAGCTCGCCCGCCCGGCCCGGATCTGGTTCACGACGTTGATGGCGGTGTTGACCGGGATGGCGTACCCGACCTCCGTCACCTCCTGCCCCGGGCCGCTGGTGGCGCCGGCGGTGATCATGCCCACCACCTGGCCGGCGGCGTTGACCAGCGGACCGCCGGAGTCGCCCTGGCTGATGGGGGCGTCGGTCTGGATGAGGTTGCTCAGGTGCTCGGTCCCACCGCTGTCGTTGCCGACCGTGATCGAGCGGTTGAGGGCCGTGATCGTCCCCTCGGTGACGGTCGGGGAGCCGCCCTGCCCGAGCGCGTTGCCGATCGCCACCACCGGCTGACCGATGGTCAGGGTGGAGGAGTCGGCCAGGGTGACGGTGGGCAGGCCGGAGACGCCGCCGACCTGGAGCAGGGCCACGTCGTCGGTGGGGTCGGCGCCCAGCACCCGGGCCGAGTGATCACCGTGGCCCGGGATCGTGACCTCGATGCTGGTCGCGCCCTGGATCACGTGGTTGTTGGTGAGCACCTCCCCGGAGGAGGACACGATCATGCCCGTCCCCGCCGCTTGGGCCGCGCGCCGTCCCCCGACCGTGGCCAGCACGGTGTTGATGTCCACCACCGCCGGCTCCACCTTGTTGGCGACGGCCTGCACGTTCAGGGACCGGCCGGACTGACCGCCCTGCTGGGGCACCGTGTGGATGGGCGGTTGGGCGGCTGGGGAGAGGCTGCTGACGCCGGTTCGCCCCAGGCTCCAGCCCACGCCCAGGCCGGCGCCGAGCAGCACCAGCCCCCCCAGCACCGCGGCCAGCGCGACCCACGCCCGCCGGGGGGAGGGCCCGGGCCCTCCCCCCGCCGCCGGCCAGCCGCCGGGAGGGATGCCTCCCGTCCCCTGGCCCCAGCCCGGGTAGGCCGATCCCCCGGCTGGCCCCGGGGAAGGGTCGGGCGGGGGCGGCGGGGGCGAGCCCGGCGGCCGCCAGCCGCCGCCGGAGGTCGGCGGGGGCGGGCCGGCCGGCTGCCAGCTCGCGGGGGGCGGCGGCGAGGGCAGGGCCGGGCCGCCGCCCCGATCCCCTTCGGTGTCGCGGTCGCCGTCGGACATCGTCACTACTCCTCGCGCGCGGCGCCGCCCGGGTGCCGGGCGGCGCCAGCGGGATCAATCCGAACCATCACTATGGCAATGCTGCCCCGGAGATCTGAGAGCAACATGAGAGACGCCTTACGTTTCCATCAACACCCGCCGCCCGGCCGGCGGCTCCCTCCCCGCTCGGGCCGCGGAGCTGGCCCACCTGCCGCCGAAGGCTCTGTCGGCGGTTGAGGTCGGTCCTTCCTCCATATAGGATCGTGGCCATGTACGGGTCCCCGACGCCCGCGTCGAGGCCGACATCCGGTGAGGTCGCCGTTCCGAGCTCCGGTCTCGCCAACCCCAAGGGCGTCGCTCGTCGGTGGCCGTGAGCCCTCGACCACATCCGACCCCTGCCCTTTTCCGGCACCTACGCGCCCTGGCCCCGCCGGCGATGGGCCTGGCCGCGATCCTCGGCTTCCTGGAGGCGCTCTCCAGGCTCGGCGTCGTCGACCCTCGCAGTTTCCCCCCGATCTCGGAGGACGTCGGCGCCCTCGTCCTCCAGCTGCCCGACCTCGCCTTCTGGGAGGCGGTGGCTGCCACGCTGGAGGGTTGGGCCCTGGGCCTGGGGGTAGCGGTCGCGCTGGCGGTGCCCCTGGGAATCCTGCTCGGCAGCCTGCCGCCCGCCGATCACGCGCTTCGAGCGGTGATCGAGTTCCTGCGCCCCATCCCCTCCGTGGCCCTGATCCCCCTGGCCATCCTGCTCTACGGGCTCGGGGTGACCAGCGAGGTCTTCCTGGTGGCCTTCGCCTCCTTCTGGCCCCTGCTGATCCAGACCCTCTACGGGGTGCGAGACGTGGACCCAGTGGCGCTGGAGACCAGCCGCGCCTTCGGCGACAGCTGGCCGAGGCGCGCTGGCCGCATCGTGCTCCCCAGCGCCCTGCCCTACCTGGCCACCGGGCTGCGCATCGCCTCGGCGACCGCTCTCATCCTGGCGGTCACGGCCGAGCTGATCATCGGTTCCCCCGGCCTGGGCCGTGAGATCGAGGTCGCCCGCTCGGCCGGCGCCTACTCGCTCATGTACGGCCTGATCATCGCCACCGGGGTGCTGGGCTGGGGCCTGGACACGGTGCTGGATCGCACCGAGCGCCAGGTCCTGCACTGGCATCCCCTGCACCGCGGCGCGGAGGCGGCATCGTGAGCGACCACGACCTCGGGACCTCGGGCCGGGCCCGATGGGCCGCTCGGGGGACCTGGATCGCAGTGGAGGCCCTGATCCCCCTCCTGCTCCTGGTCGCCTGGGGCGCCTGGTCCGCCACCGCCAACAGTTTCTACTTCCCGCCCTTGACCGACATCCTGAGCAGCTTTCGCACCACCTGGCTGTTCGCTCGCTTCGGCAGCGACGTCGTCCCGAGCCTCCTTCGCCTCTTCGCTGGCTACGCGGCGGCGGTGGTGGTGGGGATACCTCTGGGCGCCCTGCTCGGCCTGTCGCCGCTCGCCCTGCGCACGACCCGACCCGTGATCGAGTTCGTGCGCTCCATCCCGCCCTCGGCGCTCATCCCCTTCGGGATCGTGGTCCTGGGGCTGGGCAACGCGATGAAGGTCTTCGTGATCGCCCTGGCCTGTCTGTTCCCCGTCCTGCTCAACACCGTCGACGGCGTCCGCGGCATCGACCCCGTCGCTCGCGAGACCAGCCGCATGTACGGGATCGGGGCGGTCGATCACGTCCGGGGCGTGGTGCTCCCAGCGGCGACGCCGCGCATCGCCGCCGGGCTGCGGACCAGCCTGGCCCTGGCCCTGACCCTGACCGTGATCACGGAGATGGCCGCCAGCACCAACGGCATCGGTTACTTCATCCTCCAGGCCCAGCGTTCGTTCCCCATCCCGGAGATGTGGTCGGGCATGCTCCTGCTGGGCCTCCTGGGCTACCTCCTCAACGCCGGCTTCGCACTCCTGGAGCGGCGCCTGCTGGCCTGGCACCGCGGTGCGCGCGGCACCGGATGACCCGCCGTGAGCGTCCCCCTGCTGGAGGTGGTTCGGCTGAGCAAGACCTACGACGCCGGGGCCCGAACCACGACCGCGCTGGGCGAGGTGTCGTTCTGGGTGGATCGGGGTGAGTTCCTGTGCATCGTCGGTCCCTCCGGGTGCGGAAAGACGACCTTGCTCAAATGCATGGCGGGCCTCCTACGGCCCTCCGCCGGGCAGGTGCGCCTGGGCCAGCGCGAGGTCGTCAGGCCCCCTCGAGAGATGGCGCTGGTCTTCCAGCAGTACGAGCGTTCCCTCTACCCCTGGATGACGGTGCGGCGGAACGTCCGTTTCCCCCTCAAGCACCGACGGCTGCCCCGCGTGGAGGCCGGGCGGCTGGTCGAGGAGGCGGTGGAGGCGGTGGGCCTGACCGAGTTCATCGACCATTACCCGTGGCAGCTGTCCGGAGGGATGCAGCAGCGGGTCGCCCTCGCCCGCGCCCTGGCCTACCGGCCCGAGATCCTGCTCATGGACGAGCCCTTCGCCTCGGTCGACGCGCAGACCAGGGCGGAGTTGGAGGACCTCGCCCTGCGCATCCGACGCGATTTCGGGATCACGGTGGTGTTCGTCACCCACGACATCGACGAGGCGATCTACCTGGGCGATCGGGTGATCGTCCTCACCCCCTCACCGGCGAGGGTGCACGAAATCGTGACCATCGACCTCCCCGAACCCCGCGACCAGCTGACCACCAAGGGCGCGCCGCGATTCATCGACCTGCGCGCCCGGCTGTACACGGCCATCGCCCGGTGGCGCCGGCCGGCCACGTCGGCGACGCCGGGGTGACATGATGAGCACGAGCCGACATCTCGCCGGAGGCGATCGAGTGAAGGGAGGACAAGGCGTGCGCTCGAGGACGCTGGGACTGCTGGCGGCCGCCCTGATGATGGCCACCGCTTGCGGCTCGGGAGGTACGTCGACGGGTGGCCTCACCACCGTCAACGTAGGCGTGATCGCGATCGTGGACTGTGCCCCGCTCTACCTCGGGATCCAGCAACACTTCTTCCAGGACCAGGGCCTCCGACTGAAGCCGCAGCTCATCCAGGGAGGCGCCGCCATCACCGCCGCCGTGCTCTCGGGCAACCTGCAGGTTGGCTTCTCCAACAACGTCTCGCTGATCATCGCCAGCTCGAAGCACCTGCCGGTGCGGATCGTCGCGGCCGGCGTACAGGCCGGCCCGAGGCCGGATCACGACTACGTGGAGCTGGTCGTGCCCTCCTCGAGCCCCATCCACAGCCTGGCCGACCTGGAGGGCAAGACGGTAGCGGTCAACAACCTGGACAACATCGGCCCGCTCTCGGTGAACGCGGCTCTGCAGAAGGCCGGCGTGGACATCGCCAAGGTCAGGTACATCGAGGTCTCGTTCCCCGACATGCAGGCGGCGCTGGAGGGGCACCGCGTGGACGCTGCCTGGGTGGTGGAGCCCTTCCTGAGCGCTCTGGAGAGCGCACCCGGGGGCGTCCGCGTGCTCTCGGTCACGCCCGCCGTCGTCGCCCCCTACTTCCCCATCTCCTCCTACTTCGTGACCCTGCCCTACCTCCAGTCTCACCGCGACCTGGTCGACCGCTTCGTCCGGGCCATGAACCACTCGCTGCAGTACGCGCAGACCCACCCCGAGGCGGTGCGCGCCGTCGTCCCCACCTACACCAAGATCCCGGCCGAGGTGGCGCAACGGATGACCCTTCCCCAATGGCGAACGGACATCGGCGCCTCTCTGATCAGGTACCAGGCGCAGCTGGCCAGGCAATATGGGTACATCCGGCAGATGCCCGACTGGAAGACGCTGTTGGGCTGACGGTGCGCGAGATGACCATGTCCCCCCGGCCCGGGGAGCCACGCCCGCGTGGCGCCCACCTGGTGGGGAGCGTGCCGCTGTCGAACTCGACCGAGGTCTTCCGGACCGTCGGCTCGATCCTGGGCCATCACCTGCGCCGGATGCCGGACGGCGAGACCGGGAGACGTCTGCGCTGGAACAGCTGGACCGCCCCCAGCTACGAGCGCGCGCCGGGGCTGGAGCTGGTCGAGCCGCCGCCCGGCAACTACACGCCCTGGAAACAGGTCCGTCTGACCATCGATCCGGACCGCCTGGTGCTGCCCCGGCTCGGCTTTGCCGACGCGGCCGTCGCCTCCTACGCCGAGTTCGCGCGGCTGAGGACGACGGGCGTCGTGCCCGAGTGGTGCCGCTTCCAGGTCTGCCTCCCCTCCCCGGTCGCCCCCATGATCGTTCTGGTCGAGGAGGGGTCGCGGGCGGCGGTGGAGCCGGCCCACCTGCGGCGGCTGTTCACCGAGCTGGACGAGATCCTGAGCGTCATCCCGCACGACCAGCTCGCCGTCCAGTGGGACGTGTGCCAGGACGTGGGGATTTGGGAGGGATACTATCCGGCCTACTTCGACGATCCCCGCGAGGGGGTGATCGAGCGGCTCGCGGCCTGCGCCGCCCGGGTGCCCGAGCCGGTGGAGTTGGGTTTCCATCTGTGCTACGGCGACTACGGCCACCGCCACTTCATGGCCCCGCGCGACCTCGCCGTGGTCACCGAGATGGCCAACCGACTCCGGGCGGCCATCGCCAGACGCATCGACTGGGTGCACGTCCCGGTCCCCGCCGACCGCGACGACGAGGCCTACTTCCGTCCCCTGGAGGGCCTGGGGCTCGACCCCGAGACCGAGCTCTACCTGGGCCTGCTCCACGAGGAGGACGGGGTCGAGGGAGCATGGCGGCGCATCCGGGCCGCCCGTGGCTTCGTCCGGGACTTCGGGGTGGCCACGGAGTGCGGGCTGGGCCGACGGCCGAGGGAGGTGGTCGAGCCCCTGCTCCACCTGCACGCGCAGGTCGCGGACCCGGTGGCCTGAGCCCATGGGTATCGCTCACCGGCCCAACCTCCACCTGACCCTGGCCGTCAACGCCTACGACCACGTGCGCGACCTGGTCTCGGGCGTGGTCCCGGTAGAGGGGGTGGACCTCACCTGTCTCCACTTCCCGGTGGAGGAGATCTTCTACCGGTTCGCCCGGTACCGCGAGTGGGACGTCTCCGAGTTCTCGCTGGCCAAGTACGCGGCGCTGCGGTCGAGGGGCGACACTTCGCTGGTCGCGATCCCGGTCTTCCCCTCTCGGATCTTCCGCCACTCGGCGATCTTCGTCCGAGAGGACGGTCCGGTGGACGATCCGCGGGCCCTAGCCGGGGGTCGCATCGGTATCCCCGAGTGGACCCAGACGGCGACGGTCTGGGTCCGCGGGCTGCTCCAGCACGAGTACGGGATCGGGCTCGAGCGCGTGTCCTGGGTGCAGGCCGGCACCAACCAGCCGGGGAGGGTGGAGGGCATCGAGCTACGGCCGCCTCCGGGGATCTCGTTGACCTCGATCCCCGACCGCACCCTCAACGACCTGCTCCTGGGAGGCGAGCTGGACGCGGTCATCGCCGCCCATCCCCCTTCCGAGTTCGAGCGGGGCACGGGCCGGCTCCGTCGTCTGTTCACCGATCCCCAGGCGGTGGAGGAGGCGTACTACCGCCGCACCGGCATCTTCCCGATCATGCACGTGGTGGCGTTGCGCTCGGAGGTGTACCGCCGCCATCCCTGGGTGGCCATGAACCTGCTCGAGGCCTTCGAGGCGGCGAAGCGGCGCAGCCTGGAACGCATCCTGGACACCAACGTCCCCCACCTCCCGGTCCCCTGGGCGGTGGCCGCCGCCGAACGCGCCCAGCGGATCTTCGGCGGTGACCCCTGGCCCTACGGCATCGAGCCCAACCTCCGGGCCCTGGAGACGTTCCTGGGCTACGCCCTCGAGCAGGGCGTGTGCGCGGGTCCGCTCGAGCCCGAGGAACTCTTCGTGCCCGAGGTCAGGACTAGGTTCCGCATCTGAGCGTCCGACCCGTGTGGCCGCAGTGCCGGGGGCACCGGCGACCGTCGGTTCCCAGCCGGCGCGGGCCGGCGATCCCGAGCCACCGGTCCCCCTCGGCCCTCGACGCGGTCGAGTCGTGAGGGCCGGATCGCGCCCGCCGCCAGCGCCGCCGTATCGGCACCGCCCTCACCACCGAATGGCCGGGTGGTCGATGCCCGTGCCGGGCGCCACCCCGAGCCGGCCACGATTGGGCCGGCTCGGACCGGCCGGTCCTGGACACGGCCCGCAGGTACCGGGGAGCGCTGGCCCTCGCTCCGGCGAGGGACGAAGGTCGGGCGCCGACGGCTCGAACTCGGCCTTCTGCCCCGGATGAGTCACCCGCGCCCGGGCCGCACTCGACCCCAGCGGGCCGCTGGCGATGGCGCCGGCGGCCACCTGCGCCCACGGGACGTCGTGGGTGCCGATCTCCGAGGGCCGGCCCGAGTCCATCCCCCCTCGGGACAGCGGCCGCCGACCGCGTCTGAGCGGGGCTGGGGTCAGTCACCGGCCGGCGTCGCAGGTTCTGTCTAAACCTCCCCCGCTCCGGCCGCGATCCGGGCGCAACCAGGGCCGAAGCTGGTCGAAAGCCGCGGCGGGGCCGCGCCGCCGGTCGACGCGGGACTCGGAGCCGTCGCGGGACATCACGAGGAGCGGCTATGGCACAACCGCTGCGTTCCGACCCCATGGACACGATCGCCCAGCTCGGACGGCACTGGGGCTGGCTGCTGGTCTTCGGCATCCTCAGCGTGCTGGCGGGGATCTTCGCCCTGGTCTGGCCCGGGGAGACCGCCTTCCTGCTCGCCACCCTGTTCGGCTGGTACCTGATCGTCACCGGTATCTTCCAGTTCGTGAGCGCGGTGGCGAGCGACGAGCGGCAGACGGGGAGCCGGATCTGGCTGGCCTTGCTGGGCGCGCTCTCCTTCTTCGTCGGCATCCTCTGCCTCCGTCACGTCTTCGCCACCATCCTGACCCTGGCGCTGCTGCTGGGCATCTTCTGGATCATCTACGGCGTGATCCACGCCTTCTCGGCAATCGCGCACCGGGAGACGGCCAACCGTGGGCTGGCCGTCCTCGCCGGCGTACTCGCGATCGTCGCCGGGATCATCGTCCTCGCCTTCCCGACCATCTCGGTGCTGGCGCTGGCCATCGTCCTGGGGATCTGGCTGATCGTCTACGGCGTCCTCATGATCGCCGCCGCCATGCGGCTGCGGCGGGCGCGACAGCAGCTGGCGGCGGCCAGACCCACACCGGCCTGACCTCTCGGCCCTTCCCATCGGCCGGGACCCCGGCGCCGCGACCGGCGAGCGCTCGGGGCGGCACCTCCACCCCTTCGATCCCAGGCCCGGACCGCCCCGAAGGCGCCCTCCCGATCGCACGCCCGGCCTCGGCCGGTGCCCCGGCGCCGGACGACGCCACCGCCCCCCGTCGGGCCGATCGTTGGCCACCCGCCGGGAAGCCGGCGGTCGACACCTTCCCACCGCCGGCTCGGGCCGGGGCCCACCCCGGCCGACCGGTGTCCGGAGACGGTCCGGGCTCGTAACCCGGGACGGTATCAGACCGGTGATCGACGTCCGTGACCCGGACGCCATTGCGCGAAGGAGGAGGTGAAGGTGTCACCGATCACGTCGAGAACGGGGACGCTGGTGCTGGCCACGGTGGCCGGGCTGGCCATCGCGGCCTGCGGAAGTGGGTCGAGCCCGTCCACCTCGTCGGCGGCCTCCAAACCCAAGCCCGCCGCCACCCTGGTCGAGACCAGGACGGCCACGGTGGACGGCAAGTCGGAGACCGTCCTCACCAACTCCAGGGGCCTCGTCCTCTACTACTTCACCCCCGATCGCGGGGGTAAGGTCACCTGCACCGGCAGCTGCGCCAGCCTCTGGCCGCCGCTCATGCTCCCCTCCGGCCAGAGCAAGCCGACCGGGCCCTCGTCCATCAGCGCCAAGCTGGGGACCGTCGCCAACCCGTCGGGCGGCACCCAGGTGACCTACAACGGGTGGCCCCTCTACACCTACGCCAAGGACACGGACCCGGGCGACGTCTACGGCCAGAACGTGGGCGGCAAGTGGTTCGTGGTCACCCCGAACACGCCCCCCGCGAGCTGATCCGACCGCCGGCGCCCACCGCTACCCCTCTCGGCGGAGCCGGCCGCCGGCGGCCGGCTCCGCCACCCTCCGGACCCAACCGCCGGCGCACCGACCCGGTGCCGCCTCATCCCCGCCCAGGGCCGTCCGCGGCGGGATCGGGGCGAGGGCGGTGCAGGCCCTCCAGAGCCGCCAGGATCACCTGGACGCAGGCCTCGCTGGGCAGCGCGGTCGAGTCCAGGACCAGGTGGTAGAGGCCCGGGTCGTCGGGCTCGCGGTCGAACAGGCGACGCAGGTAGGCCCGGTGCGCCCGGTCGGCGGCCGCCAGGCGGCGCCTGGCCGCGGCCTCCTCCAGGCCCTCCAGCCGCATGGCCCGGCGCAGGCGGCGGGACGCCGGCCCCTCCAGCCGGACCCTGAGCACGTCCGACCGGGAGAGGAGCGCCGCCGCGGCCCCGTGCCCGAGCACGACCGCGCCCGAGGAGCCGGCCAGGCGGTCGAGGGCCTCCACCACCCGGGCTCGGTAGGCCTCGACCTCCACCACCTCCCCGGAGGAGGGGAGACCTTGGATGCCGAAGAGCGGGGAGGAGGCCCCAAGCTCCGCCAGGGCCCGGCCGAAGCGGCCGTTGGCGGACGCCTCCCCCTCTTCCAGCGCCTGCTGGAGGGGGACGGCGAGGCGCTCGGCCAGGCCGGCGGGAAGGGCACGGTCGACGAACGGCACCCCCAGGCGTCGGGCCAGGGCCTGCCCGATCTCGCCTCCGCCAGCTCCGTAGGCGGCCGAGAGGGCCACCAGGGGACGCCCGGCCCCACCTCCTGACCGGGTGGGGACGGCCCGGGCGGGCGCCCCGGTGGGAGCTACCTCCTCACCGTAGACGTACCGCCGGCCGCGCAGCCAGGAGGCGCCCGCCGCCACCAGCATCATCGCCAGCGAGAAGGTGAAGGTCAGGTGCAGGCCGTCCATGAAGGGGCCGGAGATGAGCTGCGGGAAGAAGCTCGTGCCGGTGACGAGGGCCTGTCTCGTCGGCGGTAGCTGGTCGAGGGCGGGCCCGAGCAACGTGCGCATCGGGTTGATACCCAGGAAGGCGGCGAAGAGCACCCCCACCGGCGGCAGATGGGCGACGCGAGCGGCCACCCCCGCCGGCAGCCCCTGCGCGGTCAGCCCCCGGTAGAGAGCCCCGGGTAGGCTGGCGCTGAGCCCGGCGACCACGAGCGAGAAGAAGAGGCCGATGGAAAGGTTCATACCGGCGTTCTGGAAGGTGGAGCGCATGCCCGAGGCCACGCCCCGCTCGTGAGCCGGGACCGAGTTCATGATCCCGGCCGTGTTGGGCGAGGAGAACAGGCCCATGGCCAGCCCGTTGCCCAGCAGCAGGGCGGCGAAGGGAAGGTAGGGGAAGTCGGCGGGCAGGAGCAGCATGAGGCCGAAGGTGGCCGCCGCCGCCAACATGCCGCCGGTGGCGAAGGGGCGGGCGCCGAAGCGGTCGGAGAGGTAGCCGGAGACGGGGCCGGCGATGAGGAAGCCGGCGGTCATGGGCAGCATGTAGATCGCCGCCCAGAGCGGGGTCACCTCGAAGCCGAACCCGTGCAGGGGGAGCCAGATCCCCTGCAGCCAGATGATGAGCATGAACATCAGGCCGCCGCGGCCGACCGAGGCCAGCAGCCCGGCCAGGTTGCCGGCGGCGAAGGCAGGGATGCGGAACAGCCCCAGCCGGAACATGGGGTCCGGCACCCGGGTCTCGACCAGGCAGAACAGCGCCAGGAGCGCGGAGCCGCCCACCAGCTCGGCCAGGACCACCGGGTTGGTCCAGCCCATGCTGTGACCGCCGTAGGGCTGGATACCGTAGGTGATGCCGACCAGGACCGCGATCAGGCCGGCGGCGAAGAGGAGGTTGCCCCACCAGTCCATGCGCGCGCGGCGGACCACGCCGATCTCGCGCAGCCGCCAGTAGGCCCAGGCCGTCCCTGCCACCCCGACCGGCACCGAGACCAGGAAGACCAGGTGCCAGTCGACGACGGAGAGCAGCCCGCCGACGATGAGGCCGATGAACGACCCGGCGATGCCGGCCACGGAGTTGATGCCCAGGGCCATCCCGCGCTGATCGGGTGGGAAGGCGTCGGTCAGGATGGCGGTCGAGTTGGCCATCAGCAGGGCCCCTCCCACGCCCTGGAGGATGCGCAGCCCGATCAGGGCCAGGGCCGCGCTCGGCCCCTGCCAGAGGACCAGCGAGAGCCCGATCGAGGCCAGGGTGAAGACGGCGAAGCCCAGGTTGTACATGCG
>Ga0070739_10006751_pt1 | contig 12524 bp, 8 predicted proteins | sample Coa_R1_7_FD_66445 | JGI IMG/M metagenome (GOLD analysis project Ga0070739, IMG submission 66445) | Surface soil microbial communities from Centralia Pennsylvania, which are recovering from an underground coalmine fire - Coalmine... | ecosystem: Environmental > Terrestrial > Soil > Unclassified ... | reverse complement strand
GCCGCAGCCGCGGCGCCCAGGCCGAAATGCAGCCGGAGATCGTTCTGCGAAAGATAGCTACCGCCGCTCCGCACCTCATCCGCCTGCGTGCGGCCGCCCGCCGTCAGCCGCACCTTCGCCCCGAGCGCGCTGCGGTTCGACCGCGTTCCGGCGAGTTGGAGCGTGATCCAGTGGTTCCCCGGCCGCATCGCCTGCTTCAGCAGCGAAGGAGCTGCATTCTGGTTGTTGACCAGGATCTCCACCAGCCCGTCGTTGTCGTAATCCGCGAAGGCCGCGCCGCGGGCCGATTGGCGCTCCAAAATTCCCGGCCCGGCGCTTGCGGTAATGTCCGCGAATTTGCCGCCGCCGAGGTTGCGATACAGGATCGCGTGGTCGCGGAAATGGATATCGATGCCCAGCCGGTCGACCTCCGGGAACACGTGCCCGTTCACCAGCAGCAGGTCCGGCAGGCCGTCGTTATCGAAATCGAAGAAGCCGCAGCCCCAGCCCACATAGCTCGTGTTCCGCCCGAGCCCCGCCGGGATCGTCACGTCGTCGAATTCGCCGCCGCCGCGGTTGCGGTAAAGCGTCTCGCGCTCGTCGGAGAAGTTGCTGCGGAAAATATCGGGCAGCCCGTCGCTGTCGAAGTCGCCCACGGCAACGCCCATCCCGGACATCGCTTTGCCGCTCTCGTCGTACGCCGCGCCCCGCAGCACCGCCTCCTCGCTGAATTTGCCGCGTCCCTGGTTGATGTAGAGCAGCGAGGGCGTGCGGTCGCACGCCACATAGATGTCGGTCAGTCCGTCGCCGTTGAAGTCGCCGGTCACCACGCCGAGCGCATAATTTTCATCCGGAGCCGCAATGCCGGACGCTTCGGAAACATCGGTGAACGTGCCGTCGCCGTTGTTGCGGTAGAGGATATTGCGGTCGAACGCGAGGCCGCGCGGGCCGCAGGCCACCGGGAGCCCGCGATAGTAGCAGTATGGGTTCGCGCCCGGATCCGGCGCCGTTGCCGGGTCGAACTTCAGGTAGTTGGCCACGAACAAATCGGCGTTGCCGTCGTGATCGTAATCGAGAAACGCGCATCCGGTGTTGTACCGGACGCGGTCCTGCTTCAGCCCGGCGCGCTCGGTGACATCTTCGAACCGCTTGCCGCCGACGTTCCGGTACAGGTGGTTCCGGCCCCAGTAAGTCACGAACAGGTCGGTAAAACCGTCGTTGTCGTAATCGGCGGCGCACACGCCCTGACCCCAGCCGGCGGCCTTGCCAAGCCCCATTTTCGTGGTCACGTCCGTGAACCGGCCGTTTCCCTCGTTGTGATACAGCCGGCTGAGGCCGCCTTCGCCTGAGACCAGGAAAATATCGGGGAGGCCGTCGTTGTCGTAGTCGAGGAAGGCCGCGCCGCTGCCGGTGGTCTCGACGATGAATCGCTTCGCGCGGTCGCCGCCATTCGGGAATATGGCGGTGAGTCCCGCCTCCGCCGCGACGTTGCGAAAGTCAGGCCGGTAGGACGATCCCGCGAAAAATAGCGCTCCCAGGACGGCCCATTTCACTGTTTTGGCGCCTTTTCGCCGAGTTTTTTCAGGAATTCCGTGAACTCTCCCTCGGGAGGCCGGTTCAGTTTGTCGAAAATGGCTTTTTCCCGCTGCGCTTCCGCGGAGCGCCCGGCGTTGCGGTAGGCCATCATGAGCGCATAGTGCGCCGCCTCGCTCTCCGGCTCGATCTTCACCGCGCGCTCGAGCAGCCCGATCGCCTCGCCGTATTGCTTTGCGGACGATTTCGTTCTCGCCAGCGCGATCAGCGCTTCGGCGAAATTAGGATCGAGCGCGACGGCTCTGGAGAAGTGCGCGGCTGCCCCGGCGTCCTGCCCGGCCTCCAGGATGCGGCCGATCTCGTATTCGGCCGCCGCATCGGACGGGTTCAGCGCCAGCTCCGCTTCGAACTCCCGGCGCGCCGCCGTCAGAGTCGCGGGCTCGTGCGAGGCGAGCAGCAGCGCGCGGCCGAGCCGGAAATGCAGGTTCAGCGCCGCCGGATTCTTCTGGATGGCTTTGCGGTATTCGGCCGCGGCTTCGGCGTAGTGGCCCTCGATTTCGAAAATCTCGCCGGACATCTGGTTGACGCGGTAGGAGCCGGGCGCCTTCTGGTGCAGTTGGAAGACCGCGTCGTCCCACGCCTGGCGGTGCGCTTTGGCGGCCTCGTAGAGCACGTCGGCATCGGCGGGAAACTCCTGCTGCAAGCGTTCCAGAATCGGCCAGATCGCGGCCGTGCGATGGGCGGCGAGGTCGCATTGCACCAGCGCGATTCCGGCCAGCCGCTCCAGGGTTCCGCCGTTGCGGCTCGCGAACTGCCGTTCCAGATCGGGGCGGGCCGCTGCACAATCGCCGGTGGCGGCGCGGCTCAGCGCCAGGAAGGTGCGAGCCGTTGCATCCGGGGAAGCGAGCTTTTCCAGGATCCGCCGCGACTCGGCGTACCGGCCCTGGCGGAAAGCCGCGATGCCATCGGCTGCCGTCTGCGCCGCCGCAATCCCGCCACAGAGCACGGCAATCGCCGCGGTGCGTGTGCTAATGCCCAGCATCGTCCAGCACCAAGTCCAGATTTCCAAATCGATGCCGCAGCCGCCCTTCGATCAGCCGGAATTCCAGCGTGGGCGGCGGTCCCGGCGCGATCCTTCCCGGCGGCGCGAGGCGCGCCGAGGAAGGCTCGGCGATCTCCGCGACCTGCCCGGAAGCCGCGACCTGTTCCACCAGGTCCGCGGGCTCGCCGGCCGCGAACAGCAGGAGCGGCAGCCAGAGGGCTCTCATCGTCCCTCCAGTTCGCGCAGCGCGTTGGCCGCGGCGTTGCCGTGCCTGCGGTCGGGCGGTCGTAGCGCCGTCTGGCGGGTGCGTTCCGCCGGCTCGCCCGCGGAGGACGAGGAGTGCCGCAGGCAAAGAGCCATCATCGCGCCTCCAGTTCGCCGCGTGTCGGCGGCGGCATTGCCATGCCTACGGTCGGGCAGCCGTAGCGTGGTTTGGCGGGCGCGTTCCGCCGGCTCGCCCGCGGAGAACGAGGAGTGCCGCAGGCAGAGAGCCATCTTCGCGCTTCCAGTTCGCGGCGCGTCAGCGGCGGTGTTGCCGGGTTTGCGGCCGGCGCTTTCTGCCGGCTCACCCGCGGCGGATGACGGACGCAGCAGACCGAGCGCCGTCATCGCCCCTCCAGTTCGCGCAGCGCGTTGGCCGCGGCGGTGTTGCCGGGTTTGCGTTCGAGCAGCCGCAGCATGGCGTCGCGCGCGCGGGCGCGGTCGCCGAGCTTCACGTAGACACGCCCCAGATTCATGTACAGCATCTCGTTATCCGGCGCCACGCGGATGCCATATTCGAAGGCCGCGATGGCGTCGTTGGTCTGCCCCATTTGGGAATATAATACGCCGAGATCGTTGATCGCGCCGCCGTCCGCGGGATCGAGCTCGATCGCCTTCTTCAAGAGCTTGACTGCCGCCTCATTGCGGCCGAGCCGCGCCTCGACTTGTCCGGCATTCACGAGCGGATAGACCGCATTCGGCAGCAGTTCCATGGCGCGCCGGTAATTGCGCAGCGCGGCTTCGAGATTGCCTGATCGCATCTCGACTCCGCCGAGGTTATTCCACCCTTCGCCCAACGCCGGCGCGGTGGCCACGGCGCGCTCCAGCCAGGTGCGCGCCTCGACGAGCCTCCCGCGCTCCAGGTGAATCTGCCCGATGGCGTTCAGCGCCTTGCCGTTAGCGGGCGACTGGCGCGCCGCCGCTTCGAGGTACGGCAGCGCTTCATCGGGGTATCCCGCCTGGTAGAAGGCCGCCCCGAATTTGAAATGGTTGCGCCGCGGCAGTCCCACGTAATCGCCCGGAAAAGGCAGCGCCAGGCGTTTGCGATCGGCGGTGTCCATCAGCCGGAGGTCTTCGGCCAGCGCAGCCGCGGACGGCTCTGCCGCGTACAGCTTGTGCGCGCGCGACTGGCCGTCGATCAGCAGCAGCAGGGGCAAGTCGAGCGGCGGCCGCCAGTCCAGCAGGTAGCGGCGGAAGATGGCGTAGCGCGCCGCGGTGTCTTCGGGCTCCGCCGCCAGGTTGAGGACCTCGACGTTCTCGGTGATGGCGGGCCGTTCGCCGGCGGCGATATAGAGCAGCCCCGGACCGCGGCGCCGGTCGGGAAGCGGGACCGGATCGAGGAGCCAGGTGTCGTGGGTACGGGGCTGATTGTCGGGCTGCGGACCGGGCAGGCCATGGGCCTGCCCTACCGGCGGCGCAAGTGGGTGCTTGCCGAGATCGACGGAGCCCTCGGTGATGTCGTAGCGGAAGCCGGCGGGCAGCCCAGGGAACTCCTGCCGCTCCCCGGAGGGCCACACGATCCGCAGCGCGCGCACTTCGTCCGCATTGCCGAGTCCGAAATGCAGCGTCTTGGTGTGCTGCGAAAGATAGCCGGAGCCGGCTTCGAGCCAGCGCACGACGCCGTCCGCCTCCACCCGCGCGCCGATCGCATCGCGGTTGGATTTCGTGCCCGTGAGCCGCACGGCGATCGCCTTCCGCCCGCCCGCGCAGCCGTTGCGGAACGCCTGAATCTGCGGCGCGAGACGGCTTTTCAACAACAGGTCGAGGTTGCCGTCGCCATCGAAGTCCGTGACGGCGAAGGCGCGGCTGTCGAGCGCGCAGTCGAGGCCGCTGATCCCGGAAGCGTCGAAATAGCGGCCGTTGCGGCGTATGTAGAACACGTTCGGCTCGCGCCCGTTCCAACTGTAGTCCTCGCGGATGAACTGGTTGATGGCGTTCCAGCCGTTTTCGTAGGCTTCGGACCGTTGCGCCGCGACGGGCGATTTCTCCACCACCTGCCGCCAGAAGAAGCTCATCAGGTCGGCCGGGTTCGGGCCGGTGAGCATGCCGCACGTGCAGTAGATCTCCGGCACGCCGTCGTTATCGAAGTCGAAGCCGCCGGCGGACCACGCCCAGCGGCCCATCTCCACGCCCGGCATTTCGGCGAAGGTTCCATCTCCGCGGTTGCGGTATAGCGAGTTGCCCTTGGTGTGGCGGCGGTAGGCCTCACGCAACTCCGGCGTGGCGGCGGGGCGAAATGCGGGATCGGCGACTACGCGCTGGCCGGCCTCACTCCACATGTTCGAGACGTAGAGGTCCGGGCGGCCGTCGCCATCGGCATCGAACCAGGCGGCGCTCATGCCGGGGCCGATGTCCTCCACGCCCGCGGCCGCGGCAACGTCCTCGAAATGGCCGCCGCGGTTGCGGTAGAAATTGTGGCGGCCGAAATCGTTGGCCACGTAGAGATCCGGCCAGCCGTCGCCATCGGCGTCGCACCATGCCGGGGCGAAGCTGAAGCGGTCGTTATTTTGGTTCAGTCCGGCGGCTTCGGTCGTGTCCTCGAAGCAGCCCGAGCCATCGGCGGCGAGCCGGTTGCGGAAGAGGAAGTTCGGCGGACCGTTGCGGGCATCGTGGTACGGCGTGGGGTAGCGGTATTGGTCTTCGCTCTGGAAGAAAGTATAGGTGCAGAGGTACAGGTCGAGGCGGCCGTCGCGGTCGTAATCCGCGGCGGACATTCCGGTGAAGCTCCCTTGCTGGCTGCCGTGAAACAGGAAGGCATCGGCCCGGAGCGCGAATGTGCCATCGCGTTGATTCAGGAACAGAACCGGGCCGGCGCTGCGCAGCACCACGAGATCCTGGACGCCGGTGTTGCGGAAATCGGCGAACAGCGCGCAGGAGGTGTCGTCGAGCAGGCCGACGCCGGCGCGTTCCGTGATGTCTTCGAACCGGCCGCCGCGCATTTTGTACAGGCGGTTCGGCAGGCCGCCGGGCTGGCAGACGTAGACCTCGTCGATGCCGTCGCCGTCGATATCGCCGACGGCGATGCCGTTGCTGCCGTAGATATCGATGCCCGAAGCGGAATCGAGCCGCGCGCGCCAGTACGGGATGCCGCGCAGCATTTGCTCGCGGAAAGACTCGCAGCCGGCGAACAATTCGGCGGTGGAGTCGTGGAACAGCGGGCGCGGCGACCGCGTGAGCGTTTCCGAGAGCGGCTGGAATTCGGCCAGGCGGCCATCGCGCCAGACTTGACGCCAGAGGCCGACGCGATAGGAATCGGTGGTCGCGATCTCGTAGCGGATGCGATCGCCGGGCAGCACGTAGAATCGCGCGGCGCGGATCGGGCCGAGGCTCGCGAGCCATTTGTCGTAGCCGTCGAAGGCCGCGGCGCCGAACTCGGCTTCGAAGCAGTCGCCGGCCACGGGCCGGTACCGCGCGGGCACGGGCGAAACGCCGTAGAAGCCGGGCGCGAGGGGCAGCGCGCGGGTTTCGGGGAGACGGCGCAGCTTCTCCGCGATCTCCGCGGCAGTCTTCTCGGAGGGAAAGTCGTCACTGCCCGGTGCGATGAAGCGTTCCAGCGATTCATACGGCGCGGGCTTGCGGAAGTGAACGGGGAACGGCGCGGCGGCGGCGTGGCGCGGCGTGAGGACGAGCGGTGCGGCGAGCGTGCCGAGAAAATGGCGGCGGTTCATGTCACACGCCCACCCAGTCCTTCAGGCGCTGCGCCACGGCCGGCAGCTTCAGCGGGCCGGCAGGCAGCGAGAAGTCCGGCGGCGCGATGACCAGCATCTCCTCCATGCCGTCGGCGAGGAACGCGTAGACCGTATTGGTGCGGTATTCGGCGTACTTTTCGAACTCCTGCCAGATGTACTGATAGAAGATTTCGAGGTCGACGTAGGAGCCGAGGACATCGGCCTGGCTCGGGATGGGATTGGTGGCGTCCTGGTCCTCGTAGATCAGGAGACTGCTGAACGGCTTCACCTTGTTGCGGATGCCGAAGCCGATGGCTGCGACCGTGGGGCGCGCGCGGCGCACCGCCTGCATGGTGGCCCATTCGACGAAGGTGTTGTTGATGAGCAGCGTCCCGTTGCCGCTGAGGAGAATGGCGCGGGCGAACTCGGCCAGGATCGGATCGCCCGCCGCGGCGCCTTCCGAGGCCAGGATTTTGAGCTGCTTCAGGCGGTCGCTAAGCTGCCGCGGTCCGGGGACCTCTTTCGCCTCGACGATCGACTGCACTTCGCGCATCAGCCGCTTGCGGTAACCCGCGAGCGCCTCGTAGCTGTAGTGGACGACCGCCGGGTGGTCCGGCGCAAGGGAGCGGCCCGCCTGAATGACCCACGAATGGTACGGCTCCGCGTGCTTCGCCGCGTAGAGCTGCGGAATGCTGGTGGCGCCGAGCTGCGGCAGATACGCGGCGGGATCGTCGGGTGGATCGAGCGCGATGCGGCGGCCGCGCGCCGCGATGCGCGTCCACATGCGCGAGGGATCGGCGGGGAGTTGCGCCGGTGCGACGACCATCACCAGGCGGGGGTGTCCGGCGCGGGCGATTTCGGCATCGAGCGCGGGATCGATGCGGCCGAATACCTCGGCCACGGCGGTGCGCCACTCGGCGTAGAACGGACTGCGGTTCAGAAAATCGACCTGTTCCAGCGAAAAGCGCGACTTGGGAAATGTCTTCGCGTTGACGCCCATGCGCTGTTCCACGTCGCGGAGGCGGCGGAATGTCCCGTCGAACTCCTGCGGCGGAGTCCGGTCGAGCAACGCGAAGAGGCGCTCAAAGTAGCTCCGTTCGGCGGGGAAGAGCAGCTCCCACTCCTTCATCTGGTCGAAGCAGAAGGCGGAAAAGGACGCCGGGAGGCGGTCGAGCAGGCCCTTCTCGAGCAAGGCTTGCAGCGCGGGCGAGACTCGGGGCGCGGCGGGCATCAGAGCTGCAACTCGCGCAGGGGCTGGCCTGCGGCGCCGGGCAGATGGACGCCGAGGATTTCGGCCGCGGTGGCCGCGACATCGATGTGATGGACGGGGCGGTCCGTCGCGCCGCCCGGCACGCCGGCGCCCATCGCCAGCATCCACATGTTGCGGCAGGAGGGATCGCCGCTGCGATGGTTCAGGAAGCCGTTGGCCGCGTTGCGGTCGCCGTCGCGGCCGAGCTCCGGGAGGACCAGCATGGTGGTGCGGCCGCGGTAGGCGGGATTCGCCTCCACTTCGTCCCACAGCATGCCGGTGAGCCGGTCGGTTTTGGTGATCGCGTTGAGGTACAGCGAATAGGAGCCCCAATGCGCGACGTCCATATCCCAGAAATTGACGAGCAGCAGCCGCGGGGCGAATTCGCGCATGATCTCGCGCGCGATGAAGAACGTCAGCTCGTCGCCGGAGGTGGGGGCTTCGGGGCCGTTGATGTAATCGGCGAGGCCGCGGATCAACGTTTCGCGGACGTGCTGGTCGAGTTTGCGGCCGGCCTGAAAAATGGTCCAGCCGATGCCTTCGTAGCCTTCGCTGAGGACGCCTTCGAGGCGTTGGAGGACGGCGTCGCGGTCGGCGACGCCGCCGGCCGTGCCCTTTTTGACTACGTCCTGCACGGCTTCGAGCAGAAGCTGCTTCGGCAGGACGACATTGGCGCCGTAAGGCTGGCCGAGCATGCGGTCGGAGCCCGCGCCCATCAGGGCGAAGCTCTTGTTCGTGGCGACGGTCCAGGCATCGAGCGGGCCGGCGCCGGTCTGCTTGCGGAACTGCTCGAACAGCGTGGCGCCGGCGGGCGGCTGGAAGCCGAAATCGTCGACGCGCTGCCAGTTGCCGGTCACGATGCTGGCGGTCGAGTTGAAATGCGAGAGCACGCCGGAGTTGATGCAGGACGCGAAAAAGTAGCCGCGTGGGCGCAGCGCGACGAGGCGGGGGATGTTGCGCAGACCCTCCGGCGCGAAGGTTTCGGAGTAGCGGACGCCGCCGCCGAAGGTGACGAGGATGACTTTGTTGGCGGGGCGGGCGGCGGGAGCGGGGAGCACCTGGCCCGCGACGCGATTGGAGATCGAAAGCCCGGCGAGTTGCAGGAAGCGGCGCTTGGTCAGGCGGGGCATGGCTACCACCGCACTGCTGCAGGACGGGCCGCAGATGAACGCAGATCAACGCAGATGGGGAAACCGTGGTTGATCGGCGTGAATCGGCGTTGATCGGCGGCTGGAGTCATGCCTTAGTAATCCGTGATTTCGCCGCCGGAGATCCTGCGGCGGACGTTGGAGCCGAGGTCGAGGGGGTGGTCGTAGCCGGATTTGATGTCGCCGTCGGGCGAGTAATAGGGTCCGATGTCGCAGGCCATGCTGCCTTTGCCTTCGGCCACGAATTCGATCGATGTGATCAGCTTGGCGCACTTGTAGCCGTAGCGCGCCGGGTCGATGAGGCGCAGCGGCGCGCCGTGGCGGTCGGCGAGCGGCTTGCCGGCCATATCGAGCGCCAGCATGACGCGAGGCCTCAGCAGATCCTCGATCGAGAAATATTCGTACCACTTGTCCGCGCAATCGAAGCGGACCGCGCGGGCCGTGCGCAGCGGCCTGGCGGTTTCGAGCAGATGGCCGAAGCGGAAGCCGCCCCAGACGGTGCGCGAAGACCAGCATTGCACGCACTTCATGCGAGAGTTCTGCGATTCCTGCGGGAGGCGGCGGAGGTCGGCGAGAGAAAGCGAGACCGCCTTTTCCACCAGGCCGTGGATCTTGAGCTGATACCGCGCGGGGTCGAGCGGCGGCACGGGGTTGTACCACATCAGCCGGAAGTGCAGCTCGTCCGGCTCATCGCTCGGCAGCAGGAGATTGCCGGCGCGCTGCTGGGCCTGCCCGCGCAAGGCGGCAGAGGCAGCGGCGGCGGCAAGGAAACGGCGGCGGTGCATTCGGAGACTCATTTTACACCCGGCGCTTCGGCAGACAGGCGGGCGTGGATCTCGCGCTCCTCCTGCGCTTCCGCGGGCTTGCCCAGGCGGTCGTAGATGCGCGCGAGGTGGTAGTGCGGGACGGGATCGCGCGGATTGAGCCCGGCGGCGCGGCGGAGTTCGCGCGCGGCTTCGTCAAATTGGCGCCGCGATTCGAGCAGGACTCCGAGCTCGAAATGGGCATCGGGCGAAGCGTCGTTGACAGCGAGCGACTTGCGGAGCCAGCTTTCGGCGGCCGCTGTATCGCCCGTGAGAGCGAGCGCCTTGCCGTAGAGATAGCTCGCGAGATAATTTCCCGGCGCCCGCCGGGGGAAAGCCGCGAAGACCTGTGCAATGCGGGGCAGGCGGTCTTCCGCCTGGTCGAGCATGCGGCCGAGAAAGGCGTAGGGCTGCTCGACATCCGGGGCCAGTTCGATCGTGCGGAGGAAGGCGTCGATCGCTTCCGGAAAGCGGCGGAGGCCGTACAGCGCGACGCCGCGCGCCAGCACGAGCTGGGCGCTTGCGGGAAATTTCTGGCAGCCCGCATCGAGGTTGTCGAGGGCGGCGGCGAATTCCTGCCGCTCGAGATGCGCCTGGGCGACTTCGAAATAGTAGCGGTCGCCCGCTTCGGAAAAAAATAGCGAAAGCGTGCGTCCGGCAACGGCATCCTCGGCGCCCAAGGCTTCGGCGGCGCGCACCGCGGATTCGGTTTCGAGCGGCCGGTGAAGCCTCCAGTAGGTCTGGGCAAGCGCGACCTGCACGCGCGCATTGCGCGGCTCGATTTTTGCCGCGGCTTCCAGGCGCGATTGGGCCAGCGGCAGGTCATTCGCATTGAGGGCGATCAGGCCCTCGCGGAAGGCGGCGTCGAAGTGTTGGCCGAAGAGGAGAAGCGGCAGGAGCGGCAGGATGGATTTCGACGCGGAGGCACAGGGAGGCATGGGGCCCGGAGGGAGGATGCGGGGCCGGACGGGCCGGCCCCGCGCGTTGCTTAGAAATACAGCCGCAGAGAGAACTGGATGTGCCGCTCCAGTCCGGCCTGCGTACTGGTGATCTTGCCGAAGTTGCCGTTGCCGCCGAGGGCCTTGCTGTCCTGCAGGCTGGCATCGGGCTGGCTGAACTGCGGCGTGTTCGCGATGTTGAAGGATTCCGCGCGGAACTGCGCCTTCCAGCGCTCGGTGAACGCGAAATCTTTGAACAGCGAGAAGTCCAGCGTGCGGGTCGGCGGGCCATAGTTCGTCTGCAGGCCGAGATTGCCGCCGGTCAGGGCCGCGGCCGGGGCGACGTTGGCGATATTGAACCACTCATTGGGATTGCGGCCTCCGGGCGGGGCGGCGTTGGGATCGAGGCCGGGAATATAGTCCGGACGGCAGCGTCCCCAGACGCCCTGGCAGCCGTTATAGGCGAGGGTGAACGGCTGGCCGGTGCGCAGGGTGAGAATTCCGTTGGCCTGCCATCCGCCCACCAACGCATTCATCGCCCGGCCCATGTTGCTGCCGAGCGCCTTGCCTTTGCCGATGGGCAGATCATAGACGAAGGCGCTGGTGAAGTTATGGCGGACATCCCAGGACGCGCTGGAGTATTCGGATGCCAGGTTGGTGGGATCGGGCGCGCCGAGGTTGCTGGAACCGCTGAGCGGCGTGCCGCTGTTCGCCAGAGAATGGCCCCAGGTATACGAGGTGAGGAACTGCAGGCCGTGAGAGAAGCGCTTCTCCAGCTTGCCATGCATGGCGGCATAGTTGCCGAAGCCGAAGGAGGATGTCATCGAGAGGCCGTTGCCGATGGACGCGCACGCCGAGCAGCCGGCCGGAGGCAGAATGTAGCGCACGCTATCGGAGGAGATGGCGGCCGTCGACGGAGTGTTGACGGCTGGATCGGAGTTCCACAGGATGACCTGGTGGGCGGAGTGGTTGCCGTCATAACCGACTTCGAGCGACATGTTGCCCTTCAGTTCGCGTTGCACCGTGAAGTTCCACTTGTGGACCAGCGGATTGCGGAAATCGCTCTGGACGCCGCGGAAGGACACGGGCGCCGGCAGACTGAAGACGTTGAGGGGATAGCCGCCCGCGAAACCGCCGGGGAAGAAATCGCAACCGGTGCACTCCGGCTGCGAAACGCCGATGAAGCCGCTGATATTCGCGGCGCGGTTGAGGTTGACCGTTTCATTGAACGGAACGCCTTCGCCGCGGTTGGGGCTGCCGCCCTGATTTTCTTCGCCGCCGTAGAAGATGCCGTAGCCGGCGCGAATGACGGTCTTTTCGCCCAAGCGGTACGCGAGTCCGAGGCGCGGCCCGAAATCTTTCTTATCCCAGGGCACCAGGGTGCTGGGCACCTGGCCGCGGGAGACGTGGATCTCCGGGAAGATGGTCGAGAAGTTCGGCGGCAGCGGCGCGTCCTGGTTGGGGCCGCGCGGAATGTAGAGTGTCAGGCTCTGCAGATCGAAATTCGCCTGGCGTCCGAAGCGCTCATCGATGGGCGACCACAGCTCATAGCGCAGGCCGATATTGACCGTGAGGCGCGAACTCACCTTCCAGTCGTCCTGGGCGTAGAAGGCCCACGCGGATTTCTGCGAGGAGACGAAGTTCGTCGTGGACATGTTGCCGCTGTCCACCACGCCCAGCAGCGCCGAAGCGATGGCGTCGCCGGTCACGGTGTTAATGGCGGCTCCGGCCGAACCCTTCGCCGTCGATGGGAAGGCCGTTTCATTGGTGCTGAAACCGATATTGCCGTGCGGATCGGGGACCTGGAAGAACGGGAACTTGATGGGCCTGTATTCGGCGCCGAACTTGAGTGCGTGGGAGCCCTTGCTGATCGCGACGTTCTGGATGAAATCCCAGACGTTGT
>Ga0070739_10006749_pt1 | contig 12528 bp, 9 predicted proteins | sample Coa_R1_7_FD_66445 | JGI IMG/M metagenome (GOLD analysis project Ga0070739, IMG submission 66445) | Surface soil microbial communities from Centralia Pennsylvania, which are recovering from an underground coalmine fire - Coalmine... | ecosystem: Environmental > Terrestrial > Soil > Unclassified ... | reverse complement strand
GGCAGCGTCTGCAAGACCGATTCTGGAATCGAGACCATAACCAGTCCCTTTTCCAGCTTCGCCACACCCTCCTGCCGGATCAAGACATCCTGCCCACGACGCAAATTACGGACGACGAGATAAGCAAGTGCGCCGTTCTCAGGGTGTACTGCAACCAGCGTCAGCGTGCCCTTCACGCCGGTATCGGCATGCTGAACCACGCTCCTACCGTCGAGCAGCGCACCCCCCGGCTCCTGCTGGCTCGCCGCAGCCAGGTCGCTGCGTGAAATACTCAGGTTTACGCCATCGCTAGAAGCATCGGTAACGGTATCATAAGGTACATAGAGCGTCTTGCCAAAGATACGGCCCTGCTTCACGCCGATATGAGCCAGACGCTGGCTCGCCGGATCAAAGCTTACACGCGTGAGAATACCATCTTCTCCATCGGAGCAAAAGACCTTGCTGCCAAAATGGAACTTTTGCATCTGAGAAATTAACGTTGTTTTTTCCATACCTGCCCAGCCTTATCGCGCAAAATCTGGTAGACATAACACGGTAAATGTGCCACATCCCTCTTATAAAAAGTGTAGCATGTTCTCTTTACCTCTGACAAGCAGCCAGGAATCTTGCCAGGGCAATTTAATGCTCCCCACGCCACGCCCAGAAAGGAAGAGTTTGGGCTGGGACACCCCGCGCCCCGCAAGGGGGCGGCCGCCCCCTTGACCCCCGCTTCTGGCGAGCATTACATAGCCCTGGAATCTTGCCGAGTGCGCGTCTTTTTTTGCACTCGTCGCCACCTTCGGTGGCTCTCAGGAGGGAAAAGGGCAGGCGTCCGCCGGACACCTGCCCTTTTCCCTCCTGGGCGAAGCGCCGCAGGCGCTGAGGTGTGAAAGAAAGGATGGAAAATCTTGCTATCTGATTGCATTTGAGCTATCATTGCAATATCACAACTATTATAAAATTGCAAGCATTCGAGAGGAGAGATACATCATCAGCCACGACTATAACCCTGAAGCGCTGGCTCGGAACCTCATCGCGTTCCGGCGCATACTCTGGCGCGAGATGATCCGCAGCACTGTCAAGGACTCGAGCGAATTTGACATATCGCTGCTCCAGTTTCTCACACTGTTTCTACTCATCACTGAGAGCGAGATGACGGTCAAACGTGTGGCCGCACTGCTTGGGCGTTCCGAATCGGCAACCAGTCGCATGCTCGATCAACTGGTGGCGCGCGGACTGGTCTGCCGCCGTGAGGGCGAGCGTGATCGCAGGGTGAAGCGCGTCTCCCTCAGTGAGAACGGGCGCTCCTTTGTCGCCGCACTCGAACAGAAACGAGCGGCGCCCCAGATAATGGTCATGAAATATCTCTCGCCTGAAGAGAGAGCGGTTGTTGCGCAAGCCATGCGGTTGCTCGCCGACGCCGCAAGGAGGCATGCAGGTGAACATACAGAATCAGAAACAACCGGGACGGAGCACACGGACGAGTAGCTTACCATTCGTTCTCCCACTGAGCGCTATCGATGCCAGCCTCCTGCCCGGCGTCGGAGGCAAGGCTGCCAACCTGGGCGAGATGCTGCGAGCCGGGCTGCCGGTGCCCGAAGGCTTCTGCGTCACCACAGCGGCTTACCAGCTCGCCAGCCAGCAGGCCAATCTCGAACCTATGCTCGATGCGCTCGCCGCAACAGAGGCAGGAGATAGCGCATGCCTGGAGCGCTATGCCGCCGAGATACGTGACGCTCTGCTCAAAGTCCCGATGCCCCCGGCCATCGCCGACGCTATCCGCGAAGCCTATCGCGAGCCAGTTGCCGTGGCCGTGCGCTCCTCCGCTACCGCCGAAGACCTGCCTTTCGCCAGCTTCGCCGGCCAGCAGGATACCTACCTCAACATCATCGGGATCGATGCGCTGCTGGATGCCGTGCGGCGCTGCTGGGCTTCTTTGTGGACCCCGCGCGCGGTCAGTTATCGCGCCAGCAATCACATCGATGCGCGCAGCGTGTACCTGGCGGTGGTGGTCCAGCGCATGGTCAACGCGAGCGTCGCGGGCGTCCTCTTCACGGCCAATCCGCTCACCGGGCGCCGTCACCAGGCCGTCATCGACGCGAACCCTGGCCTGGGTGAAGCAGTAGTCTCCGGAGCCGTCAATCCCGATCATTTTGTAGTCAATATGGATAACGCCGAGATCGTCGAGCGCCGCCTGGGTGAGAAACGCGTGCGTATCCGCGCGCTCGCCGGCGGCGGAACGGAGCGTATCGAGTCGGAGATGCAAACCACAGAGCCATGCCTGAGCGACGAGCAGATTGTTGAACTGGCGAAGCTGGGGATGCGGACCGAAGCGCACTTCAGGAGGCCGCAGGATATCGAATGGGCCATCGATGACGCGGGCAAACTCTGGCTGACGCAGGCGCGCCCGATCACAACGCTCTTTCCGCTGCCAGCAGACGCTCCCTCTCCAGCAGACGATATTCGCCTGTACTTCTCGGTCAATGTTGCCCAGGGAGTCTACGGCCCGTTCACGCCGATGGGCATAGCTTTCTTCCGCCTGCTGGCGGGCGCCGGCGCAGCCGGGGCAGGCTTTCCCCCCCGTGATCCGCTGGCCGGTCCCGCTTTCATGAAAGAGGCTGCTCATCGCCTCTTCCTCGATCTCACGCCAATGTTCCGCAGCACGCTCTGGCGCCCCTTTCTGGTCCAGTTGATGGCGAACATGGAGGCACGTTCCGGCCCGCTCCTGGAGCGCCTCGCTGCCGATCCGCGCTTCGCGCCTATGCATACGTCGCGCGTGGTCGTCCTGCGCAAAGTGTTCGCCCTGCTGGCGCGCAGCCATGCCGCACCTCTCATCTATCTTGTCCAGGCGCTATTCGCTCCAAAGACGGCGCGCATACGTTTCGCTCGCTTGCAACAGCAGGTACGCGCACTGTTCAGCGCGATACCCGCTGATGCGAGCGCAGAAGAGCGCCTGGCTGCTCTTGAGCGCGGTGTGTCGCAACAATTCCCGGTCTTTCTGTATAGCGTTATGCCCGTGCTGCAACTGATATTCGGCTTACCGGCGCTGGCAGGCAGGCTGCTGGATGGGCTGGCAAGCGCCGACGAGCTACAAACGGTGCGCCGCAGCCTCCCCTACAACCCGACTACCGAGATGGACCTGGCGCTCTGGCAGGTGGCGCAGCGCCTGCGCGAAGATGCGGCGCTCGTCCAACTGTTCCGAAAGAGCAGACCGGAGCAACTGGCACAGGCGTACCGCGAGGGAAAACTGCCGCCCATGTTGCAGCAAGCACTCGCCGACTTTTTGCGCATCTATGGACACCGGGGCGTGGCCGAAATCGATATGGGGCTGCCGCGCTGGTCGGAGGATCCGGCGTACTTGCTCGGCGTGCTCGCCAACTACCTGCAACTCACCAGCCCGGAGGCCGCGCCGGATATCCAGTTCGAGCGCGGCGCCCGCGCGGCGGAGGCGATGCTGGAGGAGTTGACCCGGCGAGCGCGCAAACGCGGCTGGCTACGCGGCAAGCTTGTACACTTCTGCTTGAGACGCATGCGCGACGTATCGGGGCTGCGCGAGTCGCCAAAAAATCACATCGTCTTCACTATGGCACAGGCGCGCGCCCTGCTCCTGCCCATCGGCGAAGAACTCAGGCGCGCCGAACGCCTGGAATTGGCCGAAGACATATTCTTTATCACGCTGGCCGAGGCGCACGAGGCGCTGGCCGGCAAAGATATGCGCGCTATTGTGCGTGAACGCCGCACAGGCTACGAACGTGAGATGAACAGGCGCCATATCCCGCGCATCCTGCTCTCCGATGGCACTGAGCCAGAGGCCGAGGCGCGAGATGTGACGGGAGCCAGTAGCGATGGTGTACTTAAAGGTACACCTGCCTCGGCAGGCGTGGTAACGGCGACGGCACGCGTGATCCTCGATCCGGTGGGCGCGCACCTCGAACCCGGCGAAATCCTGGTCGCGCCCTCAACCGATCCCGGCTGGACGCCGCTCTTCCTCACCGCCAGCGGCCTGATAATGGAGATGGGCGGTCCCATGTCGCACGGGGCCGTCGTTGCCCGTGAATACGGAATCCCGGCGGTTGTCGGCGTGAGCGGCGCGATAGAGCGCATCCAGACCGGCCAGCAGATCACGGTTGACGGCTCCCAGGGGATCGTGATGCTACAAAATCCTTGACTACCTGCTCAATAAAGATCTATAACAGCAGCATAGTATGATTATGAGACGAGCAGAGCAATGAGGATCGATCATGGCGCAGACGCCGCAGCCTTCCTACGAAGATGCCAGGATGCGAGCACGGGAAGCGTTTCAACGCTGCCTGGGGGGCGAACTTGTCCAGGTGCAAGAACAGTTGCAGCATGCCCGCACCGAACTCAAGCGGCTCGACGGCGATCTGCCCATCGCCAGGTATAGCCAGGGGCAGGCTATTGCCAGCGATGCCCCCTTTGTCACGCACAGCATTGAGCAGGCGCGGGCCTGGGGCTGGCTTGAGATAGCATCCGGCGTTTACCAGCTCGCGCAGCAGCATCCCGGGGCCGGCCTGGTCCACTTCAAACGCGTATGGCGCATCTGGCGGCCCTGGAGTATGGAGGCACCCGATGAGGCACAGCGCAATGAGGCCAGACGGGAACGCCTGCGCGCAAGCCTCTGGCTCGGCGAATCCTGGGCACGGATGATAGGCGACCGCGCACAACAGGTGGCCGATGCCGTGCTGCGTGCGGCGCTGCGCGAGCTTACTCAAATCGACGCGGATGCCCTCCTCCAGGAGACAATACAACAGCAGAAGCAGCTTCCGCCCGCGCCATTGGGATCGCCGGCGCACAGAGACGCTGAGCGCAGCATGCCCTATGTGTGTTTGCTGATAACAAAACCATAGCGACTCCTGTGGATGCCGGGACCGGGATAGAGGCGGGCGCAGGCAGGGCATTTGGGCTGGGTAGTGGGCGCCTTCATAACATTGGCAAGAAGGTCCTCTGGATATTTTTATCCAGGAGGATTTACCGCATCCGAGAGAGAACGGTTGAACAGATCAAAATCGGTAATCAGACAGACTGGCCTGTCAAGAGCGTCATAGCCCCAATAGGAAGCGTAGATGCCATCTCCCCACCCAGAAGTGAACATGATGACGTTCGCCCCGGTCAATGGGTTGAGCACCACATTCAACGCTTCATGGGTAGAGAAGTCCTTCATTAAGCTCTCGGCATAACTCCTATCAGTATCAAACCTTCTTTGGAGTTCGAGGCCAGCCTCATTATCCATCAAACAAGCGATTCCAAAATCCACTGGATAGCCAAAGAATTGCCCTTCTTCAAGGGAACTGATGTCTTGTCCAGCCTGGGTTGCCAATTCCCAGCGCACAGGTTCCTGCGTGCTAAGCCGTAGGAGCACATACGCAATGCGCTGATCATTTTCTTTCGCAAACGAGGCAACGCTGGCAAGAACGGGATAACGACCTGGAGAGATCATCATCTGAAACGGTTTGGTGTCAGGAGACACGAACGGATCACAGGCAACCACTTGACCGGTGGATATCACTAACTCACCCAGCAGTCTGTGACGCAGTGTGATTGTTCCTGGAGACGCATCCTCTATTTGGACACCATCTTTGAATGCTTGCCAGAGATGAGCAGTATCCATGGGTTATTCTCCTATTATACAGTCAATCCGCGCTCCGTCGTCGCCTCGGCCCCGAAGATCGTTTCGGCGATTTCGGGAGCATAGCGCTCAACGATCCCTTCGGTAATGGCATTGGCGCGGCAGATCTCGCCGAACATGCTGGCGCTGCGGCGTGGGATGCGCTCCTGCGTCCGGGGGTCGATCTCGATGAGGCCAAAGCGCGCCTGCCAGCCATTATTCCACTCGAAATTGTCTACCAGCGTCCAGTGGAAGTACCCACGGACCGGAATGCCATCGCTCAGCGCGCGATGGACCGCTGCCAGGTGCTCCAGAATCGCACGCGGGCGGCGATCATCGAGCGCATCGTTAAAGCCGTTCTCGGTGATGTAGAGCGGCCTGTTGCCGCGCGTGCGCTGATAGACGGCTTTCAGGACGCGGTAGAGGCCCTCGGCATAGATCTCGCCAAAGCTGTTATCCAGCCCGACATCGTTATGCATCACCCCCGGCTGCATGAAGCGGCGGCCAAAAAGTTCCGCCGGGGCGCCGGGATCGAAGCGCACCAGCTCGCGCGTATAGTAGTTCACGCCATGATAGTCTCTTGCCCCTGCCGCTCCGCGAAGAGGCGCCACCATCATATTGAGCGGAAAGGTAAAGCGGCCGCTTTCGCCGGCCTGCAACAAGGCCCAACTGAAATAGGTATCGTGGATGCCCGCAACCGCGCAATCGAGAGGAGAGAGTGCATTGGCAGGATCAAAGAGACGATAGTGCGGGCAGTAGCCAATCTCGGCCTGCGGCTGGATCCGGCGAATAGCATAGAATGCCTCGACGTGCGCCTGCATCAGGTTGCGCAATACGCGAAAAGCGCGTAGAAGCTTCTGCTCGCCAGGAGGATAGGCGCCAAGCAGATATCCTTCCATAGCATAGACGTTCGGCTCGTTAATGGTGAGCCAGAAGTCGCAGAGATCGCGCAGTGCTGTGACCACGTAGGAGACATAACGCACGAAATAGCGAATGTTGGCCTCACGCGCGAAGCCTCCCCGATCAGCGAACCAGAGTGGTTCCGTGAAGTGGTGCAGCGTGACCAGGGGTTTCATGCCGCGCCGGCGCAGGTCCGCCAGCATGGCGCGATAGCGATCCACGGCGGCGCTCTCCCAGCGGCCCTCCGCAGGCTCGACGCGGCTCCATTCCAGGCTCAAACGCAGCGCGTTGTTCTCCATCTGCTCCGCCCGCTCAAAATCCTGCTCCGCCGCCTGCCACCAGTTCGCCCCCGCGCCGCACTGCTCGCCACTGAGAATGCGGCCCTGCTGCTCCCAACGATACCACTGGTTATTGGTATTGCCTCCCTCGCACTGGTGCGACGAGGATGCCGTGCCCCACAAAAAGCCTTCGGGAAAACGTAGAACGCGCCGTTGAGTCATACCATCTTTGCCTTTCACTGTGTGCTGCAACGCCGTTGCTTGCTTCTGCTCTTTCTTAAATTATATAATCACGAACACTTTCCTACTGCGCAAGCCAGAGAGAATGTCCAACATACAGCATCCTCTCTGGCCTGCCACTCGCGCGGCTTTGCCGCACCAGGAATACGGTGATGAGGGAAAATGCGCGCAGCGCATTTTCCCTCATCACCGTATTCCTGCGGCGAGCGCCACGGACGCCAGCTAGCGCCGATATCTGTTATCCTGCGGCCCCGCTCTCAACGGGCGTTCGTGCAGCTTTGCCTTACCACCATAAACCTGAGGCGAGCACGCAGGCGCGAGCCAGCAGCAATGTCTGATACCTGGCGGCTCCGCTCTCAACGGACATTCGTATAGCTTTGCCGCGCGGGTGGGTTTGTTGTGATGCGGCAAATTGCGCGAAGCGCAATTTGCCGCATCACAACAAACCTGAGGCGAGCGCGCAGGCGCGAGCAAGTGATTTGCCAGAAATCAGAGAATACCGAGGGAGACGAACAATATGAGCCTTGTGAAAAGCGACACGCTGCGGGTGCCGGGAGCAAATCTTTACTATGAGGTGTACGGAAGCGGCCCGCTCCTGCTTTTGATCCACGGCGGAGGCGGCGACGCGCGCGCATTTAACGGCATGGCCCGCTATCTCGCTGACTGCTACACGGTTGTCGCCTATGACCGTCGCGGCCTCTCGCGCAGCACGCTCGACGACCCGGAGGAGGTGCAGCATGTCGAGACGCAGAGCGATGATGCCCATCGCCTGCTAGCAGCGCTTACAAACGAACCGGCATATGTGTTTGGCAGCAGCGGCGGCGCCCTCATCGCGCTCGACCTGGTTGCGCGCCATCCTGAACAGGTGCGCACGCTGGTCGCCCATGAGCCGCCATCGCACCTGGAGCCAGGGCTTAAAGAACGCCATGAGGCCATCCGAGAGATCTATCGCCGCCAGGGCGCGGCTGTAGCCATGCAGCAATTCCTGACGCAGATCGGCGTGAGCTACAGGGACCGCGAGCCGGATGCCGAACTGCCGGGGCCGGGCGAGCGACCTGCTGAGAATATGAAATTTTTGATGGAGCGCGAATTCGCTATGTACGAGCGCTACCGGCTTGACTTCGCCGCGCTCAAATCAGCCATGACGCGGACACGCATCGTGATTACCGCCGGAGCAGGTGGGCGACAGTACATTGGCTATGAGCACGCCATCGCACTGGCGGAGCAACTTGGCACCGGCGTAGTAGAGTTCCCCGGCCATCATGTGGGCTACGTCAGTCATCCCAGAGCCTTCGCCACCAGGCTGCATGAGGTGCTTTCCGCCTCTGGCGGCTAATGCGTGAGTTGTGAATGTGGTGGTGAGGCGGATGTCGTCCGCCTCACCACCACATTCACAACTCACGCATACAAAGCGCCCGGGTGCTTCGCTGTCAGGAAACCGGCAACAACCATAATTAACTTGACACCGGGCAAATTTTCTTTTATATTGGTTTTAACAAAACGTTTTATTAAAACTATTGAAAGAGGGATAACCAGACGATGTATGAGTTACTCGTCCTCGCTCTGCTGATGCACTGGCCGCTCTATGCGTACCTGATCGCAGAGATCGCCAATCACATTCTTGGGCCGTGGGAGCGCATCAGCCGGGGCACGCTCTCTTCCCTGCTGACCAGATTGGAGCAGGAGGGATTGATTGCTCCAGCCGCTCCAGAGCAGGTGCCCTTCCCTACGGAGCATCCCTCGCGCGTCTTTGCCATTACGGAGACGGGGCGTGAGCGCTTTCATCAGCTCATGATGGATACTACTTCGAACCAGGGAACCTATCAGCGGCTCTTTCATATCAAGGCGCTGCACCTGGAGTTTGTCTCACCGGAAGAACAGCTCTCCCTGGTGGACCATTACATTAGCTACTGCCAGATGGGGCTGCGCTACCAGCAGGCCCAGGCACAGGATTACGTCACCAACCCGGTTAAAAGCCGCTCCGTCAGCAGCTTCTATGGAACTACTGCCCTGAGTTTGATGGATCTAATCAGCCAGCAGTGGCAACTCGAACTTGCCTGGGTGCAGCGGCTGCGCGAACGCGTCATCGCCCAGGCATCACAAGAGATAGATATACAATCGAGTGAAAGGAATAAACATGTCCACTAACCACACCCTTCCCGGATGGCTCAAGCTCTTTAATCGCCTGATCGTTGTTTTTAACCGCCTCGGCGGAAGCTTTGGCACCTGGTATATCCTTTCCATTCCAGGGCGCAAGACCGGAAAGATGCGCAGCACTCCGGTATCCGTGCTGCACGTGAACGGTCAGCGCTATATTGCCACCGGTTTTGAGACGCAGTGGGTGAAGAACGCCCGCAAAGCTGGCCGTGGTATTCTTGCCCGCGGGCGCAGGCAAGAGCAGGTGGCGCTGATAGAGCTGCCGGTTGAGGAGCGCCCGCCGATCCTGCGCGAATTTCCACGCCAGGTCCCGCACGGAGTCCAGTTCTTCGAACGCTTTCTGGGCATGCCTATCGATGCCGAGAAGCTCGCACAGGCCGCGCCACACTGCCCTGTGTTTCGCATCTGCGATATATCAGAAATCATCCATGTCGAAACTCAGGATCACGAAGGCTCCAGCGACCCGCGCCACTCATCCCTGAGCAGGCCGAAGTAGTATTCATCCTCGAAGCGATCACCCATGACGTAGCGCTGGCGCAGGTTGCCCTCGTAGGTAAAGCCGAGCTTGAGCAGCAGATTTCTGGAGGCTTCGTTCGCGATGTCGATGATAGCCTCGACGCGATGCAGCCCCAGTTCGCTGAATCCATAAGTGAGAATGGCAGACATCGCCTCGGTCATGATGCCGCGCCGCCAGTACGCGCGATTGAGGTCATAGCCCGTGGCGGCGCGATGGTAGCCTGGATCGAAATCATGGAAGCTGCACGTGCCAATCAATCTATCTTCACCCTTGAACGTGAGGCCCCAGCGGATAGCCTCGCGCCGCTCATAACGCTCCTGGATCTGCTGAATCAGAGCGTGCGTCTCATCGAGGGAGCGCTGAGGCTCATGCCCATAGTAGCGCATGGCCTCCTCATCGGAAAGTATCGCAAAGAGCGCCTGCGCATCCTGCGGCTGGATTTGCCGCAGATGCAGGCGCTCTGTCGTGAGCACAGGGAAGCGCGTAAATGCCGCGTCGATGGTCATAGTCAGACTCCTCCAGAACATAATTTAGATCCAGAGTAAGCAATACCCACAGTGCACTCCTCATGGGCACAGATGCAGCACCGCCAGAAGATGCGGCAAAACCAATAGCAGACGCTAAAAATGGAGAGGCAGGGCTTGCCCCTGCCTTGTCTGTCTGGTTCGTTTGAGGGAAAGGCAGGGGCATTACCTGCCCCCAGAGAGGGGTCCCCTGCCTCTCCATTGTTATTCGCGGATGCCGCGTGGCGGCAGCGGGCGCACCAGCGGACTCATCACCGGCAGATCCTTCTTGCTGCGCGGCAGGCGTTGTCGCACCAGGTAGTTCGGAGCGTTCGCCAGGTCATCCTTCTCCAGCGTGATATCCTCGCCGAAGCGATGGAAGAAGGACAGCTCGAAGTTCGGCGTCTCGCCAAGCGCGCCATGCGGGCAGACCTCAACGCAGTCGCCGCAGAAGATACAGCGATCAAGCGCGAAGGCGTAGCGCGTCAGGTAGCGCTCGGCCATCATCAACGAACCGGTCGGGCAGACCTGCACGCAGGCGCCGCAGGAAACGCAGTCCGTATCGTGCAGGCTGACGTTAAACGGCGTAGAGACGATGGTATCGAAGCCCTTGCCGAACATGCCGTAGCAGTCGGGGCCGATCACGTCGTGGCAGACGCGCACGCACTGCGTACAGTTGATGCACTTGTTGGGATCGCGCAGAATGAAGCTATGCGACAGATCCACATCGTAGTCGTGGTAGTCGCTCGGCTCGCCATCATGGAAGCGATTATCGGCCAGGCCGTGCTCGATGCTGTACTTTTGCAGGTCGCACTGACCGGCAGCCGGGCAGGCGCACTGCAAGCAGCGGCCAGCTTCACGCTCGGCCTGCTCGCGGAGATAGCCCATCTCGATGAGCCGGAAGTTGCGCTTGCGGTCCTCATAAGGCAGCATCGGCATCTTCACCTTCGGCTCAACCGGCTTGTAGGGCACGATATCGAAGAGATCAGGCTTGCGCTCCTCCAGTTCCAGGCGGCGCGCCACATCCTTCATATCCTCGCCCATCAGGAAGGCATGGATCGAGCGGGCGCCGAGCTTGCCCTGGGCGACGCACTCGATGATCGTGCTGGCGCCGATCTGCGCATCACCGCCAGCAAAGACACCCGGGCGATCCGTCATATAGTTGTGCGCGTTCGTCTGGATCGTCTTCCACTTTGTCCACTTCACCCCCGATTTGTCATCGAGCACCGAGGTATCCGGGTCCTGCCCGAAGGCCGGGATCACGGTATCGCACTTCACCACAAACTCGGAGCCTTTGATGGGCACCGGGCGGCGGCGCCCGCTGGCATCCGGCTCGCCGAGCTTGTTGCGCTGGAATTCGACGCCCGTGACATGGCCGTTTTCAGATATGATTCTTGTCTGGCTGACGAGGAACTGCATATCCGTACCCTCGGCCTCGCCATCTTCGCGCTCCTCAACCGTTGCGCCGATCTCGTTTGGGCCACGGCGATACATCGTATGAACCTTCGCGCCCAGGCGCAGCGAGGTGCGCGTGCAGTCGAAGGCCGTAAAGCCGCCGCCCAGCACGATGACCTCTTTGGTCTCGTCTACCGGCACCGACTTGCCCTCAACCTTCTCGCCGAGATAGGAGATGGCGTTGACGAAGCCCTGAGCATCGTCGCCTGGGATTGGCACTTGCTTACTCGTCCAGCACCCGATAGCCAGGTAGACGGCATCAAAGCCCTGAGCAAACAGGTCATCGATGGTGAAATCGACGCCCAGCTTGACGTTACACTGGAGATCGACGCCCAGCTGCCAGACGTGATCCAGCTCGCGATCCATCATATCCTTCTGGAGACGATATTCCGGGATACCATAGCGCAGCATGCCACCAGGCTGCGGCTGCATATCGAAGATCTTGCAATAGTGGCCCTTGAGCGCCAGATAATACGCGCAGGTCAGGCCCGCGGGACCGGCGCCGACAATCGCCACCTTCTTGCCCGTCGGCGGATCTTTCACGAACGGCACCGGGGGATCGAGCAGGCAGGTTTCCGCCGCGTGACCATGCATGCGGCAAATAGCGATCTCCTCTTCGACCAGCGCGCGGCGGCACGCCTTCTGGCAAGGCGCCGGGCAGGTCAGGCCCAGGATATAGGGGAAGGGCAGCACCTCTTTGACCAGGCGCGCGGCCTCCTTCATCGAGCCTTTGGCGATCAGTTCCAGATAGCCGGGGATGTCGATATGCGTCGGGCAATCGATCTGGCAGGGCGGCTGACAGTAGGCATTGTGGTCGGAGAGCATCATTTCCAGGTTCGTGCGCCGGATATGGAACAGCTCATCCGAGTTCGT
>Ga0070739_10006748_pt1 | contig 12528 bp, 9 predicted proteins | sample Coa_R1_7_FD_66445 | JGI IMG/M metagenome (GOLD analysis project Ga0070739, IMG submission 66445) | Surface soil microbial communities from Centralia Pennsylvania, which are recovering from an underground coalmine fire - Coalmine... | ecosystem: Environmental > Terrestrial > Soil > Unclassified ... | reverse complement strand
TCAAGCGGCTGCTGGCGTACAGCTCCATCGCGCACGCCGGATACATTCTGGTCGCCATAGCCGCGCACAGCCGGATCGGGATCCAGGCCGTGATGTTCTACACGGCGGCGTACGCATTCATGAATGTGGGCGCGTTCGCGATGGTGACGTATTTCTCGCGACAGGGCGAGCGCTACGTCAACGTGGACGATTTCGCTGGTTTAGGGTGGCGGCAGCCGGCCGCGTCAGCGCTGTTCTCATTGTTCATCCTGTCGCTGATCGGTGTGCCCCTTACCGCCGGGTTCTTCGGCAAGTTCTACATCTTCAAAGCGGCGCTCGATTCCGGGCTCGTATGGCTGGCGGTGTTCGGCCTTCTGACCAGCGCAGTGGGCGCGTATTACTATCTGCGGATTCTGGTGGTCATGTACATGAAAGATCCGCAGCAGCCGGCCAACACGGCGCCGCCGATCAGTGCGGGCATGCAGGCCGCGCTGTGGGCGTCGGCGATTGGAACGCTCGTACTGGGAATCTTTCCCTCGGTGCTGCTGGACTTCCTGCGGGTGTCGAGCACGCTGGCGCGGTAGCCATGATCGGGGCTGCGGCCATCAGGTGGAGCAGGCGTTAGGCCTGCACGTTAATGCAGCCCAACCCCGTTGAGCGGCTGCACACAGATCGCACTTCGCGCGACTGGAAGGCGCGTCTGCGCCGCCTGCTCGAGCCTCCGCTTCCTCTGATTCACAATCCGCGCGAGCCGAGCGACTATCCTCTGGGCCGCTGGAACCTTTACATCGGCGGAAGCGGGTGCAGCGTTCCCGGATACATTAATGTCGATCTGTTCGCGCTGCCCGGCGTGGACGTCGCAGCGAACGCTGAACAGCTTCCTTTCCGCGCCGGAGTCTTTCAGCGTGTCGATTGCGATGCGGTTCTCGAGCACGTCGTCGATCCCGCGCGTGTGATGTCGGAGATGGCGCGCGTGACGGCCCGAGGCGGGTACGTGCATCTGGTCACGCCCTTTTGCCACCCGTTCCATGAATACCCGCGCGATTTCCGCCGCTTTACCCTGGATGGGCTGAAGCAGCTTGCGGCCGGGGACTTCAGGGTGGTCGCGGAAGGCTGGCGGACGGGTCCGACCGCGACGGTGCTGCTGTTCGTCATCGAATACGTCAAACTCTGGTTTCCGTGGAAGCCGTGGCGCGTTCTCGCGCACGGCGTACTGGGCTGGCTGCTGTTCCCGTTTCGATATCTGGATTTGCTGTTCCTGCGCTCGCCGGACGCCGGCCGGCTCGGCAACCACTGCTACGTGTGGTTGCGCAAGTCGTAGATATCCACGAGAAAGCCGCTGCCGTTCGCAGTCAGGCGCACGTCGGTGAAATCGCGGATTACGCAATCGCAGCCAAGTTCTTCGCGTGTCACCGTCGTGAGCAGCCCCACCGCGTGCATTCCGGCGCGGCGCGCGGCCTCGACGCCTGGGCCGGTGTCTTCGAACGCGATACATTGTTCTGGCGGCGTGCCAAGCATTTCCGCGGCTTTCAGGAACCCTTCGGGATCGGGCTTGCCTCGGTGGACCTGTTCCACTGTCACCATGACATCCGGAATCGGCAGGCCGGCTGCTTTCAGGCGGACCTCGGCCAATTCGCGCGGGGCCGAAGTCACCACTGCCCAGGGCCGTCCGACGCATGCAAGTACGGCGGCATGCGCGCCTCGAACCGCAACAATCCCGGACCTGTCCGCCACCTCCGAACGCAGCATGTCCGCGGCATCGGCGCTGTGATCCGCGCCCGGGCGAAAGTGCTCCATGGTAGCCAGCGTCGGACGCCCATGCGAGAACCTCAGGATTTCCGTGAGCGGAATGCCGTACTGGCGGCCCCAGTGCTCCCAGCAGCGCTCGACCACGGCGGTGGAGTCCACAAGCGTGCCGTCCATATCGAAAATCACCGCTGAGCAGGTGAGCCGCACGTTTCCACGATAGCGTCAGAAGCCGGCCAGAATGGCGATCAGGCCGGCGGGCATCAAGACGCCTGCGAACAGAGCGGTCCAGATGACGGCGTGGCTTCGGCTGCATTTGAATGCCATGTACATGCCCAGCCGTGTGGTGAAGATTAGTCCGCAGCCATCGCCGGTGCAGCTGGGAACCTGTTTGAGCCATGCGGAGTTGCGGGTTCTTGCGGGTGCTGTCGTGCGTTCGGAACCGGGCGCAGTGATCACGTATAAATTAACGACTGGCCCTGTGTGATCGCTTTGTGAGCCGTTTGTTAAGACGTCATTGCCCCGGTATCCACGCCATCCCGTCCGGACCTCGGCCGGTCGCGATTCGGCCGGTGATGTTGAACGTCTTCAGATCGATGACCGCAACGTTGTTGTCGGGGCTAACCGCTACGTAGGCGACTGAGCCGTCCGGAGGGATGAGAATCCCGGCGCAGCCGCGCCCCAGATTGAGGCGGTGCACCTCCGCTCGCGAAGCGGCATCGACGGCGACCAGATCGCCCGTGCCGAGATCCGAAATGAGCACGGTCTTTCCGTCGGGGGTGAATTTAAGCCGGTTCGAACGTTTGGTATGGACATCGAGGGATCCCGTGACCTTCTTCGAGGCCAGATCGATGATCGAGACACTTCCGTCGGCGGAATTTGCTGCCCATAGTTCTTTCCCGTCAGGGGAGACGTCGAACCCCTCGGGCCCTTTGCCGACGGGGATCGCCGTTTGCCGCCAGCCCGAAGCATCAGCCTTCGGGTCCCGCTCGAACACGCTGATGCTGTCGGAGCTGATATTCGCGGCAAAAATGGTGCGGGCATCGGGCGTGACAACGAGCATGTGCGTGCGGTTCTGACCCGTTCCCAGAATCCACTCGATCTTCTGCCGTCCTGGATCGTAGCAGCCGATGACTTTGCTGCCTTCAGCCGTGAAGTACACTTTCGCCTTGTCCACTGCCAGCCCGTGCGGGGCCAGCATGGGGCTCAGATCCAGCGGGGTGAGGGCGCGCCGGGCGGCGACGTCGACGATGGAGAGAGTGTGGTGGGGGTGTGAAAAGGCGCCGTAGTTGGAGATAAAGGCAAGATTGCCACTGACGGCGACCTCGTGAGGATCTTCACCGGCCGGCGCTCGTCCGAGCACGGCCCGGGTCGCCGGGTCGACGACAGCCAGGGCGCGGTCATCCTTTTCGAGGACCAGGAGCATGGGGGATGTATTCTGGCCGGCAGCCAGCGCACCGGCCAGCAGCGTCAGGAATGAGACGAGGCGGGTTGAACGCATCTCAGGCTGACGTTACCACGGCCGTGTTGCTGACCGTCACGCACGCCTGCGGCGCGTGTTGCGGTATACTTCGTAGTCGATTGTCGAAAACGAACTCGGAGTATGAACGTGACCGCGATCTCTACTCTGGCCTGATACGGCTGCACATCCTGCACCACGCCGCCGAGGAGCCGATCTTCGGCCTCGGCATGGCCGAGGAGCTCGCGCGGCATGGGTATCGCATCAGCCCGGGCACGCTCTATCCGTTGCTGCATTCCCTCGAGAGCAAGGGCTACCTGCGATCGTTCGAGAAGCGCAACGGCAAGTCGCTGCGGCGGGTGTACTGCGCTACGCCGCAGGGCAGGAAGGCGCTCTCGAAGGCTCGCGAACGCGTACGCGAGCTCTTTGGGGAGCTGATCGGATGAAGGCAGCCGTTCTGGTGCTCGGGGCCGCGATGGCGTACGCACAGACGCCGCTCACGCTCCAACAGGCCGTGGAAACCGCAGTCCGCGACTATCCGTCGGTGCGAGTCTCGCGCGAGCAGATCGATGCGGCTGCGGCGGCCATTCGACTCGCCCGCACGGCGTACCTGCCGCGCGTCGACGCCCTGGCGCAGGTCAACCGCGCTACCCGAAATAACCTGCTCGGCCTGCTGCTTCCCAACAGTGTTATTCCCTCAATCTCCGGCCCGGTGCTGGGCACGAACAATATCCATACGGCGTGGGGCAGCGCAGTGGGCGTGCTGGTCACGTGGGAGCCGTTCGATTTCGGTCTGCGGCAAGCGAGTGTGTCGATCGCTAAAGCCGCGGAGGCACACTCGGAGGCTGAGCTGCAGCGGACGCGTTTCGAGGTAGCTTCTCAGGCCGCGGACGCGTATCTCACGGTGGTCGCCGCGCAGGAGACGGTCCGTGCGGCGCAGGCGGGAGTGGATCGGGCCGAGACCGTGCTGCGCACAATTAACGCGCAGGTGAACGCGGAACTTCGCCCCGGCGCGGATGCGGCGCGCGCACGGGCGGAGGTGGCAGCCGCGCGAACGCAGCTCATTCAGGCGCAGGAGGCGGTGGAGGTGGCGGGCGCCACTCTGTCGCAGTTCGTCGGTAAGGACGCGGCCGTGATCAGCGCCCCGAAGCTTGGCTCGTTGCCGCCGGCGCAAACGCCCGGGCCTGTGAACCTGGCAGCCAATCCCATCGCCGTCGAACAGAGCGCCGCCGTCGCGCAGGAGCGGGCGCGGCTGCGGGCCCTGGAACGTACTTACTTCCCGCATTTCTATGTGCAGGGCGCAGCCTACGCGCGTGGCACGGGCGCGGAGACGAACGGTGGCCTGCTGGGCGGTGCGAACGGGCTTGCGCCCAACGTACAGAACTACGCCGCCGGGCTGACGGTGACGTTCCCGGTATTCGATCTGCCCTCCATTCACGCGCGGGAGATGCAGCAGTCGGCCACAATCCGAGCGGAGGAAGCTCGCGCGCAGCAGATCGCGGTGGAGCTCCGAGCGCGCTGGAACTCCGCTGTGGCCACCCTGCGGGGCGCGCGCAATGTGGCGGCGAACACGCCCGTGCAGGTGTCGGCGGCCCGCGCCGCGGTGGAGCAATCGACGGCCCGGTATCAGGCCGGACTCACGGTCATCGATGATGTGGCTGAAGCGCAGCGCCTGGTCACGCAGGCCGAGATCGACGATGCCCTGGCTCGCCTGGGAGTGTGGCGCGCGCTGCTGGGGGTCGCAGTCGCTGCCGGAGATATCACGCCCTTTATCGCGGAGGCAGGCGAGTGAGGTTGGTTCTCGGCGCGCTGAGCCGGCCCATCACCGTGGTGGTCGCCATCATCGCCGTTGCTCTCTGTTCCATCCTCGCGGTCGAGCGGATGCCGATCGACATCTTTCCGCAGGTGGGCGAGCCGGCCATCTACGTCGCCCAGCCGTACGGCGGGATGGACCCGGCGCAGATGGAGGGATTCATCACGTATTACTACGAGTATCATTTCCTCTACATCACCGGCATCGATCACGTGGAGAGCAAGAGCATTCAGGGCGCAGCCCTGATGAAGCTCGTTTTTCACGAGGGAACGGATATGGCCACCGCCATGGCGCAGACAGTGGGGTACGTGAACCGCGCGCGCTCGTTCATGCCGCCGGGGACGGTTGAGCCCTTCATTACGCGCTTCGACGCCGGAAGCGTGGCGGTCGGCCAACTCGTGTTCAGCAGCCGCACGCGCACGCTCGGCGAGATGCAGGACCTCGCGCTGAACCGCGTTCGACCGCTGTTCGCGACTCTGCCCGGCGTGTCCGCGCCTCCCCCATTCGGCGGCAGCCAGAGGACCATCGTCATCACCCTCGATCCCGACAAGCTGCGGCAATACCAGATCTCGCCGGCGCAGGCGATCGGAGCGGTGAGCAGGTCCACACTGGTTATGCCGTCGGGCAACATGTGGACCGGCACGCTGGAGCGCATCGCGCGCACGAATGCCACCCTCGGCGGCAATCTGGCGGAGCTCCTGAGCACGCCCATTCGGCCCGTGTCGGGCACGACGGTCTACCTGCGCGACATCGGCACAATCGAGAACGGTACGGACCTGGTCACCGCCTATGCGCATGTGAACGGCCGGCGCACCGTCTTCATCCCTGTGACCAAGCGCGCTGACGCGTCTACCCTCGCGGTGATCGATCGTGTCAAAGCGGCAATTCCCGAGTTTAAGAAGGTGATTCCCGGCGACATCGATGTGAGCCTCCAGTTCGATCAGTCGCCGTATGTAAGCAATTCGCTCCGTGGGCTGATCATCGAAGGTCTCCTCGGCGCGGTTCTGACCGGGCTGATGGTGCTGCTGTTCCTCCGCGACTGGCGCAGCGCGCTGATCGTGGTGACGAATATCCCGTTCGCGCTGCTGGCGGCGGTCGTCCTGCTATGGGCCACGAAGCAGACGCTGAACATTATGACTCTGGGCGGGCTGGCGCTCGCCGTTGGCGTTCTAGTCGATGAGGCAACGGTAGAGATCGAAAACATACACACGCGCATGCTGCCTGGGGTTACCCGCGCCCGCGCGGTAGTGGAAGCATGCAGCCGGACGGCGCTGGCGCGCCTGCTGTCGATGTTCTGCATTCTGGCGGTGTTCGTGCCCTCGTTTTTCATGGTGGGCGTGGGCCGGCAGCTCTTCGTTCCGCTGTCTCTGGCGGTGGGCTTCGCCATGATTGCGTCGTATCTGCTCTCCAGCAGCCTGGTGCCGGTGTTTTCGACGTGGCTCATGAAGGAGGCGCATCAGGGCGAGGAGCGGAGGTTGCACGAGTTGTACGAGCGCTATCTGAACGCCGTGCTGCGTTTGCGGTGGCCGCTTGTGGCCGCGTATCTCGTCGTTTCGTTCGGGCTCCTATGGCTGATGATGCCGCGTCTGGGGACGGAAATCTTCCCCGACGTCAATCCGTCCATGTACCGCCTTCGGCTGCGCGCGCCGGCGGGAACCCGCGTCGAAGAAACAGAGCGGATTCTGTTGCATGCGCTCGATATTATCAATCGCGACGCCGGCGCTGGTAACGTCGCCATCACCAGCGACTTCATGGGCCTCCAGCCCTCCAGCTACCCCGTGAACCTGATCCATCTGTTCACGGCCGGTCCGCAGGAGGCAGTGATCCAAATCGGGCTGAAGCCGGACGCGCCTCGCGGCGAATGGCTTCGGGAGAAGCTGCGCGCGAGCTTCCAGCGTGAGCTGCCCGGAACGCAGGTGTCCTTCGAAGCAGGGGACATCGTGAGCCAGGTCATGAGTTTCGGCTCTCCTACGCCCATCGATGTCGGCGTGCAGGGGATCAATCTGGCCGATGACGCAGGGTATGCGCAGAAGGTGCGGGCGCAACTGGCGCGCCTCGGTTTTCTGCGTGATCTTCAGTACGCACAGGAGCTGAAGTATCCGACCCTGGACATCAATATCAACCGCGATCGAGCCGGCCAGTTCGGTCTGACGATGGCCGACGTGGTGAATTCCGTGGTTCCGGCGACCTCTTCGTCACGCTTCACGTCCCCGAACTACTGGCGAGATCCGGCCTCGGGCAACGCATTCCAGATCCAGGTACAACTGCCGCAGCACCGGTTGCAGAGTGTGGCGGCAATCGGCGACCTGCCTGTGATGATCGACGGCTCGCATCCGGAGTTGGGCGATGTTGCCGCGATGAGCCCTGGGACGATGCCGGGGCTCATCGAGCGCTATAACGGCCAGCGCGTGGTCAGTCTCACCGCGAACCTGCATGACATCACACTGGGGCAGGCGACGCGGCAGATCGAGAGCGCGGTGGCCGCGGCGGGCGCGGCGCCGAAGGGCGTGGCCGTGCGCATGCGCGGCGAGATTCCCGCGCTGGAGCAGACCATCTCCGGGCTGCGCATCGGCCTGCTGCTCGCCGTGCTTGTGATTTTCCTTCTGCTGGCGGCGAATTTTCAGTCCCTGCGCCTGGCGCTGGCGGTGATTCTGACCATTCCGGCCGTGCTGTGCGGGGTCGTTCTCATGCTGCTTATCACCGGGACGACGCTGAATATTGAATCCTTCATGGGGGCAATCATGGCCATTGGCATTGCTGTGGCGAACTCCATTCTGCTGGTGACCTTCGCCGAGCACGGGCGCCGGGAAGGGCGCGATCCGTTCGATGCGGCGCGTGAAGGAGCGGCCAGCCGTCTGCGCGCGATCCTCATGACCGCGGCGGCCATGATCTGCGGCATGATTCCCATGGCCATTGGCTTCGGCGAAGGTGGTACGCAATCCGCGCCTCTGGGCCGAGCGGTGATCGGCGGTTTGATCGTCTCCACCTTCACCACGCTCACGGTGCTGCCCTCGATCTACGCCATTGTCCAGCGGCGCGCGTCGGCGACGTCGCCGTCGCTGAACCCAATGGACCCGGCAAGCAGGTATTACGATGCGACATAGTCTTGTCTGGCTGTTACTGGCGGCTTCCGTCGTGGGACAGGATGTCGCGCCGGTGGTGGCGCGCCAGGTCTCGCGAACGGTGGAATTGCCCGGCGAGTTCCTGCCGTTCCTCAGCGTAGAGCTGCATGCGAAAGTTGCGGGGTATGTCGAGCGCGTGCTGGTGGACCGCGGCTCGGTGGTCAGGAAGGGCGAGTTACTTGTCGAACTCACCGCGCCGGAGATGGCCGCGCGGCTCGCTGAGGCGCAATCGCGGGTACAGGCGGCGGAGGCAGACCGGCTTCAGGCCGTGGCGCAGGTGGGCGCGGCGCAGAGCACGTACGATCGATTGAAGAAAGCGGCGGCAACGCCCGGGGCCGTGTCGGGAAACGAGCTGATCCAGGCAGAGAAGCAGCTGGAAGCGGCGCAGGCGCTCGTGCGCGCGCGTGACGAAGCCGTCGGCGCGGCGCGGGGAGTCGTGCGCGCCGAACAGGATCTACAGGGCTACCTCAGGATCGCCGCGCCGTTCGATGGCGTGGTGACCGACCGGTTGGTCCATCCGGGCGCGCTGGTCGGACCGGGGCCGGATCCCGTGCTGCTGGTCATCCAGCAGGTCTCGCGTCTGCGCCTTGTCGTGCCTGTGCCGGAGGAGGATCTCGGCGGGATAACAAAAGGCATGGCGGTTTCGTTCCATGTGCCGGCAGATGCCGACCGCGTTTTCACGGGCACAGTCGCGCGCGTCGCGCATGCGCTGGATCAGAAGACGCGGACGATGCCCGTAGAGCTGGATGTCTTCAATCGCGACGGATTGCTCTCGCCGGGGATGTATCCAAAGGTAAGCTGGCCGGTGCGGCAGACTCGTCCGGCCCTTCTCGTGCCGAAAACCGCGGTGGTGACCACGACCGAGCGGGTCTTCGTCATTCGGGATCGAGACGGCAAAGCGGAATGGGTGGATGTGCGGCGTGGGCCGGCCGAGGGGGATCTGGTGGAGGTGGATGGGAACCTCTCGCCCGGGGATCGGGTCGTTCGCCGCGCAACGGACGAGATCCACGATGGCGCCAGGCTACGGCCGCGCTGACCGAAAGGCCGTCCTACTCCCAGCGCAAAGACCCAACAGGGTCCACCGCGGAAGCCCGCCGAGCGGGCAGCCACGAAGCGACCAGCCCAACAGCGAGCAGTACACCGCAAACTCCCGCGAACGTTAAAGGATCGGCCGGCTTCACGCCGTACAGCAGCGAGCTTATAAGCCGCGTCAGCGCTAGCGCGGCGGCAGCGCCGGCCACGACGCCGGGGATCATAAGAACGATTCCGTCTCGGATGATGTTCCTCACGAGTTGCCCCGAATCGGCCCCCAGCGCCATGCGGATGCCGATTTCGCGCGTCCGCTGCGTGACCGAATACGCCAGCACGCCGTACAGGCCGACGCTCGCCAGCACGAGCGCGATGCCAGCGAAAATGCTCAGCAGCACCGATTCGAGCCGCGGCCGCGCGACGGATTCGGCCAACACATCGTCCATGGTTTCGATGTGTGAGACGGCCTGATCGGGATCCACGTTGTGGATGATTTTCTCGACCGCGCGTGCGACGCCCGTCGGCGGAAGCGCCGTGCGAACCACCAGCGCGCCGAAGTACATCGGGGTTTGCTCATTGTCGAGAAAGATGGTCGGGTGCGGCTCGACCGCAAGGTCGGTCTGCCGCGCGTCGGCGACCACGCCGATAATGATCCCGTGCGTGACGTTCCAGCACAGGTTGAGGCGCTTGCCGATGGGATTCTCGTTGCCGAATTCTCGCCGCACGAAGGCGCGGTTCACGATTATCCCAGGTTCGGTAGCGACGGTGTCGTGCGCATTGAAGTCGCGGCCGGCCAAGAACGGAATTCCCATGGTGGTGAAGTATTGTGGGCTGATGATGAGGTAGTCGGAGGAGGGCTGCAACCCGGGCGCGGGTTCCGGCCGGTCGGCGCGGGTGTAGCAGGAGCCGGACACGATCCCCGTCATGGGCAGAAAGTGCGCAGAACTTGCCGCCTCGACTCCGGGCAGCGTACGGACCCGATCGAGAATCTGCTGGAGATACCGCGCCCTGCGGCCATTGTCCTCATACTGCGGCCCGGCGAAAAACATACGCATGGTCAGGATGTGGTCGGTGCGAAAGCCGCGCTCTACACCGATCTCGTTCATGAAGCTGCGGGCCAGCAGGCCGGCGCCGATCAGCAACACCAGCGACAGTGCGACCTCAATGGCCACCAGCAGCCGCCGCGTTCGCAAACCGCCGCGGCCTGTGGCGCGCACTCCCTGCCGGAGCGCATCGTCGGGGTCGGTCCGCGAGAAGGTCAAGGCAGGCGCGAGGCCAAAAAGAAACGTGGTGAGCAGGCACAGCAGGGCGCTGAACGCGAGCACCCTCAAATCGAGGTGGACTCCATCGATACGCGGCAGAGAGAGCGCGGTGGCGGAGGCAACAATGGCGCGAAGGCCGGTGAACGCCAGGACGACGCCCAATGCGCCGCCGGCGATAGATAACAGGAAGCTCTCGGCCAGGAGTTGTCCCGCGATCCGGCTCCGGCTGGCCCCGAGCGCCGCGCGCACGGCGATCTCGCGCTGCCGCTGCGTCCCGCGCATGAGCAGCAGATTGGCGACGTTGGCGGTGGCGATGAGCAGGACAAAGGTGACGGCGCCGAACAGCAGCAGCAGGGCCTTGCGGACGTCGCCCGTGGTTTGCTCGTAGAGCGACACCACCCCGGCGCCCCAGCCGCGATTGCTGAAGGGCCGCTCGCGCGCGATCTGGCGGGCAACCCCGGAAAGGTCGCTTTCGGCCTGGGCTATGGTCACGCCCCGTTTGAGCTTCGCGATGACGTTCAAATAACGGCCATCCAGGCTTTTGGACTTGCGATCGATCTGCACCGGAGTCCACAGCTCGCCGTGGAGGTACGGCAGATCGAAGCCCTCCGGCATGACGCCGATAACCGTGTATGGCTCGTCCATCAGCCGGATGGTGCGGCCCAGAATGCCGCGATCGGCGCCGAACTGCTGCCGCCATAACGCGTAGCTCAGGACCACGACTTTGGGCCCGTCCGGGACGTCTTCCTTGTCCGTGAACGTGCGGCCCATGAAGGGCGGCGTGCCGAGAATGCGGAAGAACGCGGCGGATACGTCCAGGCCGGTCACTTCGCGCGGCTCGCCGGCGCCGCTGAGCCCCTTCGGAAACCAGGCGATGGCCGCCATGTCTTCAAAACTGTGGGTCCGGTCGCGCCAGTCGAGAAAGTTGATCGGGCTGGCCGGGTTCTGGTTGTCCAGCGAGTTCTTCGAAGCTGTGGTGAGGCTCTTCGGCGGGTGCTCCCACAGCACCACGACGCGGTTCGCATCGGGGATGGGCAGCGGCTTGAGCAGCACGGCGTCGATGATGCTGAAGATCGCTGTATTCGCGCCGATGCCCAGCGCCAGCGTAACGGCCGCGACGATCGTGAACATCGGATTGTGGCGCAGCGCACGTACGCCAATGCGCAGATCACGCAACGCGTTCTCGACCGGCATGAAGCTCCACACCTCGCGGCTGTCCTCGAGCATGCGAACGGGGTTGCCGAACTGCCGGCGCGCGGCGGAGAGCGCCTCGTCGCGGTTCATGCCCTGCTCCACCAGCTCGTCGGCGCGCTCGGCGACGTACGCTTCGACCTCGCCGGCCAGCTCTCGCTCAAGGCTGCGGCGGCGAAACAGCCGGCCGAGACGGCTCATGACTGGGCCGGCCCCAGCACCCGGGTAATGCCCGCCAGCATGCGTTCGAAGCTGGACAGCTCGCGCTGCAGCTGTTTGCGCCCGGCAGCAGTGATGCGGTACACGCGAACCTTTCGGTTTCGCGCCGAGATGCCCCACTCGGCTTCCACCCAGCCCTGCTTCAAAAGCCGCTGGAGCGCCGGGTAAAGCGTGCCTTCCTCGATCTGCAGCAGCTCGTCGGAGGTCTGCCGGATGTGCTGCGCCAGCGCATACCCGTGCAGGGGCCCACGGCGCAGCACCTGCAGCACCATCACTTCCAGCGCGCCTGGAAAGAGGTCCCGTTTGTCGTCATTGGCCATATAGCTCTATGCCTCGTGTGTCAAGGCATAGCATGAACGAATGAGCGGACGAAGTCAAGCCTGCTGTTCCGGCTACTTTTTCCTGCGACGTTTGGGCTCGGGCTCGACCAGGCCGAACTGCAGTTTCCTCTCGAGCGAATCGACTCGGTCCAGCCGCACGCGGACGCGGTCGCCGATGGAGAACTCGCGGCGGGTGCGCTGTCCGATCAGCTTGCGCACGTTCTCGCGATACGTGTAGCGGTCGCCGGGCAGGCTATCGACGGGAACGAGCCCCTCGATGAACAGGTCCTGAAGCTCCACCCAGAACCCGTACTTGGCGGTGCTGATGATGAGCGCATCGAACTCCTCTCCGACGCGGTCTTCCATGAACTTCGCCTTTTTCCACTCC
>Ga0070739_10006741_pt1 | contig 12533 bp, 14 predicted proteins | sample Coa_R1_7_FD_66445 | JGI IMG/M metagenome (GOLD analysis project Ga0070739, IMG submission 66445) | Surface soil microbial communities from Centralia Pennsylvania, which are recovering from an underground coalmine fire - Coalmine... | ecosystem: Environmental > Terrestrial > Soil > Unclassified ... | reverse complement strand
CCGATGAAAACATTTGGAGTCATGCGGGATTGCTCTTAAATGCACTATACAAAGATCCCTTCCGGACCGCTAAGGCGGAAGGCTAATGAGAATCGAGAATCTCGATTCGGACCCCGATCTTCTGTCCACTCGGCAAAATGTCCTTGGGTTCACCCGCTTTCACTTGAACGCGCTGAGAGGTCTTGTCCGGAAAAACGATGTCGAACGTCGCTTTCCCATACTGAGTTTTGCGGACAACCAGCGAAACGCTCTGGTCTTCGTTGCTGATTTCTTGGACGTTTTCCACTGCGGCGGATTCCACGCGTGTCGCCGAGCCTTGCGGCACCGCTCTGCCGTCGTTCCCTTTAGTGAGAATCCAGACGTTGTAGGTTGCACCTGGCCTTGCAGTGTTCTTTGAACAGCCTACCGGCAAGAGCAAGCAAAGAAAGGCGCCGAATGCGATGCCCCGCCACGCAACAGACTTCAGGCGCTTCGTCGTTCGCCGGAAATCGAGGGCAGCTCCGGAGACACGCATGGTGGAACACCTTGAGAAAACTGCGCTCAAAAATCAGAGTTACCGACGACGTCACCACCGGCACGGGTGGCCAAGGCCCTCCAGGTCGGAATGTCGATGGAGTTGCTGATAAAGTGAACCGATCCGTCGCCAAAGAGATACGGAACGCCGATCCGGTGCGGACTCCAGGTGGAATCGGCATCAAAGACACCGGGAGTATTGGGGCCGGTATCCCCGGCATGGCACATTACCAGTGTCATCTCGGCGCCATAGTTGCCGGGCGCCATGAGGAAAGGATTGGCAGCTCCGGTGGGACAGCCGACCCACGAGCAATACGAAAGGAAGGAGGGGCGGTCGCAGACGAACAACGTATTACTCAAACCGTCCGCGATGTCGGGGACGCGGAACCCCTTAATCGCGCGAATGAAGGCGCCTGTGTGCGGCGGCGAGCAGAAACAATCCACACCATCATTGCCGTTACAGGCGACATAATTGCTGGCGGCCATCACCCAGCTGCTCTGTCCGGTAGGCGGGGGACCCACGTTGGTCGCCATGGCGCTCGCTGTAATGGTGAAGGTCTGAGTGTACGTTGGATCTGAAGGGCAGATGAAGACTTTCAACGGCAGACTGCGAACCGCCGCCATGGAGGGATCGCCAACATCGACGCTGAAGTTTATCAGAGCGTTCACATTCTGCTGCTCCAAATAGGGCAGAAGAAACGCGCCCCAGCCCCAGCCGGGACCGTGGTCCAATCCTTCCGCCGTTTGGTATCCAGGCGGCCAGGGCGTCGGGTCGTAGTAGCCGACGGGGAAACTGTTCTGCGAGTCATGGTAGTTGTGCATTGCCAGGCCGATCTGCTTGAGGTTGTTCTTGCAGCTCAACAGACTGGCCGCTTCACGGACTTTCTGAACGGCTGGCAGCAGTAAGCCGATCAAGATGGCGATAATCGCAATCACTACCAGCAACTCGATCAAGGTGAAGGCGCTTCTATCCCGACTGGTGGAGTGCATGCAATCTCTCCATACGGGTCACGGGGGGAGGTCTCTTCCTCTTAAGGTGGTTTCTGCCTTCTCGTCCCATCGTTGAAGATTAATGTACTCTCACTAGGAACCGCTTGCAAGTTTTTTATTGCTCTTGATCTCGTCTCCAAACGTGAGAGAATGGGGAAATCAATTTTCAGCCCACGATATTGCAGGAACAACCAAAACTATGCTCGTCCGACGCCGCGGCTTTACGCTCATCGAACTCTTGGTAGTGATCGCCATCATTGCCGTGCTCATTGGTCTGTTGCTGCCAGCGGTGCAGAAGACCCGAGAGGCGGCAGCGCGCATCAAGTGCGAGAACAACCTGCACCAACTCGGTCTGGCGATGCATATGTATCACGATGTCAACCACGCCTTTCCCCCGGCTTTTGCTAAACCATCGATGTACGGCTGGTCGGTCTGGCTGTTGCCGTACGTCGAACAGCAGAACCTGTTTAACCTCATCAATCCCCTTGGGACGAACCTGACGCCCAACGCCTACACCACTATGCAACTCTCCGTTTTCTCTTGCCCTTCGGACCCCGCCACAGCGACTGTCAACCCATACTTCGAGAACCTCGCCAAAAGCAATTACGTGGTCAACGAGCAGGTCAGCGACGGCGGCTCGGCGATCCCGATGTCCACGGTCACCGATGGCCTGAGCAATACCATTATGATCGGCGAGCGCGATCTGCTCAAGCAGGTCGGGGCGGCGTGGCCGGGATTCAACTTCAAGCTCGACGCTCTCGGCGGCGTTGAGGCGGTCATCGGCCGGCCCACCTGGCCGATCAACACGCCCTTTGCCGGGTTACCCGATTCCGGCTGCACACGCTACGCCTGGTCAAGCTATCATGCTACCGGCGCTAATTTCGCCTTTTGTGACGGTTCCGTTCATTTCCTGCAAAACAGCATCGCCAGCGATCCGAAGCAGCAGAGTTGCAACAAGCCGGTACCGGCCAATTATCCTTTGCTGAACCTGTATTTCGCGAGTGACGGCTACATCGTCAACGGCAATGACTTCTGAACCTGCTCACAGCCAATGCAGAAGGAAAAACGGGGTTTTCCTCTTGCATTGGCGCTGGATGGTAATTGCCGGTCTGATGCTCGCCGGCTTGGCGCTGGCCGTGCCGCTGGTGTGGCCGAAAAAACAGCCGGAACATGAAGGTCCAATCGTGGTGTGGACATTCGAGCAGCCGGAGAGCGGGGCGATGATCTCCGCGCCGGCCGTGGATGCTGAACACATCTTTTTGTCTGCCGTTCGTGATAACGTGCTGGCGCCGTCTGGCGTGGTCTATTGCCTGGATCGACGACACGGTACCCTCCGTTGGAAATTCGACGATGACGGGAAGATGCGGCAGACCATCTCGTCGCCGTGTCTGTCCGATGGCCGGCTCTACGTCGGCGAGGGAATGCACGGCAACGAGGTGTGTCATCTGTACTGCCTCGACGCCGCTTCCGGCGAGAAGCTGTGGCAGTTCGTTACGGGCGGACACATCGAATCGAGTCCCTGCGTGGCCGATGGCGCGGTTTTCTTCGGCTCCGGCGACGACGGCCTTTATTGCCTTGATGCCGTGAACGGAAGAAAGCGCTGGCAGTTCGCCGGACGCTGGCACATTGATGTCAGTCCTGTCGTGGTCAATGGCCGACTCTACGCAGGCAGCGCCGTGAGTCAACTTCATCGGACCACGGAGATTTTTTGTCTCGATGCTGCCTCGGGCGAGCCGCTCTGGCGAACGCCTACGGAACTGCCGGTGTGGGGTTCGCCGGCAGTGCACGGCGACCAGGTTTTCTTCGGCACAGGAAACGGTCGTTTGACGCGGAGCGCCGAACCACCGGAGAAACCGACGGGCGCACTGGTATGCGCCGATGCGGCGACGGGTCGGCTATGTTGGCCGCCGGTTCATTTTAGCGATGCGCTATTCGGTCAGCCGGTTGTGGACGCCGAGCGCGTTTATTTTGGCACACGCGAGGGTCGCTGTTGCGCTCTTGATCGCCGAGACGGTCGCCGTCTCTGGCAGGCAGACCTCGGGAGTCCCGTGGTCACACGTCCAGCAGTGGCCGATGGATGCCTTGTCGTCGTGGCTAGCGGTGGGCAGATCGCTTGCCTCGATGCCGGCAGCGGCCAAGTCGTCTGGACGTTTGATCTGGCTGGGCATACACAGACTCGGCCTCAACTCCTAGCCTCGCCGCTGATCGTCCAAGAAGCCGAGGAAAAAGGAAGACGGCTCATATATTTTGGGAGCGAATTGAAGAATGCAGTCCGCAGCGCGGCCGTATTTTACTGCCTGCGCGATTGAAGTATGATCGCGGAGACTGTGGGATGAGACGTCTCATTATGGGTTTGGGCGTTGTTCTGGCGCTGCTCGCGGTCGGGGTCTGGATGGAACCAACTGGTGTGGTATTGGGCTGGATGAACGGTGAAACGTTCTACCAAAATCGGCCATCGCGCTACTGGGGCAAAGCTCTGACTTCCTCCGATCCCGCGACCCAGGCACAGACGCACCAGGCATTGAAGGACGGAGGACAATCCGCCGTTCCTGTGCTGGCGGAGATATTGCAGAAGGACCACAACGCTGAAGCGCGCTGGAAAGCTGCGGATCTCTTGGGACGATTGGGGCCAGAGGCCCGACAAATGCCGCCGGCTCTGTCGGCCTTGTCCTCCGCTCTCAAGGATGACAATCCCCAGGTCCGTACCGTCGCTGCAACGGCGTTGGCCTCTATCGGACCGGCTGGCCCCGAGGCGATCCCCACATTGCAAGAAATGCTCTCCACACCGGATAGGCTCCCTGCGCTACGAGCGCTCGCGCTGTATGGCTCCGATGCGGCCCCGGCTATCGAGAAGATAGTCGCGTTGTTGAAACACGAAGGCGATAGCGAAGTCCGCTGGAACGCCGCTCGGACGCTTGGCAGAATCGGACCCGCGGCCAAACAAGCGACGCCGAAACTGGTCGCGGCCCTGAAAGACCCGGAGCCGCTGGTGCGCGAACACGCCGCCGAAGCGCTGGGAGAGATCGGCCCAGACGCCAAGGAGGCGATACCCGAACTGGTTCAAGCACTGAAAGATCCCGATGCGCGCGTCCGTCGCGATGCCGTGCGTTCTCTGGGACAAATGGCTGCGTCGGCCAAATCGACTGTCGAGTCCATCCGGCCTCTCTTGGAAGACAAGGAAGAGAGAGTTCGCAAGGCCGCCCGCGTGTCACTGCATCAGATCGATCCGTCGGCAGAGAAACCGGACTGATGTGCCCGATTCATTTCGTCCAGGTGATTCGGCTGATCGAGCGCCGCACTTGCTCCGGGGCGGCGGTGTCCTTTGGAGGATAGAGGACGGTAAAAAAATAGACGCGCCCATCACGACGGAAGACCGTGACTTCCTTGGCCAATTCTCTGCCTTCGACCTGACCACTGAAACGGAAGCGAGTGCCGCTTACGCCGCCGGCCTCAATCGTCTCAGAACGGCCCAACGCTTTCCATTGACGAACCGAAAACGAGGGGGCGCTGAGGTATTCCGCGAGGTCGGCATCTTCGGGCAGATCCATCCGCGAGATTTCCAGAGTTGCGCTGCCGTCATCGCTGCTGCGGCGATACTGGACGAGAAGCCTTTCCTTCTCGGCCGGGCCGGGCGGAAGGTTCGCCCGCGCGACCATGATCCAGTCTTCGGGAACGAGGAAGCGAAATCCCTCCGGGCTTTGATAAACCGGCTCATCGATCAATGCGGGCGCCTTGGGCTTGGGCTGGCAGCCCCAACCCAGCAGCACGACGGACAGCGCAACGGCCGCCGCCTTAGAAACCGCTCTCATCGACGACCTCCCCGCCGTTGATGGTGGCCAGTGCATGAAGAATCGTCAGCTCTGTGGCGATGCTCAGCGAGTGGACCGAGCCATCGGCGAAAAGGAAGTTTCCTACCATAGTGTGCGGCGAGAAGAAATCGTAAGGTTCGCTTAAAGGACTATTCAGCGGCTTGTTCCAGATGCGCGCCATCACCATGACCGGCGCCTGTTCGTAAAGGGCAGAATAAACCGGGGCGCCGGGCGTCGTGCGGATTGTGCCGCCGGAGACGACACCGGCCCACGGGCTCTGAGCAAACAGGGCGGCGCGTTCGCCAATCAAGAATGTGCTGCTTGTACCGTCCTTAATATCGCTTATCCGCGTCTGGCTATTGCGATAAAATGCGCCGTTCCCGCTTTCCGGGGCGGAATTGGGCAGGCCGCCAAAGCCAAAGCAAGCGGCGTAGCTATTGGTGGCCGCCGAGGCCACGTCTACGTTCCGCTCCGCCTTCACGGTGAACACGCCCGTGCTCGTATCGGACGGACAGTCATACACAGACAGTATGGCGGTGCGAGCTGGCAAATTGCTGGGCGACTCAACGGGGAGATTGTAATTGATGATCCGAGCCAGGTTGTTCTGCTCGATCTCATTGAGGATCAGGGCGGCCCAGCCCCAGCCTGGGTGTTGGGGTGGTGCCGGCTTGGGAGGAGGACGATCGAGTTTCCGAAGCCCCGGAAGGGGCAAGGGGGGGTGTATCAGGGGTGTAGCATGATAGATGTAAGCGGACGGCAGGGAATTGTGGGTATCGGCGTACATAAACATAGCCAAGCCGATCTGCTTTAGGTTATTCAGGCAACGCGTGCGATTGGCTGCTTCGCGCGCCTTCTGCACCGCGGGGAGCAACAATCCCACAAGGACTGTGATGATGGCGATCACGACTAATAATTCGATGAGCGTGAAGGCGCGGCGCGGTTTCATGGCGCTACCCTCCTTATGGGGCCTGCATTGGGCGGACCATCAAAAACAGACTGTTAGTCTCCACAACAAGTAAATGGTACGACTTGGCGATGAAGAGATCAAGCCGGCGGACTGCCATCTGCTCTTGAGTGAGGCCGGCGGTATCGCGGAACTTGCGAAGTTTCTCGGCAAAAGTCATAGGCACTCCATCGTTTCGTCGCACTGTACTTCTCTGTTCCAGAAGGGGTCGTATGCGTAGAATGATATATGAAATGCGGACGATACCTTTCCGACCTGAGGGACAACTAGTGGGCTGCTCTGGAATCCTGGATACCTTCTGCCCAACCGGGTGGCCGACCTGGCAAAACCAGTGTGCACGAGCTCCTCGACTCCGAGCATTTGCCGGAGTCCAGTCAAGCCATGCTAAGGATTGCGGGGATTCATCACTTCCTCCGTCGTCTCTGTCCCAATTGCAGGGCACGTAGTCAGCGTTTCCGTTCGCAAGGACATCGCCCAAGACTAGCAGCATAGAGTTTTAGGAACAGACTCTCATGCCGATTCCATTCAAAGAGGTCGCATCATGAAGCCGTGGACCTTCCCTCCGCAGAGGCATGCCGCCTTCACGCTGATCGAGCTATTGGTGGTGATCGCCATCATCGCCAGCCTCATCGGCCTGCTGCTGCCCGCTGTGCAGAAGGTTCGCGAGGCAGCCGGTCGAGCACAGACGCTCAGCAATCTCAAGCAAATGGTCCTGGCGGCCCAGATCTTCCACGACACCAATAACCACTTCCCCAGCGCCTTGGGACGTGTTGCTTCGGATCCCAATGCCGGCGATGACTATGCCGTAAATACCCAACTCTTGCCATTCATCGAGCAGATCAATCTTTACAACACAGTCAGCCCGGGAGCGAATTCTACCTGGCCCAAGGCGATCATTCCGATATTCCTCTCGCCCCTGGATGCTACCAGCCGTAACGGAAGCGGCATCCTGGGGCTGGGAGCGGGTAATATCGCCGTCAACTTTCAGGTCGTGGGCAACCCGGCCGGACAATCCATCATTTCGGCAATGATGAAGGTGGATCGAAGTCTAACGAACTCGTTCCCGGATGGCACGTCCAACACAATTTTTTTCGGCACCAAGTACGCCATTTGCGGCGAGGGCGGCAGTGAGTGGGCGGCCATCGTCCTTTCGCCCTGGAACCTGATCCTTCCGGCAACGGACGGAGCCTATTTCGGGGTATACCTGCCCAATGCGGCAGGTGTGGGGGCGACTTTCCAGGCTCAGCCCACGGCGACCGTTTGCAACCCCGATTACGCGCAGGCACTCACGGAAGCGGGCTTACAAGTGGCCTTGGTTGACGGCAGCTGCCGCATGGTCTCTTCCGGCATTAGCAGCCTGACCTGGCGAAACGCTCTCATCCCCAACGACGGACAGAGCCTTGGCAGTGACTGGTAACGCCGGATGCTTTCTCCGGAGGACACGAGATGCAAGCCCATGGCCTCTCCCGCTTGGCAGCGACCTCGCCTCGATGGTCCATCGCCGTCCTGCTAGCGATGGTAGTGTTCCTGGGCGGTTGCAGTGGAAGGTCTACTGTGGTTTCCGGGATGGTCCGTTACAAGGGCGAACTCCTGACGACGGGCGAGGTAAGCCTCATAGCCGCCGATGGAACGTCGCGCTCGGGCTTAATCGGGGCCGACGGTTGCTACCAAATCCGCGATGCGCCGCTTGGTCCGGTGACGGTCGTGGTCATCGCCCGCCGGGTGCAAGGCAGATCGACGAGTGAATCCCCCGTGGCGGTACGTTCGACTGCTCCGGATCGGCAGATCCTAGTCACCTCCCTGATTCCAACACGGTATGGTGATCCTGCGACGTCGGGCCTGAACTTTGAAATCGTGGCTGGGAAGCAGACCAAAGACATCGACCTGAAGGACTAAGTAGAGATCGGGAAGCGACTTCTTTATCGCTTCAACATCGGCGGTGTGGGTGTGGAATACGCCGGCCTGGGCATGATGAATGACGAGGACGTTGAGGATGCCTGCGACACCCTGTTGAGCGAAGTCCTTCCCGTCCGGGACCGCAACCTCAATTCCGGCACGAGTACGACTTCGGGGATAACCGGGTTCGTCAACTAATCGTAGAAGTACGATTTCCACCGGAAAAGGGAGCGAAATATCCCTTCAGCGTGGCAGGCCAGAGCGCATGCCCACCCGAAGACTGCGGCGGTCCTTGGACCTATCCCGACTTTGTGGAAACGATCACGAGTCCCGACCATCAAAGACACAAAAAGGTCCAGAAATGGGCGTTCACTGAATGTGCGAGTAGGGACTGTGTCGAGGGGGATGCAATTCCTTGCCTCGCCCATCCCGGCCAGCAGGTTGGAATTGTGGGTCTACTTCGCCAGTGGCTTGAGCACCACATCCTTGAAGTGAATCTCTGCACCTTCCGACGCCAACGCAATCCTGCCTTTCACTAACTCCGCCTCGGTCCCTTCGTTAACGAGATGGTCATTAACTACTAGCTGAATCGAGTCGCCCTTGCAGGTGATCTCGAACCGGTTCCACTCACCGATTGCCGTCTCCACATGGTACTTCATCCCGTAGAAATGGCGGGCCACCCTGGGGTCTTGGCGTTTGGCATGGACCTTCAGCTTGAAGTTATCCATCAGCCACAAATCACCAGCGTAGTCGGCCATGAGCTGGGCCTCAATCCCCTTGGGCCAGATCTTGTTCGGGCCGACCACATGGAGAAAGACGCCGCTGTTGCGAACCCGGCCGTGGACTTTCCTGCCCCAGCGCCACTGCAGCTTGAGCAGGTAGTTCCCGTACTCTTTGTCGGTGATCAGGTAGCCGAACGGTGTCCCTTCGCAGACAAGGATGCCGTCCCGAACGGTGAAGACCTTCTTGGGGTCGGCCTCCTTGTTGGGATCGAGAAAGACCGACCAGCCGCTGAGATCCTGGCCGTTGAACAGCTTGATCCAGCCGGTGTCCCTTTCACCTGCCGGCCCACTTGGCAGTGCGGTCATCGCAATCACTGCAACCAACATGCCTGCTGTCACGACGATGGGCTTCATGATGCGCCTCCCCGATGGAATTGGGTGCGAGATGGAGCTATTGTATACCCAAATTCAACGATAAGGCCAGCGACGTGTTGTTGGTACGGGATATTCATTCACGGGGCGAAGTTGCCATGTAGTAACTGGATCGATCACCCAGCTGCACGAGGTCGCTCATTTCCTCATGAATCCGCATTAGCTTCAAATCGCCATTGCTGCCAGCAATCTCGACCTCCCGCTCTCTCCAAGATGGACATTCACCGTGCGGGTCACTCGACGCGCTGATCGCGATGACCGCCAAGCTCCAGCAGACCGAGTTGTCTTCCGAGCAGCGGGGTCACCTTGAACGTATGAGGACAACCACGGAACAACTGTTGGCGTTAGCCACACCCGGCTCCGTGGCCGCGGCGGGGACGCACTGAGAAATGGTCTCAGCAGATTCGTCTGCGGCGATAGGTCGATTCGGAAATTCCCGGACGAACCCGGCGCCGCAATTGGCCGAAGAAGAGACCGCCCCGATCTTCCCGCTCGGATAGCGACGTGGAGGTGATAGTGAAGCGAACAGCTTGAACGGGACGCGCTAAACAAATGCCTGTAGTGGCAGTTGGCTAGCGCTTTTTGCTCAAGCTGATCCTTACTCCGCATCCGTGATGAGGCCGAGCACCGTGCCTATGAGGGGCGGTTGGTCCTTGCCGGGCTGTACGACTGGCGAGACGGGGCGGCGAGCAGTTGGGAGGCGGGCGCCTCACATATGGTGGGGCAGGCCCCCAGAGTGCGGCGACGTTGTTCGGTCATCCGGACGCCGGATCGACTCACCTCATGCCTCGGCCCGTTTCGGGAACATACACCAAAGACCGAAATCCCTCGAATCCAGACGATTCGGTTTCGCTTGGGTGCAAGGGTAGTGACACATCGCGTCGATCAAATGAGTCGGAGTGGCTGAGATCAGCCACCAGTTCGTCGATCAGCGCTTCCGTCACATGTTCCATGATATAAATGTGGCAGTAGTCTCGCCTCGAGCCATCAACAACCAGGCTGTCGGTCGAGAGCGAATACTTGAAAACGATCGCCGGGTTGGGACACTTGAACCAGATGGCCAGCGACAGCGGCGAGCGCGCCACCCAGAGCGGACCCTGTGCACTCTCCAGCTCCTTGAGCTTCCGGTAAGCGTACTCAGCGAGCCGCTCGAGTCGTAGTGCTTTGGCGATCTGGGCTTCGTACGAGTGGGTGGCCAGATACTGCCAGAGGACCATGGCGGAGAACCCGTTGCGTGAGCCGGCCAGGGTCGTGTCTCGCGACCCGATGTAGTGGGGGCGGCTCGGCGGAAGCAACAAGTACTTCGTCTTCGACATGTAGACGCCGCAGGGCCGGGGTGCTCCCAACCACTTGTGGCCGCTCATGGTTATGGAATGCACGTAGGGGAGACGGAAGTCGAACTTGGGTCCACTCTGTTTGATCTTCCCAGCTTTGTGCGCCATCTCGAGGAAGGGCATGTAGGAGGCGCCAAGGGCGCCATCGACGTGGAACCAGAACCCGTCCCGCTTAATCGTCCGCTCGCCTTGGCGGGCAATCACTCGATCAACCAAACCGTGCCGCCTCAGAATCGGCAAAAGCACATCCCCGGCCCGTTCCACGTCGTCATACGCGCCTTTGAATGTGGTGCCGTAGTTAAAGTTGACCAGGATCGGGTGGCCTTTGCCGGCGAAGAAATCAACCAATCGGGCCAGAGCATCCAGATCGATCGTACCAGGCCCGCCGTCCCCATCGGTGGAGGGGACTTCCGTCGGCCAAGACTTGTCGCCCTTGAGGGGACACTGGCCCGGGTACTGGCTCGTACCGACCTCGTAGAAGGTGCGCATGCCGAGCACGCGGATCGCCTTGATGATCGAATAGTGAGTGTCCTCTGAATATAGCACAACCGGCGTAAATGCGTTGGGATTGTCTTTGGGTGCGATCGGCTGCTGGCACATAAGCCGCGGCGGACTCGCGTCCGGCATCGATTCGTACAGGAGACACTTGCCTTCGAGGTAGTCGCGGCCGTTCCATAACCCGTACAGGTTGCCCTCTGTGCTGCCCATGGTGAGCACGTAGCCCCAGTAAGATTCAGGGTCGTTGGGGTTATGTGGCCATTTCGCGTTCCAGAGGCGGGCGTAATAATCCAACACCGCCCGCTCCATCCATTTCGTATTGATCGTGCAGTGACCCGTCTGAAAGGGATCACCGATGTTGTTTGTAGTAGAGTTGAGGAAAACCCTGAGATCCTCTTCGTAGGCGAGGTTCAGGTTCACTTGATACCCCAGGAACCGAGACTGGCGTCGCGACTGATAGTTACGGAGTTGTTCCAGCGCCCGCGCGCGCGCTTCGGACGAAAGACCTTCCGGTGGTAGTCGGAAGGTGTTACAAGCGATTCCCGGTACTTCCGGGTAGAGAGCACAGGGGTCCTGTGGTAAATCCTTCGCGGGTTCCCCTGCGGCAGCCTCCTCGAAAGGGTCGAGCGCCGCAGCTGCGATCCCTGCCAAAGGCATAGCCAGGACATCACGCCGGCTCATCAAATTGCTCATGTTATTTGCCTTTCTTCAGCCGATCTTTCCCAGACAAACGCCCCGTGTGTTCACGGCAGCGACTTTTTTCGAGTCGAGCTTAGCCACCCGATCGAACGTGTGCCCTCACCGGATTGTTGACGCCGGTTCGGCGGCAGATCAGTTCAGGAATTGCCTCTCCGGGAGGCGGAAAACCGACCGCCGTGACGCACGCCCGGTCGCTGGGAATGAGCCTCGTTCGCAGGGAAGGGGACCCGGGTGACGGCAGGCCCCGCTGCGGCGGTCCGGACGCTGCCACGATTCACGCCTTGGGGGAAGGAGAAGTGCGCGCCCTCCGGCGCGACGGCCCCGCCCACGGGATGGTATAGCCGCCCCCGAGGGAAATGCCAGAGGCCAGGCGCCAAGGCGCGGCCACCGGCTGACACATAGGGCGAATGGCGGAACGTGCGGGATGCTTTGTCGCTGCAATGGTGTATCCGACTTGACGGCCCACAGTTTCCTATGAATCGCGGCCCAGGGCAACTTATCCTTGCCTCCGCCCTCGCGCCGGTTATACTTACCGTCAGTCTCGCTTTGGTGTCCCCCTCCCTGCCTAACTGGCCGTCTAGAAAGTAGCCTTTCGGCTCGGCAGTGGTCCATGTTATCTTGTGGTTCATGAATACAACTGCACGGAAGCGATACCCGAGCGACCTGACCGAGCTTC
>Ga0070739_10006739_pt1 | contig 12538 bp, 9 predicted proteins | sample Coa_R1_7_FD_66445 | JGI IMG/M metagenome (GOLD analysis project Ga0070739, IMG submission 66445) | Surface soil microbial communities from Centralia Pennsylvania, which are recovering from an underground coalmine fire - Coalmine... | ecosystem: Environmental > Terrestrial > Soil > Unclassified ... | reverse complement strand
CGACGGCTATCACCAGACTGATGGTCAACAGCAACTCGTGCACGGCCACCTTTACTCAGATCGCGGGAGTCGAAGCGCTCACCGGTCCGCAGGATGCGAGCGAGGAGATGGTGAGCGAGTTTCGGCGGCGTCGCGACCTGATCATTCGTGGCTTGAACCAGATCGAGGGCCTGACCTGCGCGACGCCGAAGGGCGCCTTCTACGCCTTCCCCGACATCCGCGCCACCGGTCTCACCTCGCGCCAAGCCGCCGACCTGCTGATGAACGAGGCCGGAGTGGCGGTGCTCGCCGGAACCTCGTTCGGAGCCAACGGCGAGGGTTTCCTCCGGCTCTCGTACGCCAACTCCTATGAAAACATCGAGCGGGCTCTCACTCTGGTCGATCAAGCGCTCGCGCGTCAACCAGCTGCCGCCCGGTAGCGTCCCTTCCCCTCGCAAGGCCAAACGCCGAAGTGACCCGGAGAGGGGTCGGATACCTTGAGGCAGGTCTTCTGCCAGCGAAGGCGAATTTGCTCGCCCACGACTCAATGACCAGATACCTTGAGCTTCTGGCTCCCAACGGCGCCGTCACCACACCACTGCCCGCGGCTTCTCAGGCCGGCATCGACGTGCTCCAAAATGGCGGCAGCGCCACCGATGCCGCCATTGCAGCACTGTCTGTACAGTTGACAGCCCGGGCCGACATGGTCGACCGGCAACCGCTGCTGGACGTGCTGGTGTGGGACCCGGCTCGTGCCGCTCTTTCCGGTCTGCGGTCAGCGAGTGGGGACATTGAGCTTCGTCTGACAATATCAGCCATCCTGAAACGCTTCGGGTGCCGGTCGTTCTCGGATCTGTCGGCGCCGGCGGTCGCATATGCCCGCAAACGATTACTGCTCGGCCGCCCGGAATCACCGGAGAACGCTGCACATCTCTGGCTAACATCAGACAAGCCCTTGACGGAACCGCCGGCCACAAACTGGTGCGACGTCGAGTCTGGGCAGCTGCTCCGCTTCGAGATCTCAGCTCCCTTTGCCAGTCCCGGCACGGTCGATCTCATGCTCGAGCCTCTCCGGCAGGAGCAGCCGGACCCCCCTCCCCCTGGATCGCTGACATCGTTCATGGTCCGGAACCCCGTCCGCGGCAAGCCGGCGGCGAGGGCGCCGAGGGATGTAACTCCGTGGCCACAGGTAATCGCCGTCGACCATCGCGGAATGACGGCCTCGATATCGGCTGCGCCTTTCGATGCTGCTGCGGGACCGGTTCAAATCGTCGTCTCTGACGCTGGAAAGCCGGTGCTCTGGGTAGCAGGCGCGGCCGGCGACGAGTGGACAATGGTCGACATCACCAAACGCGCACTGGACAGCGGGCTCCATGTCCAGGCGGCGATTGAGTCGCCCCGACACCACTGCCCGCGCCTCGGAGATGGGCAGCCCGCAGTCGATTGGGTGTGCGCGGAGAGGAGCCGAAGCCGAGCCGCAGAGGACTTCGAACGAAAGATGGCCGAGCAACGGCTGCGGGTCCGGTGGCAGCCTCGATTCGATCGAAGCCAGGGATCGGTCCAGGCCATCGCCATCGACCGGCGCCGTGGATTGCTGCGCGCCGGGGCAGATCCGCGCTGGGGCGGCCAAGCGGCAGGGTATTGAGGCCGGGAGCACCCTCAGAAGGCGACTTCCCGGGATATCGCAGCCGAAACCGAGCGTCCTCAGCGGCAGCCTTCCGGGTATGGCTCACTGTGATGTTCGCACCCCTAAAGGAGGGGTCTCCTGGACACCGTTTTGAGCCGAAACTGAGCCTCGGCTGTTAGTATTGAAGACCATTGGGGAGGACGCTCCTGCCAAAGTCGCGAGTCTTCGTGTCAAGACTCATTCCACAGCCCGGAATTGATCTCCTGAAGTCGTACGCGGACGTCGAGGTCAACGAGGCTGACGTGCCGCTCACCGCTGAAGAGCTACAGCGGCAGGCCGCCTCATCGGACGGCCTGGTTACCCTGTTGACCGACCGGATCGATGGAGCGGTGTTGGGGTCGGGCGAGAGGCTGCGCATTGTCGCCAATGTCGCCGTGGGCTACGACAATATTGACGTGCAGGCGGCAACCGAGCAGGGCATCGTCGTGACCAACACCCCCGGTGTGTTGACCGACACCACCGCCGACTTTGCCTGGGCGCTCCTGATGTCCATCGGCAGACGGATTGTCGAGGGTGACCGGTATCTGCGCCAGGGGCGGTACACCGGCTGGGGGATCCAGCTGCTGCTTGGCGGCGACATTCACGGAGCGACGTTGGGCATCGTCGGCATGGGCAGGATCGGTCAGGGAATGGCCGAACGCGCCAAGGGGTTCAACATGCGGGTGCTGTACTACGACGAGTACCGGCCCCCGGCCGAACGCGAGGCTGAGCTGGGCGTGACCTTCGTCGACCTGGACACCTTGCTCAGCGAGAGCGATTTCGTCACCATTCACACTCCGCTGACCCCGGAGACACACCACCTGATCGACGCCGCGGCCCTCGACCGCATGAAGTCCACCGCCTACCTGATCAACACCTCGCGAGGGCCCTGCGTCGACGAGGCCGCGCTGGCCCAGGGCCTTCGAGACGGGGTCATCGCAGGCGCCGCGCTCGACGTCTTCGAAGCCGAGCCGGAGGTTCAGCCGGAGCTGCTGGACCTTGAAAATGTAATCCTCACCCCACACATTGCCTCGGCCTCAGTCGCCACCCGAACCCGGATGGCGACCATGGCCGCCGAGAATTGCATCGAGTCCTTGGAGGGCCGCCGCCCTCCAAACATCGTCAACCCTGAGGTGCTGGACACCGAGGCCTTCCGTCAGCGGAGCCAGTCGGTGGCCGCCATCGGCGGGCGTTAAGCGCGCATCCAAAGGAGAGCTGCATGGACCGCAGGAATAGACGCCGGCTGACGGCGAGACGCTCGGCTCTGGCGAGGCCCGTCAAGAAGCCCAACCTCGCCATCCGGCTGCTCGTCGCGTTCATCCTCAGTGTGGTGCTGATGGGAACCGGCGGAGCGGCGGCGGCATTGGTCTACGTCAACAGCGGGAACCTCCCGGCTCTGGGCGCGGGTTTCGCGGGCAAGCTACAGTTCGAGAATACCCAGATCATGGCCGCCAACCACAAATCTCTGTTCGATCTGGTCAATCCGAAGCTGGGCAGCCGCATCGTGCGGCCGCTGGAGCTGAACCCGAGCAATCGGAGGCAGTGCCCCGACGGCAAGCACACCAAGCATCTGAAGTTCTATTACACCTGCAACGGAGACGGGATTCCGCTTATCCTGCGCGAGGCCACGATCGCCACCGAGGATCCGACCTTCTACAGCAACCCCGGCTTCGACCCGCTGGCCATGGCGCGAGCGTTCTACCAGGATGTGACCTCCGGCCAGGTCCAATCCGGTGCCAGCACCATCACGCAACAGATGGTCAAGCGCTACATCTTGAACGATTCATCGGTGTCGATCACCCGCAAGTTCAAGGAAGTCATTCTCGCTTACGAGCTGGCTCAGAAGTATCCCAAGAACTACATCCTCTACTACTATCTGAACAGCGTGTACTACGGCCAGCTCGCCAATGGTGTTCAGGCCGCCGCGGAGGCCTACTTCCACGTGGGCGTGCCACACCTCAAGCTGTGGCAGGACGCCATGCTCGCCGGCATGCCGCAGTCACCCACCAACTACGACCCCTTCTACAGCGGCACCGGCACCAACGGACTGTGGTTTGCTCGCATGCTCCAGGTGCTGCAGTACATGAAGGAGCGCAACTACATTACTCAGCGTCAGGTCAAGACGGCTGAGCAGCAGGCCCAAGCGTACACCTTCTATCAGACCACTCAGCGGATGCCGTATCCGGACTTCATCGACTACGCGCTGGGACAATTCCAGGGCATGACCGATCCGACCAATCGGGCCACCTTCGACCCGTACCTCGCCCACCGGCTCGGCAAGCGCGGCCTGTACGACGGCCTCCGGATTATCACAACCCTGAACCCGCAGCTTCAGAATCAGGCCCAGCAAATCGTCACCAACCAGGTCGCCGGCCTCAGCTCGGTCAACGTCACCGATGGCGCTCTCGTTTCGATGAGCGTCCAGCCTCAATGCTACGGGTGCATCCGAGCCATGGTCGGCAGCGCGAACGTCGACCGCGCCAACGAGGACATCAACATGGCGACCGTGCCCAGACAGCCCGGCTCATCTTTCAAGGTATTCAACTACGTCTCTGCCTTCGAGAAGGGCTTGGGTCCCGGCACCACGGTCTACGATGGGCCGATCAACATCCCCGACTCGTCGCAACCCACGGGCTACTATTCGCCGACGGACTACGACCTGACCTGGCACGGCGTTCTCCCGATCCGAGAGGCGCTGGCTAACTCACTGAACGCGCCTGCCGTCCGCGTCGAGGTGTTCAATGGGGTACACCGTGTCGCTCATACCGCCGTGAAGTTCGGCATCAGCGACCTCTGGCACGACAATCCGCACTGCTGCGGCTATGCCCTGACGCTCGGAGGTATGGAGAGAGGCGTGAAGTTGGTGCAGGAGACCGCGGCCTACGGGGCCTTCGCCACCAACGGAATCAAGGTCCCGCCCCTGGCGTTCACGGAGATCGTCAACCGGGTCAACGGACAGGTGCTGTGGAAAGCTTCACACGATCCCTGGCTCCGGGCGCAGCGACACCGCGTGGCCCCCGCCGCCGATACCTATCTTGTGACCAGCATACTCTCCGACAACAACGCTCGCCAGATGGAGTTCGGTCTGAACTCGTACCTTCTCCTCGACCATGAGGCCGCGGCAAAGACCGGCACGACCAATGATTTCAGGAACAACTGGACTGTAGGCTACACTCCGCAACTCGTCACCGGCGTCTGGGTTGGAAACGCCGACAACAGCGCGATGCTGGGTAGCACCGGCATCACCGGCGCAGCCCCCATCTGGCATGCCTTCATGGAGCAGGCATTTCAGACGCTGTCGCTGCCCAATGTGAACTTCACTGAGCCCCCCGGAATCTCGACCGGCTCCGCCTGCCGAATCGCCAATGCTCCGCCCGGCACGGCCTACGGCACCATCTCTACCGACCTGTATGCCGGCTCTCAGCCGCCGTACTGCTCGGTGCCCGTGGTGCCGGGAGTCGACGACCAGGGGACGCCTGGATATCAGCCGCCGGTCACCTATCAGCCTCCCGTGCAGCAGGTACCCGTTCAGCCGGCCCCCGTGACTCCGGTGCCCACCCAGCCTCCGGTGCTTCCACCCAGCACCACGCAGGCCCCGGCAAATACGGGAACCACCGGCTCGACGACCACCAACAGCAACAGCAACAGCAACAGCAGCACGGGAAGCTCCACCGGCCAGCCGCTCCCACCGGCCAACACGGGCACAGGGCACTGAGCTCAACGTTCACAGCGCGCGTGGGAACGTCGAAAGCCCAGGTGATTTCGATTACCAGCTCCGCCGGCGCATGAGGCGCTGGTGGAGGGGGCGAACGCTCACGGGTTCAAGGCTTCAAACTCGAAATCCGAAACCGCAAGCTCGAAACTCCCCTTGACCTCCAACCCGTTCCAGGTCGCCCAGCAGCAGTTCGATCGGGCTGCGGCGCGGATCGATCTGAATCCCAGTACCCGTGCCGTCCTACGGCAGACCAAGCGGGAGCTGACGACGACATTCCCAGTACAGCTCGACAACGGCGACATCGAGATGTTCACCGGCTACCGCGTACACCACAACATCGCCCGAGGCCCGGCCAAGGGAGGCATCCGCTTCGGTCTCCAGGTCGACATCGACGACGTCCGTGCCGTGGCCATGTGGATGACCTGGAAGGCAGCGGTGGCGGGCATCCCATTCGGCGGGGCGGCGGGAGGAGTCACGGTAGATCGCCGGCGCCTCTCGGAGCACGAGCTGGAGCACCTCACCCGTCGCTACACTTCCGAGATCTCGATTCTCCTAGGCCCCGACCGGGACATTCCCGGGCCGGATCTGAGCACCGGCCAGAAGGAGATGGCATGGATCATGGACACCTACAGCATGCAGGTCGGTCACTCGGTGCCTGCCGTGGTCACGGGTAAGCCCCTCGCCATTGGGGGTTCGGAAGGCCGCAGCCAGGCCGGAGGCCGCGGCATCGCCGTGGTGGTGGCGGCGACCGCAGCCCGACTCGGCCTGCGCGTCGAGAGTCTCCGCTGCGTGATCCAAGGATTCGGGACCGCCGGGTCCTCGACCGCGCTGGCGCTCAACAGCATGGGAGTGTGCGTGGTCGGCGTCAGCGACTCAGGCGGAGCAGTCTATAACGCCGATGGGATTGATCCGGAAGAGCTTCTGCGACACAAGCGGGAGTCGGAAAGCGTGCGCGGCTATGCCGGAGGGCGAACCGTCGAGGCCGAGGATCTGGTCTCGGTTCCCGCCGACCTCCTGATCCCGGCCTCGATCCCTGGACAGATTACCGCGGGAAATGCCGGCTCAGTCAAGGCGAGGATCGTGGTCGAAGCCTCGAACGGTCCCTGCACACCGGAGGCAGAGGAGATTCTGGCGGACCGAGACGTGACGGTGGTGCCGGACATCCTGGCCAACGCCGGCGGCGTCATCGTCTCCTACTTCGAGTGGGTCCAGGATCTACAGTCGTTCTTTTGGAACGACGAGGAGGTCGACCGGCGCCTCGAACGGATCATCCATCAGGCATTCGACGACGTGTGGGCCGAGCGTGAGCGCCTCCGCACCGACCTGCGCACCGCCGCCTATTCGCTGGCCATCGAACGCGTCGCCTCCGCAACGTCGATCCGTGGGATTTATCCCTAGCGGAAGTTCCCGCCTGGCCACCGGTCAACCCCCGGTTTCAGCTCCGACGCCTCGGTCTCGATCGTTTATTCGATTAGAAGCCGTACGCCAGCCGGTCCGCCAGTGCCTGGGGGAGGCGCGCGTCCGCCATCTTCTTCTGCGTCGCCTCGACGTCGTAGGCGACTCGGTGGTATTCGAACCGTTCGCCATCGGCGTCAAAGATGGCGTAGGCCGCTCTAGGGTCGCCGTCACGGGGCTGGCCCACACTCCCCGGATTGAGAATGAAGCGGTGCTCATCGGCGGTATCGACCACCTCATCCGGGTCCGGAACGCGCACCTCTGTTCTTCGGTCTTCGGCGTCCTGACTGAAGATCTTGGGCACATGGGTATGGCCGTTGAAGCAGAGCTTAGTCGTGAACCGGGCGAAGTTCTCGGGCGCCTGTGATGGGTACTCGAGATACTCCCATATGGGATCCCGAGGGCTGCCGTGGACCAGCGTCGTTGCCCCCATCTCCTCGACCTGTCCCAGCGATTCGAGGAAACCCTTGGTCTCGTCGCTCATCTGTCCCTTGGTCCATACGGCCGCAAACTTAGCCAGCGGATTGAAGGTGTCGAGATCTATCTGCCCCAGGGCCGCCACATCGTGGTTGCCGATGACGCAGCTCAGACCATTGAGGCCACGCACTGTCTCCACGCACTCATTGGGATTGGGACCGTACCCTACGAGGTCGCCCAGGCACAGGGCGGTATCCCAGGAGCCTTCTGCCGCATCGAGGACCGTCTTCAGCGCCTCGAGGTTGGAGTGCACGTCGGCGATGATCAGATAGCGCATCGAGCCGAGAGTCCAGCCGGATATAAAAGTCTCCCGATTGACGCCGCGTCAACCGGGAGCAGCCAATTATAGATGCGCCCGCCGTTGACGGGCGGCCCCTCACGCAGCGCTGCCGCCCCCTCAACACTTGAGTCCGCAATGCGGCGCCGACCGGCTCATTGAACCGTGCCGGCTTAGTCTGCGACACTCTGACGGGAGTGGTTGGGGCCCGGTGGCTCTCGCGGTCTTCAAAATCGTTGCGGGGCGGCCCTTATCGCCGTCCCGGGTGGGTTCGACTCCCATGCACTCCCGCCAACCTGCTCGGTAGCGCTCGCTCGGCGGCATGCTTAAGATGGGCCTAGAGACGGAGCGATTCAGGCATGAGACGTCCACCGGATGGTAGAGCCTCAAGGCCTGCCGCCGCGACGAGGGCGCTCCCTGTCCTTATTGCCCTCGTGCTCCTCGCCGGATGCGGCCCCTCGTACACCACGTCGTCGCCTGCCCGAGCCCGGCTCGCCGTTCCCCATACTCGCGTAGTCACCGAAGTAGCACAACTGATTCGCCTCTACCGTCGCTACGACGTCCCAAAGTATCGGCCGGGGCCGCTGTGGGCGTACAGCATGCACCTCAAGCGCGAACCGGTCAGGGATGCGCGCATGAGCGAACATGCCGCCCGTTGGTGACCACTGTGGCACAGGCTATCACCGATGCCCTTCCTACAGCAGGCATCACCACCTCAGTTGGGGACCTGGATCCGAACGTCGGTGCCACTGCTCAGTACGGGCTGCTAGCTACCCCGGCTATGGGCCGGCAGACCGCCGCGGGCTTCAACCAAACCCACGTACAGATGCCGGTCTGGATTGCGACCTTCCAAGGGCCCGGTATCAGTATCCCGCAGTCGCAACCGTCAGGCGACCCGCAGCCCGCCCGCTTCCATCGAGAGGAGAACATCGTCGTGGACGCCGTCACGGGCAAGGCTCTCATGGAGTTTGACTAAGGCGATCCCGTCGACCATGGCGAGACTCAGGTAGGCCCCTGCCGAATCCGGTCTAGCTGGTTCTCATCAGCTCGGTCGCCTCGCCCTCGATGCCTCGTAGCGACCGGCGCAGTCGCAGGTAGTCCGGGTTGTCCGGCGAGGTAGCCCGACTCGTGGCCGCGAAGGTCTCGATCTCGATCATCAACGTGATCATTCGGGCCGACAGATCCCAATAACGCTCCATCTCCTCGGGAGCGGGCTCCAGATCCGACAGCAGCACCTCAATGGCTCGCGCCTCCTCGAGCAGCTGCCGCGGCAATGTCTCGATTCCTCGCCGCCCCATCGCCTCTCCTTGGGTGTTTGTCCTGCTCCACCCTAGCCGAGGCATTAGGCGCCTGAACCATGCCCCCACCTGTGCCACCGTTACCTATCCTCCGTCTCCGTGACCGATCTCAGGCGCGGGAGGTCGGCGATTCGCCGCTATACTGGTGCCGGACCGGTCGGGGGTGGGCAGCGTGGGAAGACCTGTAGAGCTTCGCGAGGCGCTGGAGCCGCTTCTGAAGCTCGACGCCGTCGAAGGCGTTGTCCTTGCGGGGACCGACGGGCTCTTGATCGAGGGCATTTCCGGTGACCACGCCGATTTGGAGCGGCTCGCGGCCGCCGGTGTGTTTGGCCTCGACACGGCGGCACAGATGACAGAGGCGGGAGGACTCGGCGCCGCCAGAATGGTCACGATCGAAACCGCCGCTGGGTTGGTTGCTGTTCGGCCGCTGACTGCGGGTACAGTCCTTGTTGTCTCCTTCACCGAGACGCTGGGGTCCACCCATCTACGGTTCCTGCTTGACCGGCTTGCAACCAGGGTCAGAGCGACACTGCCGGGCTCGGACGCGACCACGTAGTCTCGCGCGCCCACTGCCCCGGACCAGCGGTTGAGCGGGGAAGGCAAAGGCGCCGGATGGTAGAGTGAGTCGGAGCATCGCCCGCGGGGCTCAACCCGGTAGGCGGTGCTTTTTCTCGCTTGTTATGTAAAATGGTCTCGGAGCTTAGCCCCGAGCCTTCTCCCTCCGAGTTAGGACACCCATGGCATTCTTGACCAGATTCACCGGCGATCCCAATACCAAGCACGTGCGCAAGCTGCAGCCCGAAGTCGACGCCATCAACGCCCTCGAGACCGAGTACGAGCGGCTGCGGGACGATCAGCTGCGGGACAAGACCACCGAGTTCATCAGCCGGCACCTGGCGGGCGAGTCGCTCGACAAGCTGCTGCCCGAGGCTTTCGCAGCCGTCCGCGAGGCCAGCAAACGCACCCTGGGTCTCCGCCATTACGACGTCCAGATGGTCGGCGGCATCGTCCTTCATCAGGGCAAGATCGCCGAGATGAAGACCGGCGAGGGCAAGACGCTGGTCGCCACCACCGCCCTCTACCTCAACGCCCTGACGGGCCGCGGCTGCCACCTCGTCACCGTCAACGATTACCTGGTTCGACGTGACGCGGGCTGGATGGGCCAGATCTTTCACGCGCTGGGCATGACCACGTCTGCCATTGCCGGTGATATGTCCTTGATGTTCGACCCGGAGTACGTCGACGAAAAGGCCACCGACGACCGTTTGCGCCACCTTCGCCCTATCACCCGCCAGAAAGCCTACCAGTGCCACATCACCTACGGCACCAACAGCGAGTTCGGATTCGACTATCTGCGCGATAACCTGGCCTTCGACCTCGCAGAGTTGGTGCAGCGAGAGCTCTACTACGCCATCGTGGATGAGGTGGACAACATCCTCATCGACGAGGCCCGCACACCGCTGATCATCAGCGGCGAGGCAGAGGAATCCTCAGAGATGTACCGCACCTTCGCCCGGCTCGCGCCCCAGCTCCGCCCCGAGACCGACTACACCATCGACGAGAAGGCACGCTCGGTCAGCCTCAGCGAGATGGGTATCGCCAAGGTTGAGCGCATGCTCGGCGTTCAGAACATGTACGACGAGCAGAACTTCCAGCTCGTCAACTACCTCGAGCAGGCCGTCCGTGCGCAGGTGCTCTATCACCGCGATAAGGACTACGTGGTGCAGGACGGCGAGGTGATCATCGTGGACGAGTTCACGGGCCGGCTCATGCCGGGCAGGCGCTGGAGCGACGGTCTGCACCAGGCCGTCGAGGCCAAGGAACGGGTCAATATCCAGCGTGAGAACGTCACCCACGCCACCATCACGCTGCAGAACTATTTCCGGATGTACGAGAAGCGGGCCGGCATGACCGGCACCGCCGAAACCGAGGCGGAGGAGTTTCACAAGATCTACGGCCTCGACGTTGTGGCCATCCCCACCAACAAGCCGATGATCCGCGAGGACTACGCCGATCTCGTGTACCGCGACCAGAAGGCGAAGTTCAAGGCGGTGGCGGCAGAGATCAAGGAGAAACACGAGCGCGGCCAGCCGGTGCTGGTCGGCACCACCTCTATCGAGATGAACGAGCAGCTCTCCAACCTCCTCACCCGCGAGGGCGTACCGCACAAGATTCTTAACGCCAAACAGCATGAGAAAGAAGCGGCCATCATCGCCGAGGCCGGTCAGAAGGGCGCCGTCACCGTGGCCACAAATATGGCGGGCCGCGGAGTCGACATCATCCTTGGCCCTGGCGTGACCGATCTGGGCGGCCTGGCCGTCATCGGCACCGAACGCCATGAGTCCAGGCGCATCGACAACCAGCTCCGTGGACGCTCCGGACGTCAGGGCGACCCCGGGGAATCCCGCTTCTTCGTCTCCCTGGACGACGAGCTGATGACCCGCTTCGTCGGCCCCAAGGTAAAGGGGATTCTGGAGCGCTTCGGCATGAGCGGCGACGAGGCCCTGGAGCATAATCTCGTCTCCCGCACTATCGAGTCGGCGCAGACCAAGGTTGAAGGCTTCAACTTCGACTATCGCAAGCACCTGGTCGAATACGACGACGTGATCCGCGCTCAGCGCGAGATCATCTACGGCGAGCGCATGGCCATCCTCCGAGGCGAGGACGTACGTGAGATCGTCATGGCCCAGATCGCGGCCGAGATCGACGAGATGGTGGACAGCTTCTGCCCTGGAAACCACAGCGAGGAGTGGGACCTGGAGACCCTCTGCCAGAACTACACCCAGCTGGTGGTCGAGCCTCCATCGGACTTCGGTCCCGAGCTTCTGGAAACGATGTCTCGGGAGGAGCTGAGCGATTACCTCTTCGAAAACGCCGAGATTATCTACAAAGAGCGCGAGCAGTCGGTCGGCGAGGAGATCGTTCGTGCCATCGAGCGCAACGTTCTGCTGCAGATCATCAGCCAGGGCTGGGTCCAGCACGTCGACGCCATGGATGAGCTGCGGGAGGCGGCGCAGCTTCACGCCTTCAGCCAGCAGGACCCGCTGGTGGTCTACAAGCGCAAGGCCTTCGAGATGTTCGACGAGTTCCAGGCCCAGGTCAGGCGAAGCCTAACCCACAACATCTTCCACATCCTCTTCGGACCGATCACCATCACCGAGGAGGGTGAACCGCCCCCGGCGCCGCAGCCTGCTCCACAGAGACCCCGTCTCCAGGCCGGCAGCGGGGCCAACGGAGGACAGCCCAACGGAAGCAAGGGCAAGGCGGCACCGAACGGACGCCGCCCCCAGCCGGGCCGCAGGAACGTTGCGGGTGCCTCGAAGATCGGGCGCAACGACCCTTGCCCATGCGGCAGCGGCAAGAAGTACAAGCTCTGCCATGGCGGCGCCGGCGCCGCCGTGCCCGGACCGAGCGCTTAGATGGCCACGACGTCGCAGGCGCCGCCGCCGGAGACTCGACCGTCACTGCCCGACATCAAGTCGCGGCTGTCGGACGACGCTGCCAAGTTCGACCAGCTAAAGGTGCATCTTTGACGTCGAGGGGAAGCGCCGCCGGCTAGCCGAGCTGGAACCACGGACGGCGGAGCCGACGTTCTGGGACAACCCTCGCGAGGCCGGCCGGGTCATGTCGGAGATCAACGCTCTCTCCGAGGAAATTGCCGACTCCGACGC
>Ga0070739_10006738_pt1 | contig 12539 bp, 12 predicted proteins | sample Coa_R1_7_FD_66445 | JGI IMG/M metagenome (GOLD analysis project Ga0070739, IMG submission 66445) | Surface soil microbial communities from Centralia Pennsylvania, which are recovering from an underground coalmine fire - Coalmine... | ecosystem: Environmental > Terrestrial > Soil > Unclassified ... | reverse complement strand
CGCCGGGATGCGAGCTTTGCCCGACCTCATCGTCTACAGCACCATCGGCGTCCGTGGCCCGGTCGAGGCGCTCATACCCGAACTGGAGCAAGCCAGTCGCCGCAAGCTTCAGGTGACCTGGGGCACTGCGCCGATGCTGGTCAAGCGCATCGAGGGCGGCGAATGCGCCGACGTTCTGGTGCTCAGCCGCGCCGGGATCGACAGCCTCGCCGCGCAAGGCAAGATCACACCGGGTTCGGATGTGACTTTGGCGAGTTCGGGGGTCGCCATTGCGGTGAAATCCGGCGCGCCGAAGCCGGATATTTCCACGCCCGAAGCGCTCAAACGAACCCTGCTCGCCTGTAAAACGATTTCCTACAGCGAGCCTTCAGCCGGCGGAGCAAGCGGCGTCTATTTCGCCAAAATGCTCGACCGCATGGGCATCGCGGATGCCATGAAGCCGAAGATCAAATACCCGCCACCCGGCGGCTTCACGGCCAGTCTCCTGATCACCGGCGAAGCCGAGCTCGCGGTTCAACAAAAGCCCGAATTGCTGTGCGTGCCCGGCATCGAGATCATCGGCTTGCTGCCAGGCGAGCTGAACATGATCACCGCCTTTGCGGCAGCGATCGGCACCGGCACCGGACAACGGGATGCCGCGCAAACGGTCATCAACGCCTTGCGATCGCCAAGCGCCACCGCGATCTTTCGGGCCAAGGGCCTCGATCCGGCGTGACGCTCACACCAGCATCATCACCGGGTTCTCGATCAGCGATTTGAACGCGCCGATCAGTTCGGCGCCGAGCGCGCCATCCACCGCGCGGTGATCGCAGGACAGCGTCACGCTCATCAGTGTGGCGGCGACGATCTTGCCGTCGCGGACCACGGCGCGCTCTTCGCCGGTGCCGACCGCGAGTATTGTCGCGTGCGGCGGATTGATGACCGCCGTAAAATCCCTGATGCCATACATGCCGAGATTCGACACTGCGGTGGTGCCACCCTGATATTCATTCGGCTTGAGCTTGCGGGCGCGGGCGCGCACCGCAAGATCGCGCATCTCGTTGGAGATGCTCGACAGCGACTTGGTTTCGGCGCTGCGGACAATGGGCGTGATCAGGCCGTTCGGCATCGCCACGGCGACCCCGATATCGGAATGCTTGTGCTTGAGCATGCCGCTATCGGTCCAGCTCACATTGGCGTTGGGAATGCGCTGCAAGGCCAGCGCCATGGCCTTGATGACGAAGTCGTTGACCGACAGCTTGTAAGCCGGCTTGCCGTCCTTGTCCTTCGGCGCGGCGGCGTTGATTTCCTCGCGCGCCTCGAGGAGCTTGCCGATGTCGCAGTCGACGGTGAGATAGAAATGCGGGATGGTCTGCACCGAGGCGGTCAGCCGCTGCGCGATGGTGCGGCGCATGCCGTCGTGCGGAATGACCTCGTAGCTGCCGTCTTCGTAGAGCGCGCGGATTTGCTGATCCGACAGCGACGGCGCAATGAGAGGCGGCGGTGCCGCGCCAGGGGCGGTGGGCGCTCGCAATCCCTGGCCCGATTTTGCCGCCGCAATATCGCGCGCGATAACACGGCCGTGCGGTCCACTCCCTTGAATGCGGCCGAGCTCGATGCCGGCTTCCTTCGCCAAGCGACGGGCGAGCGGCGACGAGAAAATGCGCGCAGTTCCGCCCGCACCGGCGCCGTGGCCGTTGGTCCGTATGCCCTCGCCCCTGCTCTCTGCGCGCTGTGCAGAGACGGCCGGAGACGCCCGTGCCGGCGTGGGCTTTGTATCCACGGCGGCGGCCTGAGCATGCGGCGGCGGCGACGGCGGCTGGCGAGCACTCCCCGATTGCGGCGGCGCAGCGGCTTGCGTTTGCGGTGCGCCGGCGGTTGAGGCTTTCTCAGCGGGCGGTGGAGCCTTGCCGGCTGACGCGGCGGCCGCTTTGACGTCTTCGCCTTCCTCCGCCATGACCGCGATGAGTTGATTGACCGGCACGTCGCTCGTGCCCTCGGGCACCACGATCTTGGCCAGCACACCGTCGTCGACGGCCTCGTACTCCATGGTGGCCTTGTCGGTCTCGATCTCGGCGATCACGTCGCCGGTCTTAACGGCGTCGCCTTCCTTCTTCAGCCATTTGGCGAGGTTGCCCTTCTCCATGGTGGGCGACAGCGCCGGCATGAGAATGTTGATCGGCATTGGCGTCAGCTGACCGACTTGGTTTCACCGAGATCGGTGGGGCGCTCCATCTCGGCCTCAAACATGCCCCGCACCTTGTCGACGACGTGCTCCTCGCGCAGCGTCGTCTCGCGCGCATAGACGCGCCCGATGTGGCGAACGACATCGGCCAGCAACACGCCCCAGACTTCCGGCTCGTCGAAGGCGCGGCGCAGCGAGACATGGAGATTGCCGTCGACAATGACGGCCCGCAGCACCTCGTAGCCGCCCTGTGTCAGCGCGTCGGGCGGCGCGGCCAGCGCGTCGAATTGCGGTTTGGCCGGTTGATCGCTCATCGATAGCAGACCGCCTTTGCCGCTTCGATCACCTCGGCGACCGACGGCAGCGCGAGCTTCTCCAGGTTCGCCGCATAGGGCATCGGCACGTCCTTGCCGCAAACGCGCAGCACCGGCGCGTCGAGATAATCGAACGCGTCCTCCATCACGCGCGCGGCGATCTCGGCGCCGACACCGGATTGCTTCCAGCCTTCTTCCACGGTCACGACGCGGCCGGTCTTTTTCACCGACTCGGCAATCGTTGCGGAGTCCATCGGCTTGAGCGTGCGCAGGTCGATGACCTCGGCGGAAATGTTTTCCTTCGCCAATTCATCGGCAGCCTTTAGCGCGTAGGTCATGCCCATCGACCAGGCGACCAGCGTCACGTCATTGCCGGGGCGTACGATGCGCGCGCGACCGATCGGCAGCACGTAATCGTCGAGCTTCGGCACCGGCGAGGAATGGCCGTAGAGAATCTCGTTTTCCAGAAACATCACCGGATTCGGATCGCGGATGGCGGCCTTCAACAATCCCTTGGCGTCGGCCGCGGTAGACGGTGCGATGACTTTGAGTCCGGGAATATGCGAGTACCAGGCCGAGTAATCCTGGCTGTGCTGCGCGGCGACGCGCGCCGCCGGTCCATTGGGACCGCGGAACACGATCGAGACCTGGACCTGACCGCCCGACATGTAGGGCGTTTTCGCCGCTGAATTGATGAGCTGGTCCATGGCCTGCATGGCAAAGTTGAATGTCATGAACTCGACAATCGGCTTCAATCCGGCGAGCGCGGCGCCGACGCCTAGACCGGCAAAACCGTGCTCGGTGATCGGCGTGTCGATGACGCGGCGGGCACCGAACTCATCAAGCAAGCCCTGAGTGACTTTGTAGGCGCCCTGGTACTCGGCGACCTCCTCGCCGATCACGAACACGTCGGGATCGCGCCGCATCTCTTCCGCCATGGCGTCGCGCAAGGCCTCGCGCATGGTCATGGTCACGAGTTCGGTCCCCGGTGGGACCTCGGGCTCCGGCATCGCCTCAGCCGTCGGCGGTTTTGCCGTTCCGGTCTTTGCCGGCGCCGGCGCTTGCGCCGCTTTGGCCGGCTCCACCTTTTGCGCCGGCGATGCCGACTCCGCGCCGCGTTCTTGCAGCGCGGGCTGTTCCACCTTGGCGGACTGCTTCGGCGCCGCTGGCTTGATCTCTTTGAGCGCCGCGGCGTCTTCCCCCTCGGCCAAGATCATCGCGATCGGCGTGTTGACGGCAACGTCGGCGGTGCCTTCCGGCACCAGGATCTTGCCGAGCGTGCCTTCGTCGACCGCCTCCACTTCCATGGTGGCCTTATCGGTCTCGATCTCCGCTATCACGTCGCCGGATTTGACGGCGTCGCCTTCCTTCTTGAGCCACTTGGCAAGGTTGCCCTTTTCCATCGTGGGCGATAGCGCCGGCATCAGGACCTGGGTCGGCATGGCTCACTCGTCAACGTCGTGCCGGCGCAGCGGCGCAAGGCATGCAAAGGCGGGTTCCACTCACCGATAAACGTCGGTGTAGAGTTCGGAAGGATCGGGTTCGGCATCCTGCGTGGCGAACTCCGAAGCTTCGTTGACGACCGCGCGCACCCCGGCGTCGATCTTCTTCAATTCATCTTCGCTCGCCCATTTCTTCTCGATCAACCGCCTGCGCACCTGTTCGATCGGATCATGCTCGGTACGCACCTTGTCGACTTCTTCCTTGGTGCGGTATTTGGCCGGATCGGACATCGAATGCCCGCGATACCGATATGTCATCATCTCCAGAATGATCGGGCCTTTGCCGGCGCGGCACCAGGCGATTGCCGCATCGGCCGCTGCTTTGACCGCGCGCACGTCCATGCCGTCGACCTGAGTGCCGGGAATGTTGAAGGACAGGCCCCGTTTGGAGAAATCGGTCTGCGCCGAGGATCGCAGCACCGGAGTTCCCATGGCGTACCGGTTGTTTTCGATGACGTAGACGATCGGCAGCTTCCACAGCTCGGCCATGTTGAAGCTTTCATAGACTTGGCCTTGGTTCGCCGCGCCGTCGCCGAAAAATGTCAGCGAGACGTCGTTCGTGCCGCGATACTTATTGGCGAACGCCAAGCCGGTCCCAAGCGGAACCTGGGCACCGACGATGCCATGCCCGCCATAAAAATTCTTCTCGCGCGAGAACATGTGCATCGAGCCGCCCTTGCCTTTGGAATAGCCGCCGCGGCGTCCCGTCAATTCGGCCATGACGCCCTTCGGATCCATGCCGCAGGCAAGCATGTGACCGTGATCGCGATAACCGGTGATCATTTGATCGCCGTCGCGTTTGGCCATTTCGACGCCGACCACCACCGCTTCCTGGCCGATATAGAGATGGCAGAAGCCGCCGATCAGGCCCATGCCGTACATCTGACCGGCTTTCTCTTCGAAGCGGCGGATCAAGAGCATCTGCCGAAGCGCTTGCAGCTCCTGATCCTTGCTGAACTCGGGAATGGGCGTTTGATGCGTGCCCCAGTCGATGACTGGGCGGAGGTCTTCGGCGCCTTGATCGGTTGGCTTGGCTTTGGCGACGGCCATTATTGTCCTCGACACATCACGAGCGTTTCTCCCTTAGCCGAATTCGCTTGGCGGCGGAAGTCGGCGGCCCGCCGTGAACCGGAGCGCGGAAAACCGGCCCAAATGATTGTCCAGCCGAGATTATTTTGGGGACAGCAGCGATGAGTTCAAGGCCCCGGCACGGCGGGCTCGCCGGGCCGCCATGTCAGCATCAGCGTGAGCTCGTTGGCATCGACGTCATCGAGCAGCGCGCGGGCGCGTTCGTCCAGCATGTCGGGATCGATCTGATCCGATTGCAGAAGGGCGACGCGGCGCTCCCATTGGCTCCGTTCAACCTTCAGGCGCGCCAGCTCCGCGGAAAGCGCGGCAATCTGCTTGTTGATGTCTTCCTTAGCCTTAAGCCCGTGATCGCCGCTATAGGCGTTCACGCCGAAATAGCCGATCAGCAGTGCGGCCAAAGCGTAAAGGCCGAGCGCGGTAAGGAACGAACGCAAACGCCTGCGGGTGACCATCCGGCGACCATGCCGCTCGCTGCTTAAAGCCGGATTAATGACGGCCTGAGCCGACCGGAGGCCGCTATCGCGATCGTCGCAAAAGCCCTGCCGCGTGGCCTATGAGAACCGGTTGCGGATCTCACTGCCGATAAAGTTGCCGAAGCGCTTGGCGCGATTGCGCGCGAAGCGCAGCACACCGGCATCGACAAAGTAGGTCAGGAGAATGCTGTCGCGCGTCTTGACTTCGGGCCCGACCGGATCGGCCGAGTGCCAGGTGTCGGTGCCGACCGCGAAGGCGTAGCCGGTGTTCGGCGCGAATGCCATCTGCTTCGCCTTCGGCAGGCTGCCGTCGGCGCGCTGGTCGTGGAAGATGGTGCCAATGTGCATGGTCGAGTTGTCGCGCGGCAGATAAAGCTGCACGGTGATGCCCTTCCAATGTGTATCGGTGTGCGGCCTGATCAGATAGCCGGGAATGTCACGGGTCAGAACGGGAATGGGATACATGCCGGTCTTGCGATGGTTCGGACCGAACCGCCGCTCGAGCGGACGCGCCAATCGCCGCATGAACGCGTCGCGCACCGCGCCTGAACACAATGCGCGCCCGACGATGTCCCACACCACGCGTTTATGCTGCGGTAAGTGTCTGATGTATTCCGGGAATAGATCGATCTTGACCCGGGTGTGAGTGCCGTCGGCAAGGTCGTTCCCCTTGCTGCGGCCATGCATCGGCCGGTAATCCGACGCGTCCGGCATGTGGGCAAGCATGGCGGCATAGACGTCGTCCGGAAAGACCCGCTCGAGCACGAGATGGACGAACGGCGTGTCGTAGATCGGCGCGGCATCAACCGAGGTGACGACGAAATCGCGCAAGCGTTCCAGTGCGAATTTGCCGCCGTCGGCCGGCCATTGTGTCATCTGGTCCATTCACCACACCCGCTTCCGCAATCAATTCCTATAACGCCGATCGGCATCTTGAAACAGGCTTAGCCGAGTGCCTTGAAGGCCGCGCGACCCGGATAGACCGCCTGCGCGCCGAGTTCCTCCTCGATGCGCAAGAGCTGATTGTACTTGGCCGTGCGATCGGCCCGCGCAAGCGAGCCGGTCTTGATCTGCCCGCAATTTGTGGCGACTGCGAGATCGGCAATGGTGGCGTCTTCGGTTTCGCCCGAGCGATGCGACATGACCGCGGTGTAGCCGGCCTTGTGCGCGGTCTCGACCGCCGCCAGCGTTTCCGACAGTGTGCCGATCTGGTTGACCTTGATCAGAATGGAGTTGCCGATGCCGTTTTTGATGCCGTCGGCAAGGCGCGCCACATTGGTGACGAAGATGTCGTCGCCGACCAATTGACAACGCGTGCCCATCTTTGCCGTCAGCGCCTTCCAGCCGGCAAAATCATTCTCGGCCATGCCGTCCTCGATCGACACGATCGGATAACGTTGAGCGAGCGTGGCGAGATAATCCACTTGCTGTTCCATCGAACGCGTCTTGGCTTCACCCTTGTAGCGATAAGTGCCGTCCTCAAAGAACTCGCTCGCCGCCGGATCGAGCGCCAGCATGACGTCCTCGCCCACTCGGTACCCAGCGCCTTCGATCGCCGCCGAGATCACATCCAGCGCCGCTTCGGCGCTCGGCAGATCGGGGGCAAAGCCACCCTCGTCGCCGACATTGGTGTTGAGCCCCTTGGCCTTGAGCGAAGCGCGCAGCGTCTGAAAAATTTCCGATCCGGCCCGTAGCGCCTCGGCAAAGCTCGTAGCGCCAAGCGGCACGATCATGAATTCCTGAAAGTCTATCGGATTGTCCGCATGCACCCCGCCGTTGAGGATATTCATCATAGGCACCGGTAAAAGCCGCGCTGCGGTGCCGCCGATGTAGCGGTACAGCGGCAGCCTGTTCGCCGCCGCCGCGGCTTTCGCGACCGCCAGCGAAATGCCGAGAATGGCATTGGCGCCAAGCCGCCCTTTGTTCGGCGTGCCGTCCAGCGCGATCATGGTCTGATCGATCTTGACCTGAGCTTCGGCGTCCATGCCGCCGACCGCGTCGAATAGCTCGCCGTTGACGGCTTCGACCGCGTTGCGCACGCCCTTGCCCAAATAGCGGCTCTTGTCGCCGTCGCGCAATTCAATCGCCTCGTGCTCGCCGGTAGATGCTCCGGACGGCACTGCAGCGCGCCCGCGCGAGCCATCCTCGAGCACGACATCGACCTCCACAGTCGGATTGCCGCGGCTATCGAGAATTTCGCGGCCGATGATATCGACAATGGCGGTCATGCTGGCTCCCGAGCGAGGATTTTCGCAGCGGCTTCTACAGGATCGGTGAGGGCCTTGTCATGTGCGGCCAAACCGAGGCATGCAGGCCAACATGTCCAAAAAGACGCTCCAGCTCGGCCGTGCGGTTGCGATCCCTGCCTCGCCAGCCGCCGCCGTTCTCGACCGGGTGCCCAACCCGCATCCGGGCACGAATTACGTCGCCCGCTTCACGTTTCCCGAATTCACCGTCATGTGCCCGGTGACCGGCCAGCCCGACTTCGCCACGCTTGTCATCGATTACATCCCGAAGCGTTGGCTCGTGGAATCAAAGTCGCTGAAGCTCTACCTGAACAGCTTCCGCAACCATGGCGCCTTCCACGAGGACTGCACGGTGTCGATTGGCAAGAAGCTCGTCGCGCTGCTGCAGCCGAAGTGGCTGCGCATCGGCGGGTATTTCCACCCGCGCGGCGGCATGCCGATCGACGTGTTCTGGCAGGCCGGCAAGCTTCCTGCGGGCGTGTGGGCGCCGGAGCAGGGCGTCAGGACCTACCGCGCGCGCGAATAGTCAGCGAACCCTCGAGCGAAGCGATCAGGGCGGCAACCTCGCGGCCCGGATCGGCAGCGCGCATGACCGCGCCCATCACGCCAATGCCGCTGCAGCCGGCGGCCATGATCTCGGCCACGCGGACCGTGTTGATGCCGCCGATGGCGAGAAGCGGCACCGGGGCGATCCGCGCCAGTTCCGCAAGCCCCTTGCGGCCGATTTCCGGCCCGTAGCCCGGCTTGCTCGGTGTCTCGAAGGCCGGGCCGGCGAGCGCGTAGTCGACGAACGCCGGATCGATCGTCTGAGCTTCGGACGCCGTGTGAACCGACAGGCCAACGAGACCATTGCGGCCGATCGCGACCCGAGCGGCGGCCGCATTGCTGCCGGACGGCAAATGAACGCCATCAAGCCCAGTAAGCTTCCTCGCAAGGTCGGGGCCGCCATGAATCGTGAGCTTGGCCCCGTGACGGCGGATCGCCGGCAACAGGGAACGGGCCAGGAGAATCTGCTCGTCCTCGGGCAGGTCTTTTTCGCGGAGACTGACCCAGCGGCAGCCGGCCGTCATGGCCATCGCCACGATTTCGGCGAGCGGCCGCCGCGCTTGGCGCCGATCTGTGACCAAAAGCAGCGGCGGCTCCGGCAGCTTCATCCGGCTGAGCCTATCGGAACGGGCCCGACATCGCTAACTAGGAGCAAGTTGTCCTTACGAACCGCACCGCGCATGAATCACCCTGCCCGCATTTCCTTTGTCTCGCTTGGCTGCCCAAAAGCGCTGGTGGATTCCGAGCGCATCATCACCCGGCTGCGTGCCGAAGGCTATGAGCTTGTGCGCGATCACGCCGGCGCCGATCTCGCCATCGTCAATACCTGCGGCTTCCTAGACAGTGCGCAAGCGGAATCCTTGTCCGCGATCGGCGCCGCAATGGCCGAAAACGGCAAGGTTATCGTGACCGGTTGTATGGGCGCGGAACCCGACAAGATCACAAGCGTACATCCCGGAGTCCTGGCCGTAACAGGGCCGCAGCAATACGAGTCTGTTCTGGCCGCGGTTCATCGTGCAGCGCCGCCTCGGCATGATCCGTATCTGGATTTGATCCCGCCGCAAGGCATCAAGCTGACGCCGCGGCACTATGCTTATCTAAAGATTTCAGAAGGTTGCAACAATCGATGTACCTTCTGCATCATCCCAAAATTGCGCGGCGATCTGGTCTCGCGGCCCGCCGCCGACGTTTTGCGCGAGGCCGAGCGGCTGGTGGCGGCGGGCGTCAAAGAACTGCTTGTCATATCGCAGGATACCTCGGCCTACGGCCTCGACCTGAAATACGCGGCGAGCGATTGGAAGAACCGCTCGGTGCGGGCGAAATTCGTCGATCTGGCGCGCGAACTTGGCGAATTCGGCGTGTGGGTGCGGCTGCATTACGTCTACCCGTACCCGCACGTGGACGAGGTCATCCCGCTGATGAGCGATGGCAAGATACTGCCTTATCTGGATGTGCCGTTTCAGCACGCCGCCCCGACAATTCTGAAGCGAATGCGCCGGCCGGCGGCCCAGGAAAAGACGCTGGAGCGAATCCGTGCTTGGCGGCAAGCGTGCCCTGCCTTGACCATCCGCTCGACCTTCATCGTGGGTTTCCCAGGCGAGACCGAGCAAGATTTCGCCGCGCTACTGGATTGGCTGAATGAAGCCGAACTCGATCGGGTCGGCTGCTTCCGCTACGAGGCGGTTGACGGCGCCGCTGCCAATGATCTCGGCGCCGCGGTGCCCGAGGCGGTAAAGGATGAGCGCTGGCGCCGACTCATGGAGCATCAACAAGCCATCTCCCAGCGCCGCCTCAAAAAGAAGATCGGCGCGCGCGAGCGCGTCATCATCGACGATGTTGATGCGGCGGTCCGCACCGCTAGAGGCCGCACCCGGGGCGATGCGCCGCAGATCGACGGCACGGTCCACATCTCGGCGCGGCGTCCGCTCCGCGTCGGCGAAATCGCGACGGTGAAGATCGAGCGTGCCGAAGCCTACGATCTGCACGACACAGTCGTCGGATACTAGGCCGGCGCCGGCGTCGCGCGATGAGCTCGGTAGACCAAAATCCCTCGCGATCTCTTCGGTTTAGGTTAACAGTCGCCCAAGCTGGTTGAGCTTTAGACTGCGTGGCATGGTCGGCTGCGGGACGGCGGCGGCCGAGGCGCAATGGCATGATTGAAGGCTTGATGCAGTTCGGGATCGGCTTCCTGGCGGCGGCCTTGCTTGCGCTCGCCTTCGCTCCCCTCGTGCATAGGCGCGCCGTTCGCTTGACCGAGCGCCGGCTCGAAGCCGCAACGCCGCTCGCGCTCTCCGAAATGCGTGCCGACAAGGATCAGCAGCGTGCTGCGTTCGCGATGTCGACCCGCCGTCTCGAAATAAGTCTGGCGCAGATGCGCGCGACAACCACCGCGAAGCTGGCTGAGCTCAGTCAGAAGTCGGACACGATCCATCAGTTGAAAAAACAACTCGACGAAAAAGTCGCAGCCCTCGATGAAACCGTGCGCGAGCTTAGCGACAAGGCCGCGGCCATGCGCATGCTGGAAACCAGCGACAAGGCGCTGCGGGCGCAACTGCGGGCGGTGGAGGACGAGCTTGGGCATAAGGCCGAGGCGCTCCAGCAAGCGGAGCGCATGCTCGCCGACAAAGAGGCGGAGCTGGTCCGAATGGTTGCCAAATTGGGCGAGCATGCGCTGGAAGCGGACAGCCAGCGCGCCGAGCTCGAGTCCCTGCGCATGCAGGTCGAAGCGATGATCGCAAGCGTTGCCGAATGCGAGCGCGCGCTCACCGAGCCGAGCTTCGCGTAACAGTGTGTTAGCCGCCCCGCGCGCGGGCCGCTGCGCCCAGCACCGTCCGGATCGCTGCTGTCAGCTTTGCAAGCTCGTCCGCGCCGATCGTTAAAGCCGGCGTGAGGTAAACGATGGTCCCGAAGGGCCGGATGAAAACCCCTTCCGCTACAAAGCGCTGGCGCAAGGCAGTGAGGTTTTCGATGCGATCGAGCTCAACCACGCCAATGGCGCCATGCACCCGCACGTCGATCACGCCGGGCAGCAGCCGGCACGGCTCGAGGTCCCGTGCCAGCGTTTCCGAGATCGCCGCAGCCTGATCGAGCCGCGGCTCACGCTCGAACAGGTCGAGCGAAGCGTTGGCGGCTGCGCAGGCCAGCGGGTTAGCCATGAAGGTCGGTCCGTGCATCAGCGCCTTGCCGGGATCATCGGACCAGAACGCCTCGAATACCCTCCGGCTTGCAATGGTCGCTGCAAGCGGCAGCGTTCCGCCGGTCAGCGCCTTGGAGAGCGTAATGATGTCTGGCATTACGTCTGCGGCATGGCAGGCGAACAGGCCGCCAGTGCGGCCGAAGCCGGTGAAAATCTCGTCGAAAATCAACAGCAGCTGGTAACGATCAGCGGCAGCGCGCAACCGTCGCAGCACGGCGGAATCGTGAAATCGCATGCCGCCGGCGCCCTGAACCAGCGGCTCGACAATAATTGCTGCAATGTCGTCGGCGTGCCGTTGCAACGCTGCATCGAACGCGGCGATCGCCGGCTCGTCTGTGGGGAGATCGACGATGATCTGTTCCGGCAGCAGACCGCGGAAGGACGCGTGCATGCTGGCATTCGGATCCGATACCGCCATAGCGCCGGTCGTGTCGCCGTGATAGGCATTGGTGAATGCCAGCACGCGCGTGCGCCTGCCGAAGCCGCGGTTGCGCCAAAACTGGATCGCCATTTTGAGGGCGACCTCGACGGCGACTGAACCGGAGTCGCTGAAGAAGACGCGATCGAGATCGCCGGAGCCGAGCAGCTTCACGAGGCGCTTGGCCAAACGCAGCGCCTGCTCGTGTACCAGGCCGCCAAACATCACGTGCGGCATGCGCTTAAGCTGGCGTTCGACAGCCTTACGAATATGAGGATGATTGTAGCCGTGGCAGGCCGTCCACCATGATGCGACGCCGTCAATCAGTTCCCGGCCGTCGGCTAGCACAATGCGGCTGCCTTGGGTGGCGACCGCCGCCAGCGGGCGGTCCGCCGTCTTCATTTGGGCATAGGGCAGCCAGACATGCTCCATGCCCGTGGCGTACCATTCGCCCAACGCGGGTGTAGGGGCGCTGGATGATTTGTTGTTTTTTCTGGTATTGCTCGACATTCGGCGCTTTCATGCCCCGCGATGCGCTCGCTCGTTGAATTCGCGTGCGGCAAGCTCGCGGCACTGGAGCGGGCCCGGCTA
>Ga0070739_10006736_pt1 | contig 12542 bp, 11 predicted proteins | sample Coa_R1_7_FD_66445 | JGI IMG/M metagenome (GOLD analysis project Ga0070739, IMG submission 66445) | Surface soil microbial communities from Centralia Pennsylvania, which are recovering from an underground coalmine fire - Coalmine... | ecosystem: Environmental > Terrestrial > Soil > Unclassified ... | reverse complement strand
CGCTGCTATGAGATCGGGCCGAGCTTCCGCAACGAACGCCTCCGCGGACAGAAGATCAAAGAATTCACGATGCTAGAGGCATACAGCGTCGACCTGGACCGGTCGGGCATGCTCGGACACATATGTGGGCTCATCGAGGCCGCCTGCCCCACCGTCCCAGCGCTACGCTGCCTCAGCTTCGACGATGCTTTCGAGCAGACCAGCGGAGTGAACCCGTCCGACAACTCGGCCGTTCGCGCACTGGCAGATGACCGCATACCCGACTTCGCCTCCCGCACCGGAAATCCGGATCTGCTCGTGCGCCGTCTCTGGCGCAACGAGCTGCGCAGCCGCCTGACCGGACTTGTAGCGATCACCGACATACCCGGCCCGTCTTCCCCGCTCATTGAAGGTGAGGGACGAGCTGCCCAGCGCACCTGGTTGTACCTGGACGGCGTCGAAATCGCGGAGATCAGCCGCAACGAGCGACGACCGCAAGTGCTGGCCACAGCCTTCGCCCGGCAGTTCTCGGCCGACCGCCACCCGGTCCACCGCGACTACCAAGGCGTAGTCGCGATGTTCGAAGCTGGTCTGCCACCGGTGGTAGGCGTCGGACTTGGCCTTACTCGGCTTGCCGAGGTTCTTCACCACCGCGCCGCCCTTCCGGGAAGTGAACTGTGACCGAGACCATCCAGAACCGTTGGATCGCGGCCAATCAAGCAATGTGGGATGCGCGCGTTCCGATCCACGCGGCAAGCCCCTGGTATGACCTCGCCGGCTTCCGTGCGGGCGCGCTCGCCCTCGACGACCTCGAGCTCGCCGGAGTCGGCGAGGTGGCCGGCCGTAGCTTGTTGCACCTGCAGTGCCATTTCGGCCTGGGCACCTTGTCCTGGGCCCGACTCGGCGCTGACGCCACCGGCGTGGACTTTTCCGCCACCGCGATAGCCCAAGCCCGCGCACTCGCTGCGGATCTGCAGCTACCAGCGCGCTTCGAGCAAGCCGAGATCAGCGTTTGCCGACTCGGCCGGCTGTTCGACATCTGCTTCACGTCGTGGGGCGTGCTCATGTGGCTGCCCGACCTGGGCTCCTGGGCAGACACCATCGCCGCCCACCTTCGCCCTGGCGGAACACTCTTCCTCGCCGAAGGCCACCCGCACTTGTTCATCTGGGACGACGAACGCGATGGCAGAGGATATCTGCCGCGCAACCCCTACTTCCGCCACAGTGAACCGGTCACGGACAGCGAGGCAAGTACCTACGTCGATACCACCATCCATTTGGGCCACCCCCAACACCGGTGGAACCACCCGCTCGCCGAGGTCATCACCGCCCTGGCCAACGCCGGACTGCGCATTGTGGAAATGACCGAACACGCCCGCCTGCCCTGGAAGCCGTTGACGTGGATGCTCCCGGACGAGCAACGGCCAGGCTGGTGGCGGATCAACGGCGACCCGTTCCCGCTCAGTTTCACTCTCAAAGCCGTCAAGGACCGCAACCCGTGACCACTACATCCGAGGCACCCGCCTCATGGCCACTGTCCACCACGCCGCACAGCGCCGAGGAGGTCTGGGCCGCGAGCTACCCCGACTTCGTCGCCATGGTTAATCAGACCAACGTCATGCCCGGCGCCTACGCCACTCTGAACACGTGGGCCCTCCACTCGCGGATGAACGCCCAATCAACGGTGCTGGACGTTGCCTGCACTACGGGATTCACCTCCCGAGAGCTGGCCAGGCTCACCGGATGCCGAGCCATGGGCTTTGACCTGTCCCCGCACGCCGTCGCCCTGGCGCGCTACAACCACCGCACCACCGAGCCTGCCCTGAATCTGGAATACGTCCAGGCCGACGGCACGACCTTCAGCCCTGGCCGCAGGTTCAGCCACATCGCCGTCGGCGCGGCCCTCGGCTTCTTCCCAGACCCGCCCGCGATGGCCCGACGGATCGTGGACCTGCTGGAGGACGGCGGATATGTCCTGGCCGCCCCTTTCTGGTGCGACGCCGACCTGTCGGTCGATGCCGCGACCGTCCGTCGCGAGGTGTTCGGGATCAGCAGCCGAATGGAGACGCGAGCACAGGTCATGGACCTGTACCGCGGCCTCGACGTGATCTACCAAGCGGACCACGTCCTGCACGCCGAAACCGACGATCAGATCGCGCACTATTGCGATTCGACGATCGACCGGGTCTGCCGCCAGGCAGGGATCAGCGATGCGCGGGTGCGCGAAGCGATGGTCGAACGCCTGCGCCTGGTAAAGGCGGCGACCAATGTCTTGCGCGCGCAGCAGCGCTACACCGTCCTGGTCCTGCGCTACGACGCGCAAACCTACCCGCACCGCTACGTCGAGCTCTTCTAAGAGTTCCGTCGGGTCCGAGGGGAACGTTGATGATCATATTTGTGAACGGGCCGTTCGGTGTCGGGAAGAGCACCGCCGTGGCGGAGATCCACCGGCGCCTGTCGGACGCCTTGGTCGTCGATCCGGAGAAGATCGGCCACATGCTCTGGACGCAACTGCCCGAAGCGCTCCGAGCCGAGGAGTTCGAGCTGGAACCGATCTGGCCGCCACTCACACGCTGCCTGATTGGACAAGCGCACCGCGTCTACCGGCGGCACATACTAGTTCCGATGACCATCGCCCGACCGACTGTCTTCGCTCAGATTGTCGAGCCACTCCGTCGCCAACGGCTAGATGTCTCACACGTCACGCTCTTGGCCGCAGCAGACACCATCCGGAATCGGCTGCGCCAGCGCGGCGAAGGCCCGGATCGCTGGGGCGAACTGAGCTGGGAAGGGCTCCAGGTCGAGCGCTGCCTGGAGAGCCTCGCCTCGCCCCGGTTCGCCGCGCACATCGATACTGACGATCTTGTGCCGGCGCAGGTCGCCGACGCAATCCTTCAGCTCGCCGGACTCGCGTCAGTTGCTTGATAGGCCGGCGTGGACTGCGAGCTCACTGCCTGGGCTATAAAGCGCTTTGGGACGCTTAGCCGAGTGTGAGCAGCTGGCGGATGCGAGGGCGGCCCAGCGATAGCAGCAACGTGGGCAGCCGCGGCCCGGTGTCGCGCCCGACCAGCAGCACATAAAGCAGTGCGAACAGCTCCCGTTGCGCGAGCTTGAGCTCCGGGGTTGCCGGCGAGTCCAGCGGCAGACCTGATTGCAACTTGGGCACTCCGTACAGGAGAGTGGTTAGAGCTGGCAGCGACCAGTGTCCGTCCAAGCCATCGAGCAACAGCTTGAGTGCTTCACGCTGAGCAGCGGACAGTGTCTCCAGCCGCTCGCGGTCCGGCTGCGTGCGTACGTGAGTGCGCTCGTCCTTCGGTACGTAGTTGGTGATCCACGCCTCGGCACAGTCCAGTCGCGGGCGCAGCTCGTCGAGGCTTTCCACCTGCTGCTCGGCGACGTCTCTTAGGATCCGGAGCATCTGCTGATGATCGCCGGTGGTGACGTCGACCACGGACGCCAGGGTGCGGAAGGGCACGACGAGCGGCGTCGTGGGAAGCCGACGGCCGAACGCGCCGATCGACCGGCCGTGCACGGCGACCTCTCCCGCACTCGCGGCGCCGGAGGCCACTTTGCGATCCAGGGCATCCCACTCGTCGTAGACGCGATTGATCTCCTGGTCGAACGCTACTGTGATCGCCTGGCTCGGCTTGCGCCGTGCGTAGATCCACCGCACCAGCGGCGCCTCGAGGATCCCGAGCGCATCACCCGGGGTCGGGGCACCACCTGACGAGCTGCTCATCTTTGCCGAGCCGCTGATGCCCACGAAGGAGTAACCCAGATACACCGGGGGCTTGCCGTCGAAGATCTCACGCACGAGCTGGGAGCCGACTGTAAAGCTGGAACCGGGCGAGGAGTGGTCAACTCCGCCCGCCTCGAACGTGACCGCCTCGAACGCCCAGCGCATCGGCCAGTCGACCTTCCACACCAGCTTGCCCGTCCCGCCACGACGCACATCGCAACTGCCGGCGTGCCCGTACTGGCAGCTGTAGTGGGCGATAAAGTTGGCTTCGTCGTAGGACTCGATGCGTGTCAGGTCTCGGCCGCAGGTGGCGCAGTATGGCTTGAAGGGAAAGTATCGAGTACCAGCCGCCTCGTCGTCGTCGACTTCTGCCTCAGACTCGGACTGCTGATCCTTCTTCGCTGTGCGATAGCGGCCGAGCACGGCGTCGATGTGCGAGCGGTTGAGCATCGCATGGACAATCCGGTCGCTGTAGACGCCGGATTGGTACATCTGGGTTTGACTGATCTCGGTCACCTCGACGCCCAACCGAGACAAAGCTGCGCGGAACGGCTCCTTGAAGTGCTCCGCCCAGCTCTCATGCCTGCCGCAGGGATCGGGCACGGAGGTCAGCGGCCGACCGACATGCTCGGCGAACGACTCTGGGACGCCAGCGGGAACCTTGCGGAGCCGGTCATAGTCATCCCACGACAGGATGTGCTTGCACTCGAGCCCGCGACGCCGCAGCTCGTCCGCCACGAAATGCGGCACCATGATCTCACGGAGGTTGCCCAAGTGGATCGGGCCCGAAGGGCTGATACCCGACGCACACACCAGCGGCCCGGCAGAACCACGGCGCTCGCCTTCGGCGATAACCTGATCCGCCGCCTCGGCAACCCAGTCTCCGTGCTTCGCCGTCTTTGTCGCGCCAGCCAACGTGCCGTCTCCTGCCGAACAGTCCAGTGAGATACGAGCATGATACGGGCTAACACGCATACGCCAGCCGCACATTAAGACCGGCGCTCAACACAGAGCACGAACGAGCATCTGTACTCAACCTGGAGTGTTTAGCATACGATCTTGGTATCGGTCTTACGCTGATGATGTGCGCTGACGACATCGCCAGTCGAGCAAGGCGTCAGTTGGGGGCGCAGTGGCTCGCCGACTGTGGTACGCGAGCAGGCTGGGCGCTGACCTGGTCGAAACAGCGGCTTCTCTTGACCCAGTACACGATCGATGATGAACAGCCTCCGCCGAGGACCCGGCGCTGCGATGTGATCGCTCTGCCCGCACGCACCCGACCCATCGGACAGGAGTCCCGTGATGACGAGCGCCGACGTATTCTCGCAACCCGCTTCCCAGTCTCACGACCTGCGCCGCATCGATGCTGAAGACGCACTCGAACATGTGCAGAAGGCCCTCCAGGTGCGTCTGGACCTCGATAGCGCCGTACGCAAGCGTCGCTCGATCGGTGCGGCTACCGACCGCGGCACCTGGATCAGGATCGAGGTGCGCGGGTTGGAGAAGTTGGATGGGCAAGGCTGGGGCCTCGAGGCTTCGCACGTGTTGGACGGGATCGCGAGGCCCGCCTGGTACGCGGGATTCTCCTGGTTCGACACTGTACGCCGGGTCATGTGGCGGGCAGATGAGACCGATCGGATTACCGACGCCGCGATCAAGCCCGGCGGGCTGCTCACCGTTGACCCGCAGCTCTCACGGGAATGGTGGGCGACCTTCGACGAATCCCTCGACGCTCTGGCCGCGCATCGCACGGCCAGGCAGGCCACCATCGACACGGAGCCGATGACCCAGCAGAGGCTGACCTCGACGATCGAGAAGGCGTTCCCTGGGGTCGTAGACACGGCGATCGAGGAGTGGACCACCGCTCATGCGGATCTCGGCTGGGCCAACCTGACCGCTCCGGCCTGCCACTTGCTCGACTGGGAGGACTGGGGCGCGTGCCCCCGCGGTGCTGACTCCGCCAAACTGTGGGTGAGCTCGCTCGCGGTCCCCGCTCTGGTCGAGCAGGTCCGCCACCACCGGCGCGCGGACCTCGAGAACCGAACCGGACGGCTCATGGCCCTGTTCTACTGCAGCCAGATCGTCGCTTCCGCGCCCGGCTACATCAGCCCTCTGCGCGACCACGCGAAACGTGAAGCAACGCGCCTCATCGACGAACTGCGATGACCGAGGTAGGCCGTGGGGTGGTCGCGTGGGATGCTCATCACAGCAGACGCCGTGCTATCGGCAGTCGGATCGAGGCTGTCGGCGGCCTTCTCACCTCGCCTGTCCTGCAGTGAGCTGGCGCCGAACAAACGACGTCGGCAACGGCTTTCGTCCGGTAAGACCCGGGCGGCCGCTGCCGAGGATCCCGGTCCGCGTCCTCGAGACGTTGACAGCGCGGCGCGTTCCTTGTTGCGGCGCCGGCCATCGAAGACTGATCAACCTGCGGCCGAAGCTGGAACGTAGCCGCATACCGAGTTGGCTCACGCACTGGACGCCAAGCTCGCCCGCGTGCTGAGGGCCGCTTATCGCCGCTCGTTTCCGGCGGGCACTGCGGTCTGTTCGTCGATGGCGAGCTCGGCGTGGCGGGCGGCGAACAGGATGTGGGTGCCTCCGTCGAGCGCGCCCGGCTGTCGGCAGATCCAAGCTTCGTTATCGAGGAAATGCGCCCAGTGCTGGGCGTCGGCCTCAAGCTGCTGCAGAGCTGCGCCGTCGCCCAGCGAAGCCCAGTTGGACGCGGACATGCTCAGAACCTGACCACCCGCTCGCTCGACGAGCTGGGGTATCTGGTCGCTGCGATACATCTGGCACACGTGGCCGCTCGGCTGAGTCGGACGCAGATCGCCCGAGGACAGCACCTCGTCCATCGCGGCGTCACCATGCTGCGCGATCTCGCCGACGACGCCGCGGATGTAGTAGCGGTAGGCACCCAGCGTAGACATGACCGAGGCGACGACCTGCCCTCCGGGACGGGTGACGCGCAGCAGCTCGGCCAGCGCGAGAGGGGCGTCCTCGAAGACGTAGGAGATCGGTCCGCCATAGGCAAGGGTCAGGTCGAAGACGTCGTCGTTGAACGCGGACAGGGCCCGGACATCTGCGACCCGCCATTCGGCCACCGCCGCGGCGAGTCCCGCGTCGGTGATGCGCCGCCGGTTCTCCTCCAACTGCACCGGCGAGAGGTCGGTCACGGTCACCCGCGCCCCGGAGCGCGCCAGGTGCTCGGTGAAGATCCCCGGTCCGGCGCCGATCTCCAGCACGTGCGCGCCCGGCGGCAAGTGCTCGTCGAGGAACCGACGGTGGATCTCGAAGGAGACCCGACCGGGAACGTCCTTGCGCAGACGCTCGCTCTCGCCGTCGACGGACATGTCGAAGTTCGCGCGCACCCGCGCGACGACCCCATCCGTGCTCGTAGTCATCGCAGTCCTACCTGTCCGTTTCCGGAGTGTACGGCTGATGACAGGTAGTACACCGGTGAGCAGGCAGGACAGCAACCTGATTTATCTCGTGCTCTGGAGGATCCGCGGCGCGCCGTCGAGGAGTGGGCAAACGGTCCAACGCCACGGTGTACCTTCGTCGCTGCTCCACTTCGTCCGTCTGCCATTCCCGAATCTGGGACATGATGACGATGCCTCGGCGGCTGGGTCGACGGACGGCGGGCGAGGATTCCTCGCGACGAGACGTCGCCGTCGCGGGAAACGGCGCCGCCGATTCACACCCTGCTGCCGTAATACGCATGAGCCTTGTGAAGTTGTCCCGCTACCATCGACTTCCATGTACGGCTCCATGTGCGCATTTGGTGCGTGCTTCATCCGGATCCGCCTCGCCTAGCGGCGGGCCGACCCGAAACCGATCTCGACGCCCCGCCGCATCCGGGTCATCCGCCGGTGCGGCACTTCGTGCTGCCCGGCTCCGATCGCGATCTGCCGCGGAGCATCCATGGACAAGTACACGCGTCACGGACTCGGCCAGAACTTCCTCGCCGACCCACATCTCATCGCCACCGTGCAACGCCTCGTCAGAACCGAGACGTCTGGCCCCATCATCGAACTCGGCGCCGGCGACGGTGCCTTGACCAAGCCACTGGCCCGCCTCGGCCGCCCTGTGACGGCCCTGGAGATCGACCCGCGCCGCGCACGCCGACTTGCCCTGAACATCCGAGTCGGCGGTCCAGACGCCGCAGCGCAGTTCGACGTCGTCTGTGCCGACATCCTGCGCTATCGATTCCCCGACACGCCGCACACCGTCGTCGGCAACATCCCGTTCCACCTCACCACGGCCATCATCAGGAGGCTGCTCGCCGAACACGGCTGGACGTGCGCCGTGCTGATCGTGCAGTGGGAGGTCGCGCGCCGCCGCGCTGGCGTCGGCGGAGCGAGCATGCTCACCGCAATGTGGTGGCCCTGGTACGAATTCCGGCTGGTGCGCCGCATCCCGGCGGCGTCGTTCCGACCGATGCCGTCCGTCGACGCGGGCCTAATGACCATGCACCGTCGCCCTGTCCCCCACGTCACCGACAGTCGCGGCTATCAGAAGTTCGTGAAGGAGGTCTTCCAGGCCCCTGGCCGGGGCCTGGAAGAGATGATTCCGCGCTCTGGCCGGGTACACCGAGCGGATCTGCACGCCTGGCTTCGCCGCAACCGGATCGCGCAGCGCGCGCTGCCCAAGGACCTGACCGCCGAGCACTGGGCCGAACTCTGGATGCTGACCAGACCCACACCAGGCTCCACCTCGCGGTACCACTCCGGCCACCACCACCCGACCCGACGCTCAAAATGAAGCCGCCGAGGTCCACGACACCGGTGTCGGACGACGAACAGTCCCGCCAAGACGAGCATACACATTCTGACATGACGATCCGCTGACGAGATGCGCCCGACCTCAGCCCCAGCTGCGGGCGCGCGGCTCGCAACCTTTCGCAGCACCATGACATACAACCTGACCTGCACCATACTATGGATAGAACTGGTACCGGCCAAGCCAGTAGTCGTAGAAGCAGGCTCGGCTTGTCGGGTCCGCCTCTGCCGAACGCAGCGACAGTTCAGCGGCGCCCGTCGAGTCCATGCGCCGCAGTCTGGCATCCGCCAGCCATTTCCGCAGGTCGTGCGGACGAGGAAACCCGGGATGTCAGTGGCGGCAGGTAGAGTCCGGGCGGTGAGCATGCAGATCACTGATCGCCCCTCAGACGCAGATGTCCTGCGCGCCGCGATGGTCCAGCGGCTGCGCCAGCGCGGCGCGCTGCGCTCCGACCTGATCGCCCAGGCGTTCCGCACCGTCCCGCGTCATCTCTTCGCCGGCGACGTGCCGCTAGAGGATGCGTACGACGAGGAGTCCGTGGTCCGTATCAAATACGGGGCCGACGGCGCGTGTATCAGCTCCGTGTCGGCGCCCAACGCCCAGGCCGTCATGCTCGAGATGGCAGGGATCGAGCGCGGGGACCGGGTCGTGGAGTACGGCTCGGGCGGCTACAACGCAGCGCTGCTGGCCGAACTGGTGGGACCAACTGGCCGGGTCACGACCGTGGATATCGACCCGGAGGTGACCGATCGGGCCAGCCGGTGCCTGGAGCGCGCGGGCTACTCGCGGGTGCGTGTCACGCTCGCCGACGCCGAGGCTGGGGTAGATGGGGGCCCGTTCGACAAGGCGATGGTGACGTTCGGCGCCTGGGACATCCCTGCGGCCTGGGTCGAGCAGTTGGCGGGCGGCGGCTCACTGGCCGTCCCGCTGCGCATCGCCGGGCTCACCCGTGTGATCGCTTTTGTCAGGGACGGCGGAGGCCTGGTGAGCACCGCGCACGAGATGTTCGGCTTCGTGCCAGCTCAGGGGGCCGGCTCTCATCCAGCGCCGACGGTCGGGCTGGCGCCTGGGATCGCGTTGGAGTTCGACGACGGGTTCCCCGACGATCCGCGGGCGCTGGCCCGCGCGCTGCGGTCTCCGCGCGCCGAGGCGTGGTCCGGTGTGACCACTCCGGGGATGACGCCGTTCGACCTGCTGCATCTTTGGTTGGCCTTCACGCTGCCCGGGGTGTGCAAGGTGCGCGTCGCCGCGCAGCGCGCGGCCGAGGCGGACTGCCCGGTGCGCGAGGTGATGGGGCCGGCGGCCAGCCGCAGCGGCTCGTTCGCTTACCTGACCTGCCGCCGCCTGGACGAGCGGGAGCCGAGCGAGCGAGGAGTCTGGGAGTTCGGCGCGCGCGGGTTCGGGCCGCACGCGTGCGAGGTGGCCGATCTGGTCGTGGCCGAGGTGCGCACGTGGAACGCGTCCTACCGCCACGCGCCCGCGCCACGCATCATCGCGCGGCGGGCCGATCTGCCCGCAGAACCTCCCGCCGTCGGCGTGGAGATCGTTAAGCGGCACATGCGGATCTCTACCGTCTGGGGTTAATCCGATCACGGGCGTGCAGAAGTGTGCGGACTGTGCGCCCTAGCCGAGCGCTAGTTCACGGCGACCAGGGCGATCATTGTTCCTGCCACGAGGAACGGGCCGAGAACGAGATGACCGCCGCGGGCTAGGCGTCCGGAAATGAGCAGAGCGCAGCCGACCACGGCCGCGAGGAGGAAGGCCGCGAAGATCCCGAGCGCGACTGTGCTCCATGCCTGATAACCGAGCCACAGTCCCATCAGGACGCTGAATTTCACGTCGGCGAGCCCGAATCCTCCAGCGGCTGCGGTCGCGACCGCGAGGAACACCGTCGCGAGCAGAAGCGCGGCGAGCAACGCCCTGATGAACGGCTGCCATCTGTCGTCGTAGGCGCTGGCCGCCGCCAGCAATATCAGCGCCAGGCCCGCCGCGGGCGTGAGCAGACGGTCGGGGATCTGGTGGGCAGCCAGGTCGATCGCGACGAGCGGCGCGGTGACCGCGGACAGGACGAGGTAGGCGGGCAGTTGCTCGCTCCAGCCGAAGCGGACACCCACCAGGGCGCCGGCCGCAGCGCCGAGCAGGGCCAGCGCCCAGGTGGGCAACACGGATCCGACTCGCTGTGCCTCGCCGCCGCCTGGTTCGGCGAGCACTGTGGCGCGGACGGTCTGAGCTGCACGGCTGGCGTGAGGTGCGGTAGCGGCCGCGAGCAGCGCGCCGAGCAGTGCCGCCGCAGCGGCTCCGGGGGCGGGCAGCGCGGTCATGCGAGGCCTGCGGCGGAGGGCGCGGCGGTACACACCCTCCCATCTTGGATGAGTTATGGACCGATTTCATGCCCATTGCGCCAACTTTGTGACTGACGGGGTGTGAGAGGTCACAGATTGATAGATGAGCATTGCGTGATCGTTATCCCGGAAGGTAGTAGTTGAAGGCGTTCAGACCTGTACATCCGTAACGGGGGTTTCAGCCAGCATGCGAAGGCTTGTCCATTTCGCGCTGCCCGCATCCGCGTTCGCCCTGCTCGTGGCGGCTGCCGGGTGCTCATCGTCAGGCGGCACAGCGTCCTCCGCGTCACCGTCGGCAGGCGGGGCCTCCGCGTCGGTCTCAGTGAGCGCGTCGCCGACCAGTTCAGCCAGCGCATCAAGCCCGCAGGCCCAGGCCGCGCTGGCGGCATACCGCGGGATGATCGCGGACTGGACGGCCGCGGGGCTGACTGCGAACTACCAGGATCCAGCGCTCGCGCACCACATGTCGGGTTCCGCGCTCTCGCAGGTCACACGTCACCTGTACGTCGAGAAGACCGAGGGGGCGGTCGTGCGCGGAACGCCGCAGTTGCTGGATGTCACCTTCGGCCAGATGGTCCCGGCGTCGAATCCGACCGAGATCGTGATCAACAGCTGTGTGGATACGAGTTCGTGGCTCGAGTACACCACTGATGGCCATCTCTACAACAACGTCGCCGGTGGCAAGAGGAAAACCCAGGTCCTCGTCGTCTCCCAGAACAACACCTGGAAAGTCGACCAGCTCGCAATGAACGCGGTCGGCACATGCTGAGCGCGATACGCACGCTCGCAGCGATCGGTTGCGCGTTTGCCGTGGTGCTTACAGGCAGCTCCTGGGCGTCCGCCGGGGATGGCGGCGTCAACTGCGGTTCCGCATCGTGCACCGTGACCGTCACCGTCCCTGGTTCCCCAGCAGGCTCGATACTCGCGCCTCCGGGGATGAGCACCGGATCCGGCGCAGGTCAGGCGGATCCGAGCCCGAGTCCGAGCGGTTCATTCTTCAGCACCCCGTGCACGTATCGGCCGGACCCCGAGTATCAACCGCCTGCCGGTGCGGACCCCCATCCCGCGGGATCTGGTGGGTGGTATCTGATGACCTGCCCAGACGCGCTCAAGCCCACCGGCGTGGCCAACACGTTCAGCACCGTGGTGTGGCTCTCGACTCCGCCGCCGGCGTCGGCCGTTGCGCCGAGTCCGGCGCAGCTGGCAGCGCAGGCGCGGTCCTTGCTGAGATTGACCACGCCGGTGATCGGCTCGAGTCCGAAGCCGGGCAGTCCAGACCTGGTTGGGGTGAACGTGTGGGCGTGGGTGGCGCCCTCGGCGTGGAGCGCGCAGTCGGCTACCGCGTCGGCGGGCGGCCTGTCGGTGACCGCGACCGCGACTCCCTCGTACTCGACGTGGGATTTCGGCGACGGCACGGTGATCACCTGTCTTGGGCCGGGCACCGTGTACCAGCCGTCTGACGGAGAGAATCCGGTCTCCCCGACCTGCGGACATGACTACCGGCAGGCTGGGTCGTTCACCGAGACGGTGACCGTGCACTGGAGCGTGACGTGGGCCGGCGCCGGACAGTCCGGGGCGTTCAACGACATGACGACCACCGCGAACGCGCCGGTCACCGTCGAGCAGTCCCAGGCCGTGGTCACCCGCTGATCAATCCCCGTCCCCGCCCTTCCTGACCTTCATTCCACCGTTCCTGCGCCGTCCCG
>Ga0070739_10006733_pt1 | contig 12545 bp, 9 predicted proteins | sample Coa_R1_7_FD_66445 | JGI IMG/M metagenome (GOLD analysis project Ga0070739, IMG submission 66445) | Surface soil microbial communities from Centralia Pennsylvania, which are recovering from an underground coalmine fire - Coalmine... | ecosystem: Environmental > Terrestrial > Soil > Unclassified ... | reverse complement strand
GGTCTCCGGCGAACAGTCCGACTGCCTACTATCATAGAGCCTCGCTTCACGTGGAAACCGCACAGAATTTCTCCTCTGCCGCACGAATCGGCCGCCAACCGTGGATCTCGAATTTCGATTGAATCACCGCGCACGCACATGAACGGAATCGCCCCTGGATAAGCCAGCTGAGAGAGCCGTTACTTGGGGCATGATTTGGCGGGCTTGTCGGACGAAACCGGCGTGGTAGAATTCCTTTCGGACATAGCAACGTCTCCTGAAACCTGGTTTGCTGTGTTCTGGCTGGGCGTGGTCAGACTCACCGGCCACCGTCTTGATTTTGCAGGTGTCCGAGCAGGGGTCACAGATGGCAACTGGGAACAGGAGCTTCGACGTAAGGTCTTAAATTTCAGTTCCTTAGCCGATGTAGCTCAACGGCAGAGCACCGCTTTCGTAAAGCGGGGGTTGTGGGTTCAAATCCCACCATCGGCTCTTACATGGCTCGCTAGTAAAGCTTCACTTCGACTCGATGATCGTATCGAGTTTCCGACGCGAGTCGCGGGCAAAATGGCTACGCCCCTTGAACGGATGGCCGTTTCAGGCGACAATATTACCCATCTATCACAAGGCTGCCAGAGTGACTCCGCCGTCGATACCAATGCTACGTAAAACTTTGTGAGAAAAGAATTTGCATCGGATTCTCCTTTGACTTTCGCAACAGGGTGGTCCAAAACCAAACGGCCGCCCGCTTGAAAGGTTTGGGGACGAGCAGATGAACCTTCTCGATCTCTGGCAGCCAAGACGGTGACGGAACCAGAGATCATGAACGAAGCCGATACGTGCCGAATGCTCGTTCGTCCAAAGCTGGAAGCAGCAGGCTGGGACGGCAACAAACACTCTTACAGTGAACAGACGCCGTTCACCGACGGACGCATCATCGTTCCCGGTGGTAAACCTCGGCGCCTCAAGAAGAAGTATGCCGACTTTCTTCTTCGCTACACGCGCGACATCACCCTGGGGGTTGTCGAGGCGAAGTCCGACAAACGATCCGCCGGGGATGGTTTACAGCAGGCCAAGGACTACGCGGAAATCCTTGGGCTTAAGTTTGCTTACGCTACCAACGGCACGGAGATCATCGAGTACGATTTCTTCACTTGCCGGGAGACGGAACGGGACCGCTTCCCTACCCCCGATGAACTCTGGTTCCGCTATCAGCAGGGACAGGGGCTATCCACAACTACTGCAAATGCTCTACTTGCTCCTTTCTTCCATCAGCCGGGTAAAGAGCCTCGGTATTATCAGAAAATCGCGATCCAGCGGGCCGTCGAGGCCATCTTGAGCGGCAGGCGGCGATGCTTGCTGACCCTGGCCACGGGGACCGGAAAGACCGTGGTGGCTTTTCAGATTTGCTGGAAACTCTGGTCGGCTGGCTGGAATGGCAAAGGGGACCACCGCAAGCCGCGAATCCTCTTCTTGGCGGACCGCAATGTCCTTGTCGATGATCCCAAGGATAAGACGTTCGCTCCATTTGGGGACGCCCGGCACAAGATCGAGAAGGGGCAAGCAATCAAGAGCCGCGAGATGTACTTTGCCACCTATCAGTCCATCGCCCAAGATGAGCGTCGCCCAGGGCTTTTCCGGGAATACGCGCCGGACTTCTTCGACTTGATCGTTGTGGATGAGTGCCATCGCGGCTCGGCCCGGGATGAGAGCAACTGGCGGGTCATCTTGGAGCATTTTGAGCCGGCCTATCAACTCGGCATGACGGCTACTCCGCTGCGGGAAGATAACCGCGACACCTACATCTACTTTGGCAACCCGCTCTACACCTACAGTCTCAAGCAAGGCATCGCCGATGGCTTCCTGGCTCCCTACCGAGTTCATCGAATCCTGACTACGTATGATGCAGCCGGCTGGCGGCCGAACAAGGGGCAGCGCGACATTCACGGTCGAGAAATTCCGGATGCCGAATACCATACGAAGGATTTCGAAAGGACCGGCGGCGTGTCTCTGCAAGCCCGGACCGAGGCCATTGCTCAACACCTCACCGACTTTCTCAAGAAAACCGATCGTTTCGCCAAGACCATCGTTTTCTGCGTGGATCAGGAACATGCCGACCAGATGCGGCGGGCCCTCAACAACCTTAACACCGACCTGGCTCAGGAGGCCAAGCGTCAGGGGGAGGAGTACGTTGCCCGTGTCACCGCCGACGAAGGAGACATTGGCCGGGGATTTTTGAGCAAATTCCAGGACCCGGAGGAACGCTATCCGGTGGTCCTAACCACGTCTCAACTCCTGACGACCGGAGTGGACGCTCCTACCTGCCAGAACGTCGTCCTGGTACGAGTCATCGGCTCCATGACCGAGTTCAAACAGATCATCGGCCGAGGGACCCGCGTTCGAGACGATAAGGGGAAATTCTTCTTCAACATTCTGGATTACACCGGCTCGGCCACGCAGTTGTTTGCTGATCCCGATTTCGATGGTGAGCCGAGCCTCGTCAGCCAGGAAGAGATCGACGAGGCAGGCAAAACCGTCGAAGGCTCTGTGGAGAACATCGAGGAGGAGACGAAACCATTCCAGGAGCAAGAGGCGAGTGTTCCGGAGTACGACGACGAACCGCATCAGCCCGGCAAGTACTACGTCAAGGGCGGCAAGGTGGGCATCGACACGGAAGTGACCCTGGACCTCGATGCCGACGGCAGCAAACTTCGGACGGTGCAAATCACGCAGTACGCTGCCGATACGGTTCGGACGCTCTACACCGATCCAGACGACCTGCGAAGAAAGTGGTCGGATTTCGAACAACGCTCGGCCATCCTCGAGATGTTGGAGCAGAAGGGCATTGACTTTAACGAACTGGCGGCATCGGCTGGCACGCCGGACGCCGACCCGTTCGACCTTCTCTGTCACCTGGCCTACAACGCTCCGCTCTTGACTCGCAGACAGCGGGCCGAAAAACTTCGCAGGGACAAGAAGGACTTCTTCGACCAATACGGCCCCGAAGCGCGAACGATCATCAACGAGCTACTGGACAAGTACGCCGAGCACGGCACAGCTCAGTTCACCCTCCCCGATGTGTTCGAAGTACCTCCGATCTGCGAACATGGCAACCTCAAGGAAATCGCGGCCACGTTCGGCGGGATAGACAAGCTGGGTGAGGCGTTCCGCAAGCTTCAGGAACACCTGTATGCCGCATGAGAGGAATTGAGAATTGGGAATTGAGAATTGAGAATTGGGAATTGAGGAGTGGGAATTGAGGATTGAGGATTGACGATGGCGAGAAAAGGGCAGGATATTCAGGAGCGGGCTTTTCGCTTCGCTTGCCGCGTTGTGAAATTGCACGGCCATTTGTGCAAGAAACAACGGGATTACCGAAGCCTATCCCAACAGCTGTTACGCTCCGCCACCAGCATCGGAGCCAATCTGGAGGAAGCGGAAGCGGGCCAGAGCCGGGCCGATTTCCGCTCGAAAATCGGCATCGCCGTCAAAGAAGCCCGCGAGGCCCACTATTGGCTTCGTCTGCTCGTCGCCTGCGGCCTCGTCCCCGCCGACCGCATCACCGACCTGGTCGAAGAGGCAAATCAGATCGTCGCCATCCTCACCACCATCCTCCGTAAGAGTAAAGAACCCTCAACCCCGAAGGCGGTATGTGATGCCACGCCGTAATTCTCAATCCTCAATTCCCAATTCTCAATTCACCACTGCTCAGCGGCTTGGCAGCCTCATCAAGTCCGCACGCGACATCATGCGCAAGGACAAGGGGCTGAACGGCGACCTGGACCGGCTGCCGATGCTGACGTGGATTCTCTTCTTGAAGTTTCTGGACGATCACGAAGTCATCCGCGAAGACCGGGCCAAGATGAAGAGAGAGAAGTATCGGCCGGTGATCGAGCCTCCCTACCGCTGGAGAGATTGGGCAGCCCAGGAAGACGGCATCAGCGGCGACGCGCTGCGCAACTTCATCAACCAGGAAGAAACCGTTCGGCCCGACGGCAGCAAAGGGCCGGGACTGATTGCCTACCTGCGCGGCCTGGAGAGCAGCAACGGCGATGACCGTCGCGACGTAATCCGCTCCGTCTTCAGCGGCGTCGCCAACCGTATGGAGTCGGGCTACCTGCTGCGCGACGTGATCAACAAAGTCAACGGCATCCACTTCGACAGCACCGAGGAGATTCACACCCTTGGCCATCTTTACGAGTCCATGCTGAAGGAAATGCGCGATGCCGCCGGCGACTCCGGGGAGTTTTACACGCCGCGGCCTGTCGTTCGCTTCATGGTCACCGTGACCGATCCGCAGCTGGGCGAGAAGATCCTCGACCCGGCCTGCGGCACCGGCGGCTTCCTGGTCGAAACATACACCCATCTGGAAAAGCAGTGCAAAACGGTGCAGCAGCGACGAATCCTCCAGGAGCAGAGCATCTTCGGCGGAGAGGCCAAGCCGCTCCCCTACATGCTCTGCCAGATGAACCTGCTGCTGCACGGCCTGGAGTCCCCGCAGATCGCCAAGGGCAACAGCCTGGAACAGAAACTGACCGAGATCAAGGACTCCGAACGCGTGGACGTGATCCTGACCAACCCGCCCTTCGGCGGCGAAGAGGAGCGCGGCATCCAGGGCAACTTCCCCGAAGACAAGCAGACCAGCGAAACGGCCCTGCTCTTTTTACAGCTCATCATGCGAAAGCTGAAAGTAACTCCGAAGCCCGGCCGGGCCGCGGTGGTCGTACCCAACGGCACGCTCTTCGGCGACGGCGTCTGCGCCCGCATCAAGCAAGAGCTGCTGACCAAGTTCAACCTGCATACGATCATCCGGCTGCCCAACGGCGTCTTCTCGCCGTACACCAGCATCCCCACCAACCTGCTCTTCTTCGACCGAACCGGCCCCACCGAGGAGATCTGGTACTACGAGCAGCCCTTGCCCCAAGGAAAGAAGAACTACACGAAGACCTCGCCGATTCAGTTCGAGGAGTTTGCCGAGTGCATCCAGTGGTGGAATAACCGCAAGGAGAACGAGCGAGCTTGGAAGGTGCCGGTGCAGAAGATCCTCGAGAACAATTTCAACCTCGACCTCAAGAACCCCAACGCCAAGGACGACTTTGAGCATCTGCCGCCCCAGCAGTTGGCAGACGATATACTCCAGAAGGAACTCCGTATCGCGGAGATCATGCGGGAGATCAAGGAACTCCTGGGGAGGAAGCCATGAGCCAACCATGGCCGATAGTTACCTTCGGTGAAATCCTCCGTTCTAACAGACGTCCGTACAACCTCGGACCGACAGAAGACGCAGACTTGGTTGGAATGCGGCTGTACGGGGAGGGGCCTTTCCATCGAGAACGGAAGCCGGCTCTGCGAATCAAGAAGAAGAGCCATTTTGTCATCAAGGCTGATGATGTCATCTACAACAAGCTATTTGCCTGGAAGGGCACGTTCGGTGTGGTGCCGCCCGAACTCGATGGAATGTTCGTGTCCGACAAGTTTCCGACCTACGAGGCCGACCAATCAAGAATCGACCTCGGGTATCTCCGCTGGTACTTTCGCTTTCCACCCCTGTGGGACCAAGCAAGAGATTATTCAAAAGGAGCCGCAGCCCTGTCAAAGCTGACGCTCAATCCGCCAGATTTCCCTAAGCTTACAATCCCTCTCCCGCCCTTGGACGAGCAGCGACGATTGGTCGAACGGATCGATGCCTTGGCAGCCAAGATTGAAGAGGCGAAGCTTCTTCGCAAAGAGACCAACGATGAGCTTGACGAGCTATGTCGCTCTATCCTCCGAGATTCGTCAAACGGTCAGGTCAGGCTGACACCGATGGACGAACTCGTGACTCTTCGGGAGCCGGACGTCCAAGTGAAAAGCAACGAGACTTACCATTTCGCAGGCATCTACTGTTTCGGCGGTGGAGTGTTCTCCGGCCAACGGAAGACAGGCCTTGAGTTCAAGTATCCCCGGCTTACCACCCTCCACACGAACAACTTCGTCTATCCGAAGCTGATGGCCTGGGAAGGGGCTCTGGCCGTCGTTCCACCAGAATGCGACGGGCTAGTCGTCTCGACGGAATACCCCGTCTTTGAGATCAATCAAGACAAGGTCCTACCGGAAGTTCTTGATGTTTACTTCCGCACGCCTTCGGTCTGGCCAGAACTTTCCGGAGCCAGCACGGGAACGAACGTAAGACGCCGCCGACTCAATCCCGCAGACTTCCTCCGCTACAAGTTCCCGCTTCCTCCGATGGAAACCCAGGAAAAGCTTCGCAGAATCAGGGGGCGAACTGTTGACGCACGCAAGCTCAGGGATTCGTCAGAGAGGGAACTCGACGCCATGCTGCCGGCGATCCTTGACCGGGCTTTCCGGGGCGAGTTGTAAGGAGACATCATGCCTCAAGTACGGAAAAGGTAGGCTGTTGCGGAATACGCCGCGCGAACCCTTGCGACGGGCCGGTCCGCCTTCTAGGATCTCTTGAACAACAAACGATTCCGGATGTTACGAGAAGGGCATCGAAGGGTTAGGGGTTCATTGCAGCTAATGCGTTGACGAGCCGGAAGCGTTAGCGACGGACACCATCCGTCGCTTACGCTTCCGGCTCGTAACAAATCAGTCGCAATGGACCATTCGGCCGATTATCGTAAAGCGGGGTTTTATGTTCAAATCCCATCATCGGCTCCAACCTCGTATTCTCCGCCAATCCTATGACACACGCATGGCACGATGTGACGCCCGGTGAGCACCTGCCCAGCGAATTCACCGCCATCGTTGAAATCCCGATGGGTTCCAGCGTCAAATACGAGTTGGACAAGGAAACCGGCTTGCTGCGCGTGGACCGTATCCTCTACTCGGCGGTGTACTACCCGGCCAACTACGGCTTCATCCCGCAGACCTTGGCCGAGGACGACGATCCGCTCGATGTGCTCGTCCTCTGTCAAGAAGCGGTGGCGCCTTTGACGCTGGTGAAAGCGCGGGCCATCGGTTTAATGACGATGATTGACAGCGGCAAGAAGGACCACAAGGTATTGGCGGTTGCTTCCGATGATCCGGAATACGACGCTTTCCACGACGCCGCGGAGCTGCCGGCCCACCGTCTGACCATGCTGCGGCGCTTCTTTCAGGATTACAAGAAGCTGGAGGGCAAGGCCGTCGAAGTGGACGACATCGAGCCGATGTCGGCGGCGCTGCCGATCATTGAGGAAGCGCTGGCGCGCTACAGCGCTCAGCGCCGCCGCGGCTTTCGCTCCTTCGGTAAATCCAGTGGCAAGGGTTATTGATTACCAGCCCGAAGCGTAAGCGAAGGCGACCCTCGCTTACGCTTCGGGCTGGTAATCATAAGGAAGGAACCCAGATGGTCCGCACACGCTTTGCTCCCAGTCCGACGGGTTATCTGCACATCGGCGGCGTTCGCACCGCTCTGTTCAATTGGCTGTTTGCCCGCCATCACGGCGGCCAATTCATCCTCCGCATCGATGATACGGACTTGGGCCGCAATCAGCCGGAGGCATTGCAACCCATCCTCGACGGTTTCCGCTGGCTCGGCATCGATTGGGACGAAGGCGCCGAGGTCGGCGGACCCTACGGACCCTACTATCAATCCGAGCGATTGGACCGCTATCAAGCCGCAGTGAAAACGCTAGTGGACAAGGGTCTCGCCTATTACGATTACGCCACGGCGGAGGAGATGAAAGCCGAGCGTGAGACGGCGGAGAAGGAAAAACGACCGTTTCTCTACAGCCGCCGTTGGATGGCACAGACGCCCGCTGACCGTGCCCGTTTTGAGGCGGGGGGCCGCAAAGCCGTCGTTCGGTTGCTCATGCCGCGCGAAGGTGTGTGCCGTTTCCACGACCACATCCGCGGCGACATGGCCGTCGAATGGACACACGAGGCCGATCATGTGATTCAGCGCACCGACGGATCGTGCCTTTATAACCTCGCCAATGTCGTCGATGATTACGACATGCGCATCACCCATGTCATCCGCGCCGAGGAGCATCTGTCCAACACGCCGCGACAAATCTTCATCGCTCAGGGACTCGGCTACGAGCTGCCGGAATATGCCCACGTCCCGTTCGTCGCCGAACCAGGCAGCAAAAGCAAGCTGAGCAAGCGAAAATTGGCACAGTATCTCAAGAACCCCGATTTTCGGCAGGTCTACGAGCACGGCCAGGCCATCGCCGCCCGCATCGGTCTGTCCGCCTCTGCCGACACGTTTAATCCGGTGATCGTCGATTTCTACCGTCAGGTCGGCTACCTGCCTGACGCCATCGTCAATTACCTGCTGCTGCTCGGCTGGTCGCTGGACGATAAGACGGAGTTTTTCACGCGGGAAGAGATGATCCGTCACTTCTCGCTGGAACGCGTCAACAAGTCGGCGGCCAGCTTCGATGCCAAGAAGCTCCGCGCCTTCCAGGAGCGCTACATGGCCCTGGAGCCGGTCGAGCGCAAGACGGACCTGGCGTTGCCGTTTTTGCAAAAGGGCAAGCTGGTTCCCGAATCGGTACCTGCCGAAGTGATGGAGTTGGTGACAACGATCGTCCGCGCCGCTGGCGAGCGCATCAAAGTGGCCGGCGACATTCTCGATTATGAGGCATTCTTCGTGCCCGATGATCATCTGAGCTACGACGAGAAAGCCTTCAATCAACACATCCGCAAGCCGGCGGCGAACGCGCTGCTCCGCAAGATGCGGCAGCGCTTGGAGGCGGCGACGTTCGAGGCGAAAACGCTGGAGACGCTGATCCAGGAGTTTGCTCAGGCTGAAGGCGTAAAGCTCAACGACATCAATCAGCCGCTGCGCGTGGCCATCACGGGCAAGACGGTCGGCTTCAGCGCCTACGAGACGTTGGCACTGCTTGGCCGTGAACGATGCTTGGCGCGGATTGATCGCGCGCTGGCGCGGCTGTAGGATGTCAGCGTTTCAAGGCAGTTCCAAGGCTGCTTTCAAGCAGTTATTCAGCTGTTGCTTGAGGACATCCGACAGATGACCGATTGTCTGACGAATATCCGTTTGTTCCGCCGTCAGGAGGTTATTGCAGGAAACCAACGAGGGATAGCGGAGACCTGCGGACGGTTCGGTGGTCGGATCGATAAACAAGTGGCTCGGATCGCCGCGGCGACGCAGATTCCCCGTAATCATGACGACAACCGTCTTGCGCAGTCGCTGGTTGTCCTTGTCGTTTTGCACCACTACCGGAGGGCGGACCTTGGATTGCGCCGCATCCGTGTACGGGAACTCGACCATGACGACGTCGCCTCGTTGGATCATGACCTGCGGCCGTACTGCTCCTGGTAAAACGCCAACGTGGGGTCATCACGGTCCTCTTCCTCCATAAGGCGGTCTACCATTTCGCCGGTGACCCTGGGTTCGTCCTCCAAGAGATTCTTGAGGCGCTCGTAGACTTCGGTGGGCACAAGGACGTAAGTTTTTCCAGTCTCCGGATCTAGCAACTGGAGAGCGTCTTTCGCCGTCAACTCGCGCCGTTGCTGTTCGGTCAGTTCGATCATGATGATCTCCTTTTCCAGTCACATAGTAACACACCCATTCCGGGTTCTCAACTCGCCTTGTAGAAATTCGTTCTCGCAATAGCTACAGTGGCATTTCCTCCACCATTCCCGCACAATAGACTTTGCTGCCCGTATCGCCTGACACGCGGAGAACCACGCCATGGCGCGTTTTCTGTTGCTGCACATCGCCCTGATCCTCTCGGCAATGACGCCGGCATGGGCCGGGGAACCGGCTGCTTCCACCAAGGACGACAAAGCGTCGAACATCGAGGAGTTGGTGAAAAAGGTTCGGCCCTCGATTGTCGCCATCCGTGTGATGGGCCGTGAGGGCCGGCAGGAGGGGCTGGGCACCGGCTTTGTGGTATCCGCCGACGGATTGATCGCCACCAATCGCCATGTCCTCGGTGAGGGCCGGCCTTTGCGCGTTGAGACGGCCGACGGCAAGAGTCATGACGTGAAAACGATCCACGCTGCCGACCGCAAGCTCGATCTCGCTATCCTTCGCATCGATGCCACGGGGCTGACGCCGTTGGAGTTGGGCGATTCGACGACGCTCAAGGAGGGCCAGGCCGTCATGGCGGTGGGCAATCCGCATGGGCTGCGCGAAAGTGTTGTTTCCGGCGTTGTCTCCGGACTGCGGACCATTGAGGATCGGCCGATGATCCAGCTTGCCATTCCCATCGAGCCGGGCAACAGCGGCAGTCCTCTTCTCGATATGCAGGGCCGCGTTCACGGCATTCTTACCATCAAATCGCTGGTGACGCCTAATCTCGGTTTTGCCGTGGCCATCAACGCGCTCAAGCCGCTCTTGAAAAAACCTAGTCCGGTGCCGATGTCGGCTTGGCTGACCATTGGGGCATTGGACCGCGACGAGTGGCAGGTGAAATTCGACGGTCAGTGGCGGCAGCGAGCCGGCCGCATCCTTGCCGAGGGCGCGGGGCGCGGCTTCGGCGGTCGTTCGCTTTGCCTGTCGCGCCGCGAGTTGCCGGCCCTGCCCTGCGAAATCGCTGTCACGGTGCGTCTGCACGACGAAAGCGGCGCGGCCGGACTCGTCTTCTACGCCGACGGCGAGGACAAGCATTACGGCTTCTATCCTTCCGGCGGCAAGCTGCGTCTATCGCGATTCGATGGCCCCGATGTCTTCACCTGGAATGTTCTCGAGCAAGAAGACAGTCCGCATTATCATCCGGGCGAATGGAACACGCTGAAAGTGCGGCTGGAGAAGGACCGTATCCGCTGCTTTGTCAACGATCACCTGGTCCTATCATCAACCGACGATGTTTACACGACGGGCCGCGTCGGCCTGGCGAAGTTCCGCGATACAGTAGCGGAATTCAAGCGTTTTCAGATCGCCAAAGAGATCTCTCCGCCGACCGTTTCGACGGACACCGTCACGCGCATCGGTAAGACGCTCGACGAGATATCGAAAGCGAAACCGCGCATCGAACTCATCCGGAAACTGGCTCCGGAAGGTGCAATCGGCATGAATGTACTGCGCGAACGGGCGCGGCGACTGGAGGAGGAGGCCAAGGAGCTACGCCGTCTGGCCGCTGCGGTCCACGTGAAGAGCGTCCTCGACGAACTGATGCGCGTGTTGCGCGGCAAGGAAGAAAACATCGACCTGCTGCACGCTGCCTTGCTGATAGCTCGTCTGGACAATGAAGAGGTAGAAGTGGAAGCGTATCGTCGCGAAGTTGAACGCATGGCCGAGCGAATTGCGGCGCGACTGCCCAAGAACGCCGATGACAAGGCGCGCCTGGCCGCACTCGACAAGTATTTGTTCGAGGAGCGCGGCTTTCACGGCAGCCGCGGCGATTACTATAACCGCTCCAACAGCTACTTGTCCGAGGTGCTCGACGACCGCGAGGGCATTCCGATCACGCTGTCCGTCTTGTACATCGAAATGGGCCGGCGATTGGGCGTGCGTCTGGAAGGCGTCGGGCTGCCTGGTCATTTCGTGGTGCGGCACGTCCCGGGAAAAGGAGAGGCCCAGCTCATCGACGTGTACGAGGGCGGCCAGCGGCTCAGTCGTGAGGATGCCGAGAAAAAGGTTCATGACATCACCGGACGGCCGCTGCGCGACGACGATTTGAAAGCCGTGGATAAGCGGGCAATTATCGTCCGTATGTTGCACAATCTGCTGAATGTGGCCGAGCGGGAGAAGGACCTGGAAGGCATGTTGCGTTACTTGGATGCAATCCTCGCCGTCGCGCCCGACGCCGCGCAGCAGCGGGGCATGAGGGCCTTCTTACGGCACAAGGCTGGCGACCGCGACGGCGCGCTGCAAGACGTGGATTGGCTGCTGGAGCATCCGTCCGAGGGGATGGACACCGAAGCGCTGCGAGCCTTTCGCCGCTTGATTACGCAGCCGGAAAAGTAGCGCTTACAAGCGCGGTTTTGCAAACCGTCCGCGCCCCACGGACGGTTTGCAAAACCGTCCTACAAAATCCGCTACGCCAATCGCGAAGGCGCTCTAACTCAACATTTTAGGAAAAATTATTTTTCTCTTTTTGCTTGACAAGCGGGGAGGGCCAGTCGTACCGTCAGGGGTTATCAACTGAGCTTCCCTCTCTCTGCTCGGCAAATGGAGCCGAGCGCGGAATCAGCTGAATACCATCTCAACATGGAGAGTGCCGCATGTTTCGTTGGAAGCTGATGCTTCGGAATCGTCTGGGATCGCACGATCAACAGTCAAAGGCTCGCCATCCCCGACCGACGGTGAAGCCGCAGTTAGAGGAATTGACGCCGCGCCTCTTGCCGTCCGCGTCGTCCCTGTCGGCCGACTCTGAGGCGTCGCCGCAGGCTACGTCCGCTGCTGCGGCCATTACGTCGTTTGTGTTCTCGATGGTGGAACAGAGGGCCGAATTCATCGCCACGGTCGAGCGAGACCTCGGCAATGCTGTGTTGTCTGCGGTGGGTCAAGTGGTTGGTCTGGAAGTGTCCGCCTTTGAGCAGCAAGTAGACAGCTTCTTCGGCATCGATCTCGGCGCTTCCAATGAGTTCGACAGCGGTTCGGACAGCAGCAGCGACGCGATCGGGATGGCTCTGAACACGCAAAAGCCAGCGCCCACCAACACTCCGCC